>Ga0182008_10000843_pt1 | contig 21380 bp, 17 predicted proteins | sample Sormic07211129_1_FD_120482 | JGI IMG/M metagenome (GOLD analysis project Ga0182008, IMG submission 120482) | Rhizosphere microbial communities from Sorghum bicolor, Mead, Nebraska, USA - 072115-129_1 metaG | ecosystem: Host-associated > Plants > Roots > Rhizosphere | place: USA: Nebraska...
CCTGGGATCAGGCGCTGGACATCATCATGCAGGCCAAGAACCTGGGCATGCGCAAGAACGGCAGCGTGCTGTGGATCGCGCCCAAGGACGAGATCAACGCCAAGGAAAAGATGGAGTTCGAGGCCAAGGCGGCCATCGAGACCCTCGAGCCGCTGCGCACCCAGTCGTTCCAGCTCAACTACACCAAGGCGCTGGTGATTGCCGAAGGCCTGACCGGCACCGGCGCCTCGGCCGGCGGCGGTGGCAGCGGTGGCGGCACCACCTCGCGCCTGCTGAGCGCACGCGGCAGCGTGATCGCGGAGTCGCGCACCAACCAGATCTTCGTCTCCGACGTGCCCTCGCGCCTGGCGCGGGTGGCCGAGCTGATCCAGAAGCTGGACATCCCGGTGCGCCAGGTGCTGATTGAGGCGCGCATCGTCGAGGCCTCGGACACCTTCGGCAAGTCCCTGGGCGTGCGCCTGGGCGGCGGCATCATCAACACGCGCAGCACCGTCGGCGCGATGCCGGTGGTGACCTCGAACCCGGTCGTCAACGGCGGCTTCACCAACCAGCCCAGCGCCACCACGACCTTCACCAACTCGAACTTCGTGAACCTGCCGTCCACCGGCGTGGCGGGCAACGGCAATGCGCCGGGCACCTTCGCCGTGTCGCTGTTCAACTCGAGCTTCTCGCGGCTGCTGAACCTCGAGATCTCCGCGCTCGAGGCCGACGGCAAGGGCAAGGTGGTGTCCAGCCCGCGCGTGGTCACTGCCGACCAGACCAAGGCCCTGATCGAGCAGGGCACCGAGCTGCCCTACCAGGTCGCGACCTCCAGCGGCGCCACCTCGATCGCCTTCCGCAAGGCCAACCTCAAGCTCGAGGTCACGCCGCAGATCACGCCCGAGGGCAACATCATCCTGACGCTGGACGTCAACAAGGACACGGTCGGCCAGGCCACGACGGCCGGCTTCGCGATCAACACCAAGCACGTGCAGACCGAAGTGCTGGTGGAGAACGGCGGCACGGTGGTCATCGGCGGCATCTTCGAGATGACCGAGAACAACAACGAGTCGCGCATCCCGCTGCTGGGCGAACTGCCCTACCTGGGCACGCTCTTCCGCACGCGTGACCGGACGTTCAACAAGACCGAAATGTTGGTCTTCATCACGCCCAAGATGATCACTGACCGCAACGCAGCGCGCTGAAGCCGCTTTTCTTAAGGACGATTGAATGACTTGCAAGAAGATACTGCTGGGGATCCTCATGGCGGCGACTCTGGCCGCCTGTGGCGGAGGCGGCGGTAGTCCGACGGTGCCCAGTGGTTCGGGTTCGGGTGGTGGCGGAGGCTCGACGCCGACGCCGACGCCGACGCCTGATCCGACGCCTGTGGCGCAGAGCACGCTGACGCTCGACGTACTCGGCGGCGGTGGTGCATCGACGACGTCCATCTCCAGCATCGAGATCGCGCAGGTCAAGGCCGTGCTCAAGGATGCCAAGGGTGCGGTCGTGAAGGGGGCGATCGTCACTTTCAGCGAGACGGGTTCAAGTTTGCTGACCTTCTCTCCGGCCGCCAAGACAGCGTTGACAGACGATGCAGGCACGGCCGTCGTGGAAGTGCGCGCGACCGATTCCAGCAGCGCGGGTGCCACGATGCTGACCGCGACGGCAACTGTCGCAGGTACGGCCGTCACTGGGCAGAAGGCCATCGCGATCTCGAGCGCACCGCCCACTGGTGGCGATCCGCAGTTGCTGGCGAATGCGCTCAATTTCCTGGATGTCAATCCAGCGGACCGCTCTATCGTCATCAAGGGATCGGGCGGCAATGGGCGCTCCGAGTCGGCGACCCTGCGCTTCCGGGTGGTCGACAAGAACAACTCGCCGGTCAAGGGGGCTGCTGTTTCGTTCACGCTCACTGCCACCGACGCAACCCTGAATATCCCGACGGCGACGAGCGACTCTGATGGCGTGGTGGTCACCTCGGTTTCTTCAGGGAACAGCGCCACACCAGTGGTTGTGCGGGCCTCGGTCGACAACCGTTCAATCAGTTCGCAGTCCGATCAGCTGACGGTGACCACGGGGTTGGCGACGCAGCGCGGCTTTGATCTGAGTGCGGGCAAATACAACATGAACTATCGCCTGACTGGCGATTCGACGACGATCACGGTCCGTATTGTCGATACCAATGGCAATCCTGTCGCCGATGGCGTTCCTGTCGTTCTCACGGCGGACTATGGCGCCGTCGGTTCCTCTTCGCGCGGCGGATGCGTGACAGCCAACGGCAGTTGCAGCGTGACCTACGCAGTTCAAAATCCTCGTCCGGCTGATGGGGTTTTTGCCACGGTCATCGCTTCGACCAAGCTCGGCGATGGCACTCCGATCAGCGATAGTCTGCGATTCGTCATGTCGGATCTGCAACTCATTGCCTTGTTCAACAAGGCGGATGCGACCGGTACCCCAGTCACTTCGCAGCACATCACCAGTTGTGGGCCTCAAACCGTGAGCCTCTTCGCGGGAACGCCCGCAGCGTTTCCGGCTCCTGCGGATACCACCCTGGTGCTACAGGCCATCACCACAGATTTTTCTGCAGAGCTGACGAGTGGATCGCCGATCTTGGACCAGTTAGCCACAACGCCGTTCCGGACAAGCGTCGATTTCAAGGTCGACGTGTCGGCGATCGCGGGCGCGGAGGCATGTGCTCCGGCAGGATTGAGGGTCGGCGTCGCATATTTGGATTTCCGGTTTACCAGTGGCAGTGTGACGCAGACGCGCCGCTTGAGCGTGACTTACCCCAAACTCTGACCCGCGGCCACGGCCTCACAATCAAAACCGCCGGCATGCCGGCGGTTTTGTCATTCAGACTCGGGAGTGGATCGGTATGAACATTGCACTCGTCGGATTGCCCGGCGCGGGCAAATCCGCGGTGGGGCGGCGCCTGGGCGAACGCCTGGGGCACCATTTCGTCGACAGCGACCATGTGATCGAGCAGCGCCTCGGCTGCTCCATCCGCGACTATTTCGAACGCGAAGGCGAGGCCGCCTTCCGTGATGTCGAGCAGCAGGTGCTGGCCGAACTGGCGGTGTCGGCCCAGGGCGTGGTCGCCACCGGCGGCGGCGCGGTGTTGCGCGAGGCGAACCGCCGGGCGCTGCAGGACCACTTCCACGTCATCTACCTGCGCTCCTCGCCCGAGGACCTGCTCAAGCGGCTGCGCCACGACACCAAGCGGCCGCTGCTGCAGGTGGCCGATCCGCTGGCGCGGCTGCGCGAACTGCACGACCAGCGCGATCCGCTCTACCGCGCAACCGCGCACAGCATCGTCGACACCGGGCGGCCCTCGATTGCCATGCTGGTCAGCACCATCGTGATGCAGCTCGAGCTGTCGGGCATCGTGACGCCGCCGCCGCCGCCCGCGGCCGGCGGCGAGCCCGTCGCCTGAGGGGGCAAGGCCCTAAACTTGGGGCCATGCCCCAGCCTGAATCCATCGCTTCGCCCCAGCGCGTCGACATCCGCCTCGGCGACCGCAGCTATCCCATCCTGATCGGCGCCGGCCTGCTCGGCGACCCGTCGCAGTTCGACGCGGTGCCCGCCGCCGCCAGCGCCCTGATCGTCACCAACACCACGGTGAGCCCGCTCTATGCCGAAGCGCTGCAGAAGACGCTCGCCGGGCGCTTCCGGACCATCCACGTGCTCGAACTGCCCGACGGCGAGGCGCACAAGGACTGGCCCACGCTCAACCTGATCTTCGACGCGCTGCTGCAGCAGGGCAGCGACCGCAAGACGGTGCTGTTCGCACTGGGCGGCGGCGTGGTCGGCGACATGACCGGCTTCGCGGCCGCGAGCTACATGCGCGGCGTGCCCTTCGTGCAGGTGCCGACCACGCTGCTCGCGCAGGTCGATTCCTCGGTGGGCGGCAAGACCGCGATCAACCATCCGCTGGGCAAGAACATGATCGGCGCCTTCTACCAGCCGCAGCTGGTGCTGTGCGACCTGGCGACGCTCGCCACCCTGCCGGCGCGCGAGCTCAGCGCGGGCCTGGCCGAGGTCATCAAGTACGGCCCGATCTACGACATGGCCTTCTTCGACTGGATCGAGGCGAACATCGACGCGCTGATGGCTCGCGACCCGGCGGCGCTCGCGCATGCGGTGCGGCGCAGCTGCGAGATCAAGGCCGAGGTGGTGGGGCAGGACGAGCGCGAGGCCGGCCTGCGCGCGATCCTCAACTTCGGCCACACCTTCGGCCATGCGATCGAGTCGGGCCTGGGCTACGGCGAGTGGCTGCATGGCGAGGCCGTGGGCTGCGGCATGGTGATGGCGGCGCAGCTGTCGCAGCGTCTGGGCGGCGTCGACGCGGCCTTCGTGCAGCGGCTGACGACGCTGGTCGAGCGCGCCGGCCTGCCCACCGTCGCGCCGAAGCTCGGCGCCGAGCGCTACCTGGAACTGATGCGCGTTGACAAGAAGTCCGAGGCCGGCGAGATCCGCTTCGTGCTCGTCGACAAGCCCGGTTCGGCCGTGATGCGTCCGGCGCCCGACGCGCTGGTGCGCGAGGTGCTGGCGCACTGCGGCGGCGCCTGAAGAGACGCTGCCATGGCGCCGGTCGAATCCTCCTTCACCGATGGCTCCGCGGGGCGGCTGGCGCCCTACGCCAGCCATGCGGCCGCGTCGCGCGGCCGCCGCCATCCGGAGCCGCCCGCGCCCACGCGCGATGCTTTCCAGCGCGACCGCGACCGCATCGTCCATTCCACCGCCTTCCGCCGGCTGGTCTACAAGACCCAGGTCTTCCTCAACCACGAGGGCGACCTGTTCCGCACCCGCCTCACGCACTCGCTCGAGGTGGCGCAGCTCGCGCGCTCGATCGCGCGCGCGCTGCGGCTCAACGAAGACCTGGTCGAGGCGATCGCGCTGGCGCACGACCTGGGCCACACGCCCTTCGGCCACGCGGGCCAGGACGCGCTCGACGACTGCATGGCCGGCCATGGCGGCTTCGAGCACAACCTGCAGAGCCTGCGCGTGGTCGACACGCTCGAGCACCGCTACCCGCAGTACGACGGCCTGAACCTGAGCTTCGAGACGCGCGAGGGCATCCTCAAGCACTGCTCGCGCGCCAATGCCGAGCGCATCGAGGCGGCCGAGCCCGGCGGCGTGGGCCGGCGCTTCCTCGAGCGCACCCAGCCCAGCCTCGAGGCGCAGCTGTGCAACCTGGCCGACGAGATCGCCTACAACGCGCACGACATCGACGACGGCGTGCGCTCGGGCCTGATCAGCATCGCGCAGCTGGGCGAGGTCGAGCTGTTCGAGCGCTACCGGCGCGAGGCGCTGGCCGAGCACCCGACGCTGGGCGGGCGGCGCGTGCTCTACGAGACCATCCGCCGCATGCTCAGCGCGCAGGTCTACGACGTGATCGACGCCACCCGCGCCGCCGTCGAGGCGGCCACGCCGGCCGATGCCGACGCGGCCCGGCGCGCCGATCCGCTGCTGCGCTTCAGCGACGAGATGCGCGCACAGTCGATCGTGCTCAAGCGCTTCCTGTTCGCCAACCTCTACCGCCATCCGCAGGTCACGCAGACCACGGGCCAGGCCAAGGTGATGGTGCGCGAACTGTTCACGGCCTACCTGGAACGCCCGGCCGAGATGCCGGACTCGTTCGCGGGCCGGCCCGACGTGGCGCGCGCGGTGGCCGACTACATCGCCGGCATGACCGACCGCTTCGCGATGCGCGAGCACGAGCGCCTGACCGGGCGCGCCTGGCAGGCCTGAGCATGGCCGCGATCGCCCCTGTCGCGCGCCCGCGCTTGCCGGCCGCCACGCTGGCCGTCGTCGCGGCCGGCGTCAGCGCCGCACTGCACCTGGGCAAGCTGCCACCGGCCGTGCCGGCGCTGCAGGCCGCGCTGGGCATCGACCTGGTCGAGGCGGGCTTCCTGCTGGCGCTGGTGCAGATGGCGAGCATGACGCTGGGCCTGGCCGCCGGCCTGGCCTCCGACACCATCGGGCTGCGCCGCAGCATGCTCTGGGGCCTGGCGCTGCTCACGCTGGCCAGCCTGGCGGGCGGCGCGATCGGTGCCGCCGCGCAGCCCGGCGCCCATGCGGTGCCCGCGCTGCTGGCGCTGCGTGCGCTCGAGGGCCTGGGCTTCCTGCTGGTGGTGATGCCGGCGCCGGCGCTGATCCGCGCCACTGCGCCCAGCGGCGCGGAGAAGAGCGCGCTCGGCTGGTGGGGCGCCTACATGCCGCTGGGCGTGGCCTCGGCGCTGCTGGTGGGGCCGGCGCTGATCGCGGCCCTGGGCTGGGGCGCCTGGTGGTGGGCGCTGGCCGGCGTGTCGGCGGCCGCGGCGTGCTGGGTGGCGGCCAGCGTACCGGCCGATGCCGCCGCACCGCCGGCGCAGGCCGAACCATGGCCGGCCCGGCTGCGCGACACGCTGCGCGCGCCCGGCCCCTGGCTGCTGGCGGCCGCCTTCGCGGTCTATTCGGCCCAGTGGATGGCGGTGATCGGCTTCCTGCCCGCGATCTATGCCGAGGCCGGCGTGCCCGTGGCCTGGAGCGCGGTGCTCACGGCCGGCGCCGCGGCCATGAACATCGGCGGCAACCTGCTGGGCGGCCGGCTGCTGCAGCGCGGCCTGGCGCCCGAGAAACTGCTGCGTTGGGGCTACGGCGCGATGGCGCTGGGCGGCGTCGCGGCCTTCCTGCAGTTCGGCGACGGCCTGCTGGCCGCCGGCCTGCCGCCCGCGCTGCGCTACGCCGCGGTGTGCGCCTTCTCCTTCGGCGGCGGCATGGTGCCGGCCACGCTGTTCGTGCTGGCGCTGCGTTTCGCGCCCGGGCCCGGCACCGTGTCGACCACGGTCGGGCTGATGCAGCAGGCGTCGGCGCTGGGCCAGTTCTGCGCGCCGCCGCTGGTGGCCTGGCTCGCGCACCGCGCGGGCGGCTGGCAATGGACCTGGGCCGTGACGCTGGCCTGCGCGCTGGCGGGCATCGCGCTCGCGGCCCGGCTGAGGCCGGGGCCATCGACACAAGGAATCCACGCATGAACGACACGACTGCGACAATCACGGCCGCGCAGGCCGAAGCCGACACGCGACGCTGGCTCGAGCGCGCGGTCATCGGCCTGAACCTCTGTCCGTTCGCCAAGGCGGTGCACGCCAAGGGCCAGGTCCACTACGCGGTGCACCTGGCCGCCGACGACGATGCGGGTTTGCTCGACCTGCTGATGGCCGAGGCCCAGGCGCTGGTCGACCGGCCGGCTTCCGAACGCGACACCACCCTCCTGATGGCACCCCACACCTTGGCCGACTTCCTGGATTTCAACGACTTCACCGAACGCGCCGAACGCCGCCTGGCCCGCGCGGGCCTCGAGGGCACGCTGCAGCTCGCGAGCTTCCACCCGCGCTTCCAGTTCGGCGGCACCGAGCCCGACGACATCGGCAACGCCACCAACCGCGCGCCGTACCCCACGCTGCACCTGCTGCGCGAGGAGAGCATCGACCGCGCGGTCGAGGCCTTCCCCGAGGCCGAGGTGATCTTCGAGCGCAACATCGAGACGCTGGAGGCGCTGGGCCCGGCCGGCTGGGCCGCGCTCGACGTGGGCGCGGGAGCCGCGCGATGAGCCGCCCCGACCACAAGACCGGCAAGGCCGCCAAGGCCGAGGCCGACGTGCAGGAGGCGCTGCGGCCCGGGCAGTCGATCGAGCTGCTCAAGGAACTGCACATCCTCACGCGCGAAGGCCGGCTCAACCAGGATTCGCGCCGCAAGCTCAAGCAGGTCTACCACCTGTTCCAGTTCATCGAGAAGCTGCTGCGCGAACTGCCGGAGCAGGGCCGCCAGGCCACGCTGGCCGACCACGGCGCGGGCAAGTCCTACCTCGGCTTCATCATCTACGACCTGTTCTTCCGCGCGCTCGACGGCGGCCATGTCTACGGCATCGAGACGCGCAGCGAACTGATCGAGAAGTCGCGTGCGCTGGCCCAGCGGCTGGGCTTCGACCGCATGGCCTTCCTGAACCTGACCGTGGCCGAGTCGACCCACGCCAGCGAGCTGCCGGCGCAGATCGACATCGTGACGGCGTTGCATGCATGCGACACCGCCACCGACGACGCGATCGCCTTCGGGTTGGCCAAGCGGGCGAAATACATGGTGCTGGTGCCCTGCTGCCAGGCCGAAGTCGCCGCCTGCCTGCGCGAGACCAAGGCGCTGTCGCTGTCGCGCACGCCGCTGGCCGAGCTGTGGCGCCATCCGCTGCACACGCGGGAGATCGGCAGCCAGCTGACCAACGTGCTGCGCTGCCTCTACCTCGAGGCCCAGGGCTACCAGGTCACGGTGACCGAACTCGTCGGCTGGGAGCACAGCATGAAGAACGAGCTGATCATCGCGCGCCGCACCGGCCAGGCGAAGGCCAGCGCCGCCGAGCGCCTGCGCAGCCTGCTGGCCGAATTCGGGCTGAGCGCTCTGCTGCAGACGCGTTTCCGGCTGGACTGAGCGGAAAAGGCCGCGCGCCGCCATGGCCCGACTGCCCCGACTCACGCTGGCGCAGCAGCTGCACCATGTGATCCAGCGCGGCAACAACCGCCAGCCGATCGTCGTCGACACCGCCGACCGCGAACGGCTGGTCGCGCTGTGGGCCGAGCACGCACCGCGCTTCGGCGTGGCGCTGCACGCCTACGTGCTGATGGACAACCACTTCCACCTGCTGGTCACGCCGTCCACCGCCGAAGGCCTGCCGCAGTTCATGCAGGCGGTGGGGCGCAGCTATGTGCGCAGCTTCAACGACCGCCATGCGCGCAGCGGCACGCTGTGGGAAGGGCGCTACCGCGCGACCGTGCTGCAGGCCGAGCGCTACCTGCTGCCCTGCATGGTCTACCTCGACCTGAACCCGGTGCGCGCCGGGCTGGTGGCGGAGGCGCGCGACTTCGCCTGGTCCAGCCACCACCACTACGCGGGCCTGCGCAGCGACCGCTTCCTGTCGCCGCATCCGCTGTACTGGGCGCTGGGCAACACGCCCTTCGCGCGCGAGGCGGCCTATGCGGAGCGGGTGCGCGAAGGCAACAGCGCCCCGGAGCAAACGCTGCTGACCGACGCGGCGCTGCAGGGCTGGGCCGCGGGCGACGAGCGCTTCCTGGCGCAGCTGCAGCAGGCCACGCCGCGGCGGCTGGTCAAGGCGCGGGCCGGGCGCCGGCCGAATCCTCCAGCCGCTTGATTCCTTGTTCGGGGCCCGATCGGGCTGCCTCGGGCATCCCGTCGCCCATCGTTTGATGTGTCCCTAATTAATACCTCACCAAAAAAGTCAGAAAATAATATGAATCTGACCCCATTTAATCTTCTTGGCATTATTTGTGCAACGCAATATCCTCCGATTCCCTGCGAGAGATCCCGCGATAAATTGAAGGAGTGCGCCCCATGACGACGGATGTCGAGATCCAACACCTGGAACAGCACGGGCTGTATTCGTCCAGCAACGAACACGATGCCTGCGGCCTCGGTTTCGTCGCCCACATCAAGGGCGAGAAGCGCCACGACATCGTGACGCAGGCCCTCAAGATCCTCGAGAACATCGACCATCGCGGCGCCGTCGGCGCCGACAAGCTGATGGGCGACGGCGCCGGCATCCTGATCCAGATCCCCGATGCGCTGTACCGCGAGGAGATGGGCAAGCAGGGCGTCGAACTGCCGCCTTATGGCGAATATGGCGTCGGCATGATCTTCCTGCCCAAGGAACATGCCTCGCGCATGGCCTGCGAGCAGGAGATGGAGCGCGCGATCAAGGCCGAAGGCCAGGTGCTGCTGGGCTGGCGCGACGTGCCGGTCAACCGCGAGATGCCGATGTCGCCCGCGGTCAAGAAGACCGAGCCCATCCTGCGCCAGGTCTTCATCGGCCGCGGCAGCGACGTGATCGTGCAGGACGCGCTGGAGCGCAAGCTCTACGTGATCCGCAAGACCGCGAGCGCCAACATCCAGAACCTGGAGCTCAAGCACAGCAAGGAATACTACGTTCCGAGCATGTCCAGCCGCACGGTGGTCTACAAGGGCCTGCTGCTGGCCGACCAGGTCGGCGTGTACTACCTCGACCTGTCCGACGAGCGCTGCATCTCGGCCATCGGCCTGGTGCACCAGCGCTTCTCGACCAACACCTTCCCCAAGTGGCCGCTGGCCCACCCGTACCGCTATGTCGCCCACAACGGCGAGATCAACACGGTGCGCGGCAACTACAACTGGATGAAGGCGCGCGAGGGCGTGATGTCCTCGCCGGTGCTCGCGGCCGACCTGAAGAAGCTGTACCCGATCAGTTTCGCGGGCCAGTCCGATACCGCGACCTTCGACAACTGCCTCGAACTCATGACCATGGCCGGCTACCCGATCAGCCAGGCCGTGATGATGATGATCCCCGAGCCCTGGGAGCAGCACACGACGATGGACGAGCGCCGCCGCGCGTTCTACGAATACCACGCCGCGATGATGGAGCCGTGGGACGGCCCGGCCTCGATCGTGTTCACCGACGGCCGCCAGATCGGCGCCACGCTGGACCGCAACGGCCTGCGCCCCTCGCGCTACTGCGTGACCGACGACGACCTGGTGATCATGGCCTCGGAATCGGGCGTTCTGCCCGTGCCCGAGCACAAGATCCTGCGCAAGTGGCGCCTGCAGCCCGGCAAGATGTTCCTGATCGACCTGGAACAGGGCCGCATGATCGACGACGACGAGCTCAAGGCCTATGTCGTCAACACCAAGCCCTACAAGCAGTGGATCGAGAACCTGCGCATCAAGCTCGACAGCGTCGATGCGCCGCCGGCCGAAGTGCCCGCCAGCGCCGTATCGCTGCTCGATCGGCAACAGGCTTTTGGTTATACGCAGGAAGACATCAAGTTCCTGCTGAGCCCGATGGCGCAGGCCGGCGAGGAAGGCATCGGCTCGATGGGCAACGACAGCCCGCTGGCCGTGCTCTCGAGCAAGAACAAGACGCTCTACAACTACTTCCGGCAGATGTTCGCCCAGGTGACGAACCCGCCGATCGACCCGATCCGCGAAGCGATCGTGATGTCGCTCAACAGCTTCATCGGCCCCAAGCCGAACCTGCTGGACATCAACCAGGTCAACCCGCCGATGCGGCTCGAGGTGAGCCAGCCCATCCTCGACTTCGCCGACATGGCCAAGCTGCGCAACATCGAGCAGCACACGCAGGGCAAGTTCCGCTCGACCACGCTCGACATCACCTACCCGGCCGACTGGGGCCGTGAAGGCGTCGAGGCCAAGCTCGCCTCGCTGTGCGCCGAAGCCGTCGACGCGATCAAGGGCGGCAGCAACATCCTGATCGTGAGCGACCGCGGCGTGAGCGCCACGCAGGTCGCGATTCCCGCCCTGCTGGCCTCGAGCGCGATCCACCAGCACCTGGTACGCGAAGGTCTGCGCACCACGGCCGGCCTGGTGGTCGAGACCGGCAGCGCGCGCGAGGTGCATCACTTCGGCGTGCTCGCCGGCTACGGCGCCGAGGCGGTCCATCCCTACCTGGCGATGGAAACGCTGGCCTCGCTGCACGCCGAGCTCTCGGGCGACCTGTCGGCCGAGAAGGCGATCTACAACTACGTGAAGGCGATCGGCAAGGGCCTGTCGAAGATCATGTCCAAGATGGGCGTGAGCACCTACATGAGCTACTGCGGCGCGCAGCTGTTCGAGGCCATCGGCCTCAACAACGACACCATCGGCAAGTATTTCTCGGGCACCGCCAGCCGCGTCGAAGGCATCGGCGTGTTCGAGATCGCCGAGGAAGCGCTGCGCATGCACGCGGCCGCCTTCGGCGACGACCCGGTGCTGGCCAACATGCTCGACGCCGGCGGCGAGTACGCCTGGCGCACCCGCGGCGAGGACCACATGTGGACGCCCGACGCGATCGCCAAGCTGCAGCACAGCACGCGCGCCAACAACTGGAGCACCTACAAGGAATACGCCCAGATCATCAACGACCAGAGCCGCCGCCACATGACGCTGCGCGGCCTGTTCGAGTTCAAGATCGACCCGAGCCAGGCCATCCCGGTGGAAGAGGTCGAGTCGGCGGCCGAGATCGTCAAGCGCTTCGCCACCGGCGCGATGTCGCTGGGCTCGATCTCGACCGAAGCGCATTCGACGCTGGCCGTGGCCATGAACCGCATCGGCGGCAAGAGCAACACCGGCGAGGGCGGCGAGGATCCGGCGCGCTACCGCAACGAGCTCAAGGGCATCCCGATCCAGCAGGGCGACACGCTCAAGAGCGTGATCGGCGACGCCAACGTCGAGGTCGACCTGGCACTCAACGCCGGCGACTCGCTGCGTTCGAAGATCAAGCAGGTGGCCTCGGGCCGCTTCGGCGTCACGGCCGAGTACCTGTCCTCGGCCGACCAGATCCAGATCAAGATGGCCCAGGGCGCCAAGCCGGGCGAGGGCGGCCAGCTGCCCGGCGGCAAGGTCACCGAGTACATCGGCAAGCAGCGCTATTCGGTGCCGGGCGTGGGCCTGATCTCGCCGCCGCCGCACCACGACATCTACTCGATCGAGGACCTGGCCCAGCTGATCCACGACCTGAAGAACGTCGCGCCGCACGCCAGCATCAGCACCAAGCTGGTCAGCGAAGTGGGCGTGGGCACGGTGGCCGCGGGCGTGACCAAGTGCAAGAGCGACCACCTGGTGATCGCCGGCCACGACGGCGGCACGGGCGCCTCGCCCTGGTCCTCGATCAAGCATGCGGGCGGCCCCTGGGAGATCGGCCTGGCCGAGACCCAGCAGACGCTGGTGCTCAACCGCCTGCGCGGCCGCGTGCGGGTGCAGGCCGACGGCCAGATGAAGACCGGCCGCGACGTCGCCATCGGCGCGCTGCTGGGCGCCGACGAATTCGGCTTCGCGACCGCGCCGCTGATCGTCGAGGGCTGCATCATGATGCGCAAGTGCCACCTCAACACCTGCCCGGTGGGCGTGGCCACGCAGGACCCGGTCCTGCGCAAGAAGTTCTCGGGCAAGCCCGAACACGTCGTCAACTACTTCTTCTTCATCGCCGAAGAAGTGCGCCAGATCATGGCGCAGCTGGGCATCCGCAAGTTCGACGACATGATCGGCCGCGCCGACCTGCTCGACATGAAGAAGGGCATCTCGCACTGGAAGGCCAGCGGCCTCGATTTCAGCCGCCTGTTCGCGCTGCCGAACGTGCCGGACGACGTGCCGCGCTTCCATGTCGAGAACCAGGACCACGGGCTCGAGCACAACCTCGACACCAAGCTGATCGAGAAGTCGCGCGCGGCCATCGACAAGGGCGAGAAGGTGCAGTTCATCGAGGTCGCGCGCAACGTGAACCGCACGGTCGGCGCCAAGCTGTCGGGCGCGCTCACGCGGGTCCATCCCGAGGGCCTGCCCGACGATTCGATCCGCATCCAGCTCGAGGGCACGGGCGGACAGTCCTTCGGCGCCTTCCTGGCCCGCGGCATCACGCTGTACCTGATCGGCGACGCCAACGACTACACCGGCAAGGGCCTGTCGGGCGGCCGCATCGTGGTGCGCCCGAGCCTGGACTTCCGCGGCGAAGCGGTGCGCAACACCATCGTCGGCAACACCGTGATGTACGGCGCCACCACCGGCGAGGCCTACTTCTGCGGCGTCGCGGGCGAGCGCTTCGCGGTGCGGCTGTCGGGCGCGACGGCGGTCGTCGAAGGCACGGGCGACCACGGCTGCGAGTACATGACCGGCGGCACGGTGGCCGTGCTTGGCAAGACCGGCCGCAACTTCGCGGCCGGCATGAGCGGCGGCGTGGCCTTCGTCTACGACGAGGACGGCCAGTTCACCTCGCGCTGCAACCTGTCGATGGTCTCGCTGGAGAAGGTGCTGACCACGGCCGAGCAGACCGCCAGCATCAAGCCGTCGATCTGGCACAACGGCCTGACCGACGAGGCCCAGCTGCGCAAGCTGCTGGAAGACCATCACCGCTGGACCGGCAGCAAGCGCGCGCGCGAACTGCTCGACGACTGGACCGTCTCGCGCACCAAGTTCGTGAAGGTGTTCCCCAACGAATACAAGCGCGCGCTGGCCGAGATCCACGACCGCAAGGCGCTGGCCGCGGCCAGCGGCAACGACGCGCACGCCGCCGTGGCCGCGGGCACCGCGCGCAAGACCGCGGCCGTCTGAGCCGTCCGCACGTAGAAACGAGAAACAAGGAAAGCACGATGGGAAAGATCACCGGCTTCATGGAGTACGAGCGCGTGGAAGAGGGCTACAAGCCCGTCGAGGAGCGCCTCAAGCACTACAAGGAATTCGTCGTCGGCCTCGACAAGGACCAGGCCAAGGTCCAGGGCGCGCGCTGCATGGACTGCGGCACGCCGTTCTGCAACAGCGGCTGCCCGGTCAACAACATCATCCCGGACTTCAACGACCTGGTGTACCGCGACGACTGGAAGAACGCCTTCGCGGTGCTGGACTCGACCAACAACTTCCCCGAGTTCACCGGCCGCATCTGCCCCGCGCCCTGCGAGGCGGCCTGCGTGCTCAACGTGAACGATGATGCGGTGGGCATCAAGTCGATCGAGCACTCGATCATCGACCGCGCCTGGGACGAGGGCTGGGTCCAGCCGCGCGTGGCCAAGCACAAGACGGGCAAGAAGGTCGCCGTGGTCGGCGCCGGCCCGGCCGGCATGGCTGCGGCCCAGCAGCTGGCGCGCGTCGGCCACGACGTGACGCTGTTCGAGAAGAACGACCGCGTGGGCGGCCTGCTGCGCTACGGCATTCCCGACTTCAAGATGGAGAAGTCCCATATCGACCGCCGCGTCGCGCAGATGCAGGCCGAGGGCGTGACCTTCCGCACCGGCGTGGTCGTCGGCGCCGCCAAGGACACGCTGGGCAAGGGCTCCAAGGTCACCAACTGGGCCAAGGAAACCGTCACGCCCGAGCAGCTCGACAAGGAATTCGATGCGGTGCTGCTGACCGGCGGCGCCGAGCAGTCGCGCGACCTGCCGGTGCCGGGCCGCGACCTCGACGGCATCCATTTCGCGATGGAGTTCCTGCCGCAGCAGAACAAGGTCAACGCCGGCGACAAGCTCAAGGGCCAGCTGCGCGCCGACGGCAAGCATGTGATCGTGATCGGCGGCGGCGACACCGGCTCCGACTGCGTCGGCACCAGCAACCGCCACGGCGCCGTCAGCGTCACGCAGTTCGAGCTGATGCCCGAGCCGCCGGTGGAAGAGAACCGCCCGATGACCTGGCCCTACTGGCCGTACAAGCTGCGCACCAGCTCCAGCCACGTCGAAGGCTGCGAACGCGAGTTCGCGATCTCGACCAAGGAATTCATCGGCGCCAAGGGCAAGGTCACGGGCCTGAAGACCGTGCGCGTCGAGTGGCAGGACGGCAAGATGGTCGAGGTGCCCGGCAGCGAGCAGGTGCTCAAGGCCGACCTGGTGCTGCTGGCCATGGGCTTCGTGAGCCCGGTGGCCGGCGTGCTGGAAGCCTTCGGCGTCGAGAAGGACGGCCGCGGCAATGCCAAGGCCACGGTCGACTTCAGCGGCGGCTACGCCACCAACGTGCCCAAGGTCTTCGCCGCGGGCGACATGCGCCGCGGCCAGTCGCTGGTGGTGTGGGCGATCCGCGAAGGCCGCCAGGCCGCGCGCTCGGTGGACGAGTTCCTGATGGGCTTCAGCGACCTGCCGCGTTGAGCTGCGTGGGGGCCCTCGGGCAATCCCATGGCGCGCCGCATTGAATTTTGTTTCAATCCGGCGGGGCCCGACGCGGCCCCGGTATCATCCGCGTGAAACCGCATGCCGGGATGCTCGAAGGAGCGCCCGGCTTTTTTATTGAGATGGACCCAGCCACCCCCCTGCCCACACCCTTCGTCGAGTTCCGTGACGTCACGTTCGGCTACGGTGCGCGCGCCATCCTCGATGGCGTCTCCTTCACCGTGCCGCGTGGCAAGGTGACGGCCCTGATGGGCGCATCGGGCGGCGGCAAGACCACGGTGCTGCGCCTGATCGGCGGACAGCAGAAGGCGCAGCGCGGCGAGGTCCTGTTCGATGGTCAGGATGTGCTCAGGTTCGACGCTGCGGCATTGTATGCAGCGCGGCGTCGCATGGGCATGCTGTTCCAGTTCGGTGCACTGTTCACCGACATGAGCGTGTTCGACAACGTGGCTTTCCCGCTGCGCGAACACACCCAACTGCCCGAAGCGCTGATCCGCGACATCGTGCTCATGAAGCTCGACGCGGTCGGGCTGCGCGGCGCGCGCGAGCTGATGCCCAGCGAAGTCTCGGGCGGCATGGCGCGGCGCGTGGCGCTGGCGCGGGCGATCGCGCTCGACCCCGACCTGGTGATGTACGACGAGCCCTTCGCCGGCCTCGACCCGATCTCGCTGGGCACGGCCGCGCGGCTGATCCGCCAGCTCAACGACACGCTGGGGCTGACCAGCATCATCGTTTCGCACGACCTGGAAGAGACCTTCCGCATCGCCGACCACGTGATCATCCTGGCCAACGGCGGCGTCGCCGCGCAGGGCACGCCGCAGGCCGTGCGCGAGAGCGCCGATCCGCTGGTGCACCAGTTCGTCCATGCGCTGCCCGACGGGCCGGTGCATTTCCACTATCCGGGCGTCGGCGTCGAGGACGACTTCGGCCCGGCCTCGGGAGGCCGGCCTTGAGCTTCTGGAATCCCGCCGACCTCGGCTTCGCGGTGCGCTCCAAGCTGTCCGACCTGGGCCGCGGCGCGCGCCTGTTCTGGCGGCTGTTGAGCGACCTGGGCGGCCTGCGCCGCTTCTCGCTGGTGCGCGACCAGGTCCATTTCCTGGGCAACTACTCGCTGGCGATCATCGCCGTGTCGGGCCTGTTCGTCGGCTTCGTCATGGGCCTGCAGTACTTCTACGGGCTGCAGCGCTACGGCGCGACCGAGTCGGTGGGCGTGCTGATCAGCCTGAGCCTGCTGCGCGAATTCGGCCCGGTGATCACCGCGCTGCTGTTCGCCGGCCGCGCCGGCACCTCGCTGACCGCCGAGATCGGCCTGATGAAGGCCGGCGAGCAGCTCAGCGCGATGGAGATGATGGCGGTGGATCCCGTCAAGCGGGTGCTCGCGCCGCGTTTCTGGGGCGGCGTGATCGCGATGCCGATGCTGTCCGCGGTGTTCTGCGCGGTCGGCATCCTGGGCGGCTGGGTGGTCTGCGTGCCGCTGCTGGGCATCGATGCCGGCGCCTTCTGGAGCCAGATGCAGAACGGCACCGACGTGTTCAGAGACCTGGGCAACGGCGTCATCAAGAGCATCGTCTTCGGCTTCACCGTGACCTTCGTCGCGCTGCTGCAGGGCTTCGAGGCCCAGCCCACGCCCGAGGGCGTGTCGCGCGCCACCACCCGCACCGTGGTGGTGGCCTCGCTGGCCGTGCTGGCGCTGGACTTCCTTCTCACCGCCATGATGTTCAGCATCTGAGCGCAAACTCGACAACGAGAGCAAACCATGCAACGTTCCAACAACGACATCTGGGTGGGCCTGTTCGTGCTGATCGGCGCGGCGGCCCTGCTGTTCCTGGCGCTTCAGTCGGCCAATTTGCTGAGCCTGAACTTCCAGAAGACCTATTCGGTCACCGCGCGCTTCGACAACATCGGCGGCCTCAAGCCGCAGACGGCGGTCAAGAGCGCCGGCGTGGTGGTCGGCCGCGTGGAATCCATCACCTTCAACGACAAGCTCTTTCAGGCCGACGTCACGCTGGCGCTGCAAAACCGTTACAGTTTTCCCAAGGACAGTTCGCTCAAGATCCTGACCAGTGGCCTGCTCGGCGAGCAGTACATCGGGATCGAGGCGGGCGCCGAGGAAAAGAACCTGCAGGCCGGTGACACCGTCACCTCCACGCAATCCGCGGTGGTGCTGGAAAACCTGATCAGCCAGTTCCTCTTCAGCAAGGCTGCCGATGGAACGCCGAATGCCTCGAATGCGGGCGCGGCGCCGGGAACCCCGAACAAAAAATGAAAACACGATCCTTCCTGTCTCCCGCTTCCCATGCCGTGAAGCGCATCGCCGACCACGCCCGCTGGGTGGGGGCCGCCGTCGTCCTCGCCGTGCTGGCCGGGTGTGCCACCGGCCCCAATGCCAACCCGTCCGATCCCTTCGAGCCGTTCAACCGCGGCGTGTTCTCGTTCAACGAGAAGGTCGACGAGGTGGTGCTGGTGCCGGTGTCCACCGCCTATGTCAACGTGCTGCCCTCGATGGTGCGCACGGGGGTGAACAACTTCTTCGGCAACCTGGGCGACATCTGGAGCTTCGCCAACAGCGTGGCCCAGCTCAAGCTGCAGAACAGCGCCGAGACCTTCATGCGGGTCAACGTCAACACCATCTTCGGCCTGGGCGGCCTGATCGACGTGGCGACCGAAGTCGGCATCGACCGCCGCGACGAGGATTTCGGCAAGACGCTGGGCCGCTGGGGCGTGGGCGCGGGCCCGTACGTCGTGCTGCCGCTGCTCGGCCCCTCGACGCTGCGCGACACCGCGGCCAAGCCGGTCGACCTCTATGGCGATGCGCTCAATGCCGTCCAGGATGTCGCCTGGCGCAACTCCCTGACCGCGCTGCGCGTGGTCGACAAGCGCTCGCAGTACCTGCGCGCCGGTCGGCTGATCGACGACGCCGCGCTCGACAAGTATTCGTTCACCCGCGATGCCTTCCTGCAGCGCCGCCGCAGCCAGATCCAGGACGGCAGGGCGCCCGACGACGACGCGGGCAAGTGACCGACGGCTGCGACAGACCGCAGGCGGCACGTTGAGCTGCGAGGGCGGTTGGCCGATCGCTTGCATTCCGTTGCAAGCGGCGGCTGGCGCCCGAGGAACCCGGACGGCGATGGCGCTGTCCAAACCTTTCATGCCGCGGCACGCCGTTTCCGTGCGGGCCGCGCGAGATCCGAAACCTGAGGGACCTGCCCGATGAACAACAAGATGATCCTGCAACGACGCAGCTTCGGCCACATGGCGCTGGCCGGTGCGCTGCTGTTCAGTGCCGCCGCGGCCTTCGTGAGCCCGGCGCGCGCCGCCGACGAAAGCCCCGATGCGCTGGTCAAGCGCATCTCGACCGACGTGCTCGAGACTATCAAGTCCGACAAGTCGATCAAGTCGGGCGACGTCAACAAGATCATGGTGCTGGTCGACAGCAAGATCATGCCCAACGTCAATTTCCAGCGCATGACGGCCTCCGCCGTCGGCCCGGCCTGGCGCACGGCCACGCCGGAGCAGCAGAAGCGGCTGCAGGACGAGTTCAAGACCCTGCTGGTGCGCACCTACGCCGGCGCGCTCGACCAGGTCAGCGACCAGACGGTCAGCGTGCGCCCCTTCCGCGGTTCGCCCGACGACACCGACGTGCTGGTGCGCACCGAGGTCCGCGGCCGCGGCGACCCGGTCCAGCTGGACTACCGCCTCGAGAAGACGCCGGGCCAGGGTTCCGGCTGGAAGGTCTACAACCTCAACGTGCTGGGCGTGTGGCTGGTCGATACCTACCGCACCCAGTTCGCGCAGCAGATCAACAGCCAGGGCATCGACGGCCTGATCGCCGCACTGGCGGCGCGCAACAAGAGCAACGGCAAGAGCTGAAGATGCTGGTCCTGCCGACCAAGCTCACGCACGACGAGGCGCCGGCCTGCATGCGCATGCTGCAGCAGGGGCTGGCGGGCCAGAGCGGCTCGGCGGCGGTGGTGGATGCCAGCGCGCTGGTGCGCTTCGATTCCTCGGCGCTGGCCGTGCTGCTCGAATGCCGGCGCGAGGCCAGCGCCCTGGGGCGCAGCTTCGCGGTCAAGGGGCTGTCGCCCCGGCTGCGCGAACTGGCCGCGCTCTACGGCATCGCGGGCCTGCTGCCGGCCTCGCCCTGAAGGGCGGCAAGAGGTCATTTGAAGGGCCGCGCACCTTGAAAGTGCAGGCCGCCTAGAATCCCGGGCTCCCATGCCCGCGATCTCCTTCCAATCGGTCTCCAAGACCTACCCCGCCTCACGTCAGCAACGCGCCCAGGGCAAACCTGGCCTGCGCGCGGTCGACGACGTGAGCTTCCAGATCGAAGAAGGCGAGTTCTTCGGCCTGCTGGGGCCCAACGGCGCCGGCAAGACCACGCTGATCAGCATGCTGGCCGGGCTCTCGCGCCCCACGGCCGGCGCCGTCAGCGTGCACGGCTTCGACGTGCAGCGCGACTACGCCGAAGCCCGCCGCCACCTGGGCATCGTGCCGCAGGAGCTGGTGTTCGACCCCTTCTTCAACGTGCGCGAATCGCTGCGCATCCAGTCGGGCTACTTCGGCATCAAGAACAACGACGCCTGGATCGACGAGCTGCTGCACAGCCTCGGCCTGGCCGACAAGGCCAGCGCCAACCTGCGGCAACTGTCGGGCGGCATGAAGCGCCGGGTGCTGGTGGCGCAGGCGCTGGTGCACAAGCCGCCGGTGATCGTGCTCGACGAGCCCACCGCCGGCGTCGACGTCGAACTGCGCCAGACGCTGTGGCAGTTCATCGCCAAGCTCAACAAGCAGGGCAGCACCGTGCTGCTCACCACCCACTATCTCGAAGAGGCGGAGGCGTTGTGCCACCGGATCGCCATGCTCAAGCAGGGCCGCGTGATCGCGCTCGACCGCACCAGCGAGCTGCTGAAGTCGGCCGCCAGCAACGTGCTGCGCTTCAAGACCGACGCCAACCTGCCCTGGGCGATCGCCCAGCATGCGCGCATCACCGGGCGCATCGTGCAGCTGCCGGCGCAGAACGCGCACGAGGTCGAGCAGCTGCTCGGCGCGCTGCGTGAGGCCGGCGTGGCGGTGGAAGACGTCGAGATGCGCAAGGCCGATCTCGAGGACGTGTTCATCGACCTGATGGCCGGCGAGCAGATCCCGCTGGAGGTGGCGCGATGATCGGCACCACGGGCTGGCGCACGCTGCTCTACAAGGAGACGCTGCGCTTCTGGAAGGTCGGCTTCCAGACGGTCGGCGCGCCGATCCTCACGGCCGTGCTGTACCTGATGGTGTTCGGCCATGTGCTGGAAGACCACGTCAAGGTCTACGGCACGGTGGGCTACACCGCCTTCCTGATCCCGGGCCTGGTGATGATGAGCGTGCTGCAGAACGCCTTCGCCAACAGCTCGTCCTCGATCATCCAGAGCAAGATCATGGGCAGCCTGGTGTTCGTGCTGCTCACGCCGCTGTCGCACTGGGGCTGGTTCTTCGCCTATGTGGGCTCGTCCATCATCCGCGGCCTGGCCGTGGGCCTGGGCGTGTTCATCGTCACCGTGTTCTTCGCCGTGCCGGACTTCGCGGCGCCGGCCTGGATCATCATCTTCGCCTTCCTGGGCGCGGCCATGCTGGGCACGCTGGGCCTGATCGCCGGCCTCTGGGCCGAGAAGTTCGACCAGATGGCGGTGTTCCAGAACTTCCTGATCATGCCCATGACCTTCCTGTCGGGCGTGTTCTATTCGATCGGCTCGCTGCCGCCGTTCTGGC
>Ga0182008_10000845_pt1 | contig 21349 bp, 18 predicted proteins | sample Sormic07211129_1_FD_120482 | JGI IMG/M metagenome (GOLD analysis project Ga0182008, IMG submission 120482) | Rhizosphere microbial communities from Sorghum bicolor, Mead, Nebraska, USA - 072115-129_1 metaG | ecosystem: Host-associated > Plants > Roots > Rhizosphere | place: USA: Nebraska...
CCAGCGTGAGCTGGGTCAGGTCGTTCGAGCCGATCGAGAAGCCGTCGAAGTACTGCAGGAACTCGTCGGCCAGGATGGCGTTGCTCGGCACCTCGCACATCATGATGATCTTGAGCTCGTTCTCGCCGCGCTTGAGGCCTTCGGCCGCCAGCAGGTCGGTCACGCGCTCGGCCTGCTTCAGGGTGCGCACGAAGGGCACCATGATCTGCACGTTGGTCAGGCCCATCTCGTTGCGCACCCGCTTGAGCGCCTCGCACTCCATCAGGAAGGCCTCGCGGAACTCGTCGCTGACATAGCGCGCCGCGCCGCGGAAGCCCAGCATCGGGTTCTCTTCTTCCGGCTCGTAGCGGCTGCCGCCGATCAGCTTGCGGTACTCGTTGGACTTGAAGTCCGACAGGCGCACGATCACCGGCTTGGGCCAGAAGGCCGCACCGATGGTGGCGATGCCTTCGGCCACCTTGTCGACGTAGAAGGCCCGCGGCGAGGCGTGGCCGCGCGCCACCGACTCGACCGCCTTCTTCAGGTCGGTGTCGACGTTCGGGTAGTCGAGGATCGCCTTCGGGTGCACGCCGATGTTGTTGTTGATGATGAACTCGAGCCGGGCCAGGCCCACGCCGTGGTTGGGCAGCTGCGCGAAGTCGAAGGCCAGCTGGGGGTTGCCCACGTTCATCATGATCTTCAGGTCGACCGGCGGCATCTCGCCGCGTTGGACCTCGGTCACCTCGGTCTCGAGCAGGCCGTCGTAGATGAAGCCGGTGTCGCCTTCGGCGCAGCTGACGGTGACCAGCGTGCCTTCCTTGAGCAGGTCGGTCGCGTCGCCGCAGCCCACCACGGCCGGAATGCCGAGTTCACGCGCGATGATGGCCGCATGGCAGGTGCGCCCGCCGCGGTTGGTCACGATGGCGGCGGCACGCTTCATCACCGGTTCCCAGTTGGGGTCGGTCATGTCGGTGACCAGCACGTCGCCGGCCTGCACCTTGTCCATCTCGCTGATGTTGTGCACCAGGCGCACCGGGCCGGTGCCGATCTTCTGGCCGATGGCACGGCCTTCGGCCAGCACCGCGCCGCGGCCCAGCAGCTTGTAGCGCTGCTCGGGCTTGCCCTGCTGCTGGCTCTTCACCGTTTCGGGACGCGCCTGCAGGATGTAGAGGTGGCCGTCGGTGCCGTCCTTGCCCCACTCGATGTCCATCGGGCGGCCGTAATGCTCCTCGATCACCAGCGCGTACTTGGCGAGCTGCTCGACGTCGGCGTCGCTCAGCGAATAGCGGTTGCGCTGCTCGGCCTTGACGTCGGTGGTCTTGACCAGCTTGCCGCTGGCCTTCTTCTCTTCCGGCGTGGCGAACTCCATCTGGATCAGCTTGGAGCCCAGGTTGCGGCGGATCACCGCGCGCTTGCCGGCCTTGAGGGTCGGCTTGTGCACGTAGAACTCGTCGGGGTTCACGGCGCCCTGCACCACCGTCTCGCCCAGGCCGTAGCTGGAGGTGATGAAGACCACGTCCTCGAAGCCCGACTCGGTGTCGATGGTGAACATCACGCCGGCCGCGCCCAGGTCAGAGCGCACCATGCGCTGCACGCCGGCCGACAGCGCGACCACGTCGTGCGCGAAGCCCTTGTGCACGCGGTAGCTGATCGCACGGTCGTTGTAGAGCGAAGCGAACACTTCCTTCATCTTGTGCAGCACGTCGTCGATGCCGACCACGTTGAGGAAGGTCTCCTGCTGGCCCGCGAAGGAGGCGTCGGGCAAGTCTTCGGCGGTGGCCGAGGAACGCACGGCGAACGAGGCGGCCGGGTTGCCCGCGCTCAGCGTGGCGAAGGCGTCGCCGATGGCTTTCTGCAGGTCGGCCGGGAAGGGCTGGGCCTCGACCATGGCGCGGATCTCGGCGCCGGCCACGGCCAGCGCGCGCACGTCCTCGGTGTCGAGCGCGGCCAGGCGCTTGCTGATCTTGTCGGCCAGGCCGTCGTGGGCCAGGAATTCGCGGAACGCATGGGCCGTGGTCGCGAAGCCCGTGGGCACGCGCACGCCTTGCGGCAGCTGGGAAATCATCTCGCCGAGACTGGCGTTTTTACCGCCGACCGACTCGACGTCGGTCATTCTCAGGTTTTCAAACGGAACGACCAAGGCGGTCGCCTCGAAAAGTGCAGACATGGGAAAGCTCCAGAAGTTGAAACCGGTGCCGCATGCGGACGGCGCTGCACGATCGTTGTCGTTGCTTTGGGTGCGGGCGCGGTGGACATGGGATGTAGATAGGGTGTCGAGAAAGTGACGTCCGGCCGGACGAAATCTCGATAATGGGCCGGATTGTAGGCGCGACCTCGCCGGTCGTGCAGAAGGACAAAACCGCCTCATCATGACCACACGCTCTGTCTTCTTCGTCTCCGATGGCACCGGCATCACCGCAGAAACCTTCGGCAACGCCGTGTTGGCGCAGTTCGAAATCAAGCCCAGGCACATCCGGCTGCCCTTCACCGACACGGTCGACAAGGCCCACCAGGCGGTGCGGCAGATCAACCACACGGCTGAAATCGAGGGCCAGCGCCCCATCGTCTTCACCACGCTGGCCAACATGGACGTGCTGGGCGTGATCGAAACCGGCTGCAAGGGCATGCTGCTCGACATGTTCGGCACCTTCGTGCGACCGCTGGAAATCGAGCTGGCGATGAAGTCCAACCACCGGATCGGTCGCTTCAGCGACGTCAGCAAGAGCAAGGAATACACCGCGCGCATCGCGGCCATCGACTTCAGCCTGGCGCACGACGACGGCCAGAGCAACCGCGACCTGCAGGGCGCCGACGTGATCCTGGTGGGCGTGAGCCGCAGCGGCAAGACGCCGACCTCGCTCTACCTGGCGATGCAGCACGGCCTCAAGGCCGCCAACTACCCGCTGATCCCCGAGGATTTCGACCGCCGCCAGCTGCCGCCCGCGCTGATTCCGCATCGCAAGAAGATCTTCGGCCTCACGATCCAGCCCGAACGCCTGAGCGAGATCCGCAACGAGCGCCGGCCGAACTCGCGCTATGCCAGCCTCGAGAACTGCCGCCACGAGGTCAGCGAGGCCGAGGCCATGATGCGGCGCGCGGGCATCCGCTGGCTCAGCACCACGACCAAGTCGATCGAGGAGATCGCGACCACGATCCTCCAGGAGCTGCAGCCGCAGCGGCTCACGTATTGAGTGTTCAGCCGAACAGGAACTGCGCCGTGCCGTCGGCGCTGGTCACCGGCTGGCAGGGCATGCGCCACACCCTTTCGATCAGCGCGGGTTGCAGCACCTCGGCCGCCGGCCCCTGGTGCACGCCGCCGGCGCCGTCCAGCACCAGCACGTCGTCGGCATAGCGGCGCGCCAGGTTCAGGTCGTGCAGCACGGCCACCACGCCGACGCCTTCGGCCGCCCGCGTGCGCAGCAGCTGCATGGCGGCGTGCTGGTGGGCCAGGTCGAGCGCGGCCGTGGGCTCGTCGAGCAGCAGCCAGCGCACCGCGCCATCGGGCCGCGGCGACCAGAGCTGGGCCAGCGCGCGCGCCAGGTGCACCCTCGCCTTCTCGCCGCCCGACAGGGTGTTGAGCACCCGCGGCGCCAGCGCCGTCACGTCGGTCAGCGCCATCGCGGCGGGCACGATCGCGTCCTCGTCCGCGCTGGGTGCGCGCCGGTGCGGATAGCGGCCCAGGGCCACGATGTCGACCGCGTTGAAATCGAAGGCCACCGCGCTTTCCTGCGGCATCACCGCGCGGCGCAGCGCCAGCGCGGCCGGGCCATGCGCGGAAAGTGGGCGCTCATCCAGCAGCACCCGGCCCCGGGTGGGCGCGCGCTGGCCGCTCAGCAGCGACAGCAGCGTCGACTTGCCCGCGCCGTTGGGCCCGAGGATCGCGGCCACGCGGCCCGGCAGGAAGCGGGCGCTCGCGGGCGGCAGCAGCGTTTTGCCGCCGACGGCGACCGACACCTCGATGCAGGCCAGCGTCACAGCCGCCCCCGGAAATGCCGCAGCATCAGCAGGAACATCGGCACGCCGATCGCGGCCGTGAGCACGCCCAGCGGCAGCTCGGTGGGCGCCATGGCGGTGCGCGCCACCGTGTCGGCGGCCAGCACCAGCACCGCGCCCAGCAGCGCCGAAGCCGGCAGCACGATGCGGTGGTCGGGCCCGGCGATCAGCCGCACCCAGTGCGGTGCGATCAGGCCGACGAAACCGATGATGCCGGTGGTGGCGGTCACGGCGCCGACCGCGAAGGCCGTGACCCAGATCGCGCGCCGCTTGATGCGCTCGACGTCGACGCCCAGCATCGCCGCCTGCGCCTCGCCCAGCGCGATGGCATTGAGCGGCCGCGCGAGCGTCATGCCCGCCGCGAGCGCGACCAGCACCACGCCGCCCACCAGCAGCACCGCGCTCCAGCGCGCGCCGCCCAGGCTGCCCAGCAGCCAGAACTGCAGGCTGCGCAGCTGTTCGTCGCTGGCCATCACGCTCAGGAAGCCCAGGCCCGCGCCGGCCAGCGCGTTGATCGCGATGCCCGCGAGCAGCATCAGCGCCATGCGCGTGCCGCCCTCGCTCTGCGACAGGCTGTAGATCAGCAGCGTCACGGCGAAGCCGCCGCCGAAGGCCGTGGCCACCAGCGTCCAGCTGCCCAGGCTGCGCGGCAGGTGCGGGAAGAAGGAGGCGCCGAGCACGATGGTCACGCCCGCCGCCAGCGCGGCGCCGCTGCTGATGCCGATCAGGCCCGGGTCGGCCAGCGGATTGCGGAACAGCCCCTGCATCAGCGTGCCCGCCATGCCCAGGCCGGCACCGGCCACCAGGCCCAGGATCAACCGGGGCAGCCGGATGTTGACGAAGACCAGGTGCTCCGGCGAGGGCTGTTCGGTCCCCTGCCAGATGTCGCGCACCACCCCGATCAGCTGCGCGCCGCTGATCGCATAGGCGCCCGAGGACGCGGCCACGACCAGCATCAGCGCGAGCAGCGCCGCGCCGGTGCCCAGCACCGTGCGCGCGGACCAGCGCGTGGTCATGCTTTGAGCAACTGCGTGTGCAACTCGCCGATGGCGCCCGGCAGCCGCGGCCCGAAGCCCAGCAGCAGCACCGCATCGTGCGCGATCAGTGCACGCTTCCTGAAGGCTGGCGTCAATGCCAGCTCCGGCCGTTGCCAGAACCTGTCGACGCCGCCGTGCGCCTCGAGGCTCTGGGTGGTGGTCAGGATCACGTCGGGCGCGGCGCTGGCCATGGCCTCGGCCGTCATCGGGCGGTAGCCCTGGAAGCCAGCGAGGCAGTTCACGCCGCCCGCGAAGCCGATCACCGCGTTCGCGGCGGTCTTCTCGCCCGACACCTGCGGGCTCGCGCTGTGCGAGAGCACGAAGAGCACGCGCGGCTTGCGCCCCGAGGCCGCGGCCACGCGCTGCTGCACCTGGGCCCACTCGGCGTCGAGCCTGGCCTGCAGTTCGCGGGCCTGCGCCTCGCGCGCGGCGGCGCGGCCCACGGCCTGCACCTTGCGCTGCACTTCGGCCCAGCTGTGGTCGGCCTCGACCAGTTCGAGCTTCACGCCGGCACCGCGCAACTGGTCGAGCACCACGGTCGGGCCGGACTCGGTGGTGGCGATCACCGCATCGGGCTTGAGCGACAGCAGGCCCTCGGCCGAGAGCTGGCGCATGTAGCCGACCTTGGGCGTCTTCAAGGCCGCCGCCGGGTAGATGCTGGTGGTGTCGGTGCCCACGAGCTGGGCTTCGGCGCCCAGCACATAGACCACTTCGGTGATCGCGCCGCTGATCGTGACCAGGCGCGGGGCCTTGGCCTGCGCCAGCGCGGGCAGCGCGAGCGCGCCGGCCGATGCCAGGGCCAGCCGCAGCGCCTCGCGCCGCGAATCGGAGAAGGACGGGATGTTCATGCGGTGCTCAGGCCTTGCGCGGGATGTTCTGCGCGATGCGCCAGCACACGCCGGCAGGATCGGTCAGCGTGAAATCGATCATGGCCCAGGGCTGCTCGACCGGTGGCGTGATCCGCAGGTCGTAGCGCTCGACCACGCCGCTGGCCTGCACCTGCGCCCACCAGGCGTGCACGTCTTCCACCAGCAGGTGCATCGAGAGGTTCTCGGCCAGGGCCTGCACATAGAAGTCGCACAACAGGAAGCTGGTCGAACCATGGTGGAAGTACGAGACGCCGCCGCCGTCCGACGCCATCGTGAAGCCGAGGTCCCGGTAGAAGGCCTGCGACAGCGCGTAGTCCTTCGCGGGCACGAAGGCCTTGATCTCGACCGTCTTGAGGTTGCTCATGCCACCGCCTCCGCGCGCTCCAGCTTGCGCACCACCGCGCGCCAGTCTTCGCGCTCGGCGGCGCCGGGCTTGCGCGCGCCGAAGAACATGGCCATCAGCTGGCCATCGCGGTCGAAGGCCTCGACCGAGGTCACGATGCCGTCGCTGGTCGGCTTCTCGACGATCCACACGGCCTCGATCAGGTCCTCGCGCAGGTGCAGGTTGAAGCCCGGGTCGAGCACGTTGAGCCACTGCATGCCGCGCATCTCCATCGGCTCGATGCGCACGACCGGGCCGGTGTGGATCTGGATGCAGCCCGCGTTCGAGACGAACACCATGATCGGCACGCCCTCGAAGGCCGCCTCGTGCAGCAGCGCGCGGATCGCGGAGGTGGCGGCGCGTTGGGTGAAGCGCCCTTGCGTGAGCCGGAAGCTCTGCTGGCGCTCGACCTCGAAGGTGTTCAGCAGGCCGAAGAACTGGTGCGTGTCCTGCATCGCGGCCCAGGCCGCGCGCAGGCCTTCGGCATCGATCTGCGCATCGGGCCGCGGCGGCGCCTTGGGCGTGGGCGGCGTGAATGCCGGCGCCAGCGACAGGTCGGTGTGCGCATCGATCACCGACTGCAGCGCCGCGCGGTCGGTCGCGTCGCGCGCGAAGATCTTGTGCACCGCCAGGCCGTGCGGATCGTAGAACTGCAGGCTCAGCGACGGCGGCTGGCCGGCGTTGGCTGCGACCTCGCTGACCGCGAAGCCCGCATGCCACTGGCTGAAGAACAGGCGCAGGTCGATGTCCTCGCCCAGCGCCAGCGCGACATGGCCGGAGCCCGAGAGCTTCTGGTAGATGCCGGTCTTCTCGTGCACGGTCGACGGGTTGCGCGTCAGCGCGAGCACCGGGCCGCAGCGCTCCAGCGATTGCAGCAGCGCGAGCCAGGGCCCGCGCAGGGGCGTGGCGCGCAGCGCCTGCGCATGCTCGCCCGCGTGGGCGGCGATGGCCTCGCCTTCGCTGATCGACAGCGCCTCGGCCGCGTTCTTGTGGCGGCGGCCCTGTGCACGCAGCGCGGCGAACTGCGCACGGATCTCATGAACGTTCATCGTGTTCTTCTTTCTTCAGTCAGGCATGAATCAGAAATCGGCCACCAGCGACACGTTGAAGCTGCGGCCGGGCTGGGTGTAGGCGTCGCGGATGTTCGAGTTCGACGCCACGCCGCGCACGTCGCTCCACATCCAGTACTTCTTGTCCGTCAGGTTGACCACCGACGCGTTCAAGCGCAAGTCCTTGCGGATGCGCCACTGCGCGCTCAGGTCCAGCGTGGTGGCCGAGGGCGTGACGAACTGCGTGGCGGCCGGGTTGCGCGTGGCCGCGACGATCTCGCTGTGGTCGACGTCGGCGCTCTTCTTGGCCGAATGGTGGACCGCATCGAGGCGCAGGCTCCACACCGGCGCCTGGTACTTGAGGCCGACGTAGAGCTTCTGCGGATCGACCGAGTTGAGCGGCGTGTTGGTCGTGCGGTCGCGCCCGCGCGTCTGGCCGTAGGCGAAGGGCAGCGAGAAGCCGTTGCCGGAAGCGGTCCAGTCGACCTCGCCCTTGACCTCGAAACCGCTGATGCGCGCGCGCCCGATGTTCACCGACTGGTAGATCAGCGGATCGATGCGCGGAATGCCGCGGCCGCCGACCAGCCGGTCGTTCTCGATCAGGTCCCGGTAGTTGCCGGTGAAGGCGGCCACGTCGAAGTTCACGATGCCGGTGCGGCCGCGCAGACCCAGCTCGAAGTTCTGGCTCTTCTCGGGCTTGAGGTTCGGGTTCGGGATGGTCTTGTAGCCCGAGGTGATGTTCTCGAAGAAGTTGTTGATCTGGAAGGCGTTGGGCGCCTTGAAGCCCGCGGCGTAGTTGCCGTAGACGCTCCATTGCGGCGCGGCGCGGAACAGCACGCCCAGCTTGGGCGACACGGCCGAATCCGACAGCGAGACCGCGGTGGCGTTGAAGCCGGCCTGGTCGGCATCGATGGAGAAGTGGTCGACGCGCACGCCCGGCGTGATGCTCCAGCGGTCGTGAATGAACTCGTCCTGCACATAGAAGGCGCTGGTGCGTTCCTTGGTGTCGGGGAAGCGCTTGAGCGGGTAGCTCTCGCCGGCCGGCGGCACCAGGCCGGTCTGCAGGTTCTCGATCTTGGCCAGCGTGTAGTCGAAGCCGTAGGTGATGCGCTGCGCCCAGTCGCTGCCCATGCGGATCGTCTTGTCGGCCTGCAGGCCCAGCTGCAGCGTGTTCTCGTCGTAGGTCACGTCGCGGCTGCGGTCGGGCGAGCTGAAGCGGTCCTCGAAGATGAACTCGCGCGAGTTGGCCTTCTGGTAGCTCACCACGGCCTGCAGGTTGTCGGCCAGCGCCGAGTTCACGCGCAGGCGGCCGTCGTAGCTGAGGCGGTTGCGTTCCTGGTCGGTCTTGGCGTTCAGGCCGATGACCGAGGCCGCGGCATAGGGCGGCTTGGCGATGCCTGAGAGCAGGTCGTAGCGCGACGTCTTCTCGACGTGTTCGAAGGTGAAGCTGTGGCGCTGGTCGGCGTTGGGCGTGAGGATCACCTTGCCCAGCAGCGAATTGCCGCGGCTGCGCTCGGGGTTGGGCGTGGTGCGGTCGATGTTGGCCGCGTCGTTGTCGCCCATGTTCTCCAACGCATGTGCGCGGTGGAGGTTTGCCGACAACAGCCACTGCACGGTCTCGCTGGGCTTGCCGGCCAGCGTGAGGCCGGTGTGCCAGCCCTTGTCGTCGCCGCTGTAGCCCACGCTCGCGCTGCCGCCGAAGGTCTTGCCCTCCTGCAGGAAGGAGGCCGGCTCGCGGGTGATGAAGTTGACCAGGCCCGCGAGGCCGTCGGAACCGTAGAGCGCCGACGCCGGGCCCTTGATGATCTCGATGCGCTCGACCAGGCCGATGTCGAAGTAGTCGCGGCCGAAGGCGTTGGCGCTGAAGACGTAGCTGCGCGGCGAGCGGATGCCGTCGGTCAGCAGCAGCACGCGGTTGCCGTCGAGCCCGCGGATGTTGAAGCCCGCATTGCCGTCGCGGCCGGTGTTGCCCGAGGCCAGGCCGAAGCGCGCCGGCGCCCGCTTGACCGACACGTTGGGCAGCTCGCGCACCGCGTCGCGGATGTCGTGGATCTGCTGCGCCTCGATCGCCTCGCGGTCGATCACCTCGACGCTGGCGGCCAGGTCGTCCTTCTTCTGTTCGGTGCGGGAGCCGCTCACCACGACCTCGCCCAGCGCGGCCGTGCGCAGGCCCGCGGCCTGCTGCGCCGAGGCCGGCGATGCCATGCCGAAGCCGATGGCGATCAGCGAGCAGAGGACGGAAAGACGATGGGGGGAAGGAAGGGAGGAGGCCAAAACGAAGGTCCAGGGAACAGTGGTTGAAACTGCTCGCTGGACCTGTGCGCGCACCTCGTGCGGCTCGTCTGGCTGGCGGTGGCCGGGCGGGATGCCCGGAGCGCCGAATTATATGAGAATAATTCTCATCTGAAGAAAAGACCTCAGGCGACAGCCAGGGCTTCCTCGGCCTTCTCCGCCGGTGCCGGCGTGCGGATCAGGTGGTCGAAGGCGCTCAGTGCCGCCTTCGCGCCGTCGCCGGCCGCGATGATGATCTGCTTGAACGGCACGGTGGTGGCATCGCCCGCGGCGAACACGCCCGGCACCGAGGTCTGGCCCCGCGCGTCGACCACGATCTCGCCGTGCTTCGACAGCTCGACCGTGCCCTTGAGCCAGTCGGTGTTGGGCACCAGGCCGATCTGGATGAACACGCCTTCGAGCGCCACGGTGCGCAGTTCGCCGCTCGCACGGTCCTTGTAGACCAGGCCGTTGACCGTCTGGTCGCCGGTGATCTCGGTGGTCTGCGCGTGGGTGAACACCTCCACGTTCTTCAGGCTGCGCAGCTTGCGCTGCAGCACTTCGTCGGCGCGCAACTGCTTGTCGAACTCGATCAGCGTGACATGGCCCACGATGCCGGCCAGGTCGATCGCGGCCTCGACACCCGAGTTGCCGCCGCCGATCACCGCCACGCGCTTGCCCTTGAACAGCGGGCCGTCGCAATGTGGGCAGTAGGCCACGCCCTTGTTCTTGAACTCGTGCTCGCCCGGCACGTTGATGTTGCGCCAGCGCGCGCCGGTCGAGAGGATCACGGTGCGGCTCCTGAGCGAGGCGCCGCTCTCGAGCTTGATCTCGACGTAGTCGTCGCCCGGCACCAGCGCCGCGGCGCGCTGCAGGTTCATGATGTCGACCTCGTAGGCCCGCACATGCTCCTCGAGCGCCACCGCGAACTTCGGGCCGACCGTTTCCTTGACCGAGATGAAGTTCTCGATGCCCATGGTGTCGAGCACCTGGCCGCCGAAGCGCTCCGAGGCGACGCCGGTGCGGATGCCCTTGCGTGCGGCATACACGGCCGCTGCGGCACCGGCCGGGCCGCCGCCCACGATCAGCACGTCGAACGGGGCCTTGGCATCGATCTTCTTCGCTTCGCGCTCGACGCCGCTGGTGTCGATCTTGGCGAGGATTTCCTCGAGGCTCATGCGGCCCTGGCCGAACTCGGTGCCGTTCAGGAACACCGTGGGCACGGCCATGATCTGGCGTTCCGCGACTTCGTCGGGGAAGGTGCCGCCTTCGATCATGGTGGTGCGGATGCGCGGGTTCTGCACCGCCATCAGGTTCAGCGCCTGGACCACGTCGGGGCAGTTGTGGCAGGTCAGCGAGACGTAGATCTCGAATTCGAAATCGCCATCGAGCGCCCTGATCTGGTCGAGCACTTCCTGCTCGACCTTGGGGGGATAGCCGCCGATCTGGAGCAGGGCCAGGATCAGCGAGGTGAATTCATGGCCCATCGGCAGGCCGGCGAAGCGCGGGCCGTGGTTCTCGCTCGGGCGGTTGACCGAGAACGAGGGCTTGCGATGGTTGTCGTCGCGGCTTTCGCTGAGCTTGACCAGCGGCGACGACTCGGCGACGTCCTTCAGCAGCGACAGCAACTCGCCCGAGGCCTTGCTGTCGTCGAGCGAGGCGACGATCTCGATCGGCTGGGTGGCGCGTTCGAGGTAACTCTTCAATTGGGCTTTGGTGTTTGCGTCGAGCATGGAGGACTCACTTTCGATATCTTAAAACTATCAACTGGGGCCAAAAAGGCCCGGGGCCTCGTGAGCGCCCGGGCTTTTCCGCGCGGGGCGCTTAGATCTTGCCGACGAGGTCGAAGGACGGCGCGATGGTCTTGTCGCCTTCATTCCACTTGGCCGGGCAGACTTCGTTCGGGTGGGCGGCGGTGTACACGGCGGCCTTGAGCTTGCGCAGCGTTTCCTTCACGTCGCGGGCGATTTCGTTCGAGTGCACTTCGGCGGTCTTGATGATGCCGTCGGGGTTGATCACGAAGGTGCCGCGCAGTGCCAGGCCTTCTTCGGGGATGTGCACGCCGAAGGCGTTGGTCAGCGTGTGGGTCGGGTCGCCCACCAGCGGGAACTTGGCCTTGCCGACGGCCGGCGAGGTGTCGTGCCAGACCTTGTGCGAGAAGTGCGTGTCGGTGGTCACGATGTAGACCTCGGCACCCAGCTTCTGGAATTCGGGGTAGTTGTCGGCTGCGTCTTCGACTTCGGTCGGGCAGTTGAAGGTGAAGGCCGCGGGCATGAAGATCAGGACCGACCACTTGCCCTTGAGCGTCTCGTCGGACACGTCGATGAACTTGCCGTTGAGGTAGGCCTGGGTCTTGAAGGGTTGGACTGCGGTATTGATCAGGGACATGGTGATTCCTTGGAGACTGCGGGTGGACAAAATTTTGTGCGAGCCATGAGTATAGCTACCAATTAAGACAAATTCATAGCATTGAACTATCGACTGCATCGGCGGCCCCTATGAAAAACAAAGGCCGGCCGCGGCCCGCGACCGACCGAATACGAACGCCTATCACCCTCGTACGCATGCAGACCGGCCGCGCATGGGATTGCTTGCGCAGGCCCCGCGAGGACCGGGACAATCCCCTCTTTCAGAACAAGGAAAACGATCATGAAGGGCGACCCACAAGTCATCGAACATCTGCAGGCGCAGCTCAAGAACGAGCTGACCGCGATCAACCAGTACTTCCTGCACTACCGGATGCTCAAGCACTGGGGCCTGGACAAGCTGGCCAAGAAGGAATACGAAGAGTCGATCGGCGAGATGAAGCACGCCGACTGGCTCATGGACCGCATCTTCATGCTCGACGGCCTGCCCAACCTGCAGGACCTGGCCAAGCTGAACGTGGGTGAAGACGTGCCCGAACTGCTGGCCTGCGACCTCAAGGCCGAGTACGGCGCCCAGGCGACCATCAAGGCCGGCATCGCCCACTGCGAGACCGTGCGCGACTACGTCTCGCGCGACCTGCTGCAGAAGATCCTCGACGACACCGAAGAGCACATCGACTTCCTGGAAACCCAGATCGACCTGGTCGACCGCGTCGGCCTGCAGAACTACCTGCAGTCGCAGATGGGCGAGATCCAGTAAGCGGCCCTCCGCGCTTCGCCTTGCACAACGGGACTTCGGTCCCGTTTTTTCATGGGCACGCCGGCCCTTTACGCAACTTCACACGCTATGGAATCCGGAGCATCGTCCCTCGGGCGCGCGGAGCATGCGGGCGCTTTTCTCCATCGGGCCACAAGGCCAAGAATGACATTCATTCTCATTTGAAGGGCTAGAATCCGGCCCTTCCAATGAAGACCGCCTCCGCTCCCGACAACCGCCGACGTGCCTACTGGCTCAAGACCCTGCACGAATGGCACTGGGTGAGTTCGGCGTTGTGCCTGATCGGGATGATCCTGTTCGCGGTCACCGGCTTCACGCTCAACCACGCCTCGCAGATCGAGTCCAAGCCCAGGATCACCACGCTGCGCGCGAGCGTCGATGCCGCCCAGCGCGAGCGGCTCGCGCAGCAGGCCGGCGAGATCGTGAAGACCCGCAAGGGCCGGGCCGAACTGCCCACCGAACTGCAGGCCTGGGCGAAGAAGAACTGGCAGCTCGACACGCCCGGCGAGGCCGAGTGGTCGGAAGAGGAGATCTACCTCTCGCTGCCCCGCCCCGGCGGCGACGCCTGGATGCGGCTCAACCTGGACGACGGCGAGGTCGAGTACGAACGCACCGACCGCGGCTGGATCTCCTACCTCAACGACCTGCACAAGGGCCGCCACACCGGCGTGGCCTGGAGCTGGTTCATCGACGTCTTCGCCGGCGCCGCGCTGGTGTTCTCGATCACCGGCCTCTTCATCCTCAAGATGCACGCCGGCAACCGGCCCTTCACCTGGCCGATGGTCGGCATGGGCCTGGTCATCCCGGTGCTGCTGGCACTGCTGTTCATCCACTAGATCGTTCCTTCGACAGAAAGGCTTCTCCGTGCAAGTCCGCTACTCCCTGGCCGTGCCAGCGCTCGCCGCCCTGTTCGGCGCCCCCGTCTTCGCGGCCGGTCTCGGCGCCAGCATCGAGGTGCCGCGCATCAACGCCTCCGAATACCACCGGCCCTATGTGGCGGCCTGGATCGAACGCGCCGACAACAGCGTGGCCGCCACGGTCGCCGTCTGGTACGACGTGCGGACCAAGACCAACAACCCCGAGGGCGAGGGCACCAAGTGGCTCAAGGACCTGCGCCAGTGGTGGCGCCGCACCGGCCGCGAACTCGAGGTGCCGATCGACGGCGTGACCGGCGCGACCAAGCCGGCCGGCAAGCACCAGGTCGCCCTGGCCGATGCCGCGACCGCCAAGCTCGCACCGGGCGCCTACAAGTTCGTGGTCGAGGCCGCGCGCGAAGTCGGCGGCCGCGAGGTGGTGACGATTCCCTTCCAATGGCCGCCGGCCAAGACCGACCAGCAGAGCGCCAGCGGAAGCACGGAACTGGGCGAAATCAAACTCGAACTCAAGCCCTGAGCGTCACCGATCCCACCCCTTACCGGAACACCGACATGAACCTCTCGCTTCGCTCCATCGCCCTGGCCGCGACCCTGGCCGCCACGCTCGGCGCCGCCCATGCGCACAACGCCTGGCTGCTGCCCTCCTCCACCGTGCTGTCCAAGCCCGACACCATCTCGGTCGACGCCGCCATCTCGAACGACCTGTTCGTCGCCAACCACGCGGCCATGCGGCTCGAGAACCTGCAGATCACGGCGCCCGACGGCAGCGCGGTCAAGGCCGAGAGCGAGGCCAAGCTCAAGCACCGCAGCGTGTTCGACGTCAACGCGGCGCTGCCGGGCACCTACCGCATCGCGGTGGTGAACAACGGCGCCTTCGCCAGCTGGAAGGACAAGGCCACGGGCCAGGCCAAGCGCGCGCGCGGCACGGCCGAATCGATCGCCAAGGACGTCCCGGCCGACGCGCAGGACGTGGTCATCACGCAATCGATCGGCCGCATCGAAACCTTCGTCTCGGTCGGCAAGCCCTCCGCGCCCAAGGCCATCGGCCAGGGCCTGGAATTGGTGGCGTCCAGCGGTGCGCTCACCGACCTGGCCAAGGGCGAGAAGTCCAGCTTCACGCTGCACGTCGACGGCCAGCCGGCCAAGGACCTCGAAGTCACGGTGACCGCCGGCAACACGCAGTACCGCGACGCGCTGGGCGAACTCAAGCTCAAGACCGACGCCAAGGGCCAGTTCAGCGTGACCTGGCCCGCGGCCGGCATGTACTGGATCGACGCCAGCACCAAGGACGGCAAGACCACGCTGCCGCAGGCCAAGGAACGCCGCCTGAGCTACGCCGCCACCGTGGAAGTGATGCCCTGAGCCTGGCGGCCTCGAACGCAGCCGCCGTGACGCAGCGCCCTTCCTTCGCCACCTGGCGCGCCGGCGGCTACGCGAATGCGGCCGCGCCGCGCCGCGCCGATCCGGCCAGCCTGCAGAAGCTGGCCGGCCGGACGATGGGCACGACCTGGTCGCTGGTGTTCGACAACCCGGCGATGCGCGCGCTGGACGCCGTCGAGGCGTCCGTGCAGGCGGCGCTGGATCGCGTGATCGACCAGATGAGCACCTGGGAGAGCGGATCGCACATCAGCCGCTTCAACGCCGCGCCCGCGGGTAGCCGGCATGCGTTGCCGCCGGCCTTCGCCGAGGTGCTGGGGTGCGCCTTGCACTGGGCGCAGGCCAGCGAGGGCGCGATCGACCCGACCGTCGGCCCGCTGGTCGCGCTCTGGGGTTTCGGCGCGCACGCACAAGACGCATCCGGGATGGTGCAGACGCCCTCCCCCGCCGCGCTGGCCGACGCGCGTTCGCGCACCGGCTGGCGGCGGCTCGATTTCGATGCCGCCGAAGGCCGCATCACTCAGCCCGGCGGCCTCTCGCTCGACCTGTCCGGCGTGGCCAAGGGCTTCGCGGTCGATCAGGTGGCCGAGGCGTTGCAGGCGATCGGCCTGCAGGACATGCTGGTCGAGGTGGGCGGCGAGCTGCGCGGCCTGGGACGGCGCCCCGGTGGCGCGCCCTGGCGCGTGCGCGTCGATGCGGACGGTGAAGACCTGCCGCCGGTGGCGCTGAACGATCTCGCCATCGCCACCTCGGGCGATCGCTGGCATGCGCACGAACACGCCGGACGCCGCTGGTCGCACACCATCGATCCGCGCACGGGCGAGCCCGCCTCGGCCGCGCTGGCCTCGGTCACGGTGCTGCACGCGCGCTGCATGCAGGCCGATGCCCTGGCCACCGCGCTCACCGTGCTGGGGGCCGTCGACGGCCCGGCCTTCGCGCAGCGCCACGGCCTCGCCGCGCTCTTCGTCTGCCGCGACGGCAGCGCGCCGCGCGTGACGGCGACCGAGGCCTGGCGCGCACTCAACCCCTGAAGATGACCGAGCCTCTTGTGCGCGCCCTGGCCGCGGGCCTGATGCTGCTGGCCTATGCGGCGATGTGCCTGGCGATCTGGCGGCGCGAACGGCGCCGTCACGCGGCCGACGCGCGCGCGGCGCGCGCGCTGGCGGGCGACGGTCAGCAGCCGCCCGTGCTCGTGCTGTTCGCCAGCCAGACCGGCCAGGCCGAAGCCATCGCCTGGCAGACCGGGCGCGCGCTGCACGCCCAGGGCACGCCGGCGCGCGTGATGTCGCTCAACGAGCTCGACGCGCCCACGCTGCACGCCGCGCAACAGGCGCTGTTCGTCGCCAGCACTTACGGCGAGGGCGACGCACCGGACGGCGCGAGCCTGTTCACCGAAACCCTGATGGGCACCGCGCAGGCCCTGCCCGCGCTGCGCTACGCGCTGCTGGCGCTGGGCGACCGCCAGTACGCCCACTTCTGCGGCTTCGCGCGCGCGCTCGACGGCTGGCTGCAGTCCTGCGGCGCCGTACCGCTGGCACCGCGCATCGAGGTCGACAACGGCGACCCGGCGGCGCTGGCCGAATGGCATGCGCAATGGGGCGGCGGCGCCCTCGAAGCCACGGAAGACGCGGCCTTCGCGCCCTGGCAGCTGGTCTCGCGCACGCTGCTCAATGCGGGCAGCGAAGGCGGCCCGGTCTTCCACCTGGGCCTGCGGCCGCCGGCGGGCGTGGCGATGCAGTGGCAATCGGGCGACCTGGCGCAGATCGCGCTGGCCGACGACCCCGGCCGGCCGCGCGACTATTCCATCGCCTCGCTGGCCGCCGATGGCGAGCTGCAGCTGCTGGTGCGCCAGGAATGCCATCCGGACGGCACGCTGGGCAAGGCCTCGGGCCTGCTCACCTCGACGCTGGCCCTGGGCGATTCGGTCGCGCTGCGCGTGCGCGCGCACCGCAACTTCCGGCTCGACGACAACGCCGGCCGCCCGCTGATCCTGATCGGCAACGGCACCGGCCTGGCCGGGCTGCGCAGCCACCTGCGGGCCCGCGCACGGGCCGGCCAGCACGACAACTGGCTGCTGTTCGGGGAACGGCATGCCGCCCACGACCAGCTCTACCGCGACGAGCTCGAAGCCTGGCAGGCCGAAGGCGTGCTGCAGCGGCTGGACCGGGTGTTCTCGCGCGACCAGACCGAGCGCCTCTACGTGCAGCACCGCCTGCTGCAGGCCAGCGACGCGGTGCAGGCCTGGCTGGCGCGCGGCGCGGCGGTCTACGTCTGCGGCAGCCTGCAGGGCATGGCCGGCGGCGTCGACGCGGCGCTGCGCCAGATCGCCGGCGACGCGACGGTGCGCGAACTCACGGCCAGCGGCCGCTACCGGCGCGACGTGTACTGACCCGGCATGCGGCCTGCCGCCGCGCTTCGTTGCAGTTCAGCAACAACTTCTGCGCATTTCGTGACATGTAGTATTGATAGTCATTATCATTCGCACGCCTCACGCGCCGCCGTCCGGGGCACCTCCACCCAGCCAGTCTTCCGCCTGCCCGCGCCCGCGTGCAGCGCCTGATCCGCCAGTCGAGTTCTCATATTTTTCCCGTCTCTTACGGAGAACACCCATGGCCTATATCCAAAGTCGCAAGCACACCACAACACGCGCCATCGTCCCCCTGAGCGGCATCGCCGCCGCCACGCTCGCCGCCTTCGCGATGCCGGTGGCCGCGCAGACCGCCAACACGCTCAAGGAAGTGCGTGTGCAGGACTCCACCACCGCCGCCGACTACAAGGCCGACACCTCGGCCAACACCAAGTTCACGGCGCCGCTGGTCGACACGCCGCAGACCATCTCGGTGATCAAGGAACAGATCATTCGCGAACAGGGCGCGACCACGCTGTCGGAAGCCCTGCGCAACACGCCGGGCGCGAGCGCCTTCTACCTGGGCGAGAACGGCAACACCAGCACCGGCGACGCGATCTACATGCGCGGCTTCGACAGCTCCAGCAGCATCTTCGTGGACGGCGTGCGCGACCTGGGCTCGGTCTCGCGCGACGTGTTCAACATCGAGCAGGTCGAAGTGGTGAAGGGCCCGGCCGGCACCGACGTGGGCCGCACCTCGCCCACCGGCTACATCAACCTGATCACCAAGAAGCCCAAGCTCGAGGACAGCTTCACCGGCTCGGTCGGCCTGGGCACCGACAGCTACAAGCGCGGCAGCCTCGACTGGAACAAGGCGCTGAGCGGCGAGAACGGCGCGGGCGCGGCCTTCCGCCTGAACGTGATCGGCGAAGACGCCGACGTGCCCGGCCGCGATGTGGTGAAGAACAAGCGCTGGGGCGTCGCGCCCTCGCTGGCGCTGGGCCTCAACACGCCCACGCGCCTGTTCTTCGACTACGTGCACGTGCAGCAGGACAACATCCCCGACGGCGGCGTGCCCACCATCGGCCTGCCCGGCTACACCTCGCCGGACAGCCTGGCCTTCGCCGGCCGCCGCACCTTCCTGAACTCCGCCGCGCGCGTGAATTCGAGCAACTTCTACGGCACCAGCTCCGACTTCGACAAGGTCAAGTCGGACATGTTCACCGCCCGGGTCGAGCACGACATCACGCCGGACATGACGATCCGCAACACCACGCGCTACGGCAAGACCTCGCAGGATTACATGCTGACGTCCTTCATGGGCGGCGGCCTGCCGGCCAACGGCGCCCTGCCGGCCGCCACCGGATCGTTCCTCGCCACGCCCGTGCCCGGCAATCCCGCGACCTGGACGGTGACGCGCAACCAGCCGACCAACAAGCTGCAGGAAAACACGATCTTCGCCAACCAGACCAACCTGAACGCGAAGTTCAACACCGGTTCGATCGGCCACTCGGTGAGCGCCGGCGTCGAGCTGATGCGCGAGGAACAGAGCAGCCGCGGCTTCTTCGGCCCGGCCGCCACCTCCAACGGCCGCCCGGTCAACAACGGCTACTGGCCCGCGGCCAACCTCTACGCGCCCGACCCGAACGTGACGGGCTACCAGCGCATCCGCAGCGGCGCCGACAGCAAGGGCACGACCACCACCATCGGCCTCTACGCCTTCGACACGCTCAAGCTCAACGAGCAGTGGCAGATCACCGGCGGCCTGCGCTTCGACCACTACAGCACCGACTACACGGCCGCCACGCTGTCGACCGCCACCACGGCGCCGACGCTGCCGGTCGGCACGCTGATGCCCACCTCGCTCAAGCTGTCGGACAACCTGTTCACCGGCAAGATCGGCGTGGTCTACAAGCCGGCCGAGAACGGCAGCGTCTACGCGGCCTACGGCACCGCGGCCCAGCCGCCGGGCGGCGCCAACTTCGCGCTCAGCGCGGGCGGCACCGGCAACAGCGCGGCGCGCGTGGACTTCAACCCGCAGAAGGCCAAGACCGTGGAGTTCGGCACCAAGTGGGACGTGCTGAACAAGCGCCTGGCGCTCACGGCCGCGATCTACCGCACCGACGTGACCAACGAAGTGGTGCAGGACGCGGTCTCGCAGCTGTACTACCAGACCGGCAAGAAGCGTGTCCAGGGCATCGAGCTCGGCGCGGCCGGCGCGATCACCGACGCATGGGGCGTGAGCGCGGGCTTCACCACCATGGACACCAAGGTCGCCAGCGGCCCGGTGGTGCTGGCCGACGGCGGCACCGCGCTGGCCTACACGCCCAAGAACGCCTTCACCGCCTGGACCACCTACGTGCTGCCCTTCGGCCTGACCGTCGGTGGCGGCGCGCGCTACAACGGCAAGCTGCACCGCGGCACCGACGGCGCGGTCGGCACGCCGGCAACGGTCGACGCCTACTGGGTGTTCGACGCGATGGCCTCCTACCGCATCAACAAGAACATCGACCTGCAGTTCAACCTGTACAACGTGTTCGACAAGGACTACGTCGCGGCGATCAACAAGAGCGGCTACCGCTACACGCCGGGCGCCCCGCGCACCGCGCGCCTGACCGCCAACTTCGCCTTCTGACCTGCGTCAGCCCGTCGCATCCGCCCGGGTGCGACACTCCCAGCCTCGGCGTTCCCGCCGGGGCTTTTCTCATCGTGAGACTGCTGAAATGATGCTGCACATTCCCGAGGTGCTGAGCGCGGCCCAGGTCAACGAGATGCGCGCCGCGCTGGACGCGACCGACTGGGTCGACGGGCGCGAGACGGTGGGCGCGCAAGGCGCGCAGGTCAAGCGCAACCGGCAGCTGCCCGAGCAGTCGCCGGTCACGGCCCGGCTCGGCGGCCTGGTGCTGGCCGCGCTGGCACGCAGCACCCTCTTCTTTTCCGCGGCACTGCCCCTGCGCTTCGTGCCGCCACTGTTCAACCGCTACGAGGGCGGCGAGCACTACGGCCTGCACGTCGACGGTTCGGTGCGCCGCACCGGCGCGGGCCAGCAACTGCGCACCGACCTGTCCTGCACGCTGTTCCTGGCCGAGCCGGAAGACTACGACGGCGGCGAACTCGAGGTGGTCGACACCTACGGCGTGCACGAGGTCAAGCTGCCGGCCGGCGACCTGATCCTGTACCCCGCCTCGAGCCTGCACCGCGTGATGCCGGTGACGCGCGGCGCCCGGGTGTGCTCCTTCTTCTGGCTGCAGAGCATGGTGCGCGACAACCAGCAGCGCGCCATGCTGTTCGAGCTCGACCAGACGATCCAGAAGCTGCGCGCGCGGCTGGGCGAATCCGAGGAAACGGTGGCGCTGACCGGCCAGTACCACAACCTGCTGCGCATGTGGTCGGAGGTCTGAAACGGGGGCACGGCGGTACCCCGGCCGGGGCCAGGGGATAGCCATTGCAAATGCGACGAATTCGTATTTATAATTGGCTTTCTTCAACCAGCCAGCCAAAGCGCCTTCACTGCCATGATCGTCTGCGTGTGCCGCCGAGTGTCCGACCGGGAAATCGCACGTCATGTGCGCGCCGGCATGACCTTCGACGAAGTGCAGTTCGAGCTGGGTGTCGCCACGCAATGTGGTCAATGCGAGGGCTGTGCCCGCGACGTGGTCGCGCAGTGCAGTGCTTCGCATCCTGTCGCCGCGCTCCACCGCGATGACGGGGTCCGGACCATCCAGCTTGCCACTTCCATCCAGGAAAGCAGCGCATGGAACTCTTCTCCGCACTCGCTGGCAGCCTGATCTTCGTCGCCGGCTCGGTCTGGTGGATTTTTCGCAAATAGACAGCGGTTTGTGCTGCACTAGGGTTTGCCTCCGGCAGATCCTGATCGATGGGTAAATCGTGTCCGACCGCTTTTCTTCGTCTTCTCCCACGGCGCTGGGCCTGTCCCGTAACGCCGTCATCGCGGGCAGCGTGGTGCTGTTCCATGTGGCCGCACTCTGGGCGCTGCAGAGCGGCCTGATCCGCAAAGCCGCCGAA
>Ga0182008_10000846_pt1 | contig 21301 bp, 21 predicted proteins | sample Sormic07211129_1_FD_120482 | JGI IMG/M metagenome (GOLD analysis project Ga0182008, IMG submission 120482) | Rhizosphere microbial communities from Sorghum bicolor, Mead, Nebraska, USA - 072115-129_1 metaG | ecosystem: Host-associated > Plants > Roots > Rhizosphere | place: USA: Nebraska...
GACCTGAAGGACGTGGTGCTGGTCGGCTTCTCGATGGGCGGCGGCGACGTGGCGCGCTACATCGGTCGCCACGGCACGGCGCGCATCGCCAAGGCGGCGCTGCTGAGCGCGGTCACGCCCTTGTTCATCCAGACCGCCGCGCATCCGCAGGGCGTGGACAAGGCCGTGTTCGACGGCATCAAGGCCGGCCTGCTGGCCGACCGCCCGCAGTTCCTCGACGACTTCGGCACGCTGTTCTACGGCACCAACCGCGAAGGCGCCAAGGTGTCGAAGGGCATCCTGGCCCAGACGCTGCAGATCGCGCTGCTGGCCTCGATCAAGGCCACGGTCGATTGCGTCACCGCTTTCTCCGAAACCGACTTCTTCGCCGACCTGGAGAAGTTCGACGTGCCCACGCTGGTGGTGCACGGCGACGACGACCAGGTCGTGCCCTTCGAGGCCACGGGCCGGCTCGCCGCGCAGGCCATCGCCGGCGCCGAACTCAAGGTCTACCCGGGCGCGCCGCACGCGCTGCCCTTCACGCACAAGGAACGGCTCAACGCCGACCTGCTGGCCTTCATCGAAGCCTGAGCCGCATCCCTTTTCTTTTTTTGCAGGACATACCATGCCCCTCACCGCCACCGCTGCCCCCGGCGCCAAGCTGCTCACCCCGCAGGACCACACGCTGGTCATGATCGACTTCCAGTCGCAGATGGCCTTCGCCACCCATTCGATCGAGGCGGTCACGCTGCGCAACAACGCCGCGCTGGTGGCCAACGCCGCGGCCGGCTTCTGCGTGCCGACCATCCTCACGACCGTGGCCGAGAAGAGCTTCTCGGGCCCGATGTTCGACGAGATCACGGCCGCCTTCCCGGGCCAGGCCATGCTCGATCGCAGCTCGATGAACACCTGGGAAGACGCGGCCGTGATCCGCCGCATCAACGAGATCGGCAAGCCGCGCATCGTGCTCTCGGGCCTGTGGACCGGCGTGTGCATCGTCGGCCCGGCGCTGTCGGCGCTGGACCAGGGCTTCGAGGTCTACGTGATCGCCGATGCCTGCGGCGACGTCTCCACCGAGGCCCACGAGCGCGCGATGGACCGCATGGTGCAGGCCGGCGCGCAGCCCATGACCGCGCTGCAGTACCTGCTCGAGCTGCAGCGCGACTGGGCCCGCACCGACAGCTACGAGATGACCACGGGCATCGCGCGCAGGTTCGGCGGTGCCTACGGCTTGGGCATCGCCTACGCCAAGACCATGTTCAACGCGCATGAGGCTTGAGCGCCAGCGCGCCATGAAGCCCTACATCGTCTCGCTCGCCCTCGGCTTGCTGGTCGGCGTGATCTACGCGCTGTTCAGCGTGCGCTCGCCGGCGCCGCCGATCATCGCGCTGGTCGGCCTGCTGGGCATCCTCGCGGGCGAGCAGCTGCCGTCGCTGGCCAAGCGGCTGTTCGACCGCGGCCCCGCGGCCAGTTCGTGGCTGCAGCACCAGGTCAGGCCGCACATGTTCGGCGAGCTGCCGCAATGCGCGAAGCCCACGGCCCGCGCCGAAACCCCTCCGGTCGAACCCAAGGCATGAGCACCGCACCTGGTCCCCACGGCCGCCGCCACTTCGTCGGTGCGCTGGGCGCGCTCGGCGCCGCCTGGGCCGCGCCCGGCCTGGCGCAAACTCCCGCTTCTTCAAGGACACCCGACATGGTCGATGCCCCCGAACTCATCCTGCACCACGGCCGCTTCACCACGCTGGACCGCGCCAACCCGACGGCCACCGCGGTCGCGATCCGCGCCGGCCGCTTCACGCACGTGGGCAGCGACGCCGACATCCTGCCGCTGGCGCGCGACGGCACGCGCCTGATCGACCTGCAGGGCCGCGCGGTGCTGCCGGGCCTGATCGACAACCACCTGCACATCATCCGCGGCGGGCTCAACCACAACCTCGAGCTGCGCTGGGACGGCGTGCGCAGCCTGGCCGACGCGATGGGCATGCTGAAGCGCCAGGTCGCGCTCACGCCCGCGCCGCAGTGGGTGCGCGTGGTGGGCGGCTTCACCGAGCACCAGTTCACGGAGAAGCGGCTGCCGACCATCGCCGAGCTCAACGCGGTGGCGCCCGACACCCCCGTGTTCCTGCTGCACCTGTACGACCGCGCGCTGCTCAACGGCGCCGCGCTGCGCGCCGTGGGCTACACCAAGGACACGCCCGCGCCGCCCGGCGGCGAGATCGTGCGCGACGCGGCCGGCAACCCGACCGGGCTGCTGCTGGCCAAGCCCAACGCGAGCATCCTTTATGCGACGCTGGCCAAGGGGCCCAAGCTGCCCTTCGAGTACCAGCTCAATTCCACGCGCCACTTCATGCGCGAGCTCAACCGCCTGGGCGTGACCGGCGCCATCGACGCGGGCGGCGGCTTCCAGAACTTCCCCGAGGACTACCAGGTGATCCAGCAGCTGGCCGACGCGGGCCAGCTCACCATCCGCCTGGCCTACAACCTGTTCACGCAGAAGCCCAAGCAGGAGAAGCAGGACTTCCTCGACTGGACCGCGAGCTCGAAGTACAAGCAGGGCGACGACTACTTCCGGCACAACGGCGCGGGCGAGATGCTGGTCTTCTCGGCCGCCGACTTCGAGGACTTCCGCCAGCCGCGCCCCGACATGGCGCCCGAGATGGAAGGCGAACTCGAAGAGGTGGTGCGCGTGCTGGTGCAGAACAAGTGGCCCTGGCGCCTGCATGCGACCTACGACGAGACCATCGAGCGCGCGCTCGACGTGTTCGAGAAGGTGGACCGCGACACGCCGCTGGCCGGCCTGAACTGGTTCTTCGACCACTGCGAGACCATCTCCGAGAAATCGATCGACCGCATCGCCGCGCTGGGCGGCGGCATCGCGGTGCAGCACCGCATGGCCTACCAGGGCGAGTACTTCGTCGAGCGCTACGGCGCGGGCGCGGCCGCGGCCACGCCGCCGGTCAAGCGCATGCTGGAGAAGGGCGTGAAGGTCTCGGCCGGCACCGACGCCACGCGCGTGGCCTCGTACAACCCCTGGGTCTCGCTGTCGTGGCTGGTCACGGGCCGGACCGTCGGCGGCCTGCAGCTCTATCCACAGCGCAACTGCATCGACCGCGAAGCGGCCCTGCGCATGTGGACCGAGAACGTGACCTGGTTCTCCAACGAGGTCGGCAAGAAGGGGCGCATCGAGCCCGGCATGCTGGCCGACCTGGTGGTGCCCGACCGCGACTTCTTCGCCTGCCCCGAATCCGAGATCGCCGACACCACGGCCTTGCTGACGATGGTCGGCGGCCGCGTGGTCTATGGCGCCGGCCCGTTCCAGTCGCACGACGACGGTGCGCCGCCGCCCGCCATGCCCGACTGGTCGCCGGTGCGCAGCTTCGGCGGCTACGGCGGCTGGGGCGAGAAGGAAGGCCGGCCGATGCAGGCCACGCTGCGCCGCATGGCGGCCGACTGCGCCTGCGCCAACGACTGCAATGTGCATGGGCACCGGCATGCGACCGCTTGGAGCAGCCAGCTGCCGATCGCGGACTTGAAGAGTTTCTGGGGCGCCTTGGGTTGCGCCTGCTGGGCAATCTGATGCGCCGCCTCTTCACCACACGCGCGGTGCACTGGCTGGCACTGCTCTTCCTCTGCGCCGCCTACCTGCAGGGCGGCTTCAACAAGGCCACCGACTTCCCCTCGGCCCTCGCCGAGATGAATCACTTCGGCCTGTCGCCCGCCGCGCCGATGGCCGTGGCGGTGATCGTGTTCGAGCTGGGTGCGGCCCTGATGATCCTCACGGGCTTCCATCGCTGGCTCGGCGCACTGGGCCTGGCGGGCTTCACGCTGATGGCGACCTTCGTGGCCAACCGCTTCTGGGAGATCGCCGTGGCGACGCCCGAGCGCTTCATGGCGGCCAACGCCTTCTTCGAGCACTGGGGCCTGGTGGGCGCCTTCCTGCTGGTGGCCTGGCACGACCTGAAGGCGCGCGATGAGCACTGAGGCCACCAAGGCGCAGGGCAGCTTCGCGCCGCTGCGCCAGCCCGTGTTCGCGGTGCTCTGGGCCGCGACGGTGCTGGGCAACGTGGGCAGCTTCATGCGCGACGTCGCCAGTTCGTGGATGGTCACCGAACTGTCGGCCAGCCCGGCCGCGGTGGCGCTGATCCAGACCGCGGCCACGCTGCCGATCTTCCTGCTGGCCATCCCGGCGGGCGTGCTGTCGGACATCCTCGACCGCCGGCGCTTCCTGATCTTCATCCAGGTCATGCTGGCCTGCGTCAGCGCCACGCTGCTGCTGCTGTCGCGCGGCAACGCGCTCACGGTCGAGTACCTGGTCGCGCTGACCTTCGTGGGCGGCATCGGCGCCGCATTGATGGGGCCGACCTGGCAATCGATCGTGCCCGAGCTGGTGCCGCGCGCCGACCTGAAGAATGCGGTGGCGCTCAACTCGCTGGGCATCAACATCGCGCGCGCCATCGGCCCGGCCGTGGGCGGCCTGCTGCTCGCGAGCTTCGGCGCGGCCACGGCCTATGGCGCCGACGTGCTGAGCTATGTGTTCGTGATCGCGGCCCTGCTGTGGTGGAAGCGGCCGGCCGCCGTCGACACGGGCCTGTCGGAGCAGTTCTTCGGCGCCTTCCGCGCCGGCCTGCGCTATGCGCGCGCCAGCCGCGAGCTGCATGTGGTGCTGCTGCGCGCGGCGGTGTTCTTCCTGTTCGCCAGCGCGGTCTGGGCGCTGCTGCCGCTGGTGGCGCGCAAGATGCTCGGCGGCACGGCGGGCTTCTACGGCGTGATGCTGGGGGCGGTGGGCGCGGGCGCGATCCTGGGCGCGGTGCTGCTGCCGCGCCTGCGCGAGAAGCTCGATGCCGACGGGCTGGTGCTCGCGGCCTCGCTGATCTCGGCGGTGGTGATGGTGGCGCTGGCACTGGCGCCGCCGCAGTGGGTGGCGGTGCTGCTGATGCTGCTGCTGGGTGTGGGCTGGATCATCGCGCTCACCACGCTCAACGGCGTGGCGCAGGCGGTGCTGCCCAACTGGGTGCGCGGCCGCGGGCTGGCGATCTACCTCACGGTCTTCAACGGCGCGATGGCCGGCGGCAGCCTGGGCTGGGGCCTGGTCGCGCAGCAGGTGGGCGTGCCGGTCACGCTGGTGGTCGGCGCCGCGGGCCTGGCGCTCGTGGCCTTGGTGTTCCACCGCGTCAAGCTGCCCACCGGCGAGGCCGACCTGCAGGCCTCGAACCACTGGCCCGAGCCGCTGCTGACCGCGCCCGTGGCGCACGACCGCGGCCCGGTCATGGTGCAGGTCGAGTACCGCATCCGCAAGGAGGACCAGCCGGCCTTCGTGCAGGCGATGCAACGCGTGTCGCTCGAGCGCCGCCGCGACGGCGCCTACGCCTGGGGCCTGACCGAGCACACCAGCGAGCCCGAGCGGCTCATGGAGTGGTTCCTGGTCGAGTCCTGGGCCGAGCACCTGCGCCAGCACCACCGCGTCTCGCATGCCGATGCCGACCTGCAGAACGAGGCGATCCGCTTCCACATCGGGCCGGGCCAGCCGGTGGTGCACCACTTCCTGGCGCTGGACATGAAGCATGCGCGGGCCGCCGCGCCGGGCTGATCAGAGCCCGAGCAGCGCACGTCCCTCGGGCGCGAGCAGGTCGTGGGTCTCGGCATGCTTGCGCATGTAGGCCGCGAACACCGGGCAGCGCGGGATCACCGCCAGCCCGCGTTCGCGCGCCGAGGCCAGCCCGGCCAGCACCAGTTGCCGGGCCAGGCCGCGGCCCTGCAGTTCGTCGGGCACGAGCGTGTGGACGAAGGTGATGACACCGGGCGCGCGTTCGTAGATGGCCACCGCGCGGTGGCCGTCGAGCGCGATCTCGAAGCGGCTCTTCTCGGGGCGGTCCTTGACGATCGCGGGCTGGGCTTGGGGGTCTTGCATGCTGCGTTTCCTGGTTTGTTCCGTGCTCACATCGACGGCAGCTCGTGCGGCCGCAGGTCGAACACCAGCACCTCGGCCTGCTCGCCCTTGGCGAAGCGCAATTGCTTTTCGCCGCGGATGCGCGCGCCGTCGCCTTCGCCCAGCCGCTCGCCGTTGACTTCCACGCTGCCGCGCGCCACATGCACGTAAGCGTAGCGGTCGGCGGGCAGTTCCAGCGTGGCGTTTTCGCCGGCGCCGTCGAACAGGCCGGCGTACATGCGCATGTCCTGGTGCACGCCCAGCGAGCCGCCGTCGCCTTCGGGCGAGGCGATCAGGCGCAGCCGGCCGCGCTTCTCGGCCTCGCTGAAATGCACCTGCTGGTAGCGCGGCGCCGCACCCTTCAGCGAGGGCACGATCCAGATCTGCAGGAAGTGCACGCCGTCGGTCTTCGAGTGGTTGAACTCGCTGTGGCGCACGCCGGTGCCGGCGCTCATCATCTGCACGTCGCCGGGGCGGATGACCGAGCCCGTGCCCATCGGGTCCTGGTGCGCCAGCGCGCCTTCGAGCACATAGGAAAAGATCTCCATGTCGCGGTGCGGGTGGGTGCCGAAGCCCTGGGCCGGATCGACGCGGTCGTCGTTGATCACCAGCAGGTCGGAGAAGCCCTGCTGCCGGGCGTCGTGGTAGTGGCCGAAGGAGAAGGTGTGGCGCGAGCGGAGCCAGCCGTGGTTGGCGACGCCGCGCTGGTCGGCCTTGCGAAGTTCGAGCATGATGCGGTCCTTTTGCGTTGAGACTGTCGATAGAATTCACGAGAACTTCCGCGGTGGTTTCTTCGCCTTTTCCGGGCGAATCACAGAGGAAGATCTCTTGGTGTGGAAGAAGTATCGAACGCCGAGGCCCTGTCGATGCTGAAGGTTTTATGCGAGAACAATCGAATATTTCGATGATCAGGAAAGAGGCAGGCCGGTGCTGAAGATCACCCTCGAGGCGATCGAGCTGGTCTACGCGATCGCGCGCCACGGTTCCTTCGCGGCCGCGTCGGAGCGGCTGCACAAGGTGCCCTCGACCATCTCCTATGCGGTCGGCAAGCTGGAGGAGCAGCTGGGCCTGGCGCTGTTCACGCGCCAGGGGCCGCGCGTCACGCTCACGGCGGCCGGGCAGGAAATGCTCAAGGAGGGGCGCTGGCTGCTCGCGGCCGCGGGCGAGCTCGAATCGCGCATGCGCCAGATCGCCACCGGCTTCGAGTCGGAGCTGCGGCTGGTGCACGACTCGCTGATCCCCACCAGCGCCTTCAACCCCGACATCTGCGCCTTCGAGGACCTGAACTGCGGCACCCGGCTGCGCATCGCCTGCGAGACCATGACCGGCACCTGGGAGGCGCTGCGCGACGGCCGCGCCGACATCATCGTGGCGGCCGGCGACGGGCCTGCGGGCGGCGGCTACAAGGCCGTGGCCGTGGGCAGCCTGGCCTTCGTGTTCTGCGTGGCGCCCACGCACCCGCTGGCCATGCTGCGGCGCCCGCTCACGCGCGCCGACCTGCTGCAGCACACGGCGGTGGTGGTGGGCGACGGCGCGCGCACCCTGTCCGACCGCACCATCGGCCTGCTGGCCGGGCAGCGCCGTATCACGGTGCCGTCGATGGCGGCCAAGATCACCTGCCAGATCGACGGGCTGGGCCACGGCTTCCTGCCGCGCGACTGCGTGAAGGACGCGCTGGCGCGCGGCACGCTGGTCGAGCTGGCCTGCGAGGAATCGCGGCCCGACGAGACCTTCTGGCTGGCCTGGAAGCCCACCGCCATGGGCGAGGCGCTCAAGTGGTGGCGCGCGCGCCTTCAGCGGCCGCTGGTGCCGGACATCCTGCCGTCGTGAGCCCGGCGTGCGCGGGCGCGGCCAGCGCGATGGTCACGTCGATCGGCCCGGGCACGGCGAACAGTTCGGCGCCGAAGTCGAGCCGGCCCAGCAGCTCGAAGCCGCCGCGCAGGGGCTGGCCGTCCTGGCGGTGCAGGATCGCCAGGTCCGGGCCGGCCGTCCAGCAGACGATGTCGCCGACCGCATAGGCCTGCTCGCGCGTGCCGCGACCCGAGACGGGGCCGGGAAGCGGGCCGAATTTCTCGCGCCGGAACAGGTCGTGCAGCGTGAGGGTCAGCGGCAGCATGGCCACGAAATCCTCGGCCGTCCTGTGGTCCGCCAGCGTGGCGGAAATCACCGTGCCATGGTTCAGTGTCAGTTGGATTTTCATGGAGTACCCCTAGGGTGTTGGCTGCCCAGCGAAGGAACGGATGCGACCGCGGTGCGCCGCTGGGCGGCACCGACAGTGCTTTTTTCTCGGAGATGCGGCCGCCGCCCTTGCGGGTGCGGCGGGTGTGCGGGATGAAGCGGGCCGACGCCCGTCAGCTGTCCGGGCGCCCCAGCTGGCGTTCGCGCAGGCGCTTGATGTCGCGCGCCGGCGGCGAGCCGAAGAAGCGGCTGTACTCGCGGTTGAACTGCGACTGGCTCTCGTAGCCGACGCGGTGCCCCGCGGTGGCGGCGTCGAGGTGCTCGCCGATCATGAGGCGCCGTGCCTCCTGCAGCCGCAGCTGTTTCTGGAACTGCAGCGGGCTCATCGCGGTCACGGCCTTGAAGTGCTGGTGCAGCGAGGACACGCTCATGTGCACCTGGCCGGCCAGGTCCTCGATCCGCAACGGCGCCTGGAAGCGCTGCGACAGCAGGCTGATGACCTGCGCGATGCGCTGGCTGTGGCTGTCGACCACCGCCATCTGCGCGAGCCGCCAGCCGTCGGCCGAGCGCAGCACGCGGTAGAGGATCTCGCGCGTGATCAGCGGCGCGAGCGCCCCGATGTCCTCGGGCGAGTCCAGCAGCTTGACCAGCCGCAGCACGGGATCGAGCAAGGTGGGCGACAGTTCGCCGGTGAAGATGCCGCGCTGCGAGGCGCGCGTCGGCGCGGTCTTGCCGAAGGCGAGATCGAGCGCGAGGGCGGTGACTTCCTTGACGTCGAAGCCCAGCCGCAAGCCCAGGTAGGGCGCTTCCGGCGAGGCGTCGATCACCTGGCTCGTCACCGGCAGGTTCTGCGCCGCCACCAGGTACTGACTGCTGTCGTAGATGTAGACCTCGTCGCAGAGCAGCACGCGCTTGCTGCCCTGTGCGAGCACGCAGAAGGCCGGCTCGCACATGCCGTGCACCGGGTGCTGGGTCTGGGTGGCGCGCACCAGGCCGAGGCGCGGGATCGCGGTCTCGTGGGCGCCGTCGGTGACGGTGAGGCGATCGATCATCGCGGCCAGCTCGGCCCGCATCACGGTCGCCCGCAGCCGGTCGACGGGTGGGTCGTTGCGCAGGGTGTGGGGGCTCGAGGTCAGCATGGCCCGAAGCTTAGGCATCTGGCCGCCGCTTGTCTCGTCCGCCGGTGCGTCGTCGGAGGATCGTGCAAGGATCTCCAAGAATTCTGCAAGCCCCGGGGGGCGCGGCGCCTCAGCCGGTGTGCGGACCCGGGCGCTGCTGGCGGTGGTGCCGCAGGCAGTGGTCGAGGAACTGGTCGAGCTCGGTGGTCTTGTCGTAGACCGCGTGCGCGCCCAGCTGCAGGCAGCGGCTGCGGTTCTCGCGGGTGGCGGAGTTGGTCAGCACGATGACCCGGTCCTTGGCCTCGCCAGCCAGCTTCTGCAGCACGCCGAAGCCGGTGCCGTCGCGCAGGAACAGGTCCAGCACGGCCAGCCCCCAGTCGCGCGGATGGGCGTTGAGCCAGCGCACGGCCTCGGCCTCGGTTTCGGCGGTGGCGACGACTTCGGCGTCGCACACGGCGTCCATGGCGGCGATCAGGGAATCACGCAGCTGGGCGTCGTCTTCGGCAAGGAATATGGGCAAGGGCATGGGGAGGAACCTTTGCCGCGATTCTTCCCGGCCCGCCCCCCAACCGGGTGAGCCCAGGGCATGAGCGGGCGCAGGAATGAGCCTACGCGCCGTCTCGCACGCCCAGCATCGCGTCGAGCTTGTGCAGCAGCGCATCGGCGTCGAAGGGCTTGGTCATCAGTTCGACATTGCCCTGCAGCAGGGCCGCGTCGGTGGCGACGTGCGCCGCATAGCCGGTCATCAGGATTACCCGGATGCCGGGCCGGCGCGTGAGCGCGAAGTCCGCGAGCTGTCGGCCGTTGGGGCCGGGCAGGCCGACGTCCGACAGCAGCAGGTCGATGTGGGGCGCCTGTTCCAGCCAGGCCATGCCGGCCGTGCCGTCGGCGGCTTCGAGCACCTCGTAGCCCTGGTCGCGCAGCAGTTCGACCGCGCTCTGCCGCACCACGGCATCGTCCTCGACCACCAGGATGCGGCGGCGCGTGGGGCCCGCGGCCGGGGCCGGCGGCGCGACGGCGTCCTCGGGCGCCGCGGCCAGCGGCGCGCGCGGCAGGAAGAGGCTCACCGTGGTGCCCGTGCCCTCCGCGCTCTCGATCGTGATGCTGCCCTTGGACTGCCGGGTGTAGCCGTAGATCATCGACAGGCCCAGCCCGGTGCCCTGGCCCATGGGCTTGGTGGTGAAGAAGGGCTCGAAGGCCTGGATGATCACCGCGGCCGACATGCCGATGCCGGTGTCGGCGACCGAGACCCGCACGTAGTCGCCCGCCATCAGCCCCTGGATGCGGCTGGCCTCCGAGGCGCTCAGGCTGACGTTGCGCACCTGGATCGACAGCGTGCCGCCGGCCGGCATGGCGTCGCGCGCGTTGATCGTCAGGTTGAGCAGCGCGCTGTCGAACTGGTGCGGGTCGGTCAGCACGTCCCAGGTGCCTTCCTGCTCGTCGAACACCACCGCCACGTTCTCGCCCACCGCGTTGCGCAGGATCTCCTCCAGGCCGCGCAGCGCGGTCGCGATCTCGAGGCTGCGGTTGGCCAGCGGCTGGCGGCGCGAGAAGGCCAGCAGCCGCTGCGTGATCGAGGCGGCGCGCCGCGCCGACTCGAGGCCCGCCTCGATGTAGCGCTCCAGCCCCTCGTGGCGGCGCTGCTCCAGCCGCTTCTTCATCAGCTGCAGCGGCATCACGATGCCCTGCAGCATGTTGTTGAAGTCGTGCGCGATGCCGCCCGTGAGCAGGCCCAGCGCCTCCATCTTCTGCGACTGGCGCAGCTGTTCCTCGAGCTGGCGCTGGCCGGTCATGTCGATGCCGACGCCGGTGCGGCGCACGGCCTGGCCGGCGTCGTCGAAGTAGGTGTGGCCGCGCGAGAGCACGCTGCGCACCGAGCCGTCGGGGTGGCGGATGCGGTACTCGAGCTCGAGCGCGCCCTCGTTGCGCAGGCCGCCGGACATGGTCTCGCGCAGCCGCGGCAGGTCGTCGGGGTGCACGTTGGCGAGGAAGGCGGTGCGGGGGATGCCCTTGGCCGCGACCTTGGGGTCGAGCCCGTAGAGCTCGGAGATGGCCGCGTCGCAGAAGAAGGTGTCGCTGGCCACGCGGTACGACCACACGCCCACGCCGCCGGTGGCGCCCAGCGCGAGCCGGGTGAAATCTTCCGAATCCTGCAGCGCGCGCGTGCGCTCCTCCACCTGCTGCTCGAGCGAAGCCGCCAGCTCCCGCAGCCGGGCCTCGCTTTCGGCCAGCTCGGTCTTGGCGCGCACATGCTCGGTGATGTCGTAGCCGCCCACGAAGATGCCGACCGTCTGGCCGCCGTCGTCGCGGATCGGCTGGTAGAGCAGGTCGATGTAGCGCGCCTCGCGATCGCCCTCGAGCTGCAGCGGCAGGGCCTTGGCGTGCATCGGCTGACCGCTCGCATAGACGCCGTCGAGCCGTTCGTATATGCCCTGGCCCGCGAGTTCGGGGAAGACCTCGCGCACGCCGCGGCCGATGAAGTCGCGCGGCCCCGCGATCCGCACATAGGCGTCGTTCACGTAGCTGAAGACATGGCCCGGGCCGGACAGCACGGCGACGAAGCCGGGCATCTGCTGGAGCAGGCCCTGCTGGCGCTCGCGCTCGTGTTGCAGGCCGCGCTCGGCCAGCACCTTGCCGGTGGTCTCGACCACCGTGTCGAGCACGCCCAGCACCTGGCCGTGCTCGTCGTACAGCGGGCTGTAGCAGAAGGTGAAGAAGGCCTCCTCGAGGAAGCCGCGGCGATCGATGTGGACCGGGAAGTCCTCGATGAAGGTCGATTCGCCCTGCAGCGCCCGCTCGGCGATGGGCCGCAGCTGTTCCCAGACCTCGTGCCAGGTCACGCGGAAGGGCTGGCCCAGCGCGTCGGGCTTGTCGGCCAGGATCTTGCGGTAGCCGTCGTTGTAGAGGGCGATCAGGTCCGGGCCCCAGAACAGGCAGGCCGGGAAGTCCGAGGACAGCATGCTGTCGACCGAGATCCGCAGCGCGGCCGGCCAGGCGGCGATGGGCCCGATCGGCGTGGCCGACCAGTCGAAGGCACGCATCCGCGCCCCCATCTCGCCGCCGCCGGAGGCGAAGGCGGAGCTGCGCCGGCCGCTCATGGCGCGGCGCGCCCGGGCAGCGGACGGCGGCGGAGCGCGGGCGGGACGAGGAGCGTGTCGACGGACATCGGGGGCAGCAACGGACGGGGTGGGGAAGGCCGCATGGCACGCGGGTCCGCGCGCCGGCGCAAATCTTAGTGGTTCCCGCGGCGCCGGTGGCGCCGGCTGCTGACCGCTTGCTGACCGCGCGGCCCTACGTCCGGCGCATGCGCCGCCACTGCGCGGGCGAACGGCCCACGCGCGCGCTGAAGGCGCGTGTCAGGTGGCTCTGGTCGGCGAAGCCGCAGGCGATGGCGATCTCCGACAGCGGGGCGTCGTCGCGCCGCAGCATGGCCTGGGCGGCCTCGATGCGCCGGCCGATGCGCCAGGCATGCGGGGCCAGGCCGGTGCTCGCCTTGAAGGCCTTGCCGAAATGGCTGCGCGAGAGCGCGCATTCGGCCGCCACCTCGGCCAGCGAGAGTTCGCGCGCGAGGTCGGTGCCCAGCAGTTCCTTGGCGCGCCGCTCCTGCCACGGTGCCAGCCGGCCCGGCGCGACCGTCGTGCGCTGCGCGGTGTCGCCGTAGGTGTGGGCCACGTGCGCGTAGAGCGCCAGCGCCATCTGGTCGAGGAACAGCGGGCAGGCTTCCTGCGGCCGCTGCAGCGAGGGCAGCAGGGCGGCCGCGAGATGGGCCAGCACCGGGTCGGTGACGCCGGGCGTGCAGCGCAGCGCGGTGGCCGGGGCCTGGCCGGCGTCGCGCGCGAAGTCGTCCATCGCGGCGCGCGTGATCCGGAACAGCACCGAATGGAAGGGGCTGCAGACATAGGCCGCGGGCCGGGCCGCCAGGTCGGCGATGTGCACCGCGCCGACCTCCATCAGGCCCAGCCGCGTCTGCGCGTCGCCCTGGAAGAAGCGCCGGCTGCCCGCGCGCGACAGCTCCACGCTGAGCACGAAGGCATCGTCGGCCGGCAGCGGCGCGAGCACGAACAGGTGCGGCTGCTCGTAGTGCATGCGCACCATGTCCAGCGGCCGCGTGCCGGCGCTCGCGGCCGCGACCGCGTCCAGCCCGTACTGTTGCGCGAGCTGGCGGGCAAATCGGCTGGGCGATGCGGCGACGGCGGTCATGGAGGGGCTCGAGGGCGGAGCGGCATCTTAGGCACAGGCGCGCGACCCTGGGCGCGTGCGGGTCAAGGCCGCGGCCGCCCGCGGTCGCGGCGGACCGGGCCGGCCCGGGCGCTCAGATCGCCACCGCCTGGCGCCGGCGCAGGGCCGCGCCGCCCAGCACCAGCAGCAGGCCGCCAGCGGCCAGCGCCGCGCCCGCGATCGGCACCGCGGCATAGCCCAGGCCGGCCGAGATCACGCCACCGCCCACGGCCGCACCCAGCGCATTGCCCAGGTTGAAGGCGCCCACGTTGACCGACGAGGCCAGCCCCGGCGCGCCGGCCGCGGCCTGCATCACGCGCATCTGCACCGGCGGCACGATGGCGAAGGTGGCGATGCCCCACACCAGCAGGCCGACCAGTGCGCCGGCGTGGCTGGGCAGCAGCCAGGGCAGGGCCAGCATGATCACCGCCAGCGCGGCCAGGAACAGCCGGGTGGCGCCGTCGAGCGACCAGTCGGCCAGCCGGCCGCCCAGCGCATTGCCGATCGTGAAGCCGATGCCGATCAGCACCAGCGCCAGCGTGACGAAGCCGGTGGAGGCATGCGTCAGGCTCTGCAGCACCGGCGCCACATAGGTGTAGAGCGTGAACATCGCGCCCGCGCCCAGCACGGTGGTGGCCATGGCCATCAGCACCTCGGGCTGGCTCAGCACGCGCAGTTCCTTGCGCACCTCGGGCATCTGGCCGGCCTCGCCGCGCGGCAGCGCCCAGGCCAGGGCCGCGATGGCCAGCAGGCCCAGCCCGGCCGTGGCGGCGAAGGCCATGCGCCAGCCGATCTGCTGGCCGATCCAGGTGGCGGCGGGCACGCCGCCGATGTTGGCGATGGTCAGGCCCATGAACATGGTCGCCACCGCGCTGGCCTGCTTGTCCTTGGGCACCAGGCTCGCGGCCACCACCGAGCCCAGGCCGAAGAAGGCGCCGTGGTTGAGGCTGGTGACCAGCCGCGCGGCCAGCAGCGTCCAGTAGCCGGGCGCCAGCGCCGACAGCAGGTTGCCGAGCACGAAGATGCTCATCAGCGCGATCAGCGCCGCCTTGACGCGGATGCGCCCGAGCGCGAGCGTCATCAGCGGCGCGCCCACCATCACGCCGATGGCGTAGGCGCTGATCAGCAGGCCGGCGGAGGGGATCGACACCTGCACGCCGTCGGCGATCACGGGCAGCAGGCCCATGGGCGCGAACTCGGTGGTGCCGATGCCGAAGGCGCCGACGGCGAGCGCCAGCAGGGACCAGGTGGATTTCATGGGGAGGCCGTTCGTTGGATGAAGGATGCGCAAGCAGGATCGGTGCCGTCGATGGTCGACGGCATCCTGCCCGCGCGATGTGTCAGAGGCCCAGAACGTTCGCGCCGAGGCACTCGTCGATGGCGCGCTCCAGGCGCTGGTCGTGCAGCAGCAGCGTGAGCTCGAGCGAGCCGGTGCCGACCTCCAGCCCCAGCAGGTGGCCGCCGTAGGCGCGGAAATCGCGCCCGGCGGCCACGCCGTGGGCATGGACCGAGGGCCGGCCCTCCTTCCACGCCAGGCTGCCGACCAGGCTGCCGAGCTCGACGTCGCGGAAGGTCTGCGGCTCGAACACCTTCTTCGCCGCGTCCCAGAAGCCGAAGGTCGCGTGCACGAAGCCCAGCCCGGTGAAGCTGGCCGAGGGAATCGCTTCCGCGACCGCCAGCTGCTCGAGCCGCGCGAACACGTCCGCGCCCTGGCGCAGCACCATCAGGTAGCCGGTGGGCGTGCGGATGTATTCGGGCGCGGTGCTCATGGCGCGGGCTGTTCGATGCGCGTCAGCGTGCCGGCCATGCGAAACAGTTCGAGCCCGGCGGTGGTGTAGAAGCTGCGCGAGCTGCCGGCCGCGAAGTCGTCGAGGTGCACCACCACGCCGCGGTCGGCTTCCTGCCACGACAGGGCGAACAGGCCCGGCGACAGCGCCACCGCCTCGTACTGCACCGTGGCCGTGGCCCCGGCGAACTCGCCCTCGGTGACCTCGTAGGTCATGGTGCGGCCGTCGTCGGCGTAGCTGTTGCGCACCGTCATGGCCGTGCCGTAGCGGATCTCGAAGGAACGGCCCACGAAGGGCAGCGTGTCGTGTGACATGGCGCTCAATCCCAGGCCGGTGCCAGGCCGTCGGGGTCGACCAGCCGGCCGTTGCGCTCGAGCGCGGCGATCTGCGCCATGTCGGCAGCGCTCAGCTGGAGCTGCTGCGCCAGCAGGTTGCTCGCCAGGTTCTCGCGCTTCGTCGACGAGGGGATCACCGCGTAGCCCAGCTGCATCGCCCAGGCCAGGATCACCTGCGCGGGCGTCGCGTCGTGCGCCTTGGCGATGGCGCCGATCACCGGGTCCTGCAGCGCCTTGCCGTAGGCCAGCGTCATGTAGGAGGTGATGTGGATGCCCTGGCTCTTCGCGAAGTCGACCAGCTTGCGGTTCTGCAGGAAGGGCGAGAGCTCGATCTGGTTCGTCGCGATGGCGTCGGCGCCCACGGCGGCGATGGCTTCCTTCATCAGCGCGATGTTGAAGTTCGACACGCCGATGTGCTTCGTCAGGCCCTGCGCCTTGGCCTCGGCCAGCGCGCCCATGAACTCGGCCACCGGCACGGCGTTGCCGGGCGAGGGCCAGTGGATCAGCGTCAGGTCGACCTGGTCGGTGCGCAGCTTGGCCAGGCTGTCCTTGAGGCTGGGCACCAGCTTGTCCTGCGCGTAGTTGTCGGTCCAGATCTTGGTCGTGATGAACAGATCCTGGCGGGCCACGCCGCTCTCGGCGATGGCCTGGCCGACCTCGGCTTCGTTGCCGTAGATCTGCGCGGTGTCGATCGCGCGGTAGCCGAGTTCGAGGCCGGTCTTGACCGAGTCGATCACGACCTGGTCCTTCAAGCGGAAGGTGCCGAGGCCGAAGGCGGGGATGGAGGTATGCGTGCTCATGATGCGGTTCTTTCTCTTGCGTGGATGATCCGGTGGATCGCTTCGTGGATGCCGGGGGATCGGATTTGGCCCCTTCGGGGGGCCGGGAAAGTGCGGGCTTCGACAAGCGAAACCCGCGGGTGTGGCAAAGGCTTCAGTGGCCGACCGGCACCGGGCCGCTGGAGCGCAGCGGGATGCCGGCACGCCGGTCGAGCTTGCCGCTCCACTGTGTCAGGGCCAGCGAGACCAGCACCACCAGAGCGCCGATCCAGGGCGTGTGCATCAGCCCCAGGTGGGTGACGATCAGGCCGCCGGCCCAGGCCGCGCCGGCGATGCCGAGGTTGAAGGCCGCGATGTTCAGGCCCGAGGCCACGTCCACCGCCCGCGGCGTGAAGCGTTCGGCCTGCATCACCACGTAGACCTGCAGGCCCGGCACGTTGCCGAAGGCGACCGCGCCCCAGGCCAGCACCGTGGCCAGCGCCAGCCACTTGTGCGGCGCGGTGAACTGCAGCACCAGCAGCACGGCCGCCAGCAGCGCGAAGATGATCTTCAGCGCGGGGATCGGGCCCATGCGGTCGGCCAGCTTGCCGCCCCAGATGTTGCCCGCGGCCACCGAGATGCCGTAGACCAGCATCACCCAGCCCACCGCGCCGGCGCTGAAGCCCGAGACCTCGGTCAGGATCGATGCCAGGAAGGTGAAGGGGATGAAGGTGCCGCCGTAGCCGATGGCGGTCTTGGCGTAGACCAGCAGCAGCCGCGGCTCGGCCAGCACCTTGGCCTGCTCCACCAGCGAAGCGGGCGCGGTGTGGCGGATGTTGTTGGGCACGAAGATCCAGCTGCCGACGAGGGCGATCACGCCGAGGGCGGACACGGCCAGGAAGGTCTCGCGCCAGCCGAAGTGCTGACCGATGAAGGTGCCCAGCGGCACGCCCGTGACCAGCGCCACCGTCAGGCCGGTGAACATGATCGCGATCGCGCTGGCGGCCTTCTCCTTGGGCACCAGGCCGGTGGCGATGGTCGAGCCGATCGAGAAGAACACGCCGTGCGCGAGCCCGGTCAGGATGCGCGCGGCAACGAGCGTCTCGTAGCTGGGCGCCTGCCAGGCCAGCAGGTTGCCGACGGTGAACAGGGCCATCAGGCCGAGCAGCAGCGCCTTGCGCGGCAGCTTGCCCGTGAGGGCGGTGAGCACCGGCGCGCCGATGGCGACGCCCAGTGCGTAGAGGCTGACCAGCAGGCCGGCCGAGGGCAGGCCGATGCCGAGGTCGGCGGCGACGGTGGGGAGCAGGCCGACGATCACGAACTCTGTCGTGCCGATGGCGTAGGCGCTGAGCGTCAGCGCGAGCAGGGCGATGGGCATGGAAGGGACTCCTTGGGAATGGGGTGAAGTCTGAGGCCCGGGTCCTTGCAGAAAAAGACGGTCTTTCTCCAAAGATACTTGCGTGAGGATCAATAATCGAAGGCGCCCTGAACGGAATCCCCCATGAAAACCACCCTCGAAGAACTCCAGGCCTTCGCCGCCGTCGTCGCCACCGGCTCGTTGACCGCCGCGGCCGACCAGCTGGAGCAGACCGTCTCCGGCGTGAGCCGCGCGCTGGGCCGGCTGGAGAAGAAGCTCGACACCACGCTGCTGCGCCGGACCACGCGCCGGATCGAGCTCACGGAGGAGGGCGCGCTGTTCCTGGGTCGCACGCGCGCGATCCTGGCCTCGATCGACGATGCCGAGGAGCAGATGGCGGCGCGGCGCCAGAAGCCGGCCGGGCGGCTGCGGGTCAATGCGGCCACGCCCTTCATGCTGCACGCCATCGTGCCGCTGGTGCCCGAGTTCCGGCGCCGCTACCCCGAGATCACGCTGGAGCTCGACACCGACGAGCTCAACATCGACCTGCTCGAGCGCCGCACCGACATCGCGATCCGCATCGGCGTGCTGCGCGACTCGACGCTGCATGCGCGCCCGCTGTGCACCAGCCGGCTGCGGCTGCTCGCGAGCCCGGCCTACCTTGCCGCGCAGGGCAAGCCCAAGGGCGTGCTGGGCCTGGCGCCGCACACGCTGCTGGGCTTCACCCAGCCCGAATCGCTCAACCGCTGGCCGCTGCGCGGCGCGCACGGCGACGAGTGGCCGATCACGCCCGACATCACGGTGTCGAACGGCGAGACGCTGCGCCAGCTGGCGCTGCAGGGTGTGGGCATCGCCTGCCTGTCGGACTTCATGACCGGGCCCGACCGCGAGCGCGGCGACCTGGTGCAGGTGCTGGCGAAGGAGACGGTCGACGTGCGCCAGCCGATCAACGCGGTGTACTACCGCAACACGCAGCTGGCGGCGCGCATCGCCTGCTTCCTCGATTTCCTGGGCGCGCGGCTGGGCGAGGCCTGAGCAGGGGCAAGCGCGCGCGGCGGATAATCCGACGATGCGAATCCGCTTTACCAAGATGCAGGGCGCCGGCAACGACTTCGTCGTGCTCGACGAGACCCGTGCGCCGCTCGGCCTGTCGACCGCGCAGTACCAGTTCCTGGCCGACCGCCACTTCGGCGTGGGCGCCGACCAGATCCTCTCGGTGCGGCCCTCGCCCGCCGCGGGCGTCGACTTCCAGTACGTGATCCACAACGCCGACGGCGGCGAGGTGGAGCAGTGCGGCAACGGCGCGCGCTGCTTCATGCGCTTCGTGCGCGAGCAGGGCCTCACGACCCAGGACGCGGTGCGGGTGCAGACGCTGTCCGGCGTGATCGAGCCGCGCATGAACGCCGACGGCCGCGTCACGGTCGACATGGGCGCCCCGGTCTTCGAGCTGGCGCGCGTGCCCTTCGACGCGGCCGGCCTCACGCCGCAGGCCGACGGCGGCTGGGAGAACTGGCACCTGGCGCTGTCGACCCATGCCGACGGCGCGATCGTCGCGCTGGCGGTGCTGTCGATGGGCAACCCGCACGCGGTGCAGATCGTCGACGACGTCGAGACCGCGCCCGTGGCCACCCAGGGCCCGCTGATCGAGCACCATCCGCGCTTTCCGCAGCGCGTGAACGCCGGCTTCCTGCAGATCGTCGACCGCACGCACGTGCGGCTGCGGGTGTACGAACGCGGCGCGGGCGAGACCCTGGCCTGCGGCACCGGCGCCTGCGCGGCGGTGGTGGCGGGCATCCGCTCGGGCCGGCTCGACGCGCGGGTCGACGTCGAGACGCGCGGCGGCCTGCTCACCATCGAATGGCAGGGCCTGGGCCAGCCGGTGCGCATGACCGGCCCGGCCGTCACCGTCTTTGCCGGCGACATCGAGATTCCGGAAATCTGAGCCGCGCGCACTGCGTGTCGTCTGCCCACCTCGGCTGATGCAGCCGGTTGACCCGTCCTCATGGAACCCTGAATGACCACCTCCTACAACGACGCCGCCATGAACCCGATCACCGAGGACGACATCGCCAACTACCTGGCGAACACGCCCGACTTCTTCGAGCGCCATGCGCAGTTGCTGGCCCAGGTGCAGCTCACCAGCCCGCACGGCAGCCGGGCCGTGAGCCTGCAGGAGCGCCAGGCCGAGATGCTGCGCGAGAAGATCAAGGCGCTCGAGCACCGGCTGATGGACATGGTGCGCCACGGCACCGAGAACGCGATGACGGCCGACCGCATGCAACGCTGGACGCGCGGCCTGCTGACCACGCGCGATCCGCGCGGCCTGCCCTACAGCCTGACCGACGACCTGCGCGCCTTCTTCATGGTGCCGCAGACTGCGATCAAGCTCTGGGACTGCGACACCGCCTACCAGAACGAGGCCTATGCCCAGTGGGTGAGCGACGACGTCAAGGCGCTGGCCACCTCGCTGAGCGCGCCGTACTGCGGCCTCAACTCGGGCTTCGAGGCCTCGGGCTGGCTCGAGGACGCGCGCGCGGCGGTGTCGATCGCGATGATCCCGCTGCGGCCCGACCCCGAAGCGCCGGCCTTCGGCATGCTGGTGCTGGCCTCGCCCGATTCGCAGCGCTTCAATCCCGACATGGGCACCGATTTCCTCGAGCGCATCGCCGAACTCGCCTCGGCCGCGCTGTCGCGCCTGCGGCCCTGAGCGCCCGCCGGGCCCTGCCACCGTGAACCCCGCTGCGCATGGCCATGGCTGAACAACATCCCACCGACGAGGCGCTGGTCGCGCGCTACCTCGAGCACGCCCGCGTGGAGCGCCGGCTGGCCGCGCGCACGCTCGACATCTACGCCGAGCACCTGCGGCTGCTGGCCGCGAAGACCGCCGAGGCCCGGCTCGGTGTCCAGCGCGTCACCGCGGCCCATGTGCGCCGCTGGATGGCGCAGCTGCACGGTGCCGGCCGCGAGCCGCGCGGCATCGCGCTGGTGCTGTCGTGCTGGCGCAGCTTCTACCGCTGGCTGGGCCACGAAGGCCTGGTGGCCTCGAACCCGGTGCAGGACGTGCGCGCGCCCAAGGCCGGCCGGCCGCTGCCCAAGGCGCTGGCGGTCGACGACGCGGTGCGGCTGGCCGAATGGCACGACGCCGAGGCCGACCCCTGGACCGAGGCGCGCGACCGCGCGGTGGTCGAGATGCTCTACGGCTGCGGCCTGCGCGTGAGCGAGCTCACCGGCCTCGACCTGCACGCCAGCCGCGACGCCGCGGGCTGGGTCGACCTGGCTGCCGGCGAGGCCCATGTGCTGGGCAAGGGCGGCAAGCGCCGCAGCGTGCCGGTCGGCAGCAAGGCGGCCGCAGCCTTGCGCGCCTGGCTCGCGGTGCGCGCCGACGCGCCCGCGCTGGCGGCCGCGACCGTGCGCGATCCGGCCAGCGCCGCCGCGCTGTTCATCGGCCGCGCCGGCATGCGCCTCACGCCGCAGGCGGCCTGGAAGCAGGTCCGCGCGCGCAGCCTCAAGGCCGGCCTGGCCGCGCCGGTGCATCCGCACATGCTGCGCCATTCCTTCGCCAGCCATGTGCTGCAATCGAGCAGCGACCTGCGCGCGGTGCAGGAGCTGCTGGGCCACGCCAGCATCACGACCACGCAGGTCTAC
>Ga0182008_10000849_pt1 | contig 21236 bp, 20 predicted proteins | sample Sormic07211129_1_FD_120482 | JGI IMG/M metagenome (GOLD analysis project Ga0182008, IMG submission 120482) | Rhizosphere microbial communities from Sorghum bicolor, Mead, Nebraska, USA - 072115-129_1 metaG | ecosystem: Host-associated > Plants > Roots > Rhizosphere | place: USA: Nebraska...
CGCCAGGTTCCCCGTGAGCTGGTACTGAGCGATCCCGTGGAAGACGCGGACGTGCTGGCATCGGTGCTGTCCGACCACGCGGGCCATGTCGTCTCGCTCAAGCCCAGTGTCCGTGGCGAGCGTGCACGCTTCCTGGAAATGGCCCAGCGCAACGCCAGCGCGGCCCTGACATCGCGGCTCGCCAGCCGGCATACACTGCTGGCCCGTTTCGACGACCTGCAGAAGGTGCTGGATCTCGACGCGACACCGCGCCGCATCGAGTGCTTCGACATCAGCCATACACGCGGTGAACTGACGGTCGCCTCGTGCGTCGTCTTCGGTCCCGAGGGACCGGAGAAGTCGCACTACCGCCGGTTCAACATCGCCGGCATCACCCCCGGCGACGACTACGCCGCCATGCACCAGGCCTTGACCCGCAGGTTCAGGAAAGTGGTGGAGGGCGGGGTCAAGCCCGACATCCTACTGATCGACGGCGGAACCGGGCAGGTGGCGCAGGCCGTGGACGTGTTGCGCGAGTTGGGCGTCGAAGGCATCCGAGTGGTCGGCGTCGCCAAGGGCCCCGGTCGGCGTGCCGGCGAGGAGACCCTGGTGCTGGCCGACAGCGGCAAGACCCTGCACCCCGGCACGTCCTCGCCCGCGCTGCACCTCGTGGCAGCGGTACGTGATGAAGCGCACCGTTTCGCGATCAGCGGGCACCGCCGCCGGCGCGAAGCCGCGCGCGAGCGGAGTACCCTCGAGGACGTGGCGGGTGTCGGCGCGCGCCGTCGCGCGGCGCTCCTGAAGGCCTTTGGTGGCTTGGCAGGCGTCGAAGCCGCCGGCGTCGAGGAACTGATGAGCGTGAAGGGGATTGATCGCGGCCTCGCCGAACGCATCTATGCCATGCTGCATCCTTGATTGAACCCGGGCGAGCCCACGTGGCACGTCTCCCGTACCGGCCGACCTATGCGAATCAATCTCCCCACCTGGCTGACCCTGTTCCGCGTGCTGCTGCTGCCGGTGATGGTCATCGTCTACTACCTGCCGTTCCGCGGCGCGAACCTCACCGCGGCCCTCGTCTTCGTCCTTGCCGCCTTCACGGACTGGCTCGACGGCTACCTGGCCCGGCGTCTCAATCTCACATCCGCCTTCGGCGCGTTCCTGGACCCGGTGGCGGACAAGCTGATGGTGGCGGTCACGCTGTTCCTGCTGGTGCAGTCCCACCCGGGCGGCTGGCAGGGCATCCTCATGGCGGTGACCGCCTCGGTCATCGTCGGCCGCGAGATCAGCGTTTCGGCCCTGCGTGAGTGGATGGCCCAGATCGGCGCGCGGTCGAAGGTCAAAGTGGCCTTCCTGGGCAAGCTGAAGACCGCCACGCAGATGGTCGCGCTGGTGGTACTCCTGCTCCAGCATGACGCCGAAACCCTGCGCCTGTACCACATCGGCGAAGCCCTGCTGGTGATCGCGGGCGTGCTGACCATCTGGTCGGGCCTGGACTACCTGCGGGCCGCCTGGCCCAGTTTGCGCGGGGACTCGGATTCAGACGAGGTGAAAAAAAGTGAAAAAAATACGGTGCAAGGTGGTTGACACATTTCCCATCTGATCTAAAATAGCCGGACAACGACGCGGGAATAGCTCAGTTGGTAGAGCACGACCTTGCCAAGGTCGGGGTCGCGAGTTCGAGTCTCGTTTCCCGCTCCAAGTAATTCCACAAAACCTCGGACATCCGGGGTTTTGTTTTTTAAGCGCCACGCGGATACTCTTCGCGCTGCGCAAGCGATGGCCGGGTGGCAGAGTGGTCATGCAGCGGACTGCAAATCCGCGTACGCCGGTTCGATTCCGACCTCGGCCTCCATCGCATTCCAAGGCGCACCCGCTCACGCGGAGGCGCCTTTTTTCTTTCCGCCCGGATGGCGAAACCGGTAGACGCAAGGGACTTAAAATCCCTCATCCGAAAGGGTATGTGGGTTCGAGTCCCACTCCGGGCACCAGTCATGCCAACGGGTTTTGCGAGTGCACCTGCTGCGACTCGTGGCCGTTCACTCAGGCGCAGTCATGCGGGCATGTGAGCATGCCTCCATATCCGCGACGAGCAACCTTCGTGGCGTACAGCGCCCCCGGCAGCAGCCATGCAACGGACTCGTCAAAAGTGGCCGCCATCCACGTTCCGTAGCTACCATGACGGCCCTTCTTGCGCTCATATCCGTCTCCCGTCCGACGTACCTCCAAGGCACCGTCATCTTCTGGTAGCGGAACCGAGAGTTCTTCTGAAACCCTCATGTGCTTCAGTAGCGTCACCAGCTGAGCCTGCTCGTCATTTGGCGTAAATGAGAAGCTGTAGATGGTGAAGCTGCCGGCGTCTCGCACGGACGAAAAATCAATGGAAGGTATTCTGGGCTGCATGGTCCAAACGATCGTGGGTTGCAAACAACGAAAAAATACTATGGTGATAACAACGGAGCTGGCGTACGGTGAATGCGGATCAGGGGCTTGCTGCCCCGTGACTGAGCAGCAGCGCGGAAATCTGGGCTGATGTAAACGCTTTAATCTCAACGTACGCGGCGTCTGTCAGGCGTTTCTCGCCTGTTCCTTCACCGTATAGCTGATAGCCGCCGTCCTTCGGTGCGAGGATGAAATAGTACGGGTTTGCCGGGTTGCTCTCCGCACTGAAGAACGCGAGCGTCTCGCCGTCAGAGCAGCCATACACCAACCACTCCGTGCCTCCGTAACGCGCGACGTCGCCGCCCCGGTCGCAACTGAGCTTTGGCTTGTCCGCGGCATCAACCGTCGTGACCTGGAAGGTTGCGCAGAGCGCGATGCACATAAACCCGATGCGCCTATTCATGGCGGCTCCCCGATGATTTCGGGAATCCTAGCATCCCCTTATTGCTGTCCCACCTCGCCGATGGTTTGCATGTAAGGGAATTCCTACAGACGCAAGCCGAGCTTTATATGATGATCCCGCCGATCTGGCGCGTGGTCCAGCGCTGTCTAATATGACGCATGGGAACAGGGGTCTATGAAGAAGCTTTTATTTGCAGTGGTCGCATGCTCCACGATCATTCCGGTCACGTATGCAGCCGACCAAGGAGCATTTATCTCGCTATCTGCCGGACAGAGCCGGTCACAGATCGACCGTGACCTGGCACGTGACAGAAATGATCGGGCCTTTGCTGCACTAGTTGGTTATCGTTGGGCAGTTGCTCGCACGCTTAGTCTGGGCATCGAGAGCGGGTACGGAGACCTGGGCAAGGCGAGCGAATACTCCCACGACGAATACGTGTTTACCGACGTAGATGGGATTGATCACCTGAGCACTTGGCGCGAGCGTCGGTCATACAAGGCGAAGGCGTACATGCTCGGCATCAATGGGCAGTGGGACGTGACGGATAGCTGGAATGTGTCGGCACGCTACGGCATGGCCCGTTACCGAACGAACTTTGTCATCAAGAGCGTCGGAACCTTTGATGACCTGTCCGATACCTACAGAACCGATATCAAGGATCGACATGATGGCCACTATTTTGGAGCTGGCATCGGATACAGGCTGACGAGTCACATCAACCTGTCGGCTACTGTAGATCGCTACAAGCCATCATTTCGTGATGTACCCGGAAGCACAGCTGCGTACTCGGTCAATGTATGGGCAGCGAGGGCGGAGTATCGCTTCTAGCCAAGTTCACAGACCGGGTGCGGCCAACCCGAATTGCTACGGGATGAGTTGGGGCGGGGTACATAGGCATCCCGCCCATGCTGCTAGTTCGAAAGCAGCTGGGGGGGCAGCGGGGCTCAGCGGCGCTTGTGCGTTCCGCACCAATGCTGCGGAGTCCGAGGAATGGCTCTCATTGTCACCACCATACCTGGCAGAAAAGGTGTATTGCTTCTGCCCTGCTGGAAGGACATAAGGGAATCGCCGTATGGCAGGAAAGGCAGGTGATTACCCAGCAAATGAAGACGCGTTTTCTCGGAGGCTGTTTGATTTTGTAGGGTAGCTATTGATCTCGCTTACCTTTCCTAGGACTCCTGCCGATTACGTGTAGGGCGTTTCTCTATTTTGCTTCCATCCGGCTGGCCGCAAGTTCTTGCCGATATAGTCGCTCCGCCTCAACCCGAGGCAATCGATAAGGGGAACGACGTATGTTGCGTAGTTGGAAGGCTGCCCTTGCCGCACTTGTTCTGATGGTCTCCGCTCTGCCCATGACCGCGATGGCTCTTCCGGCCGTCGGACGTAGCGTGATCTACTTCGACGCGAACGATCAGGTGATTGGCCAGCAACTGCTGTACTGCAATAACGTGGGTTACCATGCGGGCATTATCGATCCGGGTAACCCATTCCGAATCGAAGAGAGTGTCGAGTGTAACAACGGTCCTAGCTGTCCGCCCGATGCAAGTTCGGCGTGGCAATGCAGTTTCAGCGGAGGAGCTGTCATGACGGTCGACTATTTCCGTAGCGCGACCGGTCGTTCCATACAGCAGTACTGCAACGATGTGCAGTACGCGGGAGGTCCGTTCTGGCATCACCCTGGTTGTGGATTGCCCGCACCGTCGCAAGTGTCAGGCCTCTCCCCTTCGGGGAGTGGATTCAACCCATAAGCTTTGATCGGGCCGGATGACGGAAAAGTTCCGTCAGCTCTCACTGTCGGGACTATTTCGTCTGGCAGTGAGAGACAGGTTTCCTCGTTCTAGTGCCGAGCGGCCGGAGCGGCAGATGGCACCGCAGAACAGAGTGGATTGCCTGCTTTTGTCCGATCAAGCTGCGAAATAGCGCCGCCGCGGAAATGCGGATCGTGTTCGTGGAGTTCACGAAAAGACGGGCCCACGATAACGACGCTGCATTTATATTCGGTGGTCCGCCCATGAGGAGATTGAGCCATGTCCATACCTACGACGGGGTCACTTGGCGAAGACAATCCTGCGGATCGCACCATTCTGTTCCAATCCGCCCCAGACGAACCCGAGAAAAAACCAAAAACCCCACGCGACTACGACAAGAACGTCGGCGACCGCGTCGAAAAGAAACCGCGGAACCCCGAATCCCCGCAGCAGACACACGAAAACGAGGACCACGGCTGACACTCCGCCGAACCTCCCCGCCCATTCGACCCAGGGCCGTGCAGCGATGCACGGCCTTTTCCATGGATATCGACCTCTCATGCGGGCACCTGTGTAATGGTATGGCGAAGAATCCAGACATCCCAAGGAGCAATGCATGGTGAAGCCCGTGACCGCGCGCGGCCTCCACAACCTGGTGGTCCAGCAGCTGGGGCGGCTTATCGTCAGTGGAGAGCTGGCGCCGGGGGAGGGGCTGCCACGGGAGGAAGTCCTGGCCGAGCGCTTGAACGTCAGCCGCACCGCATTGCGCGAGGCGATGAAGGTGCTCGTGGCCAAGGGCCTGATCGAATCGCGGCAGCGCACGGGCGCCCGGGTGCGGGAGGCCATCCATTGGAACCAGCTCGATGCGGACGTGCTGGCCTGGCGCTGCGCCTCCATGCCCACGGAAAGCTTCGTCGAGAAGCTGGTGGAAATGCGCGAGTTGATCGAGCCGGGCGCCGCGGCCGCTGCGGCGAGGCGGCGCACCGATGCGCAGCTGGTCACCCTCAAGGCGGCTTATGACGCGATGGCCGCCTCGGAGGATCTCGATGCCTGGGCCCAGGCCGACCTCGCGTTCCACGAAACCTTGCTGCGCGCGACCAACAACGAGCTGATGGTCTCACTGTTCTCGGTCATCGAGACCGCCCTGGGCACCTTCTTCCTGCTTTCCGCACGCAATGCGGCGAACTTCAAGGCCGCCTTGCCGCACCACGAGAAAGTCTATGAAGCGGTGCGTCGCCGCCAGCCCGAGGTGGCGCGCCAGGCGATGCTGCGCATGGTCAGTGAATCGCGCACCAATATCCGTGGCCGTGGTCGCAAGAAAGCCTGACGCCACCGACGCAAGATCCCGGAAATGTGAAGCGGTTGGCATTCGTGCTGCCGCATCCTCCGTTCTCCTGTTGAACGGAGAGGGCACGTAAACGGCGTCACCAGGCCGCCCGGCTGCCGTATCCGCTTATGCTGCGCCGCAGCTTGCGGACATATAATCATAAAATACTACAATTGACCCACGGACGTTCCGCCTGGCGGGTGCAGGCCATGGACGTCCATTCGGGGTGCGGATCGTTGCGCATCAGCGGGGAAGAGTCGGGATCAGCGAAGTCCATCGATGCACGGGAGCAAGTCCGCTTGCCCTCGAAGGCAGCGTGCGGCCTTCGTGAGCCATCCATCATGAGAGGGGAGTAGGAATGCAGCGGAAGTTACTCGCGCTGTCGGTGCGCAACGCATTGGCTGGCATGCTCGGCATCTGTTCCATCGGCGGGTCCATCGCACACGCGCAGGATGCATCGTCCTCCACCCAGGGCCCGGCGCCCACCGCGGCGCCCCAGGCACAGGACGGCAAGGGGCAGAAGGACGGCAAGGCGGTCACCGACCTCAATGGCGTCGCCGTGACGGGCCAGTTGCAATCGCTGTTCCTCTCGCAGTCGACCAAGCGCGATGCGGTCAATACCGTGGATTCGGTCTCGGCCGAGGAGGCGGGCAAGTTTCCCGACCAGAACGTGGCCGACGCGCTACAGCGCGTCCCCGGCGTGTCGGTGAACCGCAGTGGCGGCGAATCGAACCAGATTACGGTACGCGGCTTCGGGCCCAACTTCGTCAACGTGCTGCTCAATGGCCGCACGATGGCGACGGCCGCGACGGATCGCGCATTCGATTTCGACGTGCTGCCTTCCGAGGTGATCCAGCAGGCGGTGGTGCAGAAGACCAGCACGCCGGACCTGGAGGAGGGCGGTATTGGCGGCACGGTCAACGTCATCACCGCGCGGCCGTTCGACTTCAACGGATTCCACGCGGCGGGAAGTGCCGCGGGGGTCAACGACAGTATCGATGGCGGCTTTGCGAGCAAGACCACGCCGAAGGTGTCCGGACTCATCGGCAACACCAACAAGGACCATACCTTCGGTTGGCTGGCTTCGGTGGTCTATTACAAACGGGACCACGTCGAGCAGTCGATCGATACCCTGGGCTGGCTGACCAACCAGAACTTCTCGCGGATCAACCCCGCCTACACCAGCGTCGCCTTGCCGCAGACACTGCAAGGGCAGGTGATCAACGAGACACGGACACGTAAATCCTTCAACGGTGCGATCGACTGGGCGCCCGTCGAGGGTGTCACCGTGAAGCTGGACGGCCTGTTCTCCGAGTACAAGATCGACTCGAAGTACAACGCTTTCGGCGCCTTCACCAACACCGGCATCATCCAGTCGATCACGCCGGGGGCCAATGGAACGGCCCAGCAGTTCGTGCTCGACCCGTCCGGCGGCATGTCAAACGATTATGCGATGCAGTCCAATCCGCGCGATGCGTTCAACGAGCAGATCGGCGGCCACATCAACTGGCAGATCGATCCGTCGTTGCAGTTGGATTGGGACAGCGCGGTGTCGCGGGCCTGGAACAAGGAATCGCAGAACGGCTATTTCGTGGTGCTGGGAACGCGCAACATCGGCGTGAACCCGGTCTGGACGAATAACGGCGGCGATCACCTGCCGACCTATACGGGACTGTTGCCGACCACCGATACCTCCACGCTGCACGCCCACGTGACCAATCAGGGCACGCAGAGTCCGAACGTCAGCGACAAGATCTTCGAGAATCAGCTGCACCTCGGGAAGAGCTTCCTCGACGGTACGCTCTCGCGCCTGGACTTCGGCTTGTCCAATTCCAACCGCACCAAGACCGAGGTCACCTACAATACGCCGAACAGCTTCGGTTGCGCCGAGTATTGCGGCTACGTCGCCACGGTCCCCGCCGATGCGGTGGGTGCGCACGTCTATCATGCGGGCAGCCTGGTCGGTGGTGCGGCCCCGGGGTTCCCCAGGGACTGGGTCGTCTATGACGTGAATAAGCTCTTCGCTTATCTGGCCACCCCTGCCGCGTACAACCAGTTACCCAATCCCGATGCGTTCAAGGCGCAACTCGACGCGAATGGCGGCGGCTTTACGGCACACCCCGATCCGAACACCTACAGCATGATCAAGGAACGGATCAGTTCGGCCTATGGCATGGCGACGCTGGAAGGCGATGGCGACATGCCGTGGACGCTGAACGCCGGTATCCGCTACACCAAGACCAATACGACCTCCTACGCATACTCGGTACCGATCGTCGGCATCGCCGTGAACCCGAACGACCCGACCAATGCGATCCCCACCTACGGCGCCCTGAGCCCCATCTCGCAGAACGGCAAGTACCACGAATGGTTGCCGTCGGCGAACTTCAAGCTCAACCTGCGCGACGACCTCGTGTTCCGCGCCGCCGCGTACAAGACCCTGACCCGGCCCGACCTGAGCAACCTCGCGGCGTCGGTATCGTATAACTTCCGTCCGCAGGACCAGACCATCACCCGTGGCAACGCCGCGCTCAAGCCTTATATCTCGAAGAACTACGACGCCGGCGTGGAGTGGTACTTCAACGAGACCAGCTACGCCGCGATGAACCTGTTCTACAAGAAGGTCAGCAACTTCAGCACGCTCATCACGACCAACGCGACCCTGCTGGGCTTCCCCTTCCAGTTGACGGAGCCGGTGAACCTCAATACGGCGACGATCAAGGGTGCCGAACTCACCTTCAACTATCAGTTCACGAAGCTGCCCGCACCGTTCGATGGCCTGGGCGTGGCGACGAACTACACCTATGTGACCAGCGACGCCTCGATCAGCGCGGACAAGATCGCCAATGCCGGCAAGTTCGCCGTGCCCGGCATCGGCAACTCGTCGAACGTGAGCCTTTACTACCAGAAGGGTCCCGTCGAGTTCCGCGCCGCATACAACTGGCGCGCGAAGTATCTCGCGTCGATCGCCGGCAACCAGAGCCAGCCGACTTCGGTGAAGGCCTATGGTCAGGTGGACCTGAGTGCGAGCTACAAGCTCAACGAACACGTGTCGTTGTTCATGGATGCGAGCAACCTCAACAACGAGAAGATCTACCAGTACCAGGTCTTCGACGATCGCCAGAGCTACGCCGAGGCCAACGGCCGCACGTTCTTCCTCGGTGTGCGTGCCTCGCTCTGACATGTTGCAGCTGTGCAACGACCGGTTGAGCGTCTGCCTGCTTCCTTCCGCAGGCGGCGCCATCGCCCGCTTCGATTGGCTCGGGCAGGGTCGTCGGGAGTTGCCATTGATGCGGCCTTGCGATGGATCGCCGGAAGTCTCGCCAGGCCGCTACGAACCGAACCGCCTCGCCTGTTACCCCCTCCTGCCGTGGAGCAATCGCATTGCCCACGGCGGTTTTTTTCATGGGGGGAGGCGGATCGCGCTGACGCTCAATCGCAAGGACGATCCTTACCCGATCCACGGGAGCGGTTGGCAACGGGCGTGGTCGGTCCGTGAGCACGAAGCCGATGTGGCGGTGCTGGTGGTGGACGAGATCGCACCCGAGGCTTACTCGTACCGCGCCAGCTTGGAATACCGGCTGGAGCGGGACACGCTGCGGGTCGCTTTGCGCGTCACCAATACGGGAAGCTTCGCGCTACCGTTCGGCCTGGGCCTGCATCCGTTCTTTCCCCTGCACGGCGGTGTCCGGTTGCGCGCGGCCGCCACCTCGGTCTGGCTGAACGATGGCGACGATCCGTTGCCGGTCCGGCAGTCGCCGGTGCCTCCCAAGTGGGATTTCTCGTCGGACCGTGAACTGCCGTCTGGCGGACTGAACCATGCTTTCGTCGGGTGGCGGGGGCAGGCAACGATCGAGTGGCCCGCGCTTGCGTTGCGCCTGCATGTCGAGGCGGACACGGATGGTTACATTCTCTACGTCCCAGAGGGCGAGGACTTTTTTTGCATGGAACCCGTGGATCATCCGATCAATGCCGTGCACCTGCCGGGGGGTCCCATCGCCAACGGCATGACCGACCTGGCACCGGGTGAAACCCTAGAACGTGCCTTCGCCTTTCGTGCGGAGGCTTCGGATAGTCGGAAGGAAGAGAGGTCGCACAGTTGAAGCTACGAGCCCGCACGATCCGCTTTGCCACGTTGCTTGCGGCAAGCCTGCTCGCCGCCCCGGTCGGCGTCATCGCCAAGGCTTCGCCGGAACGCACGGTATCGCCACGCTACGATCCCGCGCACCGCGTCTTCAGGCTGGACGCCGGTGACGTCACCTATGCGATGGGCGTGAACACCGACGGTATCTTGCAGACGATTTACTGGGGCGCACGGCTACCGGCGGCCGATCCGCTCGGTCCTGCCGTCCCGGCGCCCGAACGCTCGTCGTTCGATCCGGCGGGTGCGCTCACGCCACAGGAATACGCCGGTTGGGGCGGTGCGATGACGGCCACCCCCGCGTTGAAGATCCGCCTCGACGACGGCAACCGCGACGTGGTGCTCCGCTACGACAGCTACCGCGTGGATGGCGAGCATCTGTCGATCCTGCTGCGCGACGCACAAGCGGGCGTGGCGGTGACCCTCGATTACACCGCCGATGCCGCGACCGGCATCATTGGCCGATCCGCCCACATCGAGAATGCGGGAAAACAGGCGCTCACGATCGACGCGGCCGCCTCGGCTACCTGGAACCTGCCCCGCGCGGACGACTATTCGTTGCGCTATCTCACCGGTACATGGGCGGGGGAATGGCACCTGCAGACACGAGCCATCACGCCGGGTGCCACCGTTCTCGAAAGCCGCCGCGGCAGCACGGGCGACGAGAACAATCCCTGGTTCGCGATCGGCCGCGGCGGCGAATGGAACGAGGAACACGGCGACGTGTGGTTCGGTGCACTGGCCTGGAGCGGTTCATGGAGCATCCGCGTCGACGAGGACATCCTCGGCCAGGTCCGCGTCGTCGGAGGCTACAACCCGTTCGACTTCGCCTATCGATTGAAACCGGGCGAGACGCTGGACACGCCGGTTTTCTATGCGGGCTACACCCGTGACGGTATCGGCGAGGCGTCGCGCCTCCTGCACCGGTTCGAGCGCGATCGCATCCTGCCAGGCGGTGCCCGCGCGGCGCTGCGCCCGGTGTTGTACAACTCCTGGGAGGCCACCGAATTCAAGGTGGACGAGCCGGGGCAGGAACGCCTGGCCGAGAAGGCCGCGGCGCTGGGCGTGGAACGGTTCGTCGTGGACGACGGTTGGTTCGGCGCGCGTGACAACGACCACGCCGGCCTCGGCGATTGGGTGGTCAATCGCCGTAAGTTCCCCAATGGCCTGAAGCCGCTGATCGACAAGGTGCACGGGCTGGGCATGAGCTTCGGCCTGTGGGTCGAGCCGGAGATGGTCAACCGCGACAGCGATCTCTACCGCGCTCATCCGGATTGGGTGCTCAACTTCCCGGGCCGCGAGCGCAGCGAAGGACGCCATCAGCTCGTGCTCAACCTCGCGCGCGAGGACGTGAAGGCGCACCTGCTCGAGGTGCTCGACCGTCTGCTCAGCGAGAACGACATCCAGTTCCTGAAATGGGATTACAACCGCAACTGGTCCGAACCGGGCTGGCCGCAGATGTCGCCCGACGAACAGCAGAAAGTCTACGTGGCCTACGTGCGCAACCTGTACGACATCCTGCGGCAGCTGCGCGCACGCCATCCGAAAGTCGAGATCGAATCGTGTTCCGGCGGTGGTGCGCGAGTGGACCTGGGCATCATGGCGCTGACGGACGAAGTGTGGCCTTCGGACAACACCGATCCCTCCGATCGCCTGTCCATCCAGGACGGTTTCACGTACGCCTATGCCCCGGCGACGATGATGGCGTGGGTGACGGGCTCGCCGAACTGGGTGAACAACCGCGTCAGCTCCCTGGATTTCCGTTTCCTGTCGTCGATGCAAGGTGGCCTCGGCATCGGTGCGAACCTGCTGGACTGGACGCCCGCGGAAGAGGCGACGGCGCGGGGCTATGTCGCCGAGTACAAGAAAATCCGCGCCACCGTGCAACGGGGTTCGCTGTACCGCCTGCTATCGCCACAGGAACGCGCGCCGTGGTCGGCCACGGAGTCGGTAGCCGACGACGGTGCGCAGGCCGTGCTGTTCGCTTTCCAGCGCCAGGGTGAAGAAGCCCGTCCCTTCCCTACACTGCGCCTGCGGGGGCTCGACGTGAAGGCGCGCTATCGCTTCCGCGTCATGCACGGCAAGGTCGCCCCCGGTACACCGGACGTGGCCAGTGGCGCGTACTGGATGCAGCGCGGCATCGACCTCGTGATGAAGGGCGACCTGCAGGCCGCCGGCGTGGTGTTCGAACGCGAAGGCACAGCTTCCCACCAAGGAGTCACGCGATGAACGGTTCGGTTCCGGCATTTTCCCGTCTGGCGCTCGCGTGCGGATTGATGACGCTCGCCAGTGCGGCATCGGCGCAGGTCAACGGCGTGGGGCAGAGGCCTTACCTCGGATGGAGCAGTTTCAGCCAGCAGACCTTGGATCCCGCCTTCCTCACCCAGGCCAACATGGTCACGCAATCGGATGCGCTCGCCGCGTCCGGCTTGCAGGCGCACGGGTACACCTACATCAACCTGGATTCCGGCTGGCAGGGTGGATTCGATGCCAACGGCCGTCCCACGCCTGATCCGCGCACCTTCCCCGACATCAAGGCATTGATCGATCACATCCACGGTCATGGACAAAAGGCGGGCATCTACTGGATTCCCGGTGTGGAAGAACCGGCGGTCCAGGCCAACTCGCCGATTCTCGGCACGCCGTACCATGTCCAGGACATCCTGGCGTTGCCGCATCGCGCCGGTAACGCGTTCGGCGCGCCGGGTGAATCGCCGTACCACTACAAGATCGATTTCAGCAAACCCGGCGCGCAGGAATACATGGATTCGGTGGTGGCGCTGTTCGCCTCGTGGGGCGTGGATCTCATCAAGCTCGACGGTGTCACGCCGGGCTCGTATAGCGACGACCTGAGCATCGACAACCGCGACGACGTCGCCGCGTGGTCGAAGGCGATCTCACGCAGTGGCCGTCCGATCTGGCTCACCGTCTCCTGGGCGGTGGACAAGGATTACCAGGACGTGTGGCAGGCCTATTCCAATGCGCGCCGCATCGACGACGACGTGGAATGCGAAAGCCGCTGCGCCACGCTCACCAACTGGCCACGCATCGAAAAACGGTTTCGCGACCTGCCGGGATGGCAGGATGTGGCTGGCCCGTCGAAAGGCTGGAACGACCTCGATTCACTCGACATCGGCGACGGTGACGAGGATGGTTTGACGGTGGACGAGAAACGATCGGCCGTCACGCTCTGGGCGATGGCGAACGCTCCCCTGTACCTGGGCGGCGACCTTACCAAGCTCGATGACACCGGCAAGCAGTTGGCGGGCAACGACGAGGTCATCGCGGTGAACCAGTCCGGCAAGCCCGCCATGCAGGTCATCGGTGGCGACTTGCCCGTATGGGTGAGCGACCTCGGCGGCGGCCGCTACCACGTCGCCTTGTTCAACATGAATGCGACGCGCGCGGTCGTCGAATTGCCTTGGCGCGTGTTGGGGCTGACCGGTGCCCGGCGCATGCGCGATCTCTGGCGTCACCAGGAACAAGGGCCGTCATCGGGCAGCTACCGTGTCGAATTGCCCGGCCATGGCACGCAGCTGTTGCTGGTCGAGGCGTTGCCCGGCCATGCGACAGCCGTTCCGTCCACGAATTACGAGGCCGAGGCGGGCACGCTCGCCGGCACGGCGGCGCCGGCTGCTTGCACAGGTTGCTCCGGCGGTGTGAAGGTCGGTGGCCTGGGACTCGGCGTGGGTAACACGGTGAGCTTCGATCGGGTCTACGCACCGCGGGATGGCGCCTATCTCATGCGGGTCGATTCGCTCACGCTCGGCCTGCGCTCGTATCTGTACCAGGTCAACGACGGACCGTTGCAGACCTTCAATGCCGGTGGTGGAAGCTTCCAGCTGCCGTCGCAAAGTACGCTGCCGGTATGCCTGCGCAAGGGATTCAACCGCATTCGTTTCGGCAATGCGGCCAGCTACCCGCCCGACCTGGATCGCATCGTCGTCGGTGGGGCCGGTGACGCCGCGCTTCCCGCATCGGCCACCTACGAGGCGGAGGCCGCGGTCCTGGGCGGTACCGTGACCGCGGGCTTCAGCAACTACTTCTCGGGGTTGGCCAAGGCGGGCAATATCGGTGTCGGGTCCGCGAACACCGTGATCTTCCCGGCCGTGACCGTGCCCACGTCGGGGAGCTACCAGCTGGAGATCGACTACGCCACCAAGGGACCGCGCACGCTCTACCTGACGATCAACGGGCAGGCGCCGATCAGGCTGGATCTCGACGGCAGCAGTTTCGATGATCCCGTGGCCAAGGTACTCGATGTGTCGCTCAAGGCCGGGGCCAACACGATCGGGCTCGGCAATGCCGACGCACCGGCGCCTGACCTGGATCGCATCGTCGTGGCGCCCCGGGTCCTGCCGGCGTGGCTGGGAGCTTCCGCGACTACGTGTCAGCGGTAAGAGGACGGTCGGGTCAGGCTGGCGGGCCACGCGGGAAGCATGCAATGACACCGTTCGGCGAACAGCACCGCCGGTCGTGACCAATCCGAGGCGTCCGATATCCGCTGCAGCAGGGTGCAGGCCTCCGCGATGTCGACATAGTCGGCATCGCGCATCGCCTTAAGCCGGCGGTGCGCCCGCCAGAGAAGGGTGATCGCTTCAGCGACGCCGCGATACGGCGCGATGTCCTCGAGATAGCGGCAAGTGTGTCTCAGGTCGGCCATTCGCATGTCGCCGGCCGATCGTGGCATGCGCTCGTCCCATTCCGCCTCGGCGGCGTAGAGGATATCGAGGGCGTAGCCTAGCTCCTCGCATGCCTCGTCGACCGCATGCGCGGTGACCTGGCAAGGTCCGGGCAGCGATCGACGGGGGGCGAAGCTCATGCACTTACCTGTTACTGTTAGGGCTGTTTCCCCGTCCGGCGTTTGGCCGGCTCGCGCGGTGTCTCGGGAAGCTTGCCGCGGCGCTCATGGGAATAGACGTAGGAGACGAACGCTGCCGACGAACGGTCGGTGGGCGCGCCGTTTGGAAAACGCGCCGGTGGCTTCTGCGTGGGCATGACTTGTCCGGTTGGGTGACTAGGCCCCTCGTATGAGGGAGGGTGTCCCACCATGCGCCTTGGGTTGTTATGCGCATGTAAGTGGGATCGCCGTGCAGCCCCTTTTTTCGTCACGCGGGGGTAACGGGCGAGGTGTCAATTGTGGTCTTTAGCGGGGAACGGCAATGGAAATGATGAAACGCAGCGCGCGGCCTGCCGATGCCACGAAAATCGATCTCGAGTCCCGGACCGAAGTCAACTGGTGGGTGCGTTCGCTGGGGGTGACGGAGCAGTCGCTCCGCGACGCGGTGAAGCGCGTCGGCCAGGTGCCGGGCGACGTACGCGCCGAACTCCGGCGCCGCCGATGATGGACATCTCGGATCGGCCCTTGCGTATCTTCGTGTTCTTCCCGCCCATCAACGAAAGGACATGGACCGTGCTGTTGCCGGGAGCGCACAAGCACCTGTTCCGCACGGAAGGATTGGCCGTGGAATTCGCCCTCAACCAGGCCGTCGCCATGAAGGGTCGGGGCAGGGCGGTGCAGGTGTTGAAGGAGCGCATCTCGGGAAGCTGGATCCCCGTGCACTTCTGACCAGGCGCCTTGCCGGGTTCAACGCGACGCGGGCGATTTCGATGGCGCGCCCGGTTTTTCCGCGCAAGCGGCACGGGTAAGCGCGCGATCGGCTTCGCCGTCGTTGGGCCGCGCAAGGCGGGCCATGCAGGTGTCGAAGGTTTCCGGCCGCGGACGCGTGGCGAAATAAGCGGTGCCCACGGCGATCGCCAGCGCGATGGCGATCCAGGGAAGGCTGTCGTTGAGTGTCTTTGGCATGGCGGTAGCGGTGTTTACGACACCATTATAGATCGGCCTGCCACCGCCGGTGCCGTGCAGGCGACCTCGGCCCCTTCTTCACGCGATCCCGATGCCGGCGCGGCGACGCTTTGCGCATCGCGTAACGAACCTCGGGGAGAGTCGCCATGACCAAGGTCTTATCGGATTCCCACGTCAATACCCTGGGCGCGATGGCGGCGGGCAAGTTGCTCGCCAAAGCCACCGGTGGTCGGTGGGGGCCGGCCATCCTCATCCTCGGAGGCATCCTCCTGCTGCGAAAACGCGCCGCCGCACGGGCGGCGCGCCGTGTTCGAGCCGACATCGATGCCGACGGCCCGGATACCCCGCGCTAGGGGGAAAGGCTACTTCCTCTGGTGATTGTCCTCGCCGGTGTCATCCACCGGATCGCCCGAGGAATCCGTGCGTGGCTGTTCGGTAGGGCCTCGCCGGTCTTTCGGCGGCTGATCCTGTCCCGGTTGTTGCGGCGGACGATTTTTCTCATTGGCCATGGGCATCTCCTTCATCGGGAGGCTCCACCTTGGCGCCTTCGTGCTGACGGATTCGTGCGAACCACGTGAGCAAGGCGTCGGTGCGCTCCAGGGCCCTGCGCCTGGGCCCGGCGGCTACGACAGGGGGTGCCGTGAGGCCGGCGTGTGCGAGCGGCTGGCCTGTTCGGTCAATAAAGGTGTCACGATCGCCATCCATCCTTCAGCGAAGGAGCGGACATTTCGCGGGCGCCGCTCCGGTGTGTAACGGGACATGGCTTCCGCCAGCGCGGCCACCAGTGCCGCGGGTTCCGGATGGGTCGAGATGGCCGCTTCCAGGGCGGATTCCAGGGCCGCGAGTTTTCCGAGGAGGTAAGTCCGGTCTTCCATGAATGAGGTGTCCTTGCTGAGTCCTTGGATGGACGGAGTGCCTGGTCTGTGGCCTCCGCGATTCCGTATGTGGCACACCTTCCGGTGTCGTCGGGCAGCGCTGCCGAAATCGTGCTGAGGCATTCACCTACAAGCAGCTGCGCCTGACGATGACACGATCATCAGGCCATGTCACCTCACATGCCAAGGCGGATACCGCTACAGGCGGCGGAGCGGCGGCCGGATCATACGTGCACGCTGGTTGTCTCGCCTGCACATCTGGCATTGTATGCATTCGCAGGCGCGCGCGGCCGATACGCGCGCACAGAAGTACAGTCGGCCCAGGGAGGGCATTACATGATTAACGTTGTTTTGGTCGACGACCACGAGTTGGTCAGGACCGGTTTCCGGATGATCCTGCAGCAGCAGGCCGATCTCCGGATCAGGGGAGAAGCGGGTTCGGCCGAGGAAGGCCTGCGCCTCATCCGCTCCCAATCACCCGATATCGCGCTCGTCGATGTCCACATGCCGGGCATGAGCGGCGTGGAACTGACCGAGCGCGTGATTCGCGCGAAGCTGCGCACGAATATCGTCATCCTCACCGTAGTGGATGACGCGCGTTTTCCCAAGCGTCTGCTCGACGCCGGTGCCCTCGGTTATCTCACCAAGGGTTGCTCGTCCGAGGAATTGCTCAGCGCCGTGCGCCAGGTAGCCTCGGGACGGCGTTACCTCGCTCCCACGGTGGCGCAGCAGTTGGCACTCGCCACGCTCGATGGTTCGGATTCGCCGTTCGACACGTTGTCGACGCGCGAGATGGAGGTGTCGATGATGCTCGTCCGCGGGATGCCACTGACCTCGATCGGCGAAAGGCTGAACCTGAGTCCGAAAACCGTTTCGACCTACAAGCAGCGTCTCATGGAGAAGTTGCACGTCGAACATGTCGTCGGCCTGGCGCACTTGATGACCGTGCACGGCTTGCTGGACACGCACAATCACCAGGTAGGCAGCTGACGTCGTTCATGGCGTGACGCAAAAAAACGCCGGGCAGTGCCCGGCGTTTTTTTGTTCTTTCACTGTCAGCCGTGGGAACTGTCGTCCTGTGGTTCCTGGCGCGGACGGGTCAGCAGATCGCCCTGGGCAGGCGGTGTCCAGGCCGGCGCGGACGCCGGCGCGGAAGGCGTATGCGACACCGGCGAGACGTTCGATGCCTCGGCCGACTTCGGCATGGGTGTCACGGGTGGGGCCGGAGGCGGCGCGCTCTTTTCGGCCTTCGGCGGCGTTTCCTCGTCCTTGGATGCGTCCTCGTCCTTGGTTGCTTCCTTGGCCTGGGGCGTTACCGGCACGCTCTCGGGTTCTTCCGCAGGGGCGTCTTCATTAACGACGGCCTCCGGGCGCGCCTGCACCGGCGCCACTTCTTCCGTTTCAGGAAGAATGCCGCGAGCGGGTGCGTCGAGCACGGACGCCGACCGGGCAGGAGCGGCCGGTTCGATGGCGGGCTCGTCCACGGACGTGGATGCCGCGGGAATGGACGCGGCGGCCGGGACAGGCGCCGAACCCGTCACGGGGGCGCTCTTGAGCGGCGCATCCGATTCGGTCTGGCGGCGTTCCGCGGTGCGGGTCTGCGCCGAGTCGGCCGGGCTGGCGGCTTCCGTCGGAGCATGCGCGGTCGGTGCGGGTGCGGGAGCGTGGCCCGGAATGGGCGGAAGCTTCGGCAGCGAGGGCAGGGTCAACGCGGACGGTACGCTGTCCTCATCGGCCAGATCGACCTCGGCCGGCTGCGAGCCCGTATGCACCGGGGGTTCCACCGCGAAGGCATTCTCGGCGGCTTCGGCGGTGTCGAGCATGGGCGGAACGCTGGCGCTCGAGCGTGCGGTCTCGGTACGCGCGGGTTCGCTGCGGCCGGATTCGGCCGGAGATACGTCGTCACCGTCCTCGTCGTCCATGTCCTCGGCATTGCTGCCGCCTTCGATGGCACCGGCCTGGCTACCGTCTTCCTGGCGACGGCGACGACGGCCACCACGGCGGCCGCGACGGCGGCGCTGGCCGCCCTCGGTTTCCTTGGTGCCTTCGCCCGGAGACGTGTTGGCATCCGCCGCGATCGTGGCTTCGATGTCCGTCGCCGGTGTGTCGGTAGCGACCTGGACCAGCTTGTCCTCGTCTTTCGCCGCCGGTGGGGCGGACCTGTCCGCCGGAACGCGCGGTGCGGACGACGTCGCTGCCTGCGTCGCCGTGGTCGCGGCTACGGCGGCCGTCACGGCCTTGTCGGCAGTCTCGCCCTGGGGCTTGCGCTCGCCTCGCGGCTGCTGCTGGCGGCGGTTGTTCTCGCCACCCTGCGCGGCCTGCTCCTGGCGGCCCTGACGACCCTGCTGGGGATCCTTCTGGCGGGCCTGCTTTTCTTCGCCCTGACGCGGCTCACCGCGGTTTTGCTGCGGCTTGTTACCGCCCTTGGGCTGCTGGCCCTTGGCCTGCGGGTTGCCGTCCTTGCGCTGACCCTGCGACTGGCGCGGCTCGCCGCGGCCACCGCGTCCTTCGTTGCCACGGCGATCTTCGCGCCGCGGGCCACGGTCGCTGCGACCGCCCTGGCGGGCGTCGTCGCGACGGGCGGGTGCGGGCGCCGGTGCGGGAGCCGCCGCCGTGCCGCCGCCGAAGAGGCTGCCGAACAGGCGGGAGAAGAAGCCACCGGACGACGGCGCCGCCGGAGCGGGCGCACGGCTGGCCGGCGCAGGCGCGGCGACGGCCACGTCGGTGTCTTCATCGCGCAGAGGAGCGGGCGTGCTCGGAACCACGCCTGTCACCAGCGGCTGCTCGCCGCTGCCAAGGGCCTGGCCCATCTTGGGCAGGGCCGCGGCCGCGATCGGCGTGGTCCGCTCGTAGCTGGGCTTGCTGTGCTCGCCCATGTCCGCTTCGCGGATACGGGTGATCTCCAGGTGCGGGGTCTCCAGCTTCTCGTCGGCGACCACGACCACGTGCACGCTGTGGCGCAGTTCGATCTCGACGATGCTGGCGCGCTTCTCGTTGAGCATGAAGTTGGCGACCGTGGCCGGCGCCTGCACCAGGACCTGCCCGGTGTTCTCCTTCATCGCGTGTTCTTCGATCAGGCGCAGGGTGGACAGCGCCAGCGATTCCACGCTGCGGATGTGGCCGTGGCCCTCGCAACGCGGACAGACGATCTGGGTGGCTTCACCGAGACTCGGACGCAGGCGCTGGCGGGACATCTCCAGCAGGCCGAAGCGCGAGATGCGGCCGATCTGGACGCGCGCACGGTCGGCCTTGAGAGCCTCCTTGAGACGCTCTTCGACCTCGCGCTGATGGCGCGGGCTGTCCATGTCGATGAAGTCGATGACGATCAGGCCGCCGGCGTCGCGGATGCGAAGCTGGCGGGCGATCTCGGTGGCGGCCTCGAGGTTGGTGTTGAACGCCGTTTCCTCGATGTCGCTGCCCTTGGTCGCCTTCGACGAGTTGATGTCGATGGCGGTGAGGGCTTCGGTCTGGTCGATGACGATGGAACCGCCCGAGGGAAGGCGGACATTGCGCTCGAAGATGCTCTCGATCTGGGTCTCGATCTGGTACCGCGAGAAGAGCGGGGTCGGATCCTGGTAGAGCTTGAGCTTGCGCAGGTTGTTGGGCATCACCTGCTGGACGAAGTCGCGGGCGTCGTTGAACAACGATTCCTCGTCGATGAGGATCTCGCCGATGTCGTTGCGCAGGTAGTCGCGCAGGGCGCGGATGAACAGCTTCGATTCCTGGTAGATCAGGAAGGGAGCCTTCTGGGAGTTCGCGGCGGCCGAGATCGACTTCCACAGCTGCAGCAGGTAGTCCAGGTCCCACTGGAGTTCCTCGGCGTCGCGCCCCATGCCGGCGGTGCGCACGATGAGGCCCATGTCGTCGGGCACCGACAGGTGCTCCATGGCCTCCTTGAGTGCCTGCCGGTCTTCGCCCTCGATACGGCGCGAAACGCCGCCGGCACGGGGGTTGTTCGGCATCAGCACCATGTAGCGGCCGGCGAGGCTGATGAAGGTGGTGAGGGCGGCGCCCTTGTTGCCGCGCTCTTCCTTCTCGACCTGGACGATGATCTCCTGGCCTTCCTTGAGGAGCTCGCGGATGTTCGACTTACCTTCCGCGTTCGGATTGAAGTACTCGCGGGCGATTTCCTTCAGGGGAAGGAAACCATGGCGTTCGGCGCCATAGTCGACGAAGCAGGCTTCGAGGGAGGGTTCGACGCGGGTGATGCGGCCTTTGTAGATGTTGGCCTTTTTTTGTTCCCGGGACGGGATCTCGATGTCCAGGTCGTACAGGTTCTGACCATCGACGATGGCCACACGCAACTCTTCGCGCTGAGTCGCGTTGATCAACATACGCTTCATTGTGGGTTCCTCGGCCTTGCCGCGCGGCCGCGCGCCGCGGTGGCGCCCATGTGGCGGCCTGCCGGGGATCGCGCCGCAGCGGTGAGGCTTCAAGCGGCATGGGATCCGGGACCGATACCTGGACCCGGCGTGATTCGTGAATAAGCGCCTTGCAACCGGTCCGCGTCCTTACGGA
>Ga0182008_10000851_pt1 | contig 21175 bp, 18 predicted proteins | sample Sormic07211129_1_FD_120482 | JGI IMG/M metagenome (GOLD analysis project Ga0182008, IMG submission 120482) | Rhizosphere microbial communities from Sorghum bicolor, Mead, Nebraska, USA - 072115-129_1 metaG | ecosystem: Host-associated > Plants > Roots > Rhizosphere | place: USA: Nebraska...
AGTTGCAGCTCGCCGCGGCCTTGAACCTCCCACGCGTCTGGCCGCTGCGTCGGGTGAATGCGCAGCGAGACGTTGCCAACGAGTTCCTGGTCGAGGCGCTGCTTCACCATGCTCGCGGTGAGTTTCTGCCCGTCTGTGCCCGCGAGCGGCGAGGTGTTGATGCCGATCGTGATCGCGAGGCTCGGCTCGTCGACGGCGGTGACGGGGAGCGGGCGCGGATCGTCCGGGTCGGCGATCGTCTCTCCGATCGTCACGTCTGGAAGTCCGGCGATCGCGACGATCTCCCCCGGCCCCGCCTCGTCGGCCGGCACACGCTCGAGGGCGTCGGTGACGTAGAGCTCGCTGACCCGTGCGAGCTCGATCGTGCCGCCGGCGCGACACCACGCGATCTGCTGTCCCTTCCTCAGCGTGCCGTGCCGGATGCGGCAGAGCGCGAGCCGTCCGACGTACGGCGACGCGTCGAGATTCGTGACGAGCGCCTGCAGTGAGTGCGCCGGGTCGAAGCTCGGCGCCGGCACGGTCTCGAGCAGCGTGTCGACGAGCGGCTGCAGGTCGTCCGCGAGGTCGGTCGCGCTCAGGCCCGCCTTCCCGGCGCGCGCGTTCGCGTACACGATCGGGAACTCGATCTGCGACTCGTCTGCGTCGAGGTCGAGGAACAGCTCGTAGACCTCGTTCACGACCTCCTCCGGGCGCGCGTCATCGCGATCGATCTTGTTCACCACGAGCACGACCGGCAGCCGTGCCTCGAGCGCCTTGCGGAGAACGAAGCGGGTCTGCGGCAGCGGCCCCTCCGACGCGTCGACCAGGAGGAGCACGCCGTCCACCATCGTCAGACCGCGCTCGACCTCGCCGCCGAAATCGGCGTGGCCCGGCGTGTCGACGATGTTCACCTTCACGTCGCCGACGCGGACTGCGGTGTTCTTCGCGAGGATGGTGATGCCCTTTTCCCGCTCGAGGTCCATCGAGTCGAGCACACGCTCGGCGACGTCCTGGTTCTCACGGAACGAGCCGGCCTGCCAGAGGAGCGCGTCGACGAGCGTCGTCTTCCCATGATCGACGTGCGCGACGATCGCGACGTTACGGATGTCGGAGCGAGTCTCCATGGAGGCAGCGCACGGTAGCGAGGCTCTGTGCTGCGGCTCGGTGAGGACGAGTCGGGCGGCCGTCGACGCCGAAGCGCCGGCGCGGCGGTAACACGATGTATCGACCGCTGCAAGGCGGACACGCGCCGCGCCCGGGGTCCGCGTCTCTATCGTCGCGGACATCAGCGAAGTCGACCATTCAGCGCCGCCGGTGGACGCGGACGTTCGGGAGCTCGTGGCCACGCTCGCCGCCTCTGGGCCGCGGTACGTGTCGCCGGACCTGGAATTCGCGGTCTGGGCGGCGACGGTGCCGGGCGCCGAGGATGCGGTGTCGATCACGCTCGCGGGGCCGCTCGGGCATGTGGCCGCCGGCGAGGAGCTGGTCTGCACGGGTCGGTTCTCGCGGCATCCGAAGTACGGGTGGCAGTTCGCCGTCGAGAACTTCCGCGTGTCACTGCCGCAGACCGCCGAGGGTGTGATGCGCTGGTTGATCGACCGTGTGCCGGGGATCGGGCCGGCGTTCGCGCGTGCGATCGTCAGCCATTTCGACGCCGACGACGTCTTCCGCGAGCTCGACCGTGATCCGGAGCAGCTGCGCGAAGTGCGGACACGGTCGGGGCGGCCGATCTCGGCCAAGGCTGTCGAGAGCGCGATCGCGGCCTGGCGTGAGGTTGCGACCGTGCGCGAGGTCGAGGCGTTCTTGTTCTCGCACGGGATCAGCGCCGGACTCGCGGGGAGGCTGGTGCGCGAGTACGGGGACGACGTCGTCGCGGTGCTGACCCAGGAGCCGTATCGGCTGATCGAGTTGCCTCGCGTCGGGTTCAAGATCGCCGACGAGATCGCGCGCTCGCTCGGGATCGAGCTTGACGATCCCCAACGGCTGCGAGCCGGGTTGCGGTTCGTGCTCGACGAGGCGGAGTCGGACGGCAATACGTTCGTGCCGCTGGACGAGCTGTGGCAGCGGGCCGGGCGGATCCTCGGAATCGGAGATCCCGATCCCCTCGAGTCAGCGGTACGGGCGCTCGTCGCCGACGGCGTGGTGGTGGTCGACGGCGACCGCCTCTATCGGACCGAGCTCTGGGAGATCGAGTGCCGACTGGCGGCGGATCTCGCGAGGCGCGCCGGTGCCCGGCCGGCAGAGCTCTTCGCACAGCCGATCAGGCCGACGGTCGACGTCTCGGACGAGCAGTGGTCGGTCGTCGAGCTCGTGCGAACGCGGCGGCTCGTGCTGCTCACCGGCTTGCCGGGGGCGGGGAAGACGCACACGCAACGGGCGCTCGTCGAGATCGCGCGGGCCGCGCACCGACGCGTGCTGCTCTGCGCGCCGACCGGGAAAGCCGCACGGCGGATGCGCGATCTCACCGGGCACGACGCGATGACCATCCATCGAGCCCTCGCGTACTCGCCGAACGAGGGCGGATTCCAGCGGAACGAGGACAGGCCTCTCTCGAAGGACTACGACCTCGTGATCGTTGACGAGGCGTCGATGCTCTCCCTCGAGCTTGCCGACGCCCTGTTCCGGGCCGCGGGCGACTGCTTCGTCCTGCTCGTCGGCGACACGGACCAGCTTCCACCGATCGGGCCTGGGCGCGTGCTCGCCGATCTCGTCGCGTGCGGGATCGTGCCGCGCGTCCATCTGACCGCCATCTACCGGCAGGCGGCACGATCGCTGATCATCCAGAGCGCCAGAAGGATCAACGGCGGCGAACTCCCATTCCTGTCGACCGATGACGCTCGCGCAGCACTCGGCCCGGATTCGGACTTCGACGAGGACTTCTTCTTCATCTCGCGGCAGACGCCGGAATCGATGGTGCAGACCGTCCTCGAGCTCGCCTGCGAACGGATCCCCGCACGCTACGGGCTCGATCCTCGCACCGATGTCATGACGCTGGTACCGATGCGCCGCGGACCCGCGGGGCTGAATGCGCTCAACGACGAGCTCGAGCGCCGCCTCAATCCCGGCGACCGGCCGCTCGTCCGACCGGCGAGCGGATTGCGCCTCGGCTCCCGAATCGTCCAGACCAAGAACGACTACACCGCCGGGCGAGAGGTCATGAACGGCGAGGTCGCATTCATCGTCGCGTGGGACGAAGAAGAAGGCGAGGTGCGGCTCTCACTCGACGACGGTGAGCGCGAAATCGTCATACCGGCCGACACGCTCGAGACCTACACCCTCGCCTGGGCGCTGACCGTCCACCGCGCGCAAGGCTCGCAGTTCCCGGCCGTGGTCGCACCGTGGTCGAGCAGCTACAACGTGATGCTCTCCCGCGCCCTCCTCTATACCGCTGTGACACGCGCGCAGAAGCTCTGCGTCCTCGCAGGCGAACCCAGGGCCGTTGCCCTGGCGGTCGCAAGAGGGGAACAACGACGCCGCCACTCGGCACTTGCCGAGCGGATCATCGAGCGTTCGACGAGAGGCCGCGGCGGGGACCCTCAGTCGGACTAGCCGGAGGTCGCAAACGGGGTTCCGGTCTGGGTGCGCTGGTTGCTGTTGGATGGTGACGCCCGCGTCGACGAGCCGTTCCAGGCGGCCCCAGCCCCCGTCGACCGAAACCAGAAGGCGAAGCCGAGTTCGTACTCGGGAGGGCGCGCCGCACGAAGAGCGCCGGCTTCCTTTCGCTGGTACCGGGCGCTACGCGCCGGCTTCGTGGAGCGCGTCGCGGAGCTCCTCCTTCGTCATCGACGAGCGACCCTCGATCTGAGCGTCGCGCGCACGTTCGAGCAGCTCGTCCTTTGTCACGCTCTCCTCTGCCTCGACCGCCTGCGCAAGCTCCTCTTTCGTCATCGACGAGCGACCCTCGACATGCAGCTCGCGGGCCAGCTCGAGAAGCTCTTCCTTCGTCACGTCGACCGTCGACGAGTCGCTCTGCGCTCCCGGACGCTCGCCGTCGTCGCCTTCCAGCCCGCCCAGCAGCCTGCGCTCGAGATCGAGGTAGACATCGCCGATCGTGTCGGCGAACTCGGCGACGGCGTCTGCAACGTTCGCGATCTCCGTGAAGTCCGGCGTCTCGTTCTCGACTGCCGACACGAGCCGGTCGACCCGCTCGTGCAACTGTTCCGTGACGGCTTCGCCTAACTGCCCGAGTGTGGCCATGAGAGCTCCTCCTGCTCCGTTGGGTGACTCTCACTTGCCTTGCCTCTCTCCGTTCGGAACCGGAACGGCCGCCACTAGACCGGCGAGCGCCGAAGGGTGAGAATCGCAGAAACCGGGTCACCCATGAAGGAGGGGCACAGGATGGAAGAGGAGCTCCAGCTCTCACGCCGCGGTCTACTCGTGAGCGGGGGAATGGCAGCTGCGGGAGTGACGCTGCTCGGGCCGCGCGCCGCGGCCGCGCTCGGCGCGACGGACGCGGCGGGGATCAAGGTCGCGGTCGTCACGCACGGCGACACAGGCTCGTTCTGGTCGGTCTTCAAGAAGGGCGTCGACCAGGCGGCGAAGGACATGAAGAGCCGCGGGGTCAGTGTCACCCAGGTCTACGCGAACAACGACGTCGCGAAGCAGGTCGCGGGCATCAACGCGGCGATCGGCGCGGGCGCGCAGGTGATCGCGACCTCGGTGCCGGACGCGAGCGCGCTCAAGGATCCGCTGACGAAGGCGTCGAAGAAGGGGATCGAGATCATCACCGTCAACTCCGGCCTCGGCTCGTTCGACACGCTGCCGACGTACGAGGTGCACGTCGGGCAGACCGAGGACGTCGCGGGCCAGGGCGCCGGCAAGCAGTTCAAGGCCGCCGGCGTGAAGAAGGTGCTGATCGTCATCCACGAGGCGTCGAACGTCGGCCTGACGCAACGCGCGGCAGGCGTGAAGTCGGTGCTCGGAGGCGCGAAGGTGAAGACGCTGACGATCCCGGACGCGAAGTCCGACATCCCGGGCACGAAGGCGAAGGTTCAGGCGGCCTTCAAGGCCGACAAGAGCCTCGACGCGTTCCTCGGGCTCGACCCGGACGTGACGATCCCGTGCCTCGACGTCCTCCCGAAGGGCACGAAGGCGGGGACGTTCGACGTCGGCGGCTCGATCAAGGAGATCCAGGCCGGGCGGATGCTGTTCGCGATCGATCAGCAGCAGTACCTGCAGGGCTACCTGCCCGTCGTCTTCGCGATGCTCTTCAAGACGAACCTCAACACCGTCGGCAACGGCCAGCCGGTGCTGACCGGGCCGGGGATCATCAACAAGGCGAACGCCGCCAGGGTCGCAGCGCTCGCCGCAAAGGGAACGCGCTAACGCAGCCACTCGGGTGGGCGGCCGCGAGGCCGTCCACCCGCCGGTCGAATGGCACAGACCGCAGCACCCCCGGCACGCGAACGCGACGAGCGCCTCGTTCAGATCGGGGTGCTCAAGCGCATGCTGACGCGGCCCGACATCGGCGCCTTCCTCGGCGCCGTCGGCGTCTTCCTCGCGTTCGGCTACTTCGCCCGCGGCGTCAACTGGCTCGGCGACCCGGCGATCGCCGCCGGCTGGACCGACCAGGCGGCCCAGTACGGCATCGTCGCCGTCCCGGTCGCGCTCCTGATGATCGGCGGCGAGTTCGACCTCTCCGCCGGCGTGATGATCGGCAGCTCCGGTCTCCTGCTCGGCTACCTCGCGACGCACGCGCACATGAACATCTGGCCGGCGATCGCGCTCGTGCTCCTGTTCGGGCTCCTCGTCGGCCTGCTCAACGGCTACACCGTCGTGCGCACGCGGCTGCCGAGCTTCATCGTCACGCTCGCGACGTTCTTCGTCCTCCAGGGCGTGAACGCCGCAGGCACGCTCAAGCTCACCGGCACGACCGCGATCCAGGACATCGACTCCGCGGACGGCTTCGCCTCCGCACGCCACCTGTTCGCCACCGACCTGACGCAGTACGCATTCAAGGTGAAGGTGCTGTGGTGGATCGGCTTGACCCTGGTCGGCGCGTGGATCCTCGCCAAGACGCGCTTCGGCAACTGGATCTACAGCGCCGGCGGCGACCCGAACGCCGCGCGCAACGTCGGCGTGCCGGTCGCTCGGACGAAGATCCTGCTGTTCATGATGACCTCCGGCACCGCTGCGCTGATGGGCGTCATCGAGGCGCTCGAGCTCCGCTCGATGCAGGCGAAGGAGGGAATCGGGCTCGAGTTCATCTTCATCATCTGCGCCGTGGTCGGCGGCTGCCTGCTCACCGGCGGCTTCGGCTCGGTCATCGGCGCGTTCTTCGGCGCGGCGATGCTCGGCATGGTGCAGCTCGGCATCGTCGATGCGCAGTGGGACTCGAACTGGACGTACACGTTCCAGGGCGCGATCCTGTTCGCAGCCGTCCTCCTCAACCTCTTCGTTCGCAACCGCGCCCAGAAGACGAGATGAACACGCCGCCGCATCTGCTCGAAGTCGAATCGATCTCGAAGCGGTACGGGAACATCATCGCGTTGAACGACGTCTCGACGCACGTCGACGCCGGCGAGGTCACGTGCATCCTCGGCGACAACGGCGCCGGCAAGTCGACGCTCATCAAGATCCTCTCCGGTGTGCACCAGCACGACGACGGCCGCCTGCTCGTCGACGGGGAGGACGTGCGCTTCTCGTCGCCGCGCGACGCGCGGGCGAAGGGGATCGCCACCGTCTACCAGGATCTCGCGATGGTGCCGCTGCTGTCGATCTGGCGGAACTTCTTCCTCGGCGCGGAGCCCCGGAAGCGGATCGGCCCGCTCGAGTGGCTCGACTCGGCGCAGGCGAAGCAGATCGTGCGCCGCGAGCTGAGCGAGATGGGAATCGCGATCCGCGACCCCGACCAGCCCGTCGGCACGCTGTCCGGGGGCGAGCGGCAGTCGGTTGCGATCGCGCGCGCGGTCTACTTCGGCGCGCGGGTGCTCATCCTCGACGAGCCGACGTCGGCGCTCGGCGTCAAGCAGGCCGGCGTCGTCCTGCGGTACGTCCTGCAGGCGCGCGACCGAGGCGTCGCGGTGATCTTCATCACGCACAACCCGCACCACGCGTTCCCGGTCGGCGACCGCTTCGTCCTGCTGAACCGTGGGCAGAGCCTCGGCAGCTATGCGAAGGGCGAGATCGACCAGCAGGAGCTGACGCGGCTGATGGCGGGCGGGCGCGAGCTCGCCGAGCTCGAGCACGAGCTCGCGCAGATCCAGAGGTAGGCTGCCGCCCGTGGGTCGGCTCGTTCTTCTGCTGGCAGCGCTTGCGCTCGCCGGATCCTCGGCGGCTGCGGCGAAGCCGCGCACGATCACGGTCCGGAACGCGAAGGGCTTCACGCACGCCGCCGCGAAGCTGCGCCGGAGCGGCGGCACGATCGTGCTCCGACCGGGCGCCTACGCGTCGCTGAGCCTCGGTCCGCGCGGAAAGCGACCGCTCCGCGTCGTCGGCGACGGCGACGTCCGCGTCGGCCGCTTCGAGCTTTTCCGCACCCGCAACGTCTCGATCGGCAACCTCCGCATCGGGCCCGTCGCGGGCGACGCCGAGCTCGAGCTCGACGGCGCGAGCAACATCGACCTCGGCGCCCTCACCGTCACGGCGGAAGGCACGTGGAACAGCGCGTCGATCTTCATCGCGTCCGCGCACAACGTCCACATCCACGACAGCACGTTCACCCACTGCGGTGACCGGTCGCGCGACTTCGCGAACTGCATCCTGATGAACCGCGGCGCCGACAGCGTCGTGATCGAGCACAACCGCTTCCACGACTGCCACGGCTGCGACTTCGTCCACGGGCGCTTCGGGAGCTGGCTGACGATCCGCGACAACCGGTTCGACCGCGCACTGCCGTGCCATCACATCACGAGCTACCGCTGCCGGCACAACGACCTCGTCCAGCTGTTCGCCGGACAGCACCTACGGGTGGAGCGCAACCACTTCGGCATCTATCGCGCCGGCGGAGCACAGCTCTACATCACCGACGACGTCGACTACGCGACGATCGTGAACAACGTCTTCGTCGGCACCGATCCTGTTCTGCCCGGCTATCGGGCACGCGTGGCGATGGTGATCGGTGCGCGCGAGTCGAAGCGGCTGCCGTACTACGCGCGGGTGATCAACAACACGATCCTCACCGGCTACCGCCGGCGGGACGGCTACGAGGGCTCGATCCGGATGAGCTCGGCCTACGGCGGCATCCCGCTCTGGAAGCGGCCGATCATCGCCAACAACATCATCGCGCTGCTCCGCACCCACTGGCCGGTCTGTGCGACAGCGCAGCAGTTCCTCGCGAACATCGTCATGACCGGCATCAACTGCCAGCACGACGGTTACGTCGGCGACGCCGACCTCGACGCGGAAGGACGGCCGAACGCCGAGTCGATCGTCATCGGCGCGGCGAACCGCGACCTCGCGCCGCCGCTCGACTTCAGCGGCCGACGCCGGGACGCGGACCCGGACATCGGCGCCTACGAATCGCTGCCGACCGCTCGCTGACTACGGGTGGTTGTCGCGCGGATCCCACAGCGGGACCGGCGCGGTCGCCTCGTACGCCATCCCGTGCGGGTAGCTGATCAGCTCGACGTTCGTGCCGAACGGCGTCTGGAAGTAGTTGATCGACTGACCGGCCGCCGGCCCGGCGGTGAGCGTGAGCGGCCCGTCGAGCTTCGAGTGCGCACGCGCCTGGAGCGTCTCGACGCCCTTCTCGATGTGACGGACGTAGAGCGCGACGTGGTGGCCGAACCAGTCGGAGTTCCGGCGGAACGACTGATCCTGGTCGGGGGCGTAGTAGTCGAAGAGCTCGATGCCCGGGCCGTTGCCGCCGCGGAGCATCCGGATCTCGTTCACGACCGCGCGCGGATCGACACCGACGAGCTGCGTCATGAAGTCGCCGGTGTCATCGCGGAACGGGCCGAACGTCAGCGGATTCGTGAAGCCGAGATTGTCCTCGAGCCACGCTGCGGCGATCCCGATGTTCGGCACGGTGATCCCGACGTGGTCGACGCCGAGCAGCCCCGGCACCTTGGTGACGACGGAGTCGAGGCCGTTTTGCTTCGGCGACCAGAGCGGGTGCACGCTCGGCACCTGCTGGTACGCCATCCCGTTCGGGTAGCTGATGAACTCGAAGAACGAGCCCCACGGCGTCCGGAAGTAGTTGATCGACTGGCCGGCCGCAGGGCCGCCGGTCAGCGTGAACGGGCCGAACAGGCGGTCGACGCCGCGCGAGTCCATGTAGTCGACCGCGGCCTGGATGTCGGTGACGTAGAAGGCGATGTGGTGCCCGGAGAAGTCCGAGTTCCGCGGCGCGTCGTGCCGCTGCCCCGGCGACTCGTACTGGAACAGCTCGATCCCCGCGCTGTGGCCGATCCGCAGCGTCGTGATCTGGTCGATCTTCGTGCCGGCGACGACGTTGAGCGCCCCCTGGAGGAAGTCACCCTCGAACGGCCCGAACGTGAGCGGCGCGACGGCGCCGAAGATGTCTTCGTACCACTCGATCGCCTGGTTGATGTCGGGGACGGTGAGGCCGATGTGGTCCATCCCGACGAGCCCGAGCTCGCCCTTGCCGACGTTCGAGGCGGCGGCGAACGGAGCCCCGAGCAGGGGCGTCGCCGCCGACGCGCCGACCGCTGCGAGAAACGTCTTGCGGTCCATCAGCCCTCCCTTGGATAGCTCGCTGCGGCGAGTCGTTCGGCGAGCGCCTGATCGTCCGCGCACAGCCGGTCGAACGCGCTGCGGTCGACCGCGACGACGCGCACCGGCGTCGTCGCCTGCACGCGGGCCGTCCGGAGGCCGTCGTCCGAGAACATCGCGCGCTCGCCGACGACGCTGCCGGGGCCGAGCTCGCGCTCGCCCTCCGGCGCCTCGACGAGCACCGTGCCTTCGAGGATGACGTAGACGCCCGAGCCCCACTGGCCGCGCTCGATCAGCACGCGGCCCGCCGGGAGCTCCGACTCCGTGCCGAGCTCCTGCAGCCGCTGCAGGTCGTTCGTGTCCATGGCCCGGAGTATCCCAGAGCGGCTCTGGTGACTGAAGGCCATGAGCGTCCTCGCCGTCGCCGCCGAGCGCGTCACCCCGCGCCGCCAGGGCCAGACGTACATCGTGCTCGCGGCGCTCGCCTGGTCGACCGCCGGCCTGCTCCAGCGTGAGCTCTCGGTCGACACGGCGACCCAGGTCGCCGGCCGCGCGCTCTTCGCCGCCGTCGCGCTGCTCGCTTTCGTGGCGGCGCAGGATCGCGGCTGGCGCGCGTTCCGCTCGCTCGGGCGCGCGGAGCTCGCGGTCGCCGGCCTCACCGCCGTCGCCTCGGGCTCGTTCATCGTCGCGCTCAACCACGCAACGGTCGCGAACGTCCTCTTCATGCAGGCGGTCTCGCCGATCGTCGCCGCGGTGCTGGCCTGGGCGGCGCTCCGGGAGGCGATCTCGCGGACGACGGCGCTCGCCACGCTCGTCGCCTTCGTCGGCGTGGCGGTGATGGTCGGCGGGCCGGGCCGTCCGGGCGCGACTGGGCTCGCGCTGTCCTTCCTGATGACGCTCTCGTTCGCCGTCACGCTCGTGATCACGCGCCACCGGCGCGACATCTCGATGGCGCCGGCGATCACGCTGTCGCAGATCGTCGTCCTCGTGGTCGCGGCCCCGTTCTCGCATCCGGCGGCGGTGGACGCCCACGACCTCGGCCTGATCGCGCTCCTCGGCGTCACGCAGATCGGGCTCGGCCTCGCCTTCCTGACGATGGGGGCGCGACTGATCCCCGCGACCGAGGTGGCGCTGATCTCGCTGCTCGAGGTCGTGCTCGGGCCGCTCTGGGTCTGGCTCGCGCTGTCGGAGCGGCCGTCGAATGCGACGTTCGTCGGCGGCGCGATCGTCATCGGCGCGGTCGTCCTCCAGGCCGCCGCCGAGCCGTAGGAGGGCCTGGCGGAAGAGAGCTCATGCCGCGCGGCCGCGCTGCGTCCTCGCGCTGCGCGCACCTATCGCACCGTGCGGCGGACACCATCCCGCCGGGCCCTCCTAGAGGTCGATGGTCATCCCCTCGCGCGCGAGCAGTGGATCGATGCCGTCGTTCAGCTCGCGCGCGCGATCCTCGAGCCGCTCGAGATCGCGGTCCGAGTGCGTCGGCTCGTGGTGGAAGAGCACGAGCCGTCGAGCGCCGACCGCCTCGCAGTAGCGCACCGCATGCGCGACGCTCGAGTGGCCCCAGCCGATCCGGTCGTCGTACTCGTCCTCGAAGTACTGCGCGTCGTGGAGCACGACGTCGGCGTCGCGGGCGAGCCCGCCGGCCGAGATCCAGTCCGGCGTCCGGCCCTCGATGCCGGCGAGGGCCGGCTCGTGGTCGGGGAGGTACGCCACGGCAGTCGCCGCCGTCTCGAGCCTGAAGCCGACGGTGGGACCGGGGTGGAGGACGAGCTCCGACGAGAGCGTCAGGCCGTTCGCCCGCCAGGGGTCGCCGGGGAGGTCGTTGAAGACGAGGCGCGCCGGGACGTCGCGGACGTCGAGCGGGAAGAGCGGCGGCGAGAAGGCGCGGAGGATCCGGTCGCGCAGGCTCACCACCGGTGAGCGCGGGCCGTGGATCTCGACCGTCACCCGCGGATCCCAGAGCGGCGCGAAGAAGCGCAGGCCCTCGAGGTGATCGAGGTGGAGATGGGTCAAAAACAGCACGATTCGCCTCGTTCCGCGCGCCACGAGATCGACGCCGAGGGCGCGGATGCCCGTGCCGGCGTCGAGGACGACCGCCGTCTCGGCGTCGTCGAGCACGACCTCCACACAGGACGTGTTGCCGCCGTACGTGACGGTCGACGGCCCGGGCGTCGGCACCGAGCCGCGGCAGCCCCAGACCCTCAGCTCCATCAGCGGCGCCAGAAGATCGCGACGACGCCGACGAACTCCTCCGCGTGCGCAAAGAGCGGGAAGGCGCTGACCTCGACCTCCCGCTCGACGCCGTCGGCGCTCGTCACGAGGTAGACCTCGTGCGCCGCGCGCCGCTCCACGAAGGCGATTCGCGTCGGGCGCCGCTCCGCCGGCAGAGGCGCAGAGTCGCTGCCCCGGGGCTCGAAGGCGTCGAGCCATTGTTCGAGCGGCATCTCGCCCGCCTCGGCGAACCGCCGGCCGACGACCGCCTCCGCCGCCTCGTTGTAGAACACGAGGTTGCCGTCTGCATCCGCGATCAGGGCCGACGTCGAGAGGTTCGAGATGAACTCCCGGGCGAGGATCAGGAGGAGTTGCTTCTGTTTTGCGGCCACTTCGAGATGACCCTACAACCCCGAATCAGGGCCGTCTTGGAGCCTCTCTAGGATGGTGCGAGCCGTGCCTGAAGCCGTCCCGTTCGTCCACCTCCACGTCCACTCCGAGTACTCGATCCTCGACGGGGCGTGCCGCATTCCGGACCTGGCGCAGCGGGCTGCAGAGCTCGAGATGCCTGCAGTCACGCTCACCGACCACGGCTCGCTGGCGGGCGCCGTCGAGCTGACGAAGGCGGCGAAGAAGGAGGGCGTCAAGGCGGTCCTCGGCTGCGAGGTCTACGTCGCCGACGACCGCCACGCGCAGCAGAAGGGCTACGCGCATCTGACGCTCCTCGCCGAGGACAACACGGGCTACGCGAACCTGATCAAGCTGTCGAGTCTCGGCTACCTCGAGGGCTACTACTACAAGCCCCGCGTCGACTGGGAGCTGCTCGACCGGCACTCGCAGGGGCTGATCGCGCTGTCCGGCTGCCTCTCCGGGCGCGTCTGCAAGGCGCTCGAAGAGGGTCGCGCCGACGACGCCGACAAGGAGCTCGACCGGCTGACGACGATCTTCGGCCGCGATTCCGTCTACGTCGAGATGCAGAACGCGCACCTGGACGTCCAGCAGCGGATCAACCCGCTGCTGCAGCAGCTCGCGCAGCGGCGCGGCCTGCCGCTCGTCGCAACCGGCGACGTCCATTACCTGAACCACGAGGACGCGCGCGCCCACGAGGCGCTGCTTTGCATTCAGTCCGGCGACTCGCTCAAGAACCCGAACCACTGGAAATTCGAGACCGACCACTTCTACTTCAAGACGGCGGACGAGATGCTCGCCGACTTCCCCGGCCACGAGGACGCGATGCGGCGCACGCTCGAGGTCGCCGAGCGCTGCAACGTCGAGATCGAGCTCGGCAACATCCTCCTGCCGAAGTTCGACGTGCCGAACGGCGGCGACGCGTTCGAGTATCTCGTCGAGCTCTGCGAGAAGGGGCTCGAGCGCCGCTACGGCACGGTCACGACCGAGCTGCGCGAGCGGCTGCAGTTCGAGTTGAAGGCGATCCGCGAGATGGGCTTCGCGGACTACTTCCTCATCGTGGCGGACTTCATCGGCTTCGCGAAGCGCAACGGGATCAGCGTCGGGCCGGGCCGCGGCAGCGCCGCTGGCTCGCTCGTCGCGTACGTGCTCGAGATCACCGACCTCGACCCGATCCGCTACGACCTCCTGTTCGAGCGCTTCCTCAACCCGGGCCGCAAGTCGATGCCGGACATCGACATCGACTTCGCGGTGGACGGCCGCGAGCGCGTCATCAACTACGTCCGCGAGAAGTACGGCAACGACCGAGTCGCCCAGATCATCACGTTCGGGACGATGGCCGCCCGCGCCGCCGTGCGCGACGCCGGCCGCGTGCTCGAGATCCCGTACGGCGTCGTCGACAAGATCGCGAAGATGATCCCGGAAGGGCCGGGGCAGACGCTCGACGAGAGCCTCAAGGCCGGCGCCGAGCTGCGGCAGGCGTACGACTCCGACCCGATCGCGCGCGAGATCGTCGACCTCGCGAAGCCGCTCGAGGGCCTGACGCGCCAGGATGGCATTCACGCCGCCGCGGTCGTCGTCGGCGCCGAGCCGCTGATGAACATGATCCCGCTCCAGCAGAAGGGCACCGACCAGGAAGTCGTGACCCAGTTCGACGGCACGACGATCGAGGCGCTCGGGCTGTTGAAGATGGACTTCCTCGGCCTGCGGAACCTCGACGTCATCGACAAGGCATGCCACCTCGCCGGCGTCCCCGACATCGGCGCGATCCCGCTCGACGACAAGAAGACGTACGCGATGCTGCAGCGCGGCGAGGCGTCCGGCGTCTTCCAGTTCGAGTCGTCGGGGATGCGCGAGGCGCTGCGGTCGGTGAAGCCGACGCTTTTCGAGGATCTGATCGCGCTCGTCGCGCTCTACCGGCCGGGCCCCATGGCGTACATCCCCGTCTACGCGCGGCGGAAGAACGGCCAGGAGCAGGTCGTCTACCTCGACGAGCGGCTGAAGGAGATCACGGCCTCCACGTACGGCATCTGCATCTATCAGGAGCAGTACATGGAGATCGCGAAGAAGGTCGCCGGCTTCTCCCCCGCGGAAGCCGACGACCTGCGCAAGGCCATCGGCAAGAAGATCCACTCGCTGATGGCGTCGCTGAAGGGGAAATTCCTCGACGGCTGCGCGTCAAACGGCGTATCGGCCCAGACTGCGAACCAGCTCTGGTCGGACATGGAGCAGGCGCAGGACTACTCCTTCAACAAGTCGCATGCCGCCTGCTACGCGCTGATCGCGTACCGGACCGCGTGGCTGAAGGCGAATCATCCGAAGGAGTACATGGCGGCGCTCATCAGCTCCGTCATGAACACGAAGGACAAGGTGCCGTTCTACGTCGCCGCGTGCGAGGAGCTCGGGATCGAGGTGCTGCCGCCTGACGTGAACGCGTCGCAGATCGACTTCGCCGTCGTCGAGGGGAAGATCCGGTTCGGGCTGAACGCGGTCAAGAACGTCGGCGAGTCGGCGTGCCGCGCGATCGTCCGCGCGCGCGGCGAGGGGGGAGCGTTCACGTCGCTCTGGGACTTCACCGAGCGCGTCGACCCGGCCGTCGTCAACAAGCGCGCGCTGGAGTCGCTGGTCAAGTGCGGTGGTTTGGATTCCGTCGGCGCAACGCGGCGCGGGATGCTCGAGTGCCTCGAGCAGGCGCTCGCCTGGGGGCAGAAGCAGCAGGCGGACAAGCTGCTCGGCCAGGGGTCGATCTTCGACCTCGGCGACGTCGCGGGCGGCGACGGGGGCGCGCCGCGCCACCACCCGACGGTCCCGGTCGTGCCCGAGTACGAGAAGAGCGACCTGCTGCGGCTGGAGAAGGAGACGCTCGGGCTGTACGTCTCGGAGCATCCGCTGGCGGCGGTGAAGGATCAGCTGCGGCGGAAGACCGAGTGCACGCTGAACGAGCTCCAGTTCCGGCGGGACGGGGAGATCGTCACGACGGGAGGGATCGTCGCGTCGCTGCGGCAGATGACGACGAAGAAGGGCGATCCGATGGTCTTCGTCGGGTTGGAAGACGTGACCGGGCAGTGCGAGATCGTCGCGTTCAACTCGGTGTACGCGATGGCGCGGGAGCTCTTGACGCAGGATCGCATCCTGATCGTGCGCGGCCGCGTCGACCAGAAGGGCGCGGGGGAGACGAAGCTCGTCGCGATGGAGATCACGTCGTTCGAGGCGGTGCCGGAGCGGCGCGAGGTGCGGCTGAAGGTCGACGCGCGCAAGGCGCCGGCGGGGCTGATCCGCGACCTCGCGGACATCGTCGACCGCTATCCGGGCGAGGCGCCGGTGTACATCGAGACGGTGACGTCGCTCGGGCCGAAGCTGCTCGAGCTCGGGAAGAAGGTTCAGCCGATCCCGGATTTCTACGCCGAGGCGAAGACCTTGCTCGGCGAAGCTGCAGTGGCGTAACCGCCGGCCGCGTGGGTAGGAGCGGGTCGTGAAGACCGCCGTCGTCACCGGCGCGAACACCGGCATCGGCCTGGCGATCGCAGAGCGCTTCCTCAAGGACGGCTACGCGGTCGGGTACGCGACCGCCGGAAACGACGAGAAGCACACGGGCCCGCTCGAGGCGCTGCAGGCGACCTACACAGAGGGCCGTGTCACCCACGTCTACGGCGACCTCAGCGACCCGGCAACACCGGCGAAGCTCCTCGAGCCGTTCAAGACGATCGACGTCCTCGTCAACAACGCCGGCCTCAGCACGGCGAAGCCGTTCCTCGAGCTGACCCAGGAAGACTTCGACATCACGTTCGCCGTCGACGTGCGCGCGAGCTTCCTCCTCGCGCAGGAGGTCGCCAGGAACCACATGCCGGACGGCGGCGCGATCATCAACATCACGAGCGTCCACGAGCACATCCCGCGGCCGGGCTTCGCGGTCTACGCCGCGGCGAAGGCGGCGCTCGGGATGCTCTCCAAGGCCCTCGCGCTCGAGCTCGCCGAGCAGAACATCCGCGTCAACTCCGTCGCACCGGGCGTCATCGCGACGCCGCGGAACGAGGAGGACGCGGAGGAGCTCGATCCCGAGGTGCCGCTGAACCGGCCCGGCAAGCCGGAGGAGGTCGCCGCCCTCGTCGCCTGGCTCGCGTCGGACGAGGCCGCATACGCGACCGGGCAGAGCTACATCCTCGACGGCGGGATGACGCAGCAGGTCGTGAAGCTCCCCGCCGAGTAGCTCAGAGCAGGTGCCCCTCGCGGTACGTCCCGATCATCCGGGCGACCGAATGGGCGACGATCGGAATCAGGGCGAGGCCGATCCACCAGAGGCCGATCAGCGGCGACCACAGCACGACGAGCGCGAGCGGCCCCGCGACGCATGCCCACTTCAGCGCGCCGAAGCCGTTCTCCGCGCGGCGGCAGCCGAACACCAGCCGCCGAAGACCCCGCCGCTCCAGAACCGTGTCGTCCCGCGGCTCCGCCAGCTGCTGGAGCTCCCGCCAGTACCACCGGTACCACCTTCGCAAGCGGTGCATCTACCAAGCAGAGATCCGCACAAGGCGGCTTTTCTTTCTCACTCGGAACGGCCGGCGAACGCGGACTCCGAGGATTCCCGGTCCGTCTTCCGCCGCCGCTTCCGCGACCGCATCTCGGCCGCTGCGCGCGACAACGCCGCCGGCGCGCTCTCGTTCGCTTCCACCGTCGCCCACCCAACGGAAGCCCCACGAAACAGAGCAGCGATCGCCGGCGGCAGCTTGAGCCGGTCCAGCACCGAGGTGATCTCGTCAGCGCGGTCGCGCGCCGACGCGGCAGCCACGCCCTCGATCATCACGACGAACTCGTCGCCGCCGTACCGCGCGACGAGCTCGCCGGGGCGCGCCAACGCGGAAAGGGCCGCACCCACCGCAGCGATCAGCTGATCCCCGTGGTCGTACGTCAGCGTGTCGTTCACGGCCTTCAGGCCGTCGAAGTCGACAAGGAGCAGCGCCAGCCGTGACCCCGCGAGGCGAGTGAACTCGGCCTCCAGCCGGCGCCGGTTTGCGAGACCCGTCAAATGATCCGTGTACGCGTAGCCGTCGAGCTCCGCACGCACACGCGCGTTCGACAGAGACGCGGCCGCGAACTCGCAAAAGCGGCGCAGCCCGTCGAACTCCGCGTCGTCCAGAACGGGGCGTCCGACGACGTGCAGGACGAGGGCACCCACCGACTCGCCGTATGCGCGCAGGGGGCGCGCCAGGCAGAGCCGCCCCCCGTCCGTGTACTCATCCAGCTCCGCCTGGTCGCGCGCGTCCCCCACCCGGTCGAGAGTGCTCACCGTCATCGCGGTCTTGATCGCCTTCTCGGCGAGCCGTGCCTCGAGCCCTGTCGCGAACGGCCCGAGCGCGGCGCCCCCACGCAGCGTCGCCTCGAGCCCACCGCCGTCCGCGCCGTGCTCGAACAGCGTCACCGATTCGTAGCGCGTCAGGATCCGCGCACCGTGGCCGACTGCTTGCCGCACGTCGTCGAGCTCGCGTGCGAGCACGAGCATTTGGACCACGGGGACGAGCACCGCACTCTCTCCCATCCCGCTCACCCTCTGCACGGCGCGCGCGGCGACCACCACCTCGGGTCGCGCTCACCCCACCCGTTTGTCTAGAGCTGCCTCGTCACCCGTCCGCGCGGGGATGCCGATGTACGCGAGCTCGAGCTCGTCGCCGAGCCGGTCGCCGACCCACGCGCGGTTCAGGACGCGGAAGCCGCCCAGGGAGCGCGCCGAGCCGTCGCCGACCAACGCGACCGACGTCGTCGGATGGTCCGCCTGCACGGCATCCGCCAGCTCGAACGCATCGATGAGATCCAACAGCACCACGTCCGATGCCGGCACCCAGCGCAGATCGAGCAGCTCGACCAGCGAGTGCGAACGCGCCTCGCACACGCGCCGCAGCTCGGCGAGCAGCGCCGCATCCGGAGACAGGACGGCGATCCGAAGCGAGAACTCCATCAGCCCCCCGACCGCCGCTCGGGCACGAGGATGTCCAGGAGGTCGGCGCGCGTCCGCGCGCCCACCTTCCCTTCGATCGCGCCGAGGTGGCGGCGTGCCGTGATCTGCGAGATGCCGAGCCGCTCCGCGATCTCCCGCGTCGTGTACCCGAGCCGGAAGAGCTCGACGACCTCCCACTCGCGCGCGGTCAGCGTCACCGACCGCCCCTCGACCGAGAGGCTGTACCGGTCGCCGCGCCCGCGCAGCTCGTCGATCAGCCGCCGGACGAACCTCCGCGGGAACGCCGTCTCGCCGCGCATCACGCTCTGGACGACCGCCGGCAGCCGCGAGGGGTCGACGTTCTGGGGGAGGTAGCCGGAGGCGCCCGCGCGGACGACCGCCATGAACTCGTCCTCGTCGAGCCGGTCGGTCAGGACGATGATCGCCGCCTCCGGCACCCGGGCCTGGAGCTCGTTGACCGTCCGGAGCCGCTGGCGCTGGGCCTCGAGGTCGATCACGCAGACGTCGGGCTGGGAGGCCCGGGCGGTCGCGACCGCCGAGGGGCCGTCCCCTGCCTCGACGCAGTCGGCGTCCCGCTCGAGGGCGAGCCGGAGCCCCGTCCGCGTCGGAAGCGCTTCCGCGGCGATCAGGACCTGGGCGCGGCGCGCGCTCACCGGGAATCCGACCCCTTGGCGTCAGAAGGCTCTACTACGATGGAGGCATGAGGGTCCTCATCGCCGACGATCATCGGCTGATCGTCGAAGGAATCAAGCGCGCGCTCGAAGACGCGGATGACTTCGAAGTAGTGGGCGAAGCGTCCTCCGGATCCCAGGTCCTGCCCCTGGTCGGCCGGACGAATCCGGACATCGTCCTGCTCGACCTCCGGATGCCCGGCGCCGACGGCCTGACCTGCCTCGCGCAGATCAAGAAGCGCTACCCCGACATCAAGGTCGTCGTGCTCTCGGTCTCCACCGACGAAAACGTCATCCAGACCGTGCTCATGCGCGGCGCGAGCGCCTACATCGTGAAGAGCATCAACCCGATCGATCTCCCATCGGCGCTGCGCCAGGCGGTGGAGGGGACGATGTACAGCGCGATCGGCCTGCCGGAGCCGGGCGAGAGCGCGGCGAAGGCGGCCGGCCTGACCGAGCGGGAGGCGGCGATTCTCTCCGCCCTCGCGCGCGGGCTTTCCAACGAGGCGATCGGCAAGGAGCTCTGGGTGGCGGAACAGACCGTCAAGTTCCACCTCACCAACATCTACCGGAAGCTCGGCGTGTCGAACCGCACCGAGGCGGCCCGGCTCGCCTACCAGAACGGCCTCGTCGACAGCCCGATCGGCGACCACTAGAGGCGCGTAGCGGGGCGCCTCCTCGGCGCCCCGCTGCTTTCTCGCCCAGTGGATCACGTCGCTACCCGGTGACCGGCGGCGTGAAGACCCCGATGACGCCGACGCGAGGTGCGTTGCAGCGCTTGCTCGCGATCGGCGTGAACATCACGATGCCAGCCTTCTTCGGCGTGACCTTCCGGGTCACGAGGCCGTGCGCGTTCGACGGAGCCGTGGTGACCGAGATCGTCGAGCCCTTGATCCGGACACGGACGCCCCTCGCCGCCTTCCCGTGCTGGGTCAGGCGCATCTTGAGCGTGTTCGTCTTGCCGACGAACAGCTGCTTCGGGCTGACCGCCACGGCCGTGCAGTAGACCACCGGCGGCTTGAACACGCCGACGACGTTCACCGTGGCGGTTGCCGTGTTGTTCGCCGTATTCGTCTCGGCCTCGTTGCCGACGACGATTGCGGTGTTCGGGATCGTGCCCGTCTGATTGGCCGTCGTGACGAGGGTGATCGTCACGGTCTGGCCGACGCTCAGGCTGCCGATCTGGCAGTTGAGCATCGCGGTACCGGTGCACGTGCCCTGCGTCGAGGTGGCGGACACGAACGCCGTCCCACCCGGGATCGCGTCCGCGACCGTCACGCCCGTGGCGTTGTTCGGGCCGTTGTTCACGACGGTGATCGTCCAGGTGATGTTGTGGTTCACCGTCGTCGGGTTCGGCGTGCCGACCTTCGTGATCGCCAGGTCGATCTTCGGCGCGGGCGGCGGCGGCGGGGGCGGCGGCGGCAGCTGGTTCACCGTCACCGGTGCCGTGTCGGTCGCCGTCACGTCGGGGCCGACCGGCGGGTGGCCCGTCGCCGTGGCCGAGTTCGTGAACGACTGTTGGACAGCCGAGAGCGTGCAGTCGTAGCTCGTGCTCTGGCCGGGCGCGAGCGTGCCGATCGTCTTCGCGCAGTTCGGCGCGAGGAGGTCGACGACGGTCACGTTCGTCAGCGTCACCGTGCCGGTGTTCTTGACCGTGATCGTGAAGTTCGCCGTGTCGCCGACGGTGATCGACTGCGACTTCGGGTTCTTCGTGATCGAGATCGACGGCGAGTCGACGTGCAGGATCTCCTCCGTGCAGGAGCTGCGCGACCCGACGTTGTTCGCGTCACCCGAGTAGACGGCCTGCCAGTAGTACGTGCCGGCCTGCGGGAACGCGACGCCGTTCGAGTTCGGAACCTGACCATGGTCGACGTCGACGGTGCCGGCGTCCGCGAACTTCGTCGAGCACTCGTTGTCGCCGAACACCGTGTACGTCACGGTGCCGCCCGCATCCGCGGTCGCGCCGTGGAGCGTCGAGGAGTCGTGGATCGACGAGCCGGCGACGATCTCGGGTGCCGAGAGCACCGTCGTGATCGACGTCTCGTTCGGCGCGATCGCCAGGTGCTCGTCGCAGAGGCTCGTGGCCGGGCCGTTGTTCCCGTCGCCCGAGTAGCTGACCTGCCAGTAGAAGTCGCCCGCGCGCAGGAACTTCACCGCGGAGGAGTCCGCCACGGCGCCGCCGCTGATCGCCACTGCGGCAGGCTGGCCGTCGATGTCGGTGCCGGCGGCTGCGAGCGTCTGGCAGGTGGCGTCGGTGTAGACGCGGTAGGTCGCGGTGCCGGAGGCGTCCGCGGTCGCGTTGTGGAGCGTCGCGGAGTCGTGCACCGAGTCGCCGATCGCGCCG
>Ga0182008_10000853_pt1 | contig 21164 bp, 17 predicted proteins | sample Sormic07211129_1_FD_120482 | JGI IMG/M metagenome (GOLD analysis project Ga0182008, IMG submission 120482) | Rhizosphere microbial communities from Sorghum bicolor, Mead, Nebraska, USA - 072115-129_1 metaG | ecosystem: Host-associated > Plants > Roots > Rhizosphere | place: USA: Nebraska...
CGCGCGAGAACCTGATCGGCGCCGAGGGCGAGGGCTACAAGATCGCGCTGGGCGCGCTCGAGGGCGGCCGCATCGGCATCGCGGCGCAGAGCGTGGGCATGGCGCGCAGCGCCTTCGACGTGGCGCTGGCCTATGCGAAGGAGCGCCAGGCCTTCGGCGGCAGCATCTTCGAGCAGCAGGCCGTGGGCTTCCGCCTGGCCGAGTGCGCGACCCAGCTCGAGGCCGCGCGCCAGCTGATCTGGCATGCGGCCGCGCTGCGCGACGCGGGCCGGCCCTGCCTCAAGGAAGCGGCCATGGCCAAGCTGTTCGCCAGCGAGATGGCCGAGAAGGTCTGCAGCGCCGCGATCCAGACGCTGGGCGGCTATGGCTACGTCAACGACTTCCCGCTGGAGCGCATCTACCGCGACGTGCGGGTCTGCCAGATCTACGAAGGCACGTCGGACATCCAGAAGCTGCTGATCCAGCGCGCGCTGGCGTGAAACGCCGCCAGCTGCTGGCCACGGGCGCCGCGCTGGCCGCGGCACCTTGGGCCCAAGCGCAGGCCGAGCCGCTGCGCATCGTCGTGCCCTTCCCGAGCGGCGGCCGCACCGGCTACCTGGCCGAGACCTTCGCCGCCGCGCTGCGCCGTGTGCGGACCGGGCCGGTGGCGGTCGCGTACCGCCAGGGCGAGGTCACGGCCGAGATCCGGGCTTTTGCACAGGGCACACCCGATGCCCGCACGCTGCTGCTCGCGGGCGTGCGCCTGCCGCGCCGGGGCACGCCCCTGGCGCCGCCCGACGACGACAACCGCCTGATGGACAGCCTGGCGCCGGTGACGCTGGTGGCGCGCGATCCGATGGTGCTGCTGATGAACCCGGCGCGCGCCGACGCGCTGCGCATCCACGACACCGCGCAGCTGCTGCGCCACCTGCGCGCCCATCCCGGCCAGCTCACCATCGCCACCGGCGTCGACGGCAGCATCGACCACATGGCGACCGAACTGTTCAAGAGCATGACCCGCACCTACCTCACGCGGCTGCCGGCGAACGGGCTCACGCCCGACCTGCGGGGCGTGGCCGCCGGCCGGATCGACCTGCTGTTCGCCGAACTGAGCGCCGCCATCGACAGCGTGCGCGACGGCGCCTTCCGCGTGCTCGGCATCGCCTGCGGCGCCGGCGATCCGCAGCCCACGCCGCGCACGCTGGGCATGCCGAAGGGCCCGGTGACGCTGCAGCAGGCCGACCGCTCGCTGGCGCGCTTCGAGGCCTACAGCTACTACTCGCTGTTCGCGCCGCCCGGCACGCCCGAGGGCCTCACGGCGCCGCTGCAGCAGGCCGCCACCGAGGCGCTGGCGCTGCCCGAGGTGCGGCGCGAACTGCTGGAACACAGCGCCATCCCGGGCGGGCAGACGCGTGCCGGCTACCTGCGGCTCGAGGACGCCGAGGCCGAGCGCTGGCGCGTCGGGCAGGCGCGATGGTGAGCGCCCTCGCCGAGGCCGCGGCGGATGGTGTTCCAATGGAGCCCGTCATGAGCAGCAGCCCGATCATTCCCCCCGCCGGCCCTTGCCCCTGTGGTCGCACCGACCGCCGGGACAAGCCCTTCGCCTTCGCGCTGTGCTGCGGCCGCTATCTCGACGACTTCGAGCAGACCCCCGCGCCCGACGCCGAGTCGCTGATGCGCTCGCGCTATGCGGCCTTCGTGCTGCAGCGCGCCGCGTACCTGCTGGCGACCTGGCACCCGACGACGCGGCCGGCCACGGTCGATTTCGAAGCCGGCGTGAAGTGGCTGGGCCTGGACGTGCGCTCGCGCTCGGTGCTCGACGCCGACCACGCCGAGGTCGAGTTCGTCGCCCGCCAGCGCGATGCCGGCGGCGTCGCCACGCGGCTGCACGAGCGCAGCCGCTTCGTGCGCGAGGTCGAGCCGGCCGTGGGCGAGCAGGCCGAGCGCCAGCGCTGGTACTACGTCGACGGCGAGCCGCGCTAGCAGGCGCGGACTGTCCACGGCGCGCGAACGCAACGATTCGTTGCCGCGTCACACGTCCGGGCCTTGAACGCGGCACACTGTGCGGCTGTTCGGCAACCCCCTGGCGGAAGGCGCTCCCGATGACTCCGTTACGTCGTTCCTGCATGGCGGCCCTGGCGCTGCTGTCGTGTCTGTCGGTCCTGCCCACGGCGCAGGCGCAGGGCGCGCCGGCGCCGATCCTCACGCCTTTCACCGTCACCTCGACCGGGCAGGCGCCCGCGCCCTGGCGTTTCAGCACGTTGCCCCACAAGAACGCCACGCGCTTCGCGGTGGAGCGCCAGGACGGCCGTGCCGTGCTGCGCGTCGAGACCGACGACGCCTACGGCAACCTGGTGCATCCGGTGCACGTCACGCTCGACGACGGCGCCACGCTGGCCTGGCGCTGGCGGGTCGATCGCTTCGTCGAGGGGGCCGACCTGCGCACCCGCGCGGGCGACGACGGTGCCGCCAAGCTCTGCGTGTTCTTCGCGCTGCCGACAGACCGCCTGCCCTTCGGCGAACGCGCCCGCCTGGCGCTGGCGCGCAGCGCCACGGGGGAGGACGTGCCGAGCGAAACGCTGTGCTACGTGTGGGACGAGAAGGAGGCGCGCAACACCGCGCTGGTCAACGCCTTCACCCAGCGCATCCGGATGCTGGTGCTGGAATCCGGCCCCGCCGCCGCCGGCCCCTGGCGCAGCGAGCGGCGCAACCTGCTGGCCGACTACCAGCGGGCCTTCGGCGCGGAGGCCGGCGGGCTGCAGCCCGACGTGGTGGGCGTGGCGGTCTCGGCCGATGCCGACAACACCGGCGGCCACGGCCTGGCCTACTTCGCCGACCTCGACCTGCGCGGCACGCAGGCCGGACCGTCGATGCAGACGGTGCACGGCCCCTGAGCGGTTAGGGCCTGTTCACCGGCCTTAGCGGGCGATGGTCTTGCCCGTGGCCACGTCGGTCACCGTGCCGTCGACCAGGCTGATGCGGTAGATCTCGCGCGTCACGTTGCCGGCGAAGGCCAGCTCGACGATCGACACGTCGCGGAAGGTGGTGGCGATGCCCTCGGGCAGCACGGCGTTGAACTTGACCGCTTCCTGGTTCATCGCCGCCTGCACCGCGGGCGTGAAGGGCGCCATGCTGTAGACCAGCGTGTTGTGCGGGTTGTGCGAACGCAGTTCCTTGCCGTCCTTGACCACGTTCACGCCGCTCACGCCCACGGTCTTCACCAGCTCGCGGCCGGCCTCGGCCATCTTGGCGTAGACCGGGCCGGTCACGCGCGGCAGCGGGCCGTCGCGCAGCGGGGCCATGGCGGCGGTGGTCACGGTGTTGTAGGCCATCAGCGCCTCGAAGCCGGGGCCGGTCTTGACGATGCCCAGGTCCAGCCACCAGGGGCGGCCCGCGTCCTTGGCGGCTTCGGTCGTGTAGAAGGTCTTGAGCGTCAGCGCGATCGGTGCGGGCGGCTTGGGCAGCGCCTTGAGCATCTTCAGCGGCGTGCCCGGGTCGGCACTGTGGATGTGCACCACCGTCACGTGCGGGATGTTGAAGTTCTGCGCTTCGGCCTGCAGGCCCAGGCGCACCAGGTCCTGGCGCAGCACCGGGTACACGCGGGCGTCGAGCACGTCGTTCACTTCCTTGGGCAGCTTGTAGACCACGCCGTAGGTTGCGGTGTGGGCGCGGAATTCGGGCTGGCCGATGGCGCTGTTGTCGATGGCGGGTGCCGACGGGCCGGGGGCGCTGCAGGCCGTGAGGAACGAACCGAAGACGACGGCGAGGGCCAGGGGCCGGAGGGTGCGGATCATTGGGAAAACTCCATTTTCAAAGACGCGGCGGCTGGTGGCCACCGACGAGGCGAGGCCCTGCGCAGGCGGATTCCTGCGCAGGCGGGGGAACGGGGGGCCTCAGGCGGGCAGCGAAGGCGAGGCGGGCGGGGCCGCGATCGCGGCATCGTCGCTGCGGTCCTTGAGCTGCACGCCGGTGAGCTGCAGGCGCTTGGCTTCGCGGGCCAGCCACCAGAAGCGGCGGGCGGCGGTTTCGGGGTCCAGGCCCTCGGGCCGGATGTTCGAGATGCAGTTGCGCTCGGCGTCGTGGCGGCCGACCGCGGGTCGCCAGGTCAGGTACAGGCCCAGGCTGTCGGGCGAGCTCAGGCCGGGGCGCTCGCCGATCAGCATCGCCACCAGTTGCGCGCCGAGCAGCGCGCCGGCCTCGTCGGCCAGGGCCACGCGCGCCTGCCGCGCGATCACCACCGGGCCGAGGCGCCAGTCGGCCGGCGCGTGCGTGCGCAGCGCGGCGATCAGCGCGCGTGCGTTGCGCTCGACCGCCAGCGAGGAGAGACCGTCGCCCACCACCAGCAGCAGGTCGCAGCCGGCCACCGGGCTCGGGCCCGCGGCCGCGCGCAGCGACTGCACGCTCGCATCGTCGAGGCGCCGTCCCAGGTCGGGCCGCAGCAGGTAGGCCGCGCGATCGGGGGCGGCGCTGTGGACGGGCACGCTGGCCAGGCCGTCGTCGGCCAGCGCCTGCGCGAGCGCGTCGGCGTCGAGCGCCGCATGCACCGCGTCGCGCGCCTGTGCGTGGGCGAAGCCGAAGCGCAACAGCTCGCCCGTGGGCATGCTGGCGCCGCTGCGGCCCAAAGCCAGCCGGGCCGCGGTGTAGGCGCGCAGGTCGTCCCAGGGATCGGCATCGGTCATGGCGTGCCTCCGTCGCCGATGCGCAGCTGGCGCATCTGCTGCAGCGCCGGGTGCTGCGCCGTCAACGGCCGCATGCGGCCATTCGCATCGCTCAGCTGCATCGCCTGCAGCCAGGTCTCGAACTCGGGGGCGCGCTTCAGGCCCAGCACCTCGCGCAGGTAGAGCGCGTCGTGGAAGGAGGTGCTCTGGTAGTTGAGCATGATGTCGTCGGCGCCCGGCACGCCCATGAGGAAGGTCAGGCCGGCCGTGCCCAGCAGCGTCATGAGCGCGTCCATGTCGTCGGAGTCGGCCTCGGCATGGTTGGTGTAGCAGACGTCGCAGCCCAGCGGCAGGCCCATGAGCTTGCCGCAGAAGTGGTCCTCCAGGCCGGCTCGGATGATCTGCTTGCCGTCGTACAGGTACTCGGGCCCGATGAAGCCGACGACGGTGTTCACCAGCAGCGGCCGGAACGCGCGCGCCACCGCATAGGCGCGCGCCTCGCAGGTCTGCTGGTCGACGCCGTGGTGCGCATCGGCCGACAGCGCGCTGCCCTGGCCGGTCTCGAAATACATCACGTTGTCGCCCAGCGGCCCGCGCCGCAGCGACAGCGCGGCCTCGTGCGCCTCGCGCAGCAGCGCCAGGTCGATGCCGAAGCTGGTGTTGGCCTTCTGGGTGCCGGCCACCGACTGGAACACCAGGTCGAACGGCGCGCCCTGCTCGATCATCTGCAGGGTGTTGGTCACATGCGTGAGCACGCAGGACTGGGTGGGGATGCCCAGCTTGGCGATCAGCTCGTCGAGCATGTGCACCAGCCGCGTGAGCGCGGGCAGGCCGTCGGTCGCGGGGTTGATGCCGATCACCGCATCGCCCGCGCCGTAGAGCAGGCCGTCGACCATCGAGGCCGCGATGCCGCGCAGGTCGTCGGTCGGGTGGTTGGGCTGCAGCCGCACCGCCAGGTGGCCGGGCAGCCCGAGGGTGTTGCGAAAACGCGTGACCACGCGGCACTTGCGCGCCACCAGGATCAGGTCCTGCTGGCGCATCAGCTTGCTCACCGCGGCCGCCATCTCGGGCGTGATGCCGGGCGCCACGCGCGCCAGCATGGCGCTGTCGGCCGCCTCGGACAGCAGCCAGTCGCGGAAGTCGCCGACCGTGAGGTGCGCGATCGGCGCGAAGGCCGCGGCGTCGTGCGTGTCGACGATCAGCCGCGTGACCTCGTCGCTCTCGTAGGGCACCAGCAGTTCCTCGAGGAAGCGCCGCAGCGGCACCTCGGCCAGGCACATGCGCGCCGCCATGCGCTCCACCGCCGTGGCCGCCGCCAGCCCCGCGAGCACGTCGCCCGAGCGCGCCGGCGTGGCCTTGGCCATCAGCGTGCGCAGGTCGGCGAAGGCCCAGGTGGCGGTGCCGAGGGTGTGGCGGTAGGGCATGGCGCGGGTCCGTGGGGGCTCAGGCGACGATCACGCGTTCGCAGGCCTTGCGCAGGCCGGCGAGCGCCGCCACGCCGCGCGCCTTGGCGTCGGTCACGATGACGTCGATGTCGGCGCAGCGCGCATAGGTCACGCGGCTGGCCACGCCGATCTTGCTGTGGTCGGCCAGGATCACCAGCTGCTGCGCCTGCTCGGCCATGGCGCGCGCCACCGCGGCCTCGTGGTGCTCGAAGCTCATCGCGCCGTGCTTGGCGTGCAGGCCCACCGGCGACATCAGCGCCACGTCGACCCGGAAGCGGCGGATGTCCTCCAGCGTGCCGTCGCCGTGCGTGGCCTGCGTGCCCACGTCGATGCCGCCGCCCAGCAGGCGCACCGCGTTGTGCGAGCTGCGGCCCTCGTCGGCACCGGCCAGCTTGAGCGCGATGTTGAGCGAGTTGGTGATCACCGTCATGCCGCTGAGCATGGCGATCTCCTCGGCCAGGATCGCGGTGGTGCTGCCGGCGTCGAGGAACAGCGTCTGGCCCGGGCGCAGCAGGCCCACCGCGGCCTTGGCGATGGCGCGCTTCTCCTTCTGGCGCGCCACCAGCCGCACGGCCAGCGGCGCCTCGGGCTCGGGGCCGGTGGCCACGGCACCGCCGTGCACGCGGCGCAGCTCGCCCGTGCCTTCGAGCTCGAGCAGGTCGCGCCGCACGGTCTCGCGCGAGACCGAGAGGTCCTGCACGATGCGCTCGACGCTCACGCGCGAGAAGGTGGCCAGCAGGTTGCGGATGCGCAGGAATCGTTCTTCTTGAAGCATGGTGGACAAAACGGTACGGGTTTCAGTGGGCGGCCGGCACGGGGCGGCGCGTGAGCAGGTGCAGCAGCAGCGCCATCGCGCCGACCACCGCCATGATGCAGGTGGAGAAGGCCGCGGCCTGGGAAGTGAAGCCGGCCTCGTCGAGCCGCATCACCGTGACCGCGCTCAGCGTGAGCGAGGGCGTGATCAGGAAGATCACGGCCGACAGCGTGACCATCGAGCGCATGAACAGGAACACCGCGATGGCCAGCAGCGTGGTGCGCAGCGCGGGCCAGTAGACGTCGGCCAGCACGCGCGCCACGCCGCCGCCCAGCACCGTGGTGGCGTCTTCGAGGGCGACGGGGACGGTGCGCATGCCCGTCATCATGCTCACAAATCCCTGCGTGTGGTGGTGGTAGTAGTTGCACATCGCCAGCAGCACCGCGCTGCCGTAGAGCAGGCCCCAGGGCATGGCGGCCGAATTGAAGGTGAAGACATAGGCCAGGCCCAGCACCAGGCCGGGCACGGCCACCGGCAGCGCGCTCAGCAGCCGCGCCGCGTTGGCGGTGCGCCCGGGCAGCCGCTGCACGCCGAAGGCCAGCAGGAACAGCAGCAGCGTGCCCACCACCGCCGCGATCAGCGAGACCAGGATCGAGGTCCACAGCGGCGCGTAGCCGCCCGCGATCTGGATGTCGTAGTGCTTGAGCGTGAGGTCGAGCCGGTAGGGCCAGAGCCGGATGAAGCTCGCCACCACCACCGTCAGCACCACCGCGTAGATCGCGCCCACGATCAGCAGCGAAGCCGCGAAGAAGGCGCCGTCGCGGGCCGGCCGGGGCTTGGGCACCGGCGGCTGGGCCGATTCGGCGCCCAGGCCGGCCTGGCGCTGCGCCGCCAGGTGCTCGATGGCCACCGACAGCGCGGCCGGCACCAGCAGCACGATGCCGATCACCGCGCCCATGCCGAACTTCATCTGGCCGCTGACCTGGTTGTAGATCTCGGTGGCCAGCACCTGGAAGTTGCCGCCGATCACCACCGCGTTGCCGAAGTCGGTGATGGTCAAGGTGAACACCACGAAGCCCGCGCTCAGCACGCCGTAGCGCACGCCCGGCAAGGTGATGTCGACGAACTGCCGCCAGGGCGTGGCGCCCAGCACCTCGGCCGCGTCGTACTGGCGCGCGTCGCCGTGGCGCAGCGCGGTGCGCAGGATCAGCACCGCCTGCGGCAGCGCGTAGAGCACGTCGGCGATCAGCAGGCCCCAGAAGCCGTAGATCTCGGGCCGCACGCCCAGCGCCTTGCCCACCACGCCGTTGCGTCCCAGCAGGAAGATCAGGCCCAGGCCCAGCACCAGCGAGGGCGCGAGCACCGGCAGCGACATGCCGATGGCGGTGAAGCGGCGCCCGGGCATGCAGGTGCGCTCGATGCCGAAGGCCACCACGAAGGCCAGCAGCAGCGTGACCACCGTGGTCGCGCCGCCCAGCAGCAGGCTGTTGCCCAGCGCGCGCCAGACGCCGGGCGTGTCCCACAGGGCCGCATAGTTGCCCAGCCCGATGCCGCCACTGGCGCCGTCCTGCACCAGGCTGCGCCAGGCGATGGCCAGCATCGGCAGCCCGAAGAACAGCAGCAGCCCGGCCAGCGGCAGCCACAGGCAGGCGCGCAGCAGCCAGCGGTCGGCGACGTGCAGGGGCAGCGAGGGCGTCATGCGCGCACCCAGCTGCAGTCGGCCGCGCCGACCGCGAGGAAGACGCTCTGGCCCGGCTGCAGCGGCACCGCGCTCGAGGTCTCGGCCAGCAGGTCATGCTCGTTCCAGCGCAGCCGCACGCGCTGGATGCTGCCCAGGAAGGAGATGTCCGTGACCTGGCCCACCGCTTCCGAGGCGGCGCCGAGCCGGATGCGCTCGGGCCGCACGCACAGCAGCGCCTCGGCCTCGGCGAGGCCCGCGGGCAGCGGCGGCAGCGCCGGCACCCACTGGCGCGCCAGCGCGGGCGGCAGCAGGTTGCTGTGGCCCATGAAGTCGGCCACGAAGCGGGTGCGCGGGCGCAGGTAGAGCTCCTGCGGCGCGCCCTGCTGTTCGATGCGGCCGTGGTTCATGCAGACGATGGTGTCGGCCATCGACATGGCCTCTTCCTGGTCGTGCGTGACCATCAGCGTGGGGATGCCCAGGCTGCGCTGCACCTCGCGCAGTTCGCCGCGCAGGTCGGCGCGCACCCGCGCGTCGAGCGCCGACAGCGGCTCGTCGAGCAGCAGCAGCGAGGGGTTGACGGCCAGCGCACGCGCGATCGCCACGCGCTGCTGCTGGCCGCCCGAGAGCTGGCCCGGAAAGCGCGCGCCGAAGGCCGGCAGCTTGACCATGTCGAGCAGCGCGGCCACGCGCTTGTCGATGGCGGCCGCGCTCTCGCCGCGGATGCGCAGGCCGTAGCCCACGTTCTGCGCCACCGTCATGTGGGGGAACAGCGAATACGACTGGAACACGATGCCGAAGCCGCGCTCGCGCGCCGGCATCCGCGCCAGGTCGCGGCCGTGGAGCGACACGCTGCCGCCATCGGCGGCCATCAGGCCCGCGATGATGCGCAGCAGCGTGGTCTTGCCGCAGCCGCTCGGGCCCAACAGGCAGACGAATTCGGCGCCCCCCACGTCGAGTTCGATGCGCTCCAGCGCGGGCTGGCCGCCGAAGTGCTTGTGGAGGTTCCTGATCTGCAGTGCCATCTTGTTGCTGTTCCTTCTTGAGCTTGCGGGGATGCGCCTCAAGCCGGCGTGGCCAGGCCCATCGCGGGGTCGCTGATGCCGTCGGCGCCGGTCTCCACCCGGCCCGCGAAGCGGCGCAGGTAGAGGTCGCCGTCGTCGACGTTGGCGCTCACGACGAAGTCGTACCACTGTCGGCTGTAGCTCAGGTCCCAGCGCTGCTGCACGAGCTGGCCGGGCGCCAGCGTGAAGGTCCAGGGGCCGTCGGTGCGGTAGGCGGCGGGCGCGATGCGCACGGTGCAGGCGATGTTGCCGAGGTTCTGCAGTTCGAGGTAGACCTCGCCGTTGGCCGTGTCGTAGCAGACGCGGGTCTCGGGCAGGCCGACGCCACCCGCCAGCCTGGCCGGCAGCTTGCCGCGGAAGCGCCGGAAGAAGCCGTTGGGGCCGAACACAGACAGGTCGTAGCCGCCGTCCCTGGCCACCGCCCAGCTGTCGTTGAGCATCTTGCCGGCCTCGACCGTGTAGCGGCGCGGCACCGCGTTGAGCGCGAGGTGGTTGTAGACATGGAACACCGCGCCGGCCTTGCCGGTGTTGCTGAACACCAGCCAGAACTGCTGGCGCTCCAGGTCGGGCCGGCCGCTGGTGTGCAGCTCGTAGGGCAGGGCGCGCGAGTGGCGCACGCCCGAGGCCTGCACCGGCAGGCTGCCGGTGCCCGGCGCGGGGGCCGTCGGCGTCGGCAGCAGCAGCTGCTTCGCGATGGCCGCATCGGCCTCGGCGCTGGTGATCACCGGCAGCGCGGGCATCGCCGCATTGGGGGTGGCGAAGTTGAAGCAGGACAGCAGGTCGCTGCTGACCGCGCGGCGCCAGGCGCTGATGTTGGGCTCGACCACGCCGAAGCGGACTTCGAGGAAGCGGATCACCGAGGTGTGGTCGGCGACCTGGGAGTCGACCCATCCGCCGCGGCTCCAGGGCGACACCACGTACATCGGCACGCGCCAGCCCATGCCGTAGGGCGAGCCGCGGTAGGGCGCCTTGAGCTCGTTGCGCTCGCCCAGCGTCGACACCGTGCTCTGGCCGGCCTGCGTGCCGTCGTCGTTGAGCGAGGGGATGGCGGGCGGCGGCATGTGGTCGAAGTAGCCGTCGTTCTCGTCGAACATGACGAACAGCACGGTCTTGCTCCAGACCGCCGGGTCGGCCGTGAGCGCGTCCAGCACGCGCGAGGTGTATTCGGCACCCCACAGCGGCGACGAGGGGCCGGGGTGTTCGGAGTACTTGGCCGGCGCCACGATCCAGCTGACCTGCGGCAGCGTGCCGCCGGTCACGTCGGCACGCAGGTCGTCCAGCGAGCGGGTCGACAGCGCGCGGGCCTTGAGCGAGGCCTGGGCCGCGTTCGGCGTGGCGGTGTAGTAGGCGTTGCGGTAGTTGGTGAAGCCTTCGAGCGGGTTGTCGGTGTAGTTGTCCGCCATGTCCTGGTAGACCTGCCAGCGGATGCCCGCGGCCTCCAGCCGCTCGGGGTAGGTGGTCCAGCTGTAGCCCGGCGCGTTGGCGAGGTCGTCGTTGGTGTTGTCGATGGCCGGACCGCCGCCCTGGCCCAGCGGGTCGTTGGTGCCGGTCCAGAGGAACAGCCGGTTCGAGTTGGTGCCGGTGAGTTCGCTGCAGTGGTAGGCATCGCACACCGTGAAGGCGTTGGCCAGCGCGAACTGGAAAGGCATGTCGCTTTCCTTGTAGTGGCCCAGGGCGCGCGCCGTCTTGGCCGCCACCCACTGGTTCATGCGCCCGCCGTTCCAGGCCTGCTGGCCGTCGGCCCAGCTGTGGGCCATGCCGGTGGTGCGCTGCGCGCTGGTGAGGGTGGTGTCGTAGTGGAAGGGCAGGCAGGTCGCGCTGCCGCTGGTGGCCGGCTGGTTCCAGACTGGCTGGCCGTTGGCCAGCGGCACCGGGAAGCGGTCGCCGAAGCCGCGCACGCCGCGCAGCGTGCCGAAGTAGTGGTCGAAGGAGCGGTTTTCCTGCATCAGGATCACCACGTGCTGCACGTCGTTGATGGTGCCGGTGTCCTGCGCGGCGGGGATGGCCAGCGCGCGCCGGATGCTGGGCGGCAGCAGGCCCATCGCGGCCGCGGCGCCGGCCGTGCCGGTGGCGGCGCGCAGGAAGCCGCGGCGGCTTGGCGAATGGTCGTCGTTCTTCTTCATGGACGGATCTCGGGAACTCAGGGCGCGCAGCGCACCGATGCGGGGCGCCGGGGCGGGGTGGAAGGGTCTTGCGGCGTTTCGCCCGGCGGCGTCAGTGCGTCGGCGGGCGGGCCGGCGGTGGCCGGGTCGTTGGGCGTGACCACCACCAGCGGCGCGTCGCCGCCAGGTTTGTTGTCGCCCGTGGCCGGGCCGGCGGGCGCAGCGCCGCCGCTGCCACCGCCGCAGGCGGCCAGCGCGCCGGCGAGCGCCGCGGTCGAGAGCCACCGCCAGGCGGCGGGGCGCGAAGGCAGGGAGGTGCCGGGCGTCTGCATGCGGGCCTCCGTCATGGCAGCAGCGTGGTGATCGACTTGCCCGAGCGCGCGATCGAGGTGATCTCGGCCGGTGTCAGCGCGCGGTTCCAGCTGCCGAATTCGCTGTAGTCGAAGCGGCCGCCGATGGTGTTGCTGGCGTTGCCGTTGCGGTAGTTCGGGCCGTAGCCGCCGTCGCCGTCCTCGTTGAGCGAGAAGCCCTTGTTGAGGCCGTTGAGCGCCGCCACGTAGTCGGCCGTCAGCGTGCCGGAGCTGCTCTGCATGCCCAGCACCGGGTCGAACACGTAGTAGGTGGCCTTGAGGGTCGGGATGTCGACCGTCATCGCGGCGTAGACCCAGGTGTTGGCGCTGAAATTCAGGTCCTTGTCGCCCAGGCGCGCGCCGCCCTTGCCGATGTTGAAGCGGATGGCGCTGCCGTACTGCCCCAGCGCGATGCCGGGGTTGGAACCGCTGCCCCAGTCCTTGTTCGACACGATCGGCATGCCCGAGCGCGTGGCGTCGGAGCGGAACCAGAAGCCGAAGCTGAAGGAGGTGCTGGTGCTGGTGACCTTGGCGGTGGGAATGCGCAGGCCGCCGTCGCAGGATGCGCAGACCGTCGGGCCGGCGTAGTTGGTCGAGGCCAGCGCGCGGCCCGTGCCCTTGAAGGGCGCATCGCCGGCGGCGGTGTAGACCGGCGCGGCAGCCGTGACCCAGGGCGTGAAGACTGTGCCGGCGTCGATGCCGTCGGCCAGCGTGCCCTGCAGCGCGAACAGGTGCGTGAGGCCGTCGCGCAGGCTGGCGAGCAGCTCGATCGGCGGCTCCGGCTTCTTGTAGTCCAGCGTGGCGCGCAGCGAGGTCGGCACGCTGCCCGCCACCACCGTGTAGTTGTAGGTGTAGAAGCCGCTGGCCGCGGGCTTCATCGCCGTGTCCTCGTAACGGGTGGCGTCGGCGGGCAGCGTGGCCAGCACTTCGCCGTCGCGCAGCACCGTGACCGAGGCGGGCGGCGTCGGCAGGGTCCAGCCCAGCACCACGCCGCTGCGGGCCTCGTTGGTCGCGGCCTGGAGCTGCCGCACCGCCGACGGGCCCACCAGCGGGCTGCCGTCGATGGCGTAGGCCTTGGCGGCGGGGCGGGCCGACAGGTGGGTCAGCAGCGTGGGTGCGATGTCGGTCGCGGCCGCATAGGCGTACCACGGCGTGATCGCCGTCGGCAGGGTCGTGGGCGCGGTGAGCGCGAGGTTGGCGGGGCGGTCGAGCCCCACGAAGGTGGCGAGGTTCGACGGCACCGGAATGCCGTCGGCGACGCCGGTGGCGCCCAGGCCGTGGGTGCCCGCGACGATCACCAGCCAGTCCTCCTCGGGGTGCGCCTGGCGGCGGCTGGCCAGCGTGGCGCGCACGGCGGCCAGGCGGCGGTCCAGCGTGGCCAGCGCGTTCTGGTAGTCGCTGCCGTAGCCCGCGATATCGGCGACCTGCGCCGGGCCCTGGAAGTCGGCCACCACCAGTGCGTAGTCGCCCGAAGCGATGGCGGCCGAGGTCTCGCTGCCCACGCAGGCGTCGTCGCCGGCGCAATCCTTGGCCAGGTCGAGGTAGCCGGCCGCGCGGTCGGCGCGCAGCAGCTGCGGCAGGCCGCCCCAGCTGGCGATGGTGGCGGTGCGGGCACCGGCCTGCACCGCCTTGAGCTGCTTGAACACCGTGTCGGCGCTGAAGGCCTGGCCTTCGTAGTTGGAGCGGATCTCGTGGCGGTCGGCCCAGGTGCCGGTCAGCAGCGTGGCCCAGCCCGGTCCGGCGGTCGCCTGCTGCTGCGTGGCGCGGCCCATGACGCCGCCGGTGTAGGCCGGCAGCAGCGTGCCCAGGCCTTGCAGCGTCGGCATGCGCGTTGCGGCCAGCGCCTGCTGCAGGGCTTCATATTGCACGCCGTCGACGCCGATCAGCAGTGCCTTGCTGACGGGCGCCGGCGTGGGTGGCGGCGCCGGGGGATCGACCGGTGTCACGGGTGGCGCGGGCGGCTGCTCGGGCGTGCCGGTGTTGCCGCCACCGCCGCCACAGGCGGCCAGCAGCAGGGCCAGGCTCAGGCCGATCGCGGCGCGGCCGAGGCGGGCGTGGGTTGGATGTTGTTCTCTCACGGGAAGGCTCCGTCGACGACAGGAAAGACAGGCGCGTCGGCGGCTCGGTGCCGCGTGCGCCGGGAAATCGGGAAAAGGGAAGAGAAGGCGGTCGCACCCGGCGACCGCCGCGGCGGGTGGCCGCTCAGCGGCCGATGTTCTTGGTCCAGGCCGAGAGGATCGCGTCGCGGTCCTTGGCCGATTGCGCGAAGTCCATCTTGTAGAGCACGGTGCTCAGGTCGGCCGGCAGGCCCGCGGCCTTGGCGGCCTTGGATTGCGGCGCGCCCGGGATGGTGACCATTTCCTTGTACTTGGTGTAGAGCGCGGTGGCGCCGGGCGACAGCGTCCAGTCGAGGAAGCGCTGCGCGTCGGCCTTGTTGCGCGCCTTGGCCATCAGGCCCGAGGCCTCGAGCTCGTAGCCCGCGCCGTCGCTCGGGATCACCATCTTCACGGGATAGCCTTCCTCGACCGACTGCATCGCGGCGAAGGCCAGCGAGGTGCCGATGGCGAACTCGCCGGCGCGCGCGGCCTTGCAGGGGCGCGAACCCGACTTGATGTACTGCGCCACGTTGCCGTCGAGCGTCTTCAGGAACTTCCAGCCTTCGTCGCTGCCCTTCGATTGCAGCAGCGCCGCGATCTGCAGGTAGCCGGTGCCCGAGGACACCGGGTTGGGCATCACGACCTCGCCCTTGTAGACGGGGTTGCTCAAGTCCTTCCAGCTGGTGGGCATGGGCAGGTTCTTGGCCTTGAGCACTTCGGTGTTGACGCAGAAGGCGCCCACGTAGCCGGTGGTGGTGAACCACTTGCCGTCGGCGGCCTTGTTGGCGGGCGCCAGCTTCTCGCTGCCCTTGGCCGCATAGGGTTCGAGCAGCGCGGTGATGCGCGGGTCGAGCATGTTGGTCAGCGCCCAGCCCCAGATCACGTCGTGCTGCGGGTTGGCCGACTCGGCCAGGATGCGCGCACCCAGGTCGCCGGTCGACAGGCGCAGCACCTTCACGTCGACATCGGGCATGTCTTTCTTGGCGGCCGCGACATAGTCCTTGATCTCGTCTTCCTCGAGCGCCGAGTAGACGGTGATGGTGCCGGCGTGCGCGGCGGCGGCCAGCAGGGCGGCGGCGAGCACGGCGGTGGTGCGGAAGCGGGAAGCGAAGGAAGCGATGGTGGACATGGAGGGCTCCAGAGTGCAGTGATCGGAAATGGGGCGGAACGGATCGAGGTGCTTCACCAACATTGGGCGAATAATTGCGTTTGTGCGATTACTGGGAATTTGCAAAAATATCCACAAGCACCATTCATGCCACGATATTGATCGATGCGTATGACAACTCCTTGACAACCTTTCCGCTTCTGCCGAGACCTTTCCATGGCTTCCACGTCCCCTGCTTCTTCGATCGATTTCCCCGCGCTGGCCGGCCAGCTGGCGGACCTGGCGGCCGCGCATTCGCTACGCACTTTCCGTACCGCCCTGGAGGTCGACCTCAAGGCCGATGCCAGCCCGGTCACCATCGCCGACCGCGCGGCCGAGGCCGCGATGCGCGCGCGGCTCGAGGCCGAAGTGCCCACGCACGGCATCCTGGGCGAGGAGCATGGGCGCGTGCGCATCGATGCCGCGCATGTGTGGGTGCTCGACCCCATCGACGGCACCAAGAGCTTCATCACCGGCTCGCCGCTGTGGGGCACGCTGATCGCCTTGGTGCATGGCGGACGCGTCGAGCTCGGCCTGATCGACATGCCGGTGCTGGGCGAACGCTGGATCGGCCAGGCCGGCCGCGGGGCCCGCTGCAACGGGCGCGCGGTGCATGCCAGCGGCTGCACCACGCTGGCGCGGGCGCGCATCGTCACCACCTCGCCCGATGCCTTCGCGGCCGACGAATGGGCCGCCTACGACGCGCTCAGCAAGGCCTGCGCGATGCGCCGCTTCGGCGGCGACTGCTACGGCTATGCGCAGCTCGCGGGCGGCCACGTCGACCTGGTGGCCGAATGCCAGCTGCAGCCCTACGACTACATGGCGCTGGTGGGTGTGGTGGAAGGCGCGGGCGGGGTGATCACCGACTGGCGCGGGCGCGCGCTGCACATCGGCTCCGACGGCCGCGTGCTGGCGGCCGCCACACCCGCGCTGCATGCGCAGGCGCTGGCGCTGCTGGCCGGCGTGCCCGACAGCGCCGCCTGAAACGGCAACGGCCCGCGCTGGGCGGGCCGTCTTCTTTTCTCTTCTTCAGCGCGTGGCGATCAGAGGCTGTTCAGGCCCATCGCCGGGTCGCTCACCGAATGCTGGCCGGTTTCCACGCGGCCCGCGAAGCGCCGGTAGTAGGCCGGGTCGGCATCGCAGGTCACGGCGAAGTCGTACCAGCGTCCGCTGCCCGCCAGTTCCCAGTGCTGCTCGACCGTGGCGCCGCCCGCCACGGTGGCGGTCCAGGGGCCGTCCTCGCGGTAGGCCTTGGCCTGGATGCTGAACTTCACCGCCTTCGAACCCGTGTTGTTCATGCTCAGGTAGACGTTGCCGTTGGCGATGTCGTAGCAGACGCGCACTTCGGGAACGGCCGCGTTGGCCGCGCGCAGCGGGTTCAGGTCGCCCTTGAAGTGGCGATGGAAGCCGTTGGGGCCCAGCACCCAGAGGTCGTAGAGGCCGTTGTCGCTCGCGGTGCTCCAGGCGTCGTCCAGCGTCTTGCCGGCTTCCACCATGTAGCGGCGCGGCAGCCGGTCGAGGTGCAGCTTGTCGTAGACATGGAACACCGCGCCGGCCTTGCCGGTGTTGGCGAACAGCAGCCGCGCGTTGCCGCTCAGCGCATCGGCGCGTGCGCTCACGTGCAACTCGTAGGGCAGGGCGCGCGAGGGGCGGGTGCCCCGGGCCTGGACCGGCAGTTGCGGATTGGCCGGCGGCACGATCTGCGGCAGCGCCTGCTGCTGCGCGCGCAGCGTGTCGGCGTCGCTCTTGCTCTTGCGGCCGGCCAGCGTGGGCAGCACTTCGCTGTTGGGCGTCTTGAAGTTGAAGGCGCTGGTCAGGTCGCCGCACACCGCACGCCGGAACGGGCTGATGTTGGGTTCCTTGACGCCGAAGCGCGCTTCCAGGAAACGCACCACCGAGGTGTGGTCGAAGGCCTGAGAGTTGACCCAGCCGCCGCGGCTCCAGGGCGAGACCACGTACATCGGCACGCGCACGCCCGGGCCGTAGACGCGGCCGTCGGGCTTGGGCTGGTCGGTGGTGCCGGGGGGCGCGGGGTGCGTGAAGCGCTCGAAGTCGATGTCGGCCGCGGGCAGCGTGGTCTTGCCGGCGGCGCTGCCGTCGGGGTTGAGCGAAGGTGCGGCCGGCGAGGGCACGTGGTCGAAGTAGCCGTCGTTCTCGTCGAAGTTGATCAGCAGCACCGTCTTGCTCCAGACCTCGGGCACGGCGGTGAGCGCGTCCAGCACCTGCTGGGTGTACCAGGCGCCCTGCACCGGGCTCGAGGGGCCGGGGTGCTCGGAGTAGGTCGCCGGTGCGACGATCCACGACACCTGCGGCAGCTTGCGGTTCTTGACGTCCTGGCGGAAGGTCTCGAGGAAGCCGCCGTCGGGCATGGTGTTGGCGATGCCCTTGTAGAGCGGGTTGCCGGTGTTGTCGCTGGCCGGGTCGTAGGCGGGCGAGACCACGTTGTCGTCGGAGCTCACCGGCTTGCCCGAGGCGACGTTGGCCTGGCGGTACTGCTTGAAGCCGGCCAGCGAGTTGTCGGTGTAGTTGTCCGGCATGTTCTGGTAGACGATCCAGCTGACCTTGGCCTCTTCCAGCCGCTCGGGATAGGTCTTCCACTGGTAGCCGGTGGCCGGGCTGTCCATGCCGTCCCACTCGTTGTTGACCACGGCCACGTTGGCGCCGGTCGGGCCGTTGGTGCCGCTCCAGAGGAACAGGCGGTTGGAGTTGGTGCCGGTGTGCATCGCGCAGTGGTAGGCGTCGCACAGCGTGAAGGCGTTGGCCAGCGAGAACTGGAAGGGCAGCTCGGCTTCCATGAAGTAGCCCATCGAGGGCACGTTCTTGTAGCGCGGCCACTGGTTCATGCGGCCGCCGTCCCAGGCGTCCTGGCCGTTGCTCCACGAGTGCGGCGTGCCGCTCACGCGCTGGGCGTTGCCCTGCGTGCCGTCGAGGTGGTAGGGCAGGATGGGCTTGCCGTTGGCGTCGCTCTGCTGCCAGACGTTGAGGCCCTTGGCCAGCGGCACGGTGAAGCGGTCGCCGAAGCCGCGCACGCCCATCAGGGTGCCGAAGTAGTGGTCGAAGGAGCGGTTCTCCTGCATCAGGATCACGACGTGCTCGACGTCCATGATGGTGCCGGTGACGTTGTTCGCCTCGATGGCGAGCGCGCGGCGGATGCTGGGCGGGAAGGCGGCCAGCGTGGCGGCGGCCATGCCGGTGGTGGCGGTGCTGCGCAGGAAGTTGCGGCGTGAGGTCATGGTGTGGTGCCTTGTTTTCTGGACGAGGGGTTCAGGGCGCGCAGCGCATCTCGGGCTTGACGGTGGGGTCCGTCGGCGTGCCGGGGTCGGTCGGCGTGGTCGGCGTCGTGGTGGGCGGTGTCGGCGTGCTGCCACCGCTGCCGCCACCGCAGGCGGCGAGCACGCCGGTCAGCAGCGCGATCGCGGCAGCGGCCGCCAGCCGCCGGGCGGGGGCACGCAGGAAAGAGGGCGTGGAGGTCATCGAGGGTTTCCTGAAATTGAAGGAATGGGGAACCGGGCGTTGAGGCGCATCCATGGAGTTGCAACAAAATCCACAACTACCATTTGCGCCGCAATCTTCTGCCCCGTTCGTGACAGGCGATTGACACCGTGGCGTGGTCGCGCGTTGTTGCAAATGCACCGAAGGCATTGCGGTGGCGGCGATGCGCTCCTAGAATCCACCCCGCTCCGGGGCGCACGTGCAACGTGCTGAGATGGCGATCCCTATCGCCGATCCCGCGAACTTGAACCGGTTAGTACCGGCGTAAGAAGAGCTGCAGTTCCCTGATCCACAGGTCCCTTTTTTCTCGAGGGCCGTGGGTCCGTCGAGCGATTGCGGAGCACCCATTCAAACCAGGAGTGCCCCTCATGAACGCCATCCACAACTTCGCCTCGCTGCTCACGCTCACCCGCGAGCCCTTTCCCGCCTCGACCAAGACCTTCATCACCGGCAGCCGGCCCGACCTGCGCGTGCCGGTGCGCGACGTCGCGCTGAGCAACGGCGAGTGCGTGTCGCTCTACGACACCTCGGGCCCCTACACCGACGCCACGGTCGACATCGACGTGCGCCGCGGCCTGCCCGACCTGCGCGGCGCCTGGATCGCCGAGCGCGGCGACACCGAAGGCTACGAGGGCCGCGTGCGCGTGGCGCTCGACGATGGCGGCAAGGGCGAGGAGAGCGAGCGCATCGCGCAGCTGCGCGCCGACGCGGCCGCGCTGCAGCGCGCACCGCGCCGCGCGAAGAGCGGCGCCAACGTCACGCAGATGCACTACGCGCGCCGCGGCATCGTCACGCCCGAGATGGAGTACGTGGCGCTGCGCGAGAACGGCAAGCGCGAGTGGATGGCCGAGTACCTGGCGCACGAGGAACGCGCCAAGCGCGTGGCCGGCAACCCGATGGGCGCGCGCATCCCGAAGATCATCACGCCCGAGTTCGTGCGCGACGAGGTGGCGCGCGGCCGCGCGATCATTCCCGCGAACATCAACCACCCCGAGGTCGAGCCGATGGCCATCGGGCGCAACTTCAAGGTCAAGATCAACGCCAACATCGGCAACTCGGCCGTGACCTCGAGCATCGAGGAAGAGGTGGAGAAGCTGGTGTGGGCCATCCGCTGGGGCGCCGACAACGTGATGGACCTGTCGACCGGCAAGAACATCCACACCACGCGCGACTGGATCGTGCGCAACAGCCCGGTGCCCATCGGCACCGTGCCGATCTACCAGGCGCTGGAGAAGGTGGGCGGCGTGGCCGAGGACCTCACCTGGGCGATCTTCCGCGACACGCTGATCGAGCAGGCCGAGCAGGGCATCGACTACTTCACCATCCACGCGGGCGTGCGCCTGCCTTTTATCCACCTCACGGCCGACCGCATGACCGGCATCGTCTCGCGCGGTGGCTCGATCATGGCCAAGTGGTGCATCGCGCACCACAAGGAGAGCTTCCTGTACGAGCACTTCGAGGACATCTGCGACATCATGAAGGCCTACGACGTGAGCTTCTCGCTGGGCGACGGCCTGCGGCCGGGCTCGGGCGCCGACGCGAACGACGAGGCGCAGTTCGCCGAGCTGCGCACCTTGGGCGAGCTCACGCAGGTGGCCTGGAAGCACGACGTGCAGACCATGATCGAAGGCCCGGGCCATGTGCCGATGCACATGATCCAGGCCAACATGGACGAGCAGCTCAAGCACTGCCACGAGGCGCCCTTCTACACGCTGGGCCCGCTGACCATCGACATCGCGCCCGGGTATGACCACATCTCCAGCGCCATCGGCGCGGCCATGATCGGCTGGGCCGGGACGGCGATGCTCTGCTACGTCACGCCCAAGGAGCACCTGGGCCTGCCGGACCGCGACGACGTGAAGCAGGGGATCATCGCGTACAAGATCGCGGCGCATGCGGCCGACGTGGCCAAGGGGCATCCGGGGGCGCGCTCGCGCGACGATGCGCTGAGCAAGGCGCGCTTCGAATTCCGCTGGCAGGACCAGTTCAACCTCGGGCTCGATCCGGACACCGCGCGCGAATTCCATGACGAGACGCTGCCGAAGGATTCGAGCAAGGTGGCGCACTTCTGTTCGATGTGCGGGCCGAAGTTTTGTTCGATGAAGATCACGCAGGAGGTGAGGGAGTACGCGGCTGCCAAAGGCGTTGCGGAGGCTGAGGCTTTGCGGGAGGGGATGGTGGAGAAGTCGGAGGAGTTTGCGGCGGGGGGTGGGGAGATCTATATCCCGATTCGTTCTGTGGGCTGATTTCGGCGGTGTGCCTTGTTTGCGGGCGGGGCCGGGACTCGCCCCGGCGGGCGACTCACTTTCTTTTGCTTCGCCAAAAGAAAGTAAGCAAAGAAAAGGCGACCCTGCTGTCTGCGACCCTCCGCTTCGCTACGGGCAACCTGCGGTGCTCGC
>Ga0182008_10000855_pt1 | contig 21138 bp, 21 predicted proteins | sample Sormic07211129_1_FD_120482 | JGI IMG/M metagenome (GOLD analysis project Ga0182008, IMG submission 120482) | Rhizosphere microbial communities from Sorghum bicolor, Mead, Nebraska, USA - 072115-129_1 metaG | ecosystem: Host-associated > Plants > Roots > Rhizosphere | place: USA: Nebraska...
ATAATGATCCGGCCGATGATTCAACCAAAATTGTAGTTGAAGGATTTGAGGGCCTGAGGTATATCAGGGAACCAAAAAAAGGCCTCGATTATGCAAGAAATGCGGGAATATTGAATTCCACAAAATCTATCTTGGCGTTCACGGACGACGATGTGATCGTTCATCGTTTATGGGTTTATCGTATTTGGGAAACATTCCAGAACCCAAATGTCGGGGCAATGACCGGGTTAATCATTCCTTTATCGCTTGACACTGAAGCTCAGTTTATATTTGAGAAGCATTGGAGTTTTAACCGTGGTTATTTGGAGAAAATTTATGATGATAAATACTTTAAATCGGCTTTGCCAACCGGGCCTCCTGTTTGGGAAATCGGTGCCGGCGCCAACATGGCTTTTCGGAAATCTATTTTTGATAAAACAGGCTATTTCAATGAGATCCTTGATGTCGGTGCCGCGGGTTGTAATGGAGATTCTGAATTGTGGTTTAGGATATTATCTAAAGGGTACTCAATTTATTATAATCCCATGAGTGTTACTTTTCATGAACACCGGCAAGATTTAAAAGCATTAAGAAAGCAATTGTTCTATTATATGCGTGGTTTTACAACTGCCGCCCTTGTACAACAAAATCAGCTTCCGCAAGCTGATTATAAAAAACACAGATTAAGGCAATTTCCAAGGTATTATTTGAAATTGTTGGTAAAGGATTTCCCATATAATCGTTTGCGGGTAACGACGATGCTTGCGGAAGTCTGTGGCATCATATCAGGACTAAAATTCTATTCTAAACATCATCGGCATCTTTTATAGATTAAATAACATGACATCTTCAGATCTAAGAGCATCTCCTTTAGTTTCCATCATTATACCCTGCTTTAATCATGGTGAATATATATTAAATGCATTGGAAAGCATTTGGTCGCAAAATTATACGCCTATAGAAATCATCGTTGTTGATGATGGTTCTACAGACAAAACAAAAGATATCTTAAAAGAACATAGTGAGGTAAAGTATATATACCAGGAAAACTCAGGCCCTTCTGCGGCAAGAAATAAAGGAATTCTAAGCAGTAAAGGAGAGTTTTTGGTATTCTTAGATGCCGATGATTGGCTTTTACCCAAAGCTATTGAGACCAACTTAAGTTATCTGTTATGGAATAATGAATTAGCTTTTGTATCTGGTGCACATCAAAAAGTGTTTGTTGATAGTGATGAAATCGTTGATGTAGTAAAACAGATTAATACTGACCACTATATTCATTTACTCAATGGTAATTACATCGGGATGCATGCATCGGTCATGTTTAGAAGATGGGTGTTTGATTTTGTTTTATATGAGGACACTTTAAGGTCATGTGAAGATTATGATCTCTATTTTAAAATCGTAAGAAGATTTCCTGTTTTTCACCATACCCATATAATTGCAGCCTATCGCATCCATCAAAAGAACGCGTCTGGAAATATTCACTTAATTTTGAGTTCGGCATTGAAAGTACTGCGCCAACAGAAAAAGGGCCTCCATGCCACTGAAAAGAAAGCGTACCATATGGGACGCCGTTCATTTAAAAACTATTACTGCTCGATGCTTTATGATCAACTTTTAAATGAAAAAACAGCGCTTACAGCACAGCGGATTTTAACACTGACTAGGTATAATCCTTTGCAAAGTTTCAAGCTATTCATTAAAATATTATTCAGGAACCAAATGACACTAAAATCTATTTTGAAAGAAAAAACACCTGGCTTTTATAAGCGGTGGATGCACAAAGCTGGTTTTTTAAAATCCTATAGCCCGGCAACCGGAGCGGTAAATACAGGTGATTTTAACAGATTGTTACCCTTTAGTACAAAATTCGGGTATGATCGTGGAGGGCCAGTGGATCGATATTATATAGAGAATTTTTTAAAACAGGAAGCTGATCATATTAAAGGAAGAACTTTAGAAATCGGAGATAATGAATATTCAATGCTATTCGGACAAAATAGAATCTCCAGGAGTGACATATTGCACATTAACGACACAAATCCTAAAGCCAGTTTCATCGGAGACTTGAGCAACGTTCCACAAATACCAGAAAACACTTTTGATTGTATCATATTAACACAAACCTTACATTTAATATATGACTTTAAAGCTGCTTTAGCTACCTGTCATCGTGTTCTGAAGCCTGGCGGTGTTTTGCTTTTAACAACACCTGGCATTACACCTATTGATCATGAAACCTGGGAAAGTACATGGTTTTGGTCTTTTACAGACAAAGCGTTGAAAAAACTCTTTTTAGAAACTTTTCCCGGTGGTACGGCTAAAATCGAATCTTTTGGAAATGTGTTTATAGCTTCAGCCTTTCTCTATGGCATGGGCATTAATGAAGTTGCTATTGATCAATTAGATTTTCACGATCCGCATTTCCAGGTCACTGTCACTGCGAAAGTGATTAAAGACCCCGCGAAATGGAATTGAGGCTGTGGAACAGACTGAAAAATGCTGTTGTGCCAAAATCTCTGGTACTTATGTATCATAAAATTGCTGAACAAGATCTGGATATTTGGGACCTTGCCGTAAGTCCTGATCGATTTGAGCAGCAGTTGCAAGTTTTGAAAAAGAGGACGGAAATAGTTTCCTTACAGCAACTGATTTCTACTAGCAGTCTGTTTAAAAATAGGGTGGCCATTACCTTTGATGATGGATATATAGATAATTTTAAAATCGCAAAACCGATTTTAGAGAAGTATAATATACCTGCTACTTTCTTCGTTACATCGAGGCCTGATCAAAATGAATGTGAATTTTGGTGGGACATACTTGAAAAATGTATACTAATCAGAGAAAAACTTCCCCCAGTTTTCAGTATGTATATTGAAGGGAATGAATTTGTGTTTAGCCTTGGGGAGGAAACTTGTTTAACAACCGAAATCTCTCAATTGCAACAACAATGGAAAGCTTATGTAGAACATCCACCAACATTAAGAGCGACGTTGTATTATGAACTATGGCTCCTGCTTAGAGGCTTGCCGTTTAAGGAACAAAAACATTACTTAAAAAAAATTCAGGAATGGGCTCAGGTACCAGATGAAATAAGAGCTGATTACAGAACGATGTCAATTAACGACCTGGAAATGCTTTCGAATTCCCGGTTGTTTACAATTGGTTCCCATACGGTGAACCATCCTGCATTAGCACAACATGACGCAGTTTTTCAAAAAAGGGAAATTATGGAGAACAGGGATTATTTAGAAAAGGCCTTAGGTAGTCAGGTTAATTTTCTGGCCTACCCTTATGGCAATTACAATGAAGAAACCCTAATGATAGCGAGAGATTTAGGGTTTGATGCTGCATTTACAACAGAAGAGCGGGTATTTGAGGCTACAGCTATATATAAATTGGGTAGATTTCAAGTGAAAAATTTTACTTGTGTAGAATTTCGAAACCAGCTTAAAACCTGGCTTCATTAAGTTTTCACGATCTTAAGCGTACGCTCTTTTAGACAGCTAAACCAGCTTGTTACCCTCAGTTCTTACTTTTGTAGTTGATCAAGATTTTGACGAAAATATTTAATAAAGATATCATGGTTACCTTATTGATAGATAACATGAATGCTGCTTTTGCTTGTTTTAAAGCAACTAGAGGGTTTTGATTTAACCGGTAAATTTTCTGTGCATTAGTTGTAAAGTAAACTGCAAAATTTCTTTTTGCTGCTGCTTTTCTTTCTCTTCTTATTTCTTTTGGCAGATAGTTCTGCGTGATGTTAATTATTTTTTTTATATCCTTAATGTTTTGACCTGTGGATAGATACCTGGAACTAATATTGTTATTGTGTACTCTGTATAGTGCCAAGTTTTGCGGTGTATAAGCCACTGGGAACCTTGAAGCAATTCTTATCCACATTTCCCAATCTTCACCGTAGTGAACAGCAAAAAAGCCACCTAATTCCTCATAAACTTTCCTTTTGACTACAATTGAGCAGGTTTGCAGACGTTGGCATTTTGAGATTTCCAATAACCAGTTCTTAATAATACCAGCGTGTTGTTGTATAGGGGTATAATGCTCCATTATTTTACCATCCTTATCTATATTTGATAAACCTGTAAAGGCAGCACCAATATTTGAATAGTCAATAAAAAGGTTATCTATTTCTGTATAAAATCCAGGTTTTACGAGATCATCCCCATGTAAGATGTGTACCAGCTCTCCCCTTGATTTCTTGATGCATGTCTCAAAATTTCTTAGACTTCCAACATTCTGGTGTTGCCTGTAAAATTCAATTCTTCCCATGCCAACCTCATCAACGAATTTTTCAATATTATCATCTGTACTGAAGTCATCAATCACAGCAATTTGCATCTCCTGCTCTCCTTTTGCTTGACTTAGTACACTTTCAAGGCATGATTTTAAATACTTGCTGCAATTATAAGTGGGGATCATGACTGACCAACGGGGCTTGTTTTCTTCACCCACTAATGGTTCAATTGTTGGTGGAACCTTGGGGATACGTTCATTGATCATATATTTACTATTAAGCAAAAAAACCTAAATGTTTCCACTTAAGTTGATTTGTTATATTCAGGAGTTAAATTTTCTCTGCTACACACATTAAGGATAAAGCACTTGAATCGGCATTGGGATTTCTGCCTGATAATAAATTGCCTAACCGGTATTTAAAAGATGCTTTACCTTTATTACCTTTTAATACTTCTGCACCCAATTCATGATTATGTGGAAATATGTTTACTTTGAAACCCATGGGTTTCAGTAAATTATAAAACATATCTTTAGTTACACCATGGCCAGGTTTATGGTGTATCTCACATGCCAGACCCCAAAGTTGCTGATCTGATGTTTTATGAAAACCATGGCCGATAATTTTATAATAATAAAGCCTGCCTATCCAAAGTAACTTGGCTATACCTTTATAATTCCAGGCACTTCGTTGTGGATCATGATCTGTAATTAACAAGCCTCCAGGTTTCACTAGTCTTGCTGCTTCTTTTAACACCGCTTCCATATCTTCACAATGATGTAATGCTGCGTTTAAGGTGACAATATCTGCAAATCCCGATTTAAAAGGAAGATGGGTTGCGTCAGCAAGTATGGGTAAATAACCAAGTTCTGCGGCCAGTTCGAGCGATGTTGGAGCCACATCTATACCAATTAATAGTTTGGGCTTCCCTTTTAAGGTCGCAAAAATGTTGCCTGGCCCACAGCCAATGTCAACGATCACCTTACCGCTCCAATCACCAATAGCTGCTGTCCAACGACTTTTAAATGCCTCATCTCTATGACAATATATGAGGTACTCTTCGGCCCATTCATAGTTGCCAAAATAATAAGCATTTGCCTTGATGGCTTCAGAGGGCTCCACAATTGGACATTCAAGATAACTACCTTTTTCTTGGATTTCGGCTTCGGGTTTTAAATAGGATTTTATTTTAGCTTTCATAGGAACATAGTCTATTTTAATGGTGAAGGAGCAGGTTAATTTAATTAAGATTGTTTATAGGCTGTACTGTTAATTGGTTAAACATTAAGCTTTTAAAGGATGAAACCTAGTGTTGGTTTCGTAATTATCTTCTAAGCTATAGTTAGCGCTGTCGAGCATGTTTTGAGTGTATTTGGAAATAATATTCCCTATTAAAAAATGCTTTTTTGCATAGTTTAAGGCATTAGTGCTGATTTCATTGGTGTTAGTGTTAATTCCTGTGGTAATGGCTTCTGTCAGTGAATTAACATGTTCTGGCTCTGAAATTATACCGACCTTATTATTAGAAACTAATTGATATAAGGATGAATCTGGCAAGGCAGTTACTATGGCGACACCACCTACAGCCAGGATGTTTGTTAATTTGGATGGCATGACCAGATCGCTGGCGTTAGCTTTTTGTATGATTAAATGCAGATCGGCCATGTTTAATAAACTATTCAGTTTTTCAACCGGTTGTGTTGGCATGAAGATTACATTCGTTAATTGCAATGTTTCTTTAAGCGCTTCCAATTTAGTTAGGTAAGGGCCTGAACCACAAATCACAAACCTTAGCTGTTCGTCAGCAGTGAACGCTTTTGCTGTAAGCAAGATATTTTCTAAGCCTTGTTTTTCTCCGATAGCTCCCGAATACAATACAATTTTATCAGACGATTGAAAATTGAATAGTTCTTTTAAGGAACCTTTGTTTGTAATCGGGAATATAACTTTAGAGTCGACCCAATTGGGAAAAAAATCCACCTGTTTATGGCATTTAGCTTCCACCTTATCCATCATACCTGTTGAGACGGTACTAATGACATCTGCTTTTTTAAGGATATATTTTTCTATGTTAAACAGCAGGTTAAGAAGTGTACCAGACTTGACCATTTTCAGATCACGTGCTGCATCTATTTGGAGATCCTGGATATGGTATAAAAATTTTCCTCCTTTCACAAATTTATAAAATATGGCTAATAAACCAGTTTCGAAAGATGGTGCTACTGTGATGACAAAGTCATATCTCTTTTTGATCAATAATTTAAAAATGATTAATGAAGAAGTAAGAAAGAATGATAGACCAAGTAACATTCTTTTAGCTCCCGAAGGATTATCAGGTACATATTGAGGGCATCGATAAATTTGAATGCTGTTTTCATAATAAGGCTTGCAGTACTTTACTTCTTTTTTAAACCAGAATGATTTTTTCACGTAGGGCTGTTGAATTTTCCATTGCGGATAATATGGAAAAGAAGTAATCACTGTACATTCATAACCATTTTGGGCAAGCCAGTCGATCATTTCACCATTATACTTGCCAATTCCAATAGGTTCAGGATAGTAGTTCCCTCCTATCAATAATACTCGTTTTTGCATAATATTGATTGTTTTTGTAAGGAAATCCGTAGACGAGAAGGTGTTTATAGTACTTTAGAAAGGCACCATACAGTAAAATCAGGCGGTAGTCAATGTAGGGGGAACTGTAGCTGAACTTTTCTTATTGTACAGGTACATCATGAGAATGATGAAGGTGTAAGCCGCAATATTGAAAAGATCATGATGGTCAATTGAAATGTGTTGTGTCCAATTATTGTCGATGGAAATTAACAAAAAAGCGATTCGCAAGGTATTGATGAAACAGATAGCGAGTACACCCATGATAGACCATAAAAATTTTCTTTTCCAATGACCAGTATTGGTAATAATATATGCGATCCAAAAACTAATAACTCCTAAACCTACGCAAGGCAGCCATATGTTCAATTGAACAACGTTGTCTATATTTATCAATTGCGAACCTGCGATATAAGCTTCTGTTCCGAAATTATAAGCAATAATGACAGCTGCATACATGATACTGCTTCTTATCCAATCAATGTAATTGAAATATTGATCCAGGAACGGACTATATAATCCTCCTTCTGGAGACACTATTCCATGAAAGGCAATAGAGAAATAATAGAAAATTAATACTAATGTGACGAACTTGAAAAAATGAATAACGTCGAAGTATTTTTCAATAAGATTCATAAGTCTTGGTTAAAAAATAGCCAGTTATAAAAAGTTATTATAACTGACTATAGATCAGGTAAATAGCTGAATTATGGCCGGTTTTTTCTGCGGTCGTAAGCTTTCTTAGCACCATAAGCTATCCCTGCAGCGATAAGTAAACTGGCACCACCATCAAATGGTGCATTTTGTTGGCCCGGAGGGTTGCCATTACCCGGACCACGAGGAGGTGGTCTTAAGCCGTAACTATAAAAAGATAAACACACTAATGAAATCGTTAGGAGTGTTGCAATGGCCGATTTTTTCATAATCAAAAATTTAAGGATGAATTAATTTGTTCTGGTTTTCTTTAATTCTACTATATATTTGCATGTAATAAGACATTCTAAGAATTTCATGGGTTAAACCTGTAGCACCATCCCTAAAACCACCATACAGGATATAGCTTCCTATGAAAAATAAGGGTGCCAGAAAAACACTATTCATTAATTTGTATTTTAGTCTTTGCTTAAAGGTCCATTTTAAAGAAACATCAGGGGAAGCCATTGCTTTTAAAAATCTTGCCGCTTCCCAGCTCGCATATTCATCATGTTTAAGAATGAAATTTGAAATCCCACGATAATCCTGGTGGTCAATTTTACCTTTGATAGTTCCAATCTCACCTTTAATGATGGGATGTTCATGCACTTCCATATCTAAGTGGCTCCAATGTTCTTCATCGATATGTTCATACTCGCCACTATTAGCCCGGAATAAGGCTAGTTTTCTTAAAGGGTAACCCCCTTTTAATTGTTTCCCTAAAAAATAAACAGTGTAGCTTAGCCAATAACCTGTTTTATCACCTTTTATCAAAGCCGTATACAACTCTGATTTAAATTCTGGTGTTAAGTACTCATCAGCGTCCAAAAACAAGATCCACTGCGTTTTTATGTTGTGGTTTCGTAAATACCAGTTTCGTTTTTTTGGAAATTTCCCATCCCATTTGAAATCAATTATTTCAACACCGAAGCTTGCTGCAATTTCTTTTGTACGATCAGTACTTCCCGAATCTATGACAACAATATGTCTCGCTAAGTTTTTTCCTATGGCAGCTAAACATTTTGTAAGATTAGCTTCCTCGTTTTTAACAGGAATAGCTATCGTGAGATCTAACGTTTCGTTGTATACATCTTGATGCAAATGCATTTCTTTTTTGACCTGGTATGCATTTTTTACGAGCATTTCACGCATTAATGTAATTGCCATGAACATTTTGTTTAGTGAAAATTCTATCTTTTATTGGCCTGCAAGGATGACCTGCACAGACCCTCCAGGGAGGCATATCTTTGGTTACAACAGATCTTGCCCCTATTACACAGCCATCTCCAATGGTGACGCCAGGATGAATGAAAGCCTCAGCTGCTATCCAGGCATGATCCCCAATATGAATTGGCATAGTTATCAATGGAAAGCCTGTTTTTGTGTAGTCGTGTGTACCAGTTACCAAATGCGCGCCTTGTGAGATTACTGCGCGATATCCGATGAAAATTTTTCCTTGTGAATAAAGAATAGCTCCTTTCGCTATTCCGCATTCATCTAAGAGGACAAGATTCCATGGTGCCCATATTTTTGTGCCTGGATATACGTGGACATTTTTACCCACTTTGGCACCAAAAATTCTTAGCAAAAATGCTCTCCATTTATGGAAGGGCCTAGGGGATGGGTGAAACAATAATGTTGATACTATCGCCCAGACTACCCTATACATTCTATTGTGCAGCGAAAAAGACGGACCTGCGTGTGTATCTGTGTTTTTCATCGTAATAGTTTTTTAATATTAATAGCGCTTTCATGAGCTATATGCGTTGCTGATGATGAGTATATGTTCATTATGGTTTATTCGAAAAAATCACTTGATTTACAGGTTGTTTTTGATTGCATTTAAAAGCCTGGTGGTGGCAGGGCCTATAGCGAATTCTTTTTCATAACACTTCCGTGCACGGTTCCTCATCTTAGCTTTTTCACCGTCAGGCATTAATAGCCAACTTTTGAAGGCCTTTAAGGTCCCTTCGATCGTATCATCTTCTATTAATCCGGCATTGGCATCATGAATTTCATGACTGATATTGACTTGATTAGAAATTAAGACAGGCTTTGCGCATGCCAGCGCTTCCACTACAGCTATCCCAAAATTTTCTTGATGACTCGGTAGTACGAATGCATCACAACCATAAAAAGCGCCCCATTTACTCTCATTTTCCAGCATTCCCGGAAAAAACACGGCATCTTTGAGGAAGGGATTCTGGTACACCAACGACTGGATTTTTTGTCCATATCTCGTATCTAAACCAGGTCCAGCCACAACTAATTTTGGAAGTTTATTCTTTTTTTTAGCTAATGAATGGATGAAAATCTTCTCATAAGTGTGCAGGAGCAAATCAATTCCTTTTTTTTGGTCAATTCTACCAAGATAAAGGAGGTAAGGATGGTTTCCGAGGCCCTGACATTTGGTTTGGAAAGCATTTTGCATTAATAATGTATAATCCGGTGGTGCGGTGATCCCTAAACCTACAATTAATTTGTTTTTTGGCTGATATGGCGTAAATGGTTCATTGGCAAGCCGACACTCCTCTTTACAGGTGAAAAGAAGGCCCTCGGCAGAGTTGATTATCTTCCCTTCTATTAATTTCCAATAAAGCCAGTTTCTTATTGCTTTTAGTTTTCGGGAACTTGAACGCTGGAAGTATGGATCAAGCATTCCATGTGGCATGATGAACAATTTCGGAGTGGAACTCTTTGATTTTTGATTTTCTACATTCTTTTTATAATCACTTAAAGCTTTTGATACCCCGAAATTTTGGAAGAGCCATAACCCATGAACAATAATGGCATCAAAACGGCTTAAGTTAGCTTTAAGCCATGGAATTAACTTGTTGCTATAACTCCATGGGCCCTTTGAAGGACCTAATGAATGGATAAGATAGGCTGTAGAGCACCGATGTTTTTCCGGATCGTCAAGTGTAACTACCTCGTTATTTATGCCAAATCTGGAGATTTCCAGGGCCATGGCATTAACAGCTTGACTTACACCACCCTTTTTTGGTTCCAATGCGTCAACGACGTGCAGCAAATTCATATAAATAGGATTAATGATTAATCTTTTAAAGAAGCGATGATAAGTCCGGAAATTAGGGTGCAAAAGCCTAATGATGTTGGCTGCGACCAGCTGCCTTGAGCGATAGCGAGCACGCCAAAACTAAGAAGCATCCAAGGCATTAAATTTCCTGTCAACAGACTTGAATAACTTTTAAATGAAACATGTAATGCTAATTTTATTCGGAGAATGATTACCCCCATTCCCATAATTGGACCAAGCTCACCTAATATCCTGCCCCACTCGCCTTCTGAAATTAAAAAAAATCGTCCTCCTTTTAAGATCATACTGCCTGCATTTGTTCCCATTCCAATGCCATAACCAAATAATGGCTGGTTGGAAGATGAGTAAATTGCATCCAACATTCCGCCTAGAAACCTATTTAAAATTACGCCACTCATTCCCCCTTCCACTTGATTTGCACTCGTTAGACGCTGAGTAAATACCTCAGTAGCTGTGGTGAAGAACGAGGAAGAGCCTAAAAGGAGAAAACTAATAACTATTCCACCGATAACAAATAACATCCCCGTGAGGTATTTTGGTTTCATTGCAATTGCAATTGCAGCAAATATCATAGAAACAATTACTTGAAATAATAGTGCTCTGCTAATAGAAAAGGGAATAGCAAGTAATAATGATAAGGTTGCCAAAACTAAAAGCAGTCGGTTGATAGTTTTATAATTAAACCAAAAGTATAGTACAAAGCAAGCTGTAAAACTGTAAAATAGTGCATTTCCATTGATAAAAGAAAAAATACCTGGGGGACGGAAGACCTTGCCAACTCCACTAAAACCGCCACCTGCTTCTCCTCCAACAGTAATGTTGATTAAGGCTGTCTGAGGGCTGTAAAATTGTAATATGATCAAGATGGTCATTGGGATGGCAATGAACAAAGTGACTTTTCCAATTTTTATAGCATCTTCTATATTACAAATCTTCCCTATCACAAATATTAAAGGAAAATGAAGGAGCAATATCCGCGCACCATATAATGCCACCGCTATGTTCCCATGACCAAGAAAATAGGCGGTATATATCCCTACAATGCCTATAAATATCATGCTGATGACATAATAATTAAAATTAATTAATCCATGTTGCCATGCTTTAATCAGGATCCATAATACTAATGGATCTCTGATGACTAAAATAGGATCTGCAAGAGATGGAAAAATCCATTTGCGCAATGCACCTTCCAACATCAGCAGTATAAAATATAACCAGATAGCTAGTTTAAGTTTTGAAACTGCTGGTTCCATTATAATTTATTTTATTCAATACCCGTTGTGGTATTGTCCATTTGTTTTTCCAATACATACTTAAAGATTTCCATCTTTTAAGCTCTGCTTCTTTAGTGGTTAAAGGTGATTGCTGTAACAGCGCTAATAAGGTATTGGCATAATATTGATTAATGACATCGGCGCAAAAATATTTATGCCATGCTTCTAAAGCACATTTACCCATATCCTTCGCTAAATACTCCTTTTCACGTAGAAATGATGGCAATCCGGTAAGCTCCTTCTCTGGATAAAATAATGTAAAATCATTCCAATCAGGACCTTTTGGTGGTATGAAATTATCAGCTATGATTACCGGACACCTTCCTAAAGCCATGCTTTCATATATTCTGAAACTAACCGGAACCCAGCCAGCCGGACATAGAGAAAATTTGGAAGATAATATCACGTTCACATAAGTCCTTTTTTCATCCTCATCATGGTTGAGCCAGCTATCGGTTTTCTCAATGCAGAATTCCGGCTCTGCTTCTAACAAGTTCACCATTTTTGGTCGCAGGCTATTTGACTTAATATTGCCCCTCCAGCCAGCTAAATTAACCGGAGTTTGTGGAAAGCTATTTCTAGCGAACACTAGCTCGTTTGGGAAATGCATATAGGGTACTAGTGCATGTATTGTCGGGTTAAACTTGTAAGTAGGAAGACTGGTGTATAACCCACGTAACAGTCCAGTAGCACTATCATCAGAATTTATCGTGAATACTTTTTCAGGGTAAGCAGAAATAAGGTCATCAAGTTCTAAATTCTTTATGTATCTGAAATCTTTGAATGAATTTTCTTCCTGTATAATGATTGCATCGGCTTTATCAGGATTAAACACCTCTTCGACACCTTCTGTTAAAAGAAGGTTTGTTTTTATGGCATTCAGTATTTTCGATTCCTTATCTGATAGGCTTGTTAAATTCCTTCTTGTAAAAAAAAGTTTCATATATGGTTAAGTGTTCGTTGATTTATAAAGAACTATTTGTGCAAATTGCACCTGATCTTATCAAAAGCTATATCTTTGGTTTAATTGTTAATGCATCCCATTGCTGTCGTGCTGCCTTTTCGGCTTCGTATTCAGCGATTAATATTCTATTTGCCAGGCCTCTTGATTTCAACCTTTTTTTCCAATATCGCCCCCACTTGATGATGAGATTTTCTGGATATTCATCAAACTGCCATAATTTTGCAAGCAGGTAACTGGATGCTGCATGACCAGCTGCAATCTTAACCAGGTATTGATGTGTCAACCTTTTTTTTGGAATAATATGAATTAATTCTAACTCAGGTAAAACACCAGCCAAATAACCATCACGGCAAGCATGAAGTGCAAGGTTTATATCATCCCCGGAATTAACCAAATCTCCAATCCGTCCAAGGGTACGGGCAACAGAAAATTGCAAACAAGTATTTACAAAAGCAATGGCAATTTTTTGACGAATACCTAAACCTGCACCAAAAGGTATAGCTTTGTGATAGGCAACATCATTTGAAAAATGAGCACGTTGTTCATTCCGCAAGGCCAGGGATCTTAAAAATGGCAATTCTTCTGGCGTAGGTTCTGTTTCAAAATCAGGAATAATTTTCCCCGCACCCAATGCACCAATCATAGGCACAGCATCCATTCTGCTTATTAATATTTCAAGGTAATTTTCATTTAAACAATTGTCATCGTCAACAAAAATAATCACTTCACCTTTTGCTTCTTTTATTCCTTTGATTCTTGCCAAAGTATGACCTAATTTGTCTTCATATAGATGCCTTCCTAATGGATGCCAAGATATATCTACAGCTTTTTCTACTTGTATGCTACTAGCATTATTTACGATTAATAATTCCCATTTGTTAAAACTTAATGATTGGTTTTTTAAGGCTAATAAGACCCTATTTATATTTTCAAGTATTGGATTATGTGTACATATTATAACAGTGGCTAGCATTATTATTTGTTTTTAAGACTTAATCAAAGGAGTTTTAGATTTATCAATTATTATAACAAGATTAATAAATGATTTCTGGGATCACAGTACACAATAAAGCCTCACAAGTGATCTATTTGTCCTTACCGAATGCTTTTATTCTACTTTATAAATTTTCGAAACGGAATACATAAAATAGATAAGTAATTCTGATGATGCTAAAAATATATTGAATACCAGAATTCCAGACAACGTGGTGATATTTAATACCATGGCTCCAAAAATTACAGTAACAACTTTTATCGGTATGGAAACAAGCGGATTAATAATCCAATTTCTACTAGTTGAGATATTAAATAAAAAACTTGCGTATAAACTTATACAGCTGCCAGCTACACTCAAGATCAATTCCTTTTCCAATCCAGAATAGTCATTACCAAGTATCCATAGTATTTGTGTAGGAAATATTGAAATTAAAAGTATGATCATTAAAAACAATAACATTAATCCAATTTGGATTTGAATAAACCTTTTTAAAATAAGGTCTTTATTATTCTCTAGCCTTGCAAATCTGGGTATAATAAGTGCTCCAAATATTGAACTAAAAAAGTTTAATATCATGGCTAGTCTCCCAAGTGCTCCTATTTGTGCTACTGATGCAGTAGTCCCAATAAATGAAATAAGCCATATGGTGATTTGACTTGATAAACAAAAATAAATCGTTCCTGGCAATATGCGCTTAACCACACTTACGATCTCTTGCCTAATTTCTGGATCTGGTTTTCTTGTCCAATCGGCGTATAAAGAAGATATTTTCTTTATACGTGTGTTTCCCCAGATTTGAGGTATGCTTGCGGATAAGATAGCAATATAAGCCCATGGAAATGCAAAAAGAGTTAATGTAAGCATCAGTAAGCGACAAACACTCACTTTAATATGAACCTTTTGTAAGGGTATAATATTTTGGTGCAGTATTGGCCCCACCGTAAGCAGGTTACTGGAAAGCGAAGCTAAAAAAGCCGGTATAATACATAATGTGATAAAAATAGTTGTTAACCATCCTGTATGATGTAATCTTAACAGATATATTAATATCGGAACTGCAATAATCAAACTGGCAACAGCAAATTTCCTTCTTAGGTCGAAACCCGTCACCAATACAGATCCTAATTTTTCCCGGTTAAGCCATGTTTTACCTCCCTGAGCCAATACACTGGTTGAAATCCCGCCGTCGGCAAGTAAGATCATGGTGCCGAGCATTGTGTTTGCTAAGGTATAATACCCATATTCCTGAGTTGAAAGCAGGCGGATAACTAGAATCCCACTAACGAATCCTGTGGTTTGTATGATCAATTGTGATATTCCGGTTATTGAGATCAGCCTGGTCCATTCAGTTATCTTTTCGTAATTTTGGCTTTTGGATATTAGCTGAACAAGGTCTTTCATATATGGGTTTCTCAGGCTTATTGGTAAATAATTTTAAAACGCAGTCAATAATATAGTCTATCTCGTTCTTTTTCATTGGCACATAAAGTGGTAAAAGAATTGATCGATCCTGTAAATCTTCTGAAACCGGTAATTTGATATCAGCCATGTATTTATAAGCGGTTTCGCGGTGTGACGTCATAATTCCTCTTCGGGTAGCAATACCACGATCCAGGAGTAGTTGCATTAATGTATTTCTCTCTAAAGGTGAATTATCCTTTAAATAAATACTGTAAGATTGGTAATTACTAAAATACCCTTCCTTTTCATCTGGTAAACGGATAAAATCAAGTTGTTTTAATCCTTGATGATATAACTCAGCAATTTTCCTTCTTTCTTTTACAATCCAGTCGAGTTTCTCTAATTGCTTAATGCCTACAGCCGCTTGTATATCTGTCATTCTGTAATTGTAAGCAAGTTCAAGATGATCTTCAAATACTATTTTGGAATTTTCATGTCTTGTTCGGTCATTAATTGACATACCATGCTGCCTTAATAGTTTCAGTCTTTGTTCATAATCTTTTCGGTTGGTTGTTATCATTCCGCCATCGCCTGTAGTGATGACTTTACGAGGGTGAAATGAAAAACACACGAAGTCGGAGTGTGTTCCAATCTTACTATCTTTATAAGATGATCCTGCAGCACAGGCAGCATCTTCAATTAATTTAAGGTTATATTTCACACATAGGTGCTTGAAGGAATCTATGTTTGCTGGCATGCCTATTTGATGTACCAGCAGAATTGCTTTGGTTTTTGAGGTAATCCTTTTTTCTGCATCAACCGGATCTAAATTATAGGTGTCCGGTTCAACTTCAGCAAATACAGGGATTGCTCCAACATATCTGATGGAATTTGCTGTGGCGATATAGCTTAAAGAAGGGCATATCACTTCATCCCCGTGGCCAATATCTGCAACAATTAATGCTAAATGTAAAGCAGCTGTACAATTTGATAGCGCAACAGCATATTTAGTGCCCACATAGCTTGCAAACTTTTCTTCAAACTCTTCTACTTTAGGTCCTTGAGTTATCCAGCCTGTGAGTATAGTATCATATGCCACCTGTGCTTCCTCATGTGTTAAATAAGGTTTTGCAATCGGAATCATGTTAATTAATTAAGGAGGTTTTCTTTTGAAAATACCATTGACTAAGCTCAAATAATCCTTCGTTTAAACTCACAGCAGGTTCAAAATTTAACATATTATATGCCTTCTGATTATCTGCCACTCTTCGGCTTACAGGATTAATTGTATTGTCTTCTTTATGTTGGGGACTTATTGTTGATTTATTTACATTTAATAATAGATGTAGTAATTGCTTAAGACTAGTTTCTTCTTTGTTGCCAATATTAAATACTTCATCTGTTATTGGAGCCAATAATGCTGCAACATTAGCCTTCGCTACATCTTTTACATTAACCAGATCCATTGAAGTGCTGCCATCACCATAAATGGAAGGTGCTGTGGCATTTCTTATGCAATCAAGCCATTTAATCATGACCTCCGTATATTTACCATCCGTATCCATTCTGGGGCCATAAACATTAAAATAACGCAAGGCTACATAATCTAATCCATACATAAACTTATAGCTTCTCCACAATTGTTCTCCCCACAATTTTGCGCCACCATAAAATGTCTGGTTGTCATAAGGATGATCAGTTTCAGGTGTAGGGAAATTTTGAGCCAATCCATATACCGAAGCACTTGAACTGTAAATCACTTTTTTTATTTGATGCTTGACACACAATTCAGCTAATTCAAAAGTAGATTTAAGCATGACATCAAATCCATCCTTTGGACTAGCAGCGCAGGCATTGATTCGCAAAGCTGCCATATGAAATACATAATCAACCTGATTTAGATTCTGATCGAGTATTACTGTGTTTCTGATATCTTCTTCAATGAATTTGACACAGGAATTCTTAATAAAGCTATCCATGTTATCATAACTTCCTCTACTTAAATTGTCGATGATAATGATTTTATTTGGATTGAATTTTAGCAATTCTTCTACCACAAAAGAACCGATAAAACCTGCGCCACCAGTAATAAGTATATTACTTCCTTGAATTTTATTTAACATATTCATGATTATTTATAGACAGGATGAAAACTCCACTAATGATAAGTACAAAACCCAGGTAGGACAGCATGGAAAGGCGGTCCTGGAACAGAAAATAGCCCACAGCTGTTGTTAAAATAAAGTTTATGCCAGTAGCGATTGGAATTATCAATGAAAACTGGTTTGTTGACAACGCTTTAAAAAGGAAGAGGGCAGATATTACAATTAGTGAAAATGCAATTATGAAGTTAAAATTGAATATAAGTTTATGCCATTCTCTCCAAATGGATAGGGTACTCCCTTGTAATTGAGATTTAATTAAAGCTGCACCAGATACATTACATGTAGCATAGAGCATTATGTAAATAATTGTCTTTGCCATTTTAGTTGTAAATTGGATGTAGTTCAACAATTTCATCAATTACAAATACAGGTCTATTCCTGCTGGCATCAAGTGTCCGCCATAAATATTCTGCGATAATACCCAGTGAAATATTTGTAATGCCAAAGCCTACCATTAGTATAGAAATTAAAGCCGGCCATCCTCCCTCGAGATCGTCAAAAACCATTGTCCTGATAATGATATAGATCGTCCAAACCAGACCTAGAATGAAGAAACTAATTCCCATTAATGAAACGAGCCTTATCGGAGCAAATGAGAAAGCAACGAATGAATCGATGAGCAGTTTTATTTTTTTAGATATTGTCCATTTGGATTCACCTATCAACCTTTCCCTTTTCGAATAATTTATTCCAGATTGTTTAAATCCAAGGCTCAATATTTGGATAAAAACAGATGAATTACTTTCTATATTATTATTTAAGCAATTCTGAACTTTCTTACTAAACATGAGAATGTCAAAACCATTTTTAGGAAAATTCGATATTGCATATCTTCTCATAAAAAAGGCATAGGTCATTGATAATATTTTTTCTGTTTTGGCTGCTTTAGTATGGTTTCTAAATGCCCAGCAAATATCTGTACCCTTTTCAATAATATCCTCAAACATCTGATTGATCAGTTCCAGAGGGTCCTGAAGGTCTGCATACATAAAGGTAATATAATCGCCTTTTGCTTTTAATATCCCTGCTCTTAAGGCTGCATGTGAACCGAAGTTCTTTGAAAAACTGATAATTTGAGTAGTATATGCAACATGTTTACCATGTTTAAGTTTACTTAGTGTATTATCGCTAGAACCATCATTTACAAAAATCACTTCGGCATTGAAATTGCTATTTTTTTCCAGATATAGGTTTAACTGACTAATGAGATAATCAATATTTTCCTGCTCATTCAAAACTGGAATTATGATGGAAACTTTCATAATCTTTTATTCATTAATTTGTTAGAACCTTTGCCGGATTTCCAGCAACCTTTGAGTTTTCTGGAACGCTTTTTAATACATTACTACCCAGGCCCACCAGTGTACGCTCCCCTACGTGTATGCCATTAATTATATTTGATCCGCTTCCTATATAACAGTTGACCCCTATGTTTGTACTACCAGCAATAAGAACATTACTGCCAATTAATGTGTAATCTTCTATGTTTACATCATGATGTATAACTGAATTTGGCAAGATGCAAATGTGATTATGTAATTTGGCATTACTGGTTATAACAACCCCAGCCATAATTAAACAGTTATATCCGATTTGAACATGTTTACCAACAGTCGCCTTAGGATGAATGACAGTAATAAATCGTTCCTTACTTATTTCTAAAGAACTTATAATTGCGGCCCGCTTTTTATAAGATTGGTAACTGCCAGGTACTGCTAGCATGAATATTTCTGGGTGCTTTCGTAGAATTGTTCTAGGGAAAATTTCATACGTTGAAGAAGTAACTGTTGTATTGTCGTCAATAAAGCCCATAAAGTCGTATTCATTATCATCAATACAATCCAATGCTTCTATCCCATTGCCATTAAAAGGGAAAATTATCAATTTCTTCATGTACATTAATAACTGTTCAAGACCTCTATGATATAAACAATTTCTTCATCTGACAATTCAGCGTACATTGGTAAAGACAAGCAGTGGCTAGCTAAATATTCAGCCTGGGGACAATCGCCATATTGATAATTTAAATGGCTGTATGCTTTTTGCAAGTGACATGGAACAGGGTAATGCAGTCCGGCTGTAATATTCTTTTCGCTCAAATAACTGATCAGCTGATCTCTGTCGTCTGTGGTAACTACAAATAAATGGTATACAGAATCGGCCCATTTAGGTTGTCGCTGCATTTTTATCTTAGGATTTCTAATATTAGTTTGATATAATTCAGCGATCGCTTTTCGGCGATCATTCCAGACTGTTAAATGCCTCAGTTTAACTTTTAATGATGCCGCTTCTAATCCGCCCATTCTCATATTAAAACCAATTTGATCATGATAATACCTCACAGTTGATCCATGGTTTCGTAAACTTAATAGCAAATTATAGTACGATTCATCGTTTGTTGTTATGCCTCCCCCCTCACCACATGCACCTAAATTTTTTCCTGGATAAAAACTAAAACAGCCCATTCTACCAAAGCTGCCCACTGAGATGCCTTTATATTTTGCACCATGTGCTTGTGCCGCATCTTCAATAAAATGAAGGTTATGTTTATCACAGAGTTCTTTTACGCCATCAATGTCAAAGGGTTGTCCATAAAGATGTACGCCTATGATAGCTTTTGTTTTCTTGGTGATATGGCGTTCAATGAGATTAATGTCTAATTGCCAGGTGTCCTCAGTGCAATCCACAAATACTGGCGTGGCACCGGTGTACGAAACACCCCAGGCCGTGGCAATAAAGGTGTTGGCCGGAACGATGACTTCATCACCGACGCCAATTTTAAGCGCTAGCATGGAAAGGTGTAATGCCGAGGTTCCATTATTTACACCTACTGTATAATTGGTTCCGCAAAAATCCGCAAACTCCTGTTCAAATTCTTCTACAAATATACCACCTGAAAAGGAGGCATGCTCATAGACCTTCTCAAAGGCTGTGAATACTTCGTTTTTAATTTGGTGGTGCTGTTTTTTTAAATCCAGACAGGGGATCTTTTTACTTGATTCAATGATATCCATTTGAAATTATTTGATAAAAGACCAATTATTAGCTGATTATTTGGTCAACGGCCTTTAGAAACCTGGCAGGGTTTCCTGCATATATGGTGTTTTCCGGAACGTCTTGCAAGACTACTGAACCTGCTCCAATTATGGCGTTTTTTCCTACACGAACACCACAAAGTATTGTTACACTAGATCCAATCGAAGCACCTTCTTCGATAAAAGTTTCCATACATACCCAATTTTCTTCAGTTTGTAAGGATCCATCGGTATTAACAGCACGTGGAAACTTATCATTGATGAAAGTTACATTGTGGCCAATAAACACATGATCAGCGATATGAACACCTGTACAAATGAAGGTATGACTAGATACTTTACAATTTTTCCCTATGGTTACACCCTTTTGTATTTCTACAAAAGCCCCGATTTTACAACCATCATCAATTGAACAACCATATGCATTGACGAAATTATAGATCTGGACATCTTTTCCAAGTAATATATTCTCCAGGCATTGTCTTTCTTTGTGAATTGTGACCAGTTCCATTTTAATTTTTTAAAATATGTGTTTCTGTTTCTATGTGACGAGATTCCTTATGTTTTATTAAAACCTCACAGCCTTTGTTTTTTATTGATTTATTTGATGCCTCTAAGATATTTACCACATCCAAACCAATGGCAGCAGACGATCTTGGTTGTGTACTTTCTGACAGGCAATTAATAAAGTCAGTTGC
>Ga0182008_10000857_pt1 | contig 21108 bp, 21 predicted proteins | sample Sormic07211129_1_FD_120482 | JGI IMG/M metagenome (GOLD analysis project Ga0182008, IMG submission 120482) | Rhizosphere microbial communities from Sorghum bicolor, Mead, Nebraska, USA - 072115-129_1 metaG | ecosystem: Host-associated > Plants > Roots > Rhizosphere | place: USA: Nebraska...
ATTACCCAATGGAGGGTTGCAACTACTGCAAATACCTATGTCACTCAATCTGCAAACAATCCTATTTTAGATAATCCGTTTGGAACTTTGGCAAGATGGGGTGGGATTGAAGTTGAGTATTGGGATCCGAACGGTGGGCCTTATGACAATGGAGGTTTTGCATTAAATTATGATGTACGGATGGAATCACCGGGAAGTCCGAATGTTTGTTTATTATACCCTATGAATTATACTGATGCTAATGTGACTGTAACATCATTTTATTTGGATCCAACAGCACCTGATGATTATGTTGTGGTGATTGTTAATACGTAATAATATAAATTTGTTTCAAGCCCTTAAAATTCAATGCTTAAGGGCTTTGTTTTTACACTAAATTTAAAATGTTATGAAGGATAATGATTTTATTTAGATTAGAAATGCTATAAAAGTAAATGGCACCAAATGTCTTTTGTTGGCGCCATTTAGCATTGTACCCATAACCGAAGAGATGTCGGAATATTTAATAGAAGATTTAGAGAGAATCTCACAATTAATAGAAATGAAATATTAACTAGCATAACATATCATTTTTACAATTAACAAATATCATTACGGTAGTATTATAAGTAAAGTTTTAAAACAGAATTAGAATAGACATAAAAATAATTTTATTTTTTTCAAAAACAGCTGATTGAGACCAATAATAAAATTTTTATAGTCCTTTGAGTTATTGTATCCTATCCTATGACCTTTTCACGATGTTGCTTACCCCATGCATGCATTACTTTAATTAATTCAGATAGTGTATCACTGTAAAGTGTGAGTTCGTATTCCACTGTCACAGGGCTAGTATCGCATACTTTACGTGTGACCAGACCATTCATTTCCATTTCCTTCAACTCCTTCGATAATATCCGCGGTGATATTCCAGCTTCCCTAGATAGCTCCCTGAACTTTAATTTTCCACCTCTTAGGATAGAAATGAGAACCAGTTTCCATTTTCCACCCACGACATGCAATGTATCCTGAAGTGTGAGCATAGCTATTTTACATTCCCGGTCTGTTGCCGGTATTAAACATTGAACTTTTCTTTCCATGATATCCTTTTTGTAACCAGTATTCTAAATGTAACTCAACGCAAAATTAATGAATTTCATACTAGCTTTGTCCCTACAAAATTAAGAGGTCAAAATTTATAATCTATTAAATACAAAGAGATATGACAGCAATTATCAATGAAGAAAACAAGATTAGTGCAGAGAACGTATTCCATAAGCATCTTTCTATGTTTACAACCGGAATGAGTAAGGAAGACTATGCAAATCTATTTACTGAAGATGCCGTACAGGAATACCCATATGCACCGGCACCCTTTGCAGCGAAGATAGAAGGTCGGGATGAGATTGCAGCGTATATAGAAAATGTAGTTAAGGGTGCTACCAATTGGAACTTTACAAACTTTGATTTCAGTGCAACGTCCAATCCGAACATTTTTTTTGTTGAATTTCATGGCAGTGCTCTGGTAACTTCAACGGGCAAAACCTATGATCAATTGTTCATCGCCCGTATCACGATGAGCGGAGACAAGATCGCTAACTTTAAAGAGTTTTGGAATCCAACATGGATCATAGATGCTTTTGTATAAAAAATATAAAAGTTAAATCGATCAAAAAAAAGACATTTACATTACGTAGGTGTCTTTTTTACTGCTATTGATCTTGAATATGAGAATTAAGGGTTCAATGTGGGTATTCGTTTTTACCAAATGGTAACTATGCTGAGATAACTATTGATTAACTTTGTAATAATGAATGAATTAATAAACTATATTTTAAAGTTTGGAAATTTAAACCAACAACAAATAGAATTTATCAAAAGAAAAACAACTGAATTAGAGTTAAAGACAGACGATTTTTTTTCTGAAGCAGGAAAAATTCCGATGCACATTGGTTTTGTTGTTGAGGGTGTCTTTCGTTGTTATTATTACAATAACAGAGGTGAGGAGATCACTAACTATTTCATTGACGAGTACAGTTTTGTTTCGGACCAGCAAAAATTTGATGCACAAATTGCAGCTTCGGAATATGTGCAAGCTGTTACATCTTGTAGATTGCTTGTTTTCACAAAGAAAAATTGGGACGAAATTTCAAATACAATTCTTGACTGGGATAGGATCGCTGCAAAAAGTGGTGCAAAAATGTTTGATGGATGCTATGGACAGAAGAAGTCCTCTGGTTTCAGAAGATGCTACCACGCGTTATTTGTCGTTCCTTGAAAAATTTCCAAAAGTGGCCAATCGCGTTCCGCTTTCCTATGTCGCTTCATACTTAGGAATTACACAACAATCATTGAGCAGAATAAGAAAAAACATCCGTTAAGATGTTTTTTACCAAATGGTAAATGCTCATCTAACTAAAAAAGCAACCTTTGTATCATTAATTTAATGAACAAAAAATGAGCAAAAAGATCATATTGATTACCGGAACAAATAGCGGTTTTGGCTGGCTTACTACTAATACTGTAGCCGCTTTAGGGCATCAGGTTTATGCTACTATGCGAGATACCAAAGGGAAAAATGCTGAAAAAGCAGAAGCGTTATCAAAAGTAGAGAACGTAAATGTTTTGGATGTGAACCTGACTGATGAAACAAGCGTGAAAAATGCCGTTGAAAGCATCATCTCCAAAGAAGGAAAACTTGATGTTTTGGTCAATAACGCAGGTTTCAGCAGAAATGGTGTCGCTGAAAGCTTTACAACCGCTGATCTGCAAGAGATGTTTGACATTAACGTGATAGCACCCTGGAGTTTTATAAAAGCGGTATTACCTGCTATGCGTAAGAAATCAGAAGGCTTAATCGTTAATGTTACCAGCGGTTTTGGTCGATTTGGATTTCCATTGTACAGTTCTTCAAAATTTGCATTCGAAGGATTGAGCGAAGGACTGCACTACGAAGTAAGACCTTTGGGAGTTGATGTAGCAATAGTTCAGCCTGGTGCATTTCCAACTGAGATGTCTCAAAAACTGGTGTTTGGTTCCGATGCTTCTGTTAATGATGGTTATTCAGCGATTGCTGATATTCCAAATAGGATGGGAGCTGCAGTTGGACAAATGTTTGAAACTTTAAAACCGAACCCGCAGGATGTTGCCGACGCAATAGTTGACCTTATTGATTTACCAAAAGGACAAAGGCCATTAAGAACTGTGGTTGATTCATTTACAGGAACTTTTGTAAAGGTCGCCAACGATGCTGTAAAAGCGGAATATGAAAAGGGTATTGTCAAATTTGGAATGAAAGACCTTTTATTGTAATTCTCGCTACTTTATAACATGGTCAAAACATTAAAGCCCTCATCGAAATAAGGGCTTTTGGAATTATGTGTCAATAGGTGTTAGACGGATCAGATCACGTAATTCATTTAAATATTCAGCAAAACGAGTTCAAAATATCCATTTCGATAGAAGATCAGCTAGATTTATTCGAAATCGAAGACTTTTACCTTTGCGCTATATTGAAAAGAACTTTTTAAGTGGGGTCGAAATAGCCAGTGAGATCGGATATATCCATCAACTATTAGTCTGCTAAAGAATTAGAGAGAAAAGGATTGATAAAATCTAAAAAAGATAAGAAGAAAAAGAATAATTGATTGATCTCTGCTTAAGTAATTGTCGTAATTTATCCTCTTATCTGTTTTATTGTTTTTAACATAAACATTTGTACGTTATTTGCTACATTATGTTCCTAACCAAATATATTTAAAATATGCAATTCATTGATTTCAAAAAAGAACATTTCAGTCATAATGAAGCAGCAGGAAGTTATTTCATTCAAATTTCAAAAGATGAAATCGGGTATGGAGATATCGAAGTTTTGGAACAACTCGATGATGAAACTTACTCAAAAACTGAGTATGAACTTGTTGACGAAGTAAGTAAAATTACAATAAAGATGAAAGACCCGGCCAATATTAGAGTTAATTTTTAAGAAAAAACGCCAAAGTGAATTTACTTGGCGTTTTTAATTTATCCTAAAATAATTTTGTTCTTCATCATAATTTTTAAAAATTGTAAGGAAAAATTCATCTATACCTCTCTATAGGTCTGAATGTATAAATATTGGTAAGGAAAATCTTATCACAAGAGCTCTAAAAATAAACATCTTATCAATAAAATTGCAGTAATAGTTTTTAGTCTATTATCATTTAGATCAGTGTATCATTAGACGTTTTTTTGCGAATGATCAGTGGCCCCCGCTATCACTTCTTCAGCATCTTCTGCAGGAACTGTTTGTGGACTCCATTTAGTATGATTTGATAATTTTAGTTTATGTCCCATTATTTTGGTGTAAACTTTAGTAAATTCTGCACCGAAAAAAATAATCTGAAAGCTGTAGTTAACCCACAGCAATAATAAAATAATCGTTCCAGCTGTTCCAAAAGAAGAGCTGGGATTAAACTTTTCAAAGTAGAAAGTTAGGACATATTTACCTAAAGTAAAAAGTACAGCTGTTACTGCAGCCCCTACCCAGACAGATTTCCATTGTAGCTCTACATCAGGTAAAATTTTGAACATGGCTGCAAAAAGAAATAGTGTAACTAACAAACCCACCACAATATTTATGATATTCATAAATATTAAAGTTTCGAGTCCAAAGCGACGAATTACCCAATCATTAGCAAGACCTATAAAAGTGCTTAAAAGTAATGTAATTAACAAAAGAAATGCAATGACAACAATCATTCCTAACGAATTTGCCCGATCAAGTATGTATTTTTGCCATGCTTTTTTTGGAGCGGCAGTTACGTCCCACAGCTTGTTTAGAGATTTTTGAAATTGAAAGAATAGTGAAGTCGCTCCGAATACCAACGTTACAATTCCAATGATCTTCATAACAACGTTTTCCTTATCAACCATTCCGCCAATTACCATTTCTTCCAAGCTCTTGCCCACATCTTTACCCATCATACTCCCTATCAGCCTAGTGATTTCTCCTCGTACCGCTTCCTCGCCAAAGAAAATTCCTGTAATCCAAATAACGATAATTAAAAGACCTGGAATTGAAAAAATTGCGCTATATGCTAAGCTAGCGGCTTCAGTACCTAAATCCCTTGCGCTCCAATCTTGATAAGTGCCTTTAAGTATTTTCCAGAAGTTGTTTACTATTTTCATAAATGATTTTTTGATTAATATTGGATAACGATTTGTCGCTGTTACTTTTGATTTAATTGTGAGAAATTCAAATTTTATACCTATTTCAAGTTCAATCATAAAAAGATTGTCTATTGTACTCTACATACTCCGTAATACATCTTATAATATTGACTGACAACTTAATCTTGAAGACAATGTGATAGGAAATAGGTATATTTCTACTACCTAGGCTCAGACTAAATGTAAACGACAGGATATGTTAAACTTAGCGGTTTGAAAAAAATAAAAGATATTTTCCCGATACACTCAGCATAATTTCATTTTATGTTGTACTTGCGACTTGATAGTAACTAATTATAAATTGATATTGAAAGCTTTGAGGCCTAATGAACTTTTTGCGGGTAATTATTGTTATTGTCAGCACGAATCTGCTGCCGAAAGAGGAAAAGTCCTGAAAAAGTAATTTACTAGAATTTTTTTTAACTTATTGCACCACTATCCAATTTGGTACTATATAAACATAATCTTTGGCAAACATATTGTTAGTTGTAGCAAAAGCCATAGATAAAAAATGCTTTTAAGTTTAACCAACCAAATATTATTATGAAAAATTCAATTCTTACACTGCTGGCAGTTGCTGCCATGCTATCTTGCAACAAGAAGGATACAGTGTCAACAGACAACTCGGTAGATTCGACAGATATGTCATCTACAGCTCCGATGGATTCACCACAGACTTTAAACGATTCTGCAACTGTGTCAAGCACAGGGACTGATGCAAATTCCTTAAGTACTCAAGATAAAAGTTTTGTAGATGCTGCTGCCAAAGGTGGGATGATGGAAGTAATGATGGGAGAACTTGCTGCTGTAAATGCTTCGAACGCATCTGTGAAGTCTTTAGGAAAAATGATTGCCAAAGATCATAAAATGGCGAATGACGAACTGAAAAAATGGGCAGCCGCGGCGAATTACTCTCTGCCATCTACTATGGATGCTTCACAGCAAAAAATGCATGATGACTTAAAAGCAAAAAAAGGAGCTGATTTTGATAAGGCTTACGTAGATATGATGGTTAATGATCATAAAAAAGATATTGCAGCTTTCAAAATACAATCTAAAGATGGTACTGATGTTAATTTAAAAGCATTCGCAACTAAAACACTTCCAACGCTTGAAAATCACATGATGGAATCGGAGAAAGTGAAATCTGCTATGAAATAGATACTCTAACTAATCTGATGTAAAAAGCTGTCATTTTTGGCAGCTTTTTTCTGTGTTTAGAATTATAAAACTCAATAATGATAGGTTGTATGCAGAATAATAATGAAAGCAGACCATTGAAAATATTCATAAATATTGTTAAACCATCAAATTCCTCTGAAGATAGTATTTAAATACTAAAAATATTAATGTAAAAATTAGGATGTGCCGATCTCATATTGTGACTTTATTATACTTAAAAGACTTTTCACACATGAACTGATTTGGATGAATGGGCAGTTGGTAGTGATATTTTTAAGAATGAGCTACAGTTATTTTATATAGCCTATCTCCGTTTCTTTAGAGATCGTTTACAATCAGGTGAATGATAAGATGTCAAATTTATGCCCTGTCAAAACAGAAGACTGCTCAGCAGATCAACAGAATATTTCAAATTATTAATTCTTCTCATTATGTCTTTTTTAAAGCTGATGATTTATGGACTGCCGTCTTGCCTGTCTTTTCGCTTATCACCTCATATTGCGGTCTTTGTTCTGATGCACGCCTTTGTTTTTGCATGAAGCAAAATCACTTGTGTGAATTTTTGTTATTATACCATATGTTTCACCGTATCGAAATTTCCATTTAACGTGATCTCCTATTTTTAACATATTTTTTTAGTGTACTTTTGTGATTAACTGCTTCAAACCCTAATATCAAAATTATAAAATATTACTTCAATTATTTTATCCAAACTCATTTTTCCATTTGATCTTTAGTCTGGCATACTCAACATTTTCCTCTGCCTCTTTCCAAATTTTATAAAATATATCAGCAGCTTTGGCTTTTTCCGGATCACCTGTCTCACGTTTCATTTGCTGATATCCCTTTTCTGCATCGTATTTCTTTCCACCTTTATAATTAAAATAACGTCTTGCCCTTGTAAATCCCATTTGCAAATATTTCCTCGCCATATCAGCCCCGACAAAATCATCCTTTTTCAGATAGTCTAAAAATAGAGAAAAGATCATCTTAGAGCTAGCTGCGGCAATTTCTTCATTTTTAAATCGCCAGTACGGTCCTATTTCCGACTTATAGGGTTCACAGATCAGCACACCCTGTTCACCTTTCCCAACTCTATATTTTTCTGGATGCAACCGATAGTCAATATCAGGCTTCCAAGCATAGTCTTCAGATCTAAAATTCAAATAGCTCGGTTTGTCATTGCTCATTTAAGTTAATGAACAAACATAATGCCTTAAATCCTGTGTGATTTTTTTAATGAAGATTTATAGTTCAAAACAAATTGAATTATTCGTAACACTATCTTTGTTTGAAACTCTGACTAAAATAAGATTATTCATGGGGAACAACGAACTGAATGATACGGTGTTTTTTCCGGCATCTGTGGTAGAGATTTTCACTATTGTATTTCATAAACAAGTGTTTTTCAAAATCAATAAGTTTGGATAATCCTTAGAAGCTCTCTATGTTGCTGTAAGCTGAAATTTATTACAAAAGATTTGTGGACAATAGTAACGTTTCAAAACAAATGTTGATCTAGAAAAATTAACAACGCAAAAGGAATATAAAATTGTTATTACATAAACACAAGAAATTGAAGCAATAGGATTAACAGATGTTACCGGTTTTACTTTCACTTGATGAACGATCAGGATGAATTTTTATAAAAATTTTCTGGATTTTTGAACAAAAACCTGTAAATGCTTGATTATGTCATGTATATCATTCTTCTAAAGTAGCTAAACTATATAATGCCTGTAAATCAGACTTTATTTATAATTCTGATTTAAATCATAATCATAATCACATAATTAATATATTTTAGCAACGCAAATAGACGATTAATATTTGCATGGTCTGGTTAATCCTTCTATATTTAGAGGGATTTTTATTTTTATCTAATTGTAGAATTGGATATTCGCTAGAATTAAATAAGTACCTGCTTCGCGAAGTTTAATAATATATCCTGCGGTTATCAATTTTTAGGACATTGTCCTTCTCCATCTTCTTAACAGCTCTTATGACGGTTTCGACTCTGAGACCTGTTAAGTTAGCCAGCTGCTGTCTTGTGAAAGGGATTTCGAAAGAATAGGGCTTGGTTTCCAAACTATTACTTTTAATATCATCCAGAAGAGTTCTTATTTTAAAGATCGGATCGGGAGAGGAGAGGCTAAAAAGCATTTTGTATTTATTATATAATTTGTCTGATAAAGACCTATATATAGCTAAGGAGACTTCCGGATGCTTCGTTAACAAATTAAAAAAATCTAATTTAGGTATCTTTAAAATGCTGCATTTTGTTTTTGCAATCGCATTCATAGGATAGGGGCGATCATTAAAAAGTAAAGATTCATCGAGGCTCTCTCCGGAAGAAAATATATTTTGAACAAATTCTCTTCCGTCAAAGTGATAATTATTAAGTTCTACAACACCATTAATAATCTGGAAATAATATTTCGGATAACTGCCTTCTGAGAAAATTTTTTGGTTTGCAGCATAATTCTCATATTTTGCTCCATAAGCAAGTAATAGGTTTTCGCCGAGTATCATAATTGTTAGTTTAAGGTTTAAGAATCTAATAATAATTTGTATATCTTACAAATTTTAAACCATTACATTATGAATTCAAAAGCCAGATGTATTTGTGGTATGCCTGAGCTAAAAATTAATGAGTTATGAAAAAAAAAGAATTATATTGTTTATCAATAATTGTCCTGTATGAAAAGCTTTCAAATTAAATTTAAAAACGAAAGGAAAGAAAGATTTAAAGAACATAGAGACTTGATTCCTACATAGAACACATTCAGTTCTTTAGCTGTGTCAATCTTATTGTTTTACTACTTCCCTGAATTTACGTTGATTCCATCTTCTTTTAAATATCCGACCTTCTTCAAATCTATAAAAAAAAGTATCCTTCTCCCATTCATTGGGTCTAATCAATGTAAAACACTCACCTTCCGGAAGTTCAATAATCTCATGTATTGTAGAGGCTGTGACATAGTGCGACGTGCCTTCTTTTCTGTGATGAACAGAGGAGGTATAAGAACCATCATCATCTATTTCATAAATTCTTTCAATATAACTACCTTTTAAAATATGTGAAGTAAAACTAAATGGATGATCATGTATATGTTCGTTTTGATCCTTTTCACTAAAATGATGAATTACCGCATCAAAGGGTAAACCTTTAAGATGATGTTTTACGAATACAGAATTCATCTTTTCACGCTTAATTTTTATGCTAATCATAATAATATTGATTTTGTAGTCAAGAAATCCTGAGAAATTGTTGAATTTATATTCTACTTTAGATTATTGTACGTGGAATTACCAATTGATCACATTAACAACGATCATTTTTACCTTAAAAATAATGAAATTTACTTATAAATTATATCTACATATTTTCTTTACTATCAAAGTTTCAAATTTCGAGGGCATTCCAATTTAAATGTGCAGATGAATTAAAATTAACTACCAGTTATCTACTTGTTGAAAATACCGTTTTTTGTTTGATTTAGCAAAACTATTGGTATTAGAATTGCAAATATTTTATTATCTTTTAACTATAATTGCAGAAACAGATCCACATGTTATTAAAATGGATTTTTACTCTTAATTAAGTAAATGATTGATTTTCTTCCAAAAGATATTTTTACATTACCAAAAAACTATATGAAAAATCCCACGGAGCATCCCACTGATTACTTTTTTGAAAAATTTCAGATTTTACCGAGCATAAAATCATGTATTGTTATTCCTGTAAAAGATGAAGAAGCATATATTTTAAAAAACCTTGCTTCATTTGCTGTTCAGGTTGATGTTTTCGGAGCATTGTTGGATCCCAGCCAATTTGAAATTTTGATTTTAGCTAATAATTGTACTGACCGTACAGTAACATTCATTCAGGAATTTCAACGACAACACCCACATCTTAATCTATATTTGGAAGAAGTAAAATTATCTCCAAAACAAGCGAACATCGGATATGTACGCAGAAAATTAATGGAATGTGGTTATTCTAGGCTTAGCAAAAATGGTGGCGGAAATATCCTCACTACTGATGGTGATACTGTCGTTGCACCTGACTGGATTGCTCAGACTCATTTAGAGATTGAAAATGACGCTGATGCGGTAGGAGGCAGAATTTTACTTTCGGGCCACGAACTGTCAGATCTGGATGAATTTACTCTTTTGCATCACCTAAGAGACGAAAAATATCATCTTTTAATCGCCGAACTGGAAGGAAAAATCATTAATCCGGTTTACGATCCGAATCCGAGACATCATCAACATTTCAACGGAAGTTTTGCCATTACTACCGAGTGCTATGCAAAATCTGGAGGAGTTCCTATAATCGATCATCTGGAAGACTGCGCATTTTTCGAAAGATTAGAAAGCGTAGATGCAAAGATTCGTCACAGTCCGAAAGTCACTGTCCATACTTCTGCAAGATGCATCGGGCGAGCGGAAATTGGCCTCTCTTATCAACTGAATATCTGGAAAAATTTAGGAAACAATGTGGAAGAATATTTTGTTGAATCATGTGCTTCCATTATCAGCAGACTTACTCAAAAAAGAAGTTTAATTACGTTGTGGGAATCTAGGGAACAAATACAGTCAGATTTTGATCAAATGCTAAAAAAAATCCTTCCTGAAATTACCGTCAGTGAAGAAATATATCATTCTTTTCTGAATATGCTTTATTTTGGAGAATGGTATAAAGAAGTAATGCAACTACAAAATGTTTCACATACGAAGAAATTCCCAGCTGTTCATATTGACACAGCAATTCAAGATTTACAAATGAAGATTGAGGAATATGCTGATCACGATCTTTCCCAGACATCAATTCGATAACTTTCTGCTCGGTCCGAAAAAACATTCATCATTTTGCTGTGCATCAATTTTTTAAAACTCTCATGCACCTCATCTCCCGTTTGCGGATAATCGTGAACTTCAGGAAGCCAATGTACCAAAACGATATGCCCTTTCGGAAGGAGCTTTTCAAACAAATTTCCAATAGAAGATTTCCAATCGCTCGGTGACAGATAATAAGCAACTTCAGAAATCATAATTAAGTCATACTGCTCGTCAGGAAGTTCTTCATCAAAACTCATTTTTTTAAAAGATACATTGTTTAATTTTTCGCAGCGTTTAATAGCAATATCCAAAGCCTTTTGTGAAACATCTGTAGCTAATAAATGCATACTTTTTTCTGCGATAAGTTGTGTAAGAACTCCGATAGAGCAACCAATTTCCAAAACATTTTCATACTGTTTTTTAGGAAGTGCTTCGATGGTTGCCGCATATTTTTTTGCCTCATAGTCACTGGTTTCAAAGTTCCATGGATCTTCATTTGCAGCATAGACGCCCTTAAAATATTCAGAATCTAGAGATTGTTTTTCGTTCATTATTTTGCGATAAAAAAAGTTTCGTACGGAACATTAAATTCATTGAGCATTTCTTGAGAAAGCTTAAATCCTCCAGGATCATCGCTGATTAAATTGGTAATCTGAGAACGATGTTGCGAGATTGCTTGCTGCTTTTGATGTAGCACGCTGCTAATATTTAAGCGAAACGGCATTGATTCCTCAGCAACAGGTTCATCTCCATCTTGCCCCAGCTCTTTTAGCCAAATCGGATATTCATATATTTTTGCATTTGAAGTTTCAGCAGCATCTATTAGTTGAAAAGCTGCCTGATGATCAGGATGAGGATCTCTTCTCCAGGGAACAAAAATACTTTGTGGTTGGAGCATAGCTATTATTTTTGAAATATTTTCTACGGCCCCTTCAAATTCTCCATGATGAACTGAAGGTACACTTCGGTCTGTATATCTGCAAAAAATAATATTTTCGGCTGGGACACCAAGAATTTCTGCGGCATTTAACAGCTCATTCTCCCGTAAGTCTCTCAATTTGTCAGCCGGATATTCTATGCTGTTTGGATGTGATAAGGTACCGTCACTGAGCAATAGAATATAAACAGTCTGTCCATATTTGCGCAATAACGAAATGACTCCGCCACACCCAAGACTTTCGTCGTCTGAATGGGGAGCAATGATAAGCGTTGTTCCAAATCCGGTAACACATTGTTCCGGTGCTAATGGAATTGTATCGACATCAATTTGATTCATTTTTTGATTTTTTAAAATTAAGATTCCATACCTCGCTGGCTGCTGTATCTGACTGTAGAATATATCCGCCGACATCTGCCAATACCGCATCGGGTCCAGGCTGACGTAAATAGGTGCTGAGATCCCGAATGATTCTTTCAAAATGGTATGGTTTATTGAGACCACGAGCACCTACACATTTTTGACAAAGATTTATGACCTCAATACATATCTGCTCTATGGCAGTTCGCATCATATTGGCATAAATGATAAAGCTTTCACCCTCAATCCGTATCGGTTGTTTCATATAACGATCCATTCTGTGAGATACAGCGATTAACCACTGGTTTCCTGATTCTACTGCGATAATCATTTGTCCTAACCTCATTTTTTGAAAAGGATCATTTGTTCTGTTTAAACTTTGAAGATAATTTTTTGTTTCGTTTAAAAGTTGTTCTGCGGCACCTAGCTGAACAGCCGCAAAGCGGACGGCACCTGCGCTAAAACCAGGCTGTCGGTAATAATCCCCGGCCAATCCCAATAGATTTGTTTTAGGAATGTAAGCGTTTACAAAAGTCATTTTAAAGCTCCTGCTGGCTTTCATTCCCATTGGGTTCCACCAGATGAAATCACTTTTTACTTTTATTTTATCTAATGGAACTACACTCATTTGCCAGGATCCATCTTTCCTTGCAGCGGTCACAATCGGTCGTGTGACATAATCTGTTCCTGTAGCAAAAGTTTTTGAACCATTGAGCTGATAAATTCCTTTACCTATTTTTGATAAAAAAGTTCCATCATCGGCCTGAGTATTCCAGACACCAAAAAGTTTACCGTTAATAGCATCTGCTGCGAAAAGTTTTTTTTGCTTTTCAGTTCCAAATTGATTGATTAAAATCTGAGCATTAATGTGGCCTTCCAAAACTCTTCCCACGACTAAATTTCCACTGCCTATTTTTTTCAGAATCATAAGCATTGCTAAATTTGTTCCAGGAATCAGTCCTAAATTTTGGCCACCATATTTTTTACAAATACTTGCAGTCAATAGCTTGGAAGATCTCAGTTTTGCTAGAGCTTTTTCAGGGAAAGAGTTTACAGAATCTGTTTCTGCAGCCTCGGCGACGGATTCTTCTCCAATGATTTGGGCAGAAATGACTAATTCTGCCAATTTGGACCGACTAATTTTTGAGTGTTTTTTTTTCAACTTTTTAATAATAAAAATAATGGTATAAGAAAGTCTTTTCCCTTCACTTCCTGATGAATTGTTATGCTTCAATTACATAATATTAATCATCACTCAGATTAGCGAAAGTTAATATGTGGTAAGCTTTCATTCTTTTCTTAAATTTGATAACAGCTTGTATACTTTCTGGATCAGGAATTCTTTCTAGTGTATTGGTACTAAAAACATCCCAGATGCCACTGTGATGCCAGTCATCTAAATCATCCCAATCCGGACGGTCAATAATTGGATAGTAACAGCAGCCCAAAAGTGGAAGTCCTGATTTAATAATAGAATCACATTCCTCAGTAATAGATCGGATCCACTTTGCGCGGTCTTCGCCTGGATGACTGGTTTCGGCTATGATCATTGGTCTTCCATATCGTATGAAAACATTCTCAATTAAAGAATGAAGCGAACGAAACAACGGATGAGGTGGCTCTTCTGCCCAAGGTAAAAATTCATGGGTTTCATTGATCCATTGGTTGTTGTAATAGTAATTGACTCCGATAATATCTAAATATTCCGGTTTCCCTCTAAGTTCGGGACACATTTTTCCTGAAAGAATATCATGAACCTGAAATTGTTCGAAATGTTTCTCTTGAGCAAATAAAACTGCTCCGGAATTGTTGGGATCATTAGAAACAATACTCACCAACGGTTCTGTAATCAATATTCTTATGGTAGGATCTTCCACTTTCATCGTTTCAATCCCTTCGATGTACGCTTTCATTAAAGCATATTTCACTTCCCACCCGTGCCCTGTGCAATACGGAGAGGTGCCCCTCACATCGCCACCCAGCCAGGAAATAAAACTGACTTCATTGATTGGCGTTACGATTAAAAGACCGTCGGGAACTAAACTTCGATATTTAATGACAAATTCGCTGCATAAGCGACTGAATCTTCTTGCAAACATCGGATGGAGCGGAGTAAGGTCATCCGGAAAACCAAAATGACAGATGTCCCAAAGCACCTGAATATTTTTGGATTGAGATAATTTAATGATGCGATCTACCTCGCTCCAATCATAATGGTAAGGTTTAGTTTCAACCACACTCCAACGAATTCCTTCACGGATGGTTTTAATTCCTAATTCATTTAAATTGTCGTAATCTTCTTCCAGATATTGCTCGTGCCCAGATACTTTATACAGATCTATTCTATTGCCAAATGCATTCTGCTGATCTGCACATTCAAACCCGCCCATGAGAAAACTATTGAACGGATTGGTATTTAAAGCCAAAAGATCATTGCTGAACATACGCTTCCCTGCTTTTTAGTTTTTTGAAAAGTGTTAATGACTGCGCAACGACCTGATCCATGTTATAATATTTATATGTTCCTAGACGCCCAGTGAAAAATACATTCGGATGACCTTCAGACAGCCTTTTGTACTGGTTGTAAATTTCCTGGTTCTGCTTTCTCGGAATTGGATAATACGGATCACCTTCGGCAGTTGGGTATTCGTAGACAATGGTTGTTTTTTCGTTTTTTTGTCCGGTTAAAAATTTAAATTCAGTAATTCTGGTGTATAAATTTGAGGTTGGATAATTAACGGTTCCCGTAGCCTGATAATTTTCCTGATTCAATGTTTCAAATTTAAAATCTATAGAACGGTAAGGCAATTTTCCGTAACAGTAATCAAAATAAGAATCGATAGGACCTGTGTAAATTAAAGTTTTAAAAGGAATAATATCCACAATATCTTTATAATCCGTCTGAAGCATAATGTTGATATTTTTGTGCGAAAGCATTTTCTTAAACATTTCTGTATATCCATTTTTTGGCATCGCCTGAAAAGTGTCTGTGAAATAGCGGTCGTCTTTATTTGTTCTCGTTGGAACGCGCGCAGTGACTGAAGCATCAAGTTCAGAAGGATCTAAATCCCACTGTTTTTTGGTGTAGCCTTTGAAAAATTTTTCATAAAGTTCTTTTCCGACAACGTTCAAGACGACATCCTCGGAGGTGAGGATAGGGTTTCTCTTGTCAGCTTTTGAGGCTAAGAAATCGGTAACTTCGTCAGATGTCAGATTTTTACCATACAATTCATTAATGGTGGTCAGATTAATCGGAATGGGAACCAATAGTCCGTCGACACTTCCTAGAACACGGTGTTCATATGGACGCCAATCGGTAAACTGTCCCAAATATTTGAAAACATCTTCAGAATTGGTATGGAAAATATGAGGCCCGTATTTGTGAATTAAAATTCCATCTTCATTATAAAAATCGAAGGCATTTCCTGCAATATGATCGCGTTTATCAACAATTAAGATTTTCTTTCCATCATGGGCAAGACGCTCTGCTAAAACGGCTCCGGCAAAACCGCAGCCTACTATTAAAAAATCATACATGGTTGATTTGCTTTTGTGTATTTATAATTTGAGTCTGATCCTTTTTTACATTATTAATAAGGGCATTCATTTTATTGAATGTATGATCCCACGAATCATTTTCAAGAAAATGATCAACCGTTCTCAGCCAGTGATCTTTCTCTGTTTCATTGAATATTTTTTCTGCAGCCGAAATAAATGAATCCGCATTATCAATGATCTGTACCAGACCTGCGTTACCGTAAGGTTGCACCACATCTTTTATTGCTGTAGATATTACAGGCTTTCCTGCTGCCAGATATTCCGGAGTTTTGGTAGGACTAATGAATTCTGTTGATTCATTTAACGCGAATAAAATCAGTGCTATATCCCAATGGGCAATATATAATGGCAGTTCTGTATAGGTTTTTGGACCTAGATAATGAATGTTGTCTGCTTGTGGTAAATCATCAGGACTGATTTTAACAACAGGACCGATAATTACAAACTGCCAGTCTGGTCGTTGCGTAGAAACCTCACGTAGAAGTTCTATATCAAATCTTTCGTCAACAACCCCAAAAAAACCAAGTCTTGGAGAATCAATCGACATTTGATCTTCTGGTTCATGCTGAATCTTTCGTGCATTTCCGAAGTGAGCTTTATCAATACTGCTTGGCATTGCATGAATATTGTGGTGGCGATTTTTCTTAGCCTGATAAAGTGAATTACCACCCGTGAAAACAAGATCAGCTTTCTTAAAGAGCTGCTCTTCTAATTCTAAAAGCTGTGGCGGGGCAAATCTGAAAGCGGACAGCTCATCCATGGAATCATAAATGATTTTTGCAGGATTCAGATGATCGGTAAACTGCAAAGCCATTGGAGTATAATACCAGTTGATATAATTGTCAATAGCATACTCTTTTAGTACCTGATTAATCAAATCCCGGAGTCTTTCGTTCGTGGTATCATCATGTCTGGTGATAAACAGTTCCACAATAGTAACGCCGTCCTGAATATTGACAATGTACTTATCTGAATCTCCAATCTTCGGTTCTTCGAAATAAAATACCTGATAAAACTTTGAAAACCTTGTAAGAAGGTGTTGTGGTCGCTGGTAAACAAAATTCCACGACAGATGACTATAACATAGTAAGTTCATATATTATTGTTGATTTAGTGTAAACAATTTAGATAAATAGATATTTAGTAATTTATGAGACAGATCATAATAACCATTATTACCATCGCAATTACTAGCAATAAAAAAAATGTTGGGGCTGCAAATTTTTCATTTAAGTTCGCACTTTACAGTATCAGGTGAAAACATAATAGCAGTAAAATGATTACCTGTCAGGTTGCACTGGTTGAATTTCACCAGTTGGCATAGATTGAAATAACGAAGGAAAAACCATCTGTAATATGAAATAAACTAATACGGTTAAGGGGATTAATGAAAGCAGGATAATAATTAGAAAATTCGGCTTATTTTTTTTTGATTGTTGATCCATAGTTAATATAGTAAGATGCTTTGGTTATTATAAATTTGCAATAAACTCTATTTATACATTTGCAATTATTCTGCCATTTAATGAATTTAAGTTTAATTGGTAGGGAGTATATTGCAATATTATCATTATTTATGATTGAAATCATAAATAATCCTAAAAGTGAATATGTTTTCAATTTTATGTACCACAAATAGCTATGTCAATCAAAACCATTATAATTGTAAATTTACAATGAAATTTAAATTCTTCTATTGTTTGATAATTAAGTGTGCTGTGACGTCTTTTTTGTTGTACCAGACTTCGATTTCCAGCTCCATTGAATTCTACTCAAATGCAATTCTAGGACTTCCGTAGCGTTGTCTTGATGAGAAATAAATTGAAGTTATTTGCTGTTATTTTTTCTTTCGAAAGCAATCTCTTATTAAAGAGCCTGTTTTTTCATTTATAATAACCACTGGAAGTTATTTTTAAAACATTACACATTTTTTCAATCGAAAATAAATACTCATGATTTTTAATGAATTCAGATTTCATCGACCGTTCTTGGAAAAAATGCCAATTGCTTTTTTTAATATGTCACGTTCTAGCTCTGCATTCTTGAGCCTTCTCTCCAGTTCGTGGATTTTTTCCTGTTCGGGTGTAAGTTTTAAATTACCATTCCCCGGGAAGCTATCTTCCCCAAATTCTTCATATTCTTTGCGCCATTTGTAAAGCAGTGTGACTGAAATTCCGAGTTCTCGTACAAGTTCCGAGATATTCGTTCGCAAGATCATAGATTTTTCGCTCCCGTTTCATAGGTTAAAATTAAGGATTTATGCTTAACTTTTACTGGACGTAAAATTAGTACATGACTTGGGATTACTGTTTTGTAGGAAGCTTCACATTACGCACATATCGTCAAAAAAATAGTTTTAGATTGCTGAACTGAATCAAAAAATCACTCCTGGATTGGAGTGATTTTATGTTTAAATGAGTTTTTATTTCTTGGTGAATTTTGTTGTAAAAGTGGAATGGTTGGTGTTGACTTTTATGATGTACATTCCTGTGTTTAAAAATGATACCGAGATCTGATTTTTTCCTGAAGTATCTTTTAAAACTAATTTTCCCAAGAGATCATAAACCTCCAATGATTTAATATTTTCTGTTGTAGAAACATGAAGGAAATCTGACGTAGGGTTAGGATAAATATGTACTTTTTTATCCTGAGATATTTCGGATGTCGACAGATTATCAGCATTTGAGATTTTGATGTTATCTACAGTAAATCCAGAATCGTAATCATCAAAAGCGAAATCGATGACTTGAAAACCGCTTGCACTGGTCAGAAAGGTTTTGCTTCCCACGGATATATTATTCACGAAATATTGCACGGTGTGGGTAGCCATATTAACAATCATTTTAAAATTATACCATACATTCGGTGAAACATCAATGGAAGTTTCTGTTACATCATCCATAATACCGTCATAAATGGCAACATTTCCCTGCTCATAATCGATGACAAAAGCGCCAAGTATCGTATTTGAGTTATCCCTAACAGACATAAAGTAGTCAGATTCATCAATAGCGGATATTTTAAAGTCGAACGAAAATTCGGTCTTTGCAAAGCCGTTAACATTCTTTTTTATTCCACCATCGTTTATGGTGTTGGTAGCTAATACGTTCGCAGAATTGGTTCCCAAAGTTGATGTGGTATTGATAATTGCTGCATTATTGGGTGTGGCACTTCCATAAGAAGTCCAGCCTTGTTGATTATTGATATCTCCCAATACAAAGCCTTCGGAAGATTCGAAAGAAATGTCTTGGCTAAATACAGAGATGCTTAACGTGAAAGTCACGATTAGAGAGAGTAATTTAATTTTCATATATTTTTTTTATTATTAATTAAAGTGAACTACGAACAGTTCAGAATTAGGTTTTGAGTGTTTCTAAGCTGCTTGTTTTTCAGCAATAAAACTACCAAAATAATTCATACAATAAAGAAAAATTTTCTTTTTTAATAATTCACTTTTATGACTGTGAATTATCATTAATCCTTCGAATGATCAGTAGGCTTTATTTGGATTGGTACGTTTGATACTAAGGATAGTTGATTCGCAAATACTTAAAAAGGTAAATGGATGCAGCTTTCATATGTCTTGGTTTTTTTCTAAGGTAAGATCGAATTTATTTTGAAAGTTCATAAGTTGTAATTTTGGTGAAGATTCAAGGCAAAATCTTGTTTGCTGCTGTAGGGTTGATATCTGCGATTGATTTTTTTGTTATTTTCAGAATCTCAAATCAGTAGGAGAGGGAAGTCAAGCAGCGTACTGCCTCAAAATTCATATCATTGTTAACAATTACTAAATAAAGAATTTCTCGATGTTTCTAAAATAAAAAATCATATCAGTAATTGTTGTAATATATTACTATTTAAAGAAATAATTTCATTTGTTCTTTAAAAGATGAACTATTTTTTAAATACTCTACTCTAATTATTTCAAAGCCACTAATGCGGTTGTTTCTTTGATGAAAATAAGTGCGTCAAAATCAGAACTGATCTTTATAGGTGGACTTAATTAAAAGATGAAATTTAATATTCGGAAATCTAGTAATTCTCCCTAAAAAATAATAAGGATGTGCTTAATTTTCAAAATAAGGTAAGACCGTAAGTCAGTAATATTTCAATTTTAAACGCTCTTACGTATCGATGAAAGTTGTTTATATTAGCTTAAAATAGAATATAGTAACTATGGCTAAATTTATGGTACGTGTTGAATTGATCGAGGCAGAAATTGAAACTTATACTGCATTTCATAAACAAATGTATAGCAAAGGATTTACAAGATCAATAAGTTTAGATAATACTCAGAAGCTTTTTATGTTGCCGGATGCTGAATATTATTACAATGGAGTTGTAGACGATATTAACGTAATCAAAACAAATGTTGAGCTCGCAACATTAACAACACATAAAGGATATAAAATTGTTATTACAAAAGCAGAAGAAATTGAAGCAATAGGACTTAAGAGAGTTATGAAGCTAAATTAGACGTTACTGCTTCTCGCTTAATTAAGAACTTGTACTAAGTTTAATATTATGTTTAATATTAGTTGATTGGAAACTTCTAACTTTGCTGAACAAATAATGAGAAGTTGATGAAAAAGCTATTTTCACTAATTATATTTTTTCTATTTTTAATTTTACACTCTCAGGATAGAGAAAAATTTGATAAGATTTATGTAAAGACCTACCTGGAAACTTCACAGAAGGATTTTAATAAAGCTTTAAAAATCGCAGATTCATTATTCGTTAATTCTGCAGATCCTTTACTTAAAACAAGAAGTTTAATGCTTTCTGCCTCTTTGTATCAGCAGAAGGGTGATTACAAAAAAGCTGTTGACTTTGCTCTGTTAGCCGAAAAAACGATTACTGAAACAGATGATATATCCTGGAAAGTCAGAGTTTATGGCTTTCTGGCATCGCAATACCGCATCCTGAAATTATATGACCTTTCAAAGAAGTATATTGACGAAGCTATGACTAGCAGTAAAAAGTTGGGCGATAGTCTTGCAAGAAAACAGGTAGGAGGTTTGATGATGCAGGAAAAA
>Ga0182008_10000858_pt1 | contig 21100 bp, 20 predicted proteins | sample Sormic07211129_1_FD_120482 | JGI IMG/M metagenome (GOLD analysis project Ga0182008, IMG submission 120482) | Rhizosphere microbial communities from Sorghum bicolor, Mead, Nebraska, USA - 072115-129_1 metaG | ecosystem: Host-associated > Plants > Roots > Rhizosphere | place: USA: Nebraska...
CGCGGAGAAGGGCATCCGCGTCAACTGCGTGGCCCCCGGCCCCTTCTGGACACCGTTGATTCCGTCGACCATGCCGCCGGAGAAGGTGAGGGAGTTCGGCATGCAGACGCCGATGAAGCGCCCGGGCCAACCCTCCGAGTTGCAGGCGGTGTACGTGCTGCTGGCCTCCGACCAGGCCTCGTACATCTCAGGTGCAACCATCCCCGTGACCGGTGGCGTGCCCTTCATCTGATCGCCCCTTGATGTCGATGTCGAAGTAGCAGCAACAGTAACGCGAGCCCTTGACGCGAACACAAAGTCATCCGGCGTTTCGTAGTGCCAAGCTTGGTACGACTCGGGGCGTTGAAGGGGGGATAGAACGAGAAATGATCCGCTCAAGGCGGTGTCCGCCGAATTGATCGCGAGACGCCACTGTAAAGCTGAAGAAGCTGAAAACCATCCATATACCATCTATGCAGATGGTGTTAGGATGGTGAATGCCCCGAAAAGCACCCCCCCGGCCTGCGCCGATCAAAACACCGGAGTCCGAGAAGATCACGATCAACATGGGCTTCGTCGATCTCGGGCATATCGACCTGCTGGTGGCGGAAGGCTTCTATTCGAATCGCACGGATTTCATCCGCACGGCCATCCGATCCCATCTCGCCTCGCATTCCGATGCCTTGCGCCAAGCGGTGTCGCGCAAGACGTTGGTCCTCGGCCTGCAGAGCTTTTCTGCCGCTGACCTCGAGGCCGTGCGCGCCGCAGGCGAGACGCTCCAGATCCGGGTGCTCGGCCTTGCGGTGATCGCACCCGACGTAAGCCCCGAGCTTGCGAGCGCGGTCATCGATTCGCTGACGGTGCTTGGCGCCCTTCACGCGTCGCCAGCGGTCAAGGCTGCACTGGCGGAACGCATTCACTAGCGCCTCTTGGCAATTACCCGGGCAACCTCAATGAATTCACTTTTCGTGGGCCTGATGAACGAGGCGACGCAACTTACACGCAGTGGTCGGCTGCTCGACGCGACCCATGCGATCCAACGCGCATTGCGAGGCGGGAGCGATGCGCAGCCGGCATCGCCTGTTTCATCGACGCGTCCGACTCCGGAAGCAGGCGTGATCGATGTCGAGGCGCGCGTTATTGAGGCTGGCAGGCCCATGCCATCCCCCGACGCTTTCGGTGAGCCGGAACAATGGGTGAAGGGCACGTTTTCTCATCAGGGCCGCACCATCGACTACATGCTCTTCGTGCCGGCAAGTGCCGCGAACCAGCCGCTCACGCCTCGACCGCTCGTTGTGATGCTGCATGGCTGCACGCAGGGCGCGGCGGACTTTGCTGCGGGTACCCGCATGAACGACCACGCGCGTGAATCAGGGGTGATCGTGCTGTACCCGGAGCAGGCGCAGCGGGTACACGGCCAGAAATGCTGGAACTGGTTCAAGACCCAGCATCAGCAGCGTGACCGGGGAGAACCGGCCTTGCTTGCCGCGCTCACGCAGCATGTCGCCGCGCAGCAGCATGCAGATCGTGCGCGGGTCTATGTCGCGGGGCTGTCGGCGGGCGGTGCCATGGCAGACGTGCTGGGTCATTGCTATCCCGATATCTTTGCCGCGATCGGCGTGCACTCCGGGCTTCCGCACGGCGCCGCGCACGACATGTTGTCGGCATTGCACGCGATGCGGACCGGAGTGCCCGAAGCTCCCTCCGGTGCGGCCGCGACGCCGCAGCCGATCATCGTCTTTCATGGCGACGCTGACACCACCGTCCATGTGAACAACGGGATGGCCATTCTTGCAGGTGCGACGCCGGGCGAGGTCAGCGAAGGCCAGTCGCCGGCCGGCCGGCGCTTCACGCGAACGCTCTATCCGGCCTCCGAGGGCCGCGGCGAGGCCGAGCACTGGCGTCTTCACGCTGCCGGGCATGCATGGTCCGGCGGCAGCGCGCAAGGCAGCTACACGCAACCCGACGGCATCGACGCCAGCCGCGAGATGCTTCGCTTTTTCCTGGCCCATCGGCTGGACGAAACGCCGCGGCATTGAGCCGCGCAGTTGGTCTTATCCGCGAAAATCGAGGCATGTTTATTCCTACGCCCCAAGGCACCGGGCGCGTCCAGTCGCTTGCCGCGAAGCTCGGCGGCGTCGTCGGTGAGCTCGATGAAGCCGACAGCCGCAAGAGCCCGCCTTGCTCGGCAGCCGCTCCGGGCTCGCGAAGGTCCAGCCATCGACTACCGCCTCAGGCGCTGGGGAGCACTGACGCGCTTCCTCGATGACGGCGACTTGGCGGTCGACAACAACCGCGTCGAGAACTTGATCAGGCACATCGCGCTGGGACGAAAGAATTGCTGTTCACTGGAAGTTTGCGTGCCGGACAGAGGGCAGCAGCCATCATGAGCCTGCTCCACACGGCCCCGGCTCAACGGCCATGAGCCCTATGTGTACCTCAAGAATGTGCTCGAGCGGCAGCCTACGCAACCCGATCGCCCCGTCAGAGATCTGCTGCCCTACCGCTGGCAGGCTTGATCGAATGCCCCGCGCCGAGTCAACTTCGAGGACTGGAAGGTTCGAGCGCGCTACTACGCCAGCCGTCGTAGCGGCAAAGTGATCTTGAAGACGCATCCCTTGCCAGGCATGTCTTGTACGGTCAACAGCCCACGGTCAGCCTCGACACTACGCTTTGCGATCGATAGCCCCAACCCGAGGCCACGCTTGTCATCGAAGCCTTGCCGGAACGGCTCGAACATGGTGTCCGCGCTACCGTCCGGAAGCCCGCCGCAGCGATCCTCCACGTCGATAAAGGTCCAGGCATCTGACGCATAGGCGTGTAGCGCGACCTCGCTACCCGGTCGGGTGAATTTGAAGGCGTTCTGTAGCAGGTTCCCGAGTGCCGCCAACAGCAGTTCGCGATTGCCTTCGATCGCGAGTTGGGCGTCTACTTCCGGGATACGGAGCGCACAGCCAGTGTCTGCCGCGTAGAGCTCGGCAACGCGACCGGCGTCGGCCAAGAAGATTGCGAGCGAGAAGATGCGCGGATGCATCGGCGCCCGAGTCGCGTTGCGAATAGCCGCTAAGGAATGGTCGATCAAACCTTCCATCGAGCCGAGACTGCGCTTGAGCACTGCACCAGTCGAGCCGCCGACCGGAAGCCTGCCTGACTCCAAGGCTGCGAACGCGAGTTTGGCGACGTGCAGGTGGTTGCGCAACTCGTGTGCGAGGAAGCCGAGCCGCTCGTTCTCCTCCTCGGCCTGTCGTCTCGCCACTTCGAGGTCTCGCTGGGCAGCGAATTCGGTAACCGCGTCAGCGATCGCGTTGTCCAAGCAGCGGTTCAGCGTGCGGAACTGATCGACCGAGAACGGGGCGTCGCGCTCAACGGCGAGGTCGGTGATGGCTTGGCACAGGTCTCCATAGTCATGGACGACTTGGTCAACCGTGTAGCCGAGCCCGAGCAGTTCGCCGCCATGAACGGTCGCAGAAACGCCCATCTCAGAGAGTGCTGAGGCGTCGCCACCGGACGGGCCTGAAATAAGCAGACCACCCGCGGCGTCGCCGTCATCCTCGGCTGCAAGCGTGCGCGTCAGTTGGTCGAGAAACATCGGCACCCCATGCGACAGTTGCTCGTGGGTAGCACCACGCGAAGGGCGCAGTGCGACCTTGTCCTTGCATCGTTGAATGAGCTCGTCGCGATTGTTCAGTAGGAAGCTGCGCATATTGATGGCCCTGATGGCTGCGGCGTGGCGCCGGTCGCAGCGGGGTGTGGGCGGAATCTTCACGCGTCGCCAGAATTGGACAACAGTATGCGCCGAGGTTGGTCTTGACTCCGCATCCATCGTCAGGTGCAAGAAGCGCTACCCTGACTCAGGATGCCTTCCCCGGACGCTTACGCCCTGGCGACAACGGCTCGCTTTTCGGCATGCTGTGCCACTTCGATGTGAGCGAGCAGCCTTTGCGCGATGTCGAGTTCCAACATCTGTGCGATGTCGCGCTGATGCTGCCCGCCTATCTCAAGTACGCTTTCGAGGCAGGGGCGTATCACATTGGATACGCGGTCGATCGTGGCGTAATGCCAGAGCGCGTCGACTGTTACTTTGCGCTGCGTCCATCCGTCGCGCAGCGCTTCTAGCGCGACGTCCAGGCCGATCTTGTTCGAGGCCACCAAATCGCGGAAACAGCAGCGCAATCTGCGGCAGATCCACACAGCCTTCGGACTCACAAAGCGGGTGGGTAAGTATTCAATGGAAATCTAGGGTCAGAGATCGATGGAATCCAGCAGTGCGATCTTCATCGTCAAGACAATCTCCTCGAAAGGGAATGAATAAACAAGGATGAGGCGGAGATGGAGGGCAGGGTTTCCGGCCGGAATGTAGCGGCCGGCGCGAATTTTTCAACAGTGCCCCGCCGTGGAAACCGCGGCGCTGCCGAACGCTCAAACCCTTTTTTGGCCGACGTTGTTCTCCTTTCATTTGTGGAGGTGCGAATGAACCTTTTCGAAACCATTGCAGGCCATGCGGCCGCCATGCGCCTGCCGCTTTATGCGGTCACGGTGACCCGCGTTGCGCGGCGCGACGATGCGGCGCTCCTGTCTCTTCATTGGCATGGCTTCCTGCGGCGCACGCCGTTGAAGATTCCCGGTGTGGACCTGCCGCCCCGGCCTGTGGCCCAGTCGATGGCGCGCCTGGACATGTCGGGCGAGCGGCTCGATGCGCTCGAGACTGCGCTGCTCGAAGCCGCATGGCAGCTCGGCGCGTGGGACCTAGAGCGCGTGGTGCGCCCCGCGTGGTGGCGGCTGGGCGTGCCGGCGACTGAAGTGAGCGAGGCGCTGCGGGCCTTCGGCTACGTGGATGGCGACGAGCCGGAGCAAGGCGACTACACGATGGCGGAAGCGCCCGACCGTGAAGAGATGCTGCGCGAGGCCGGCCGGCGCGGCTATGTGCGCTGGCTCTTCAGGCCGTGCAAGTGCGGCATCTGGTCTGCAGTGCATGACGGCTCCGACGAAACCCTCGACAGCACGGGCGGCCGGACGTTGCCTTGCCCTGTGGTTGCCGGGCCGCCGCGCGAAACAGAGCCCCAGCGTACCGTCTACCGGCTCGGCCGCGCAAGCGGATTGCAGCTTCGTCGCAGCTGAAAAAAACAGTCACAAAAAAATCGTGTTCACAGCCTCTTGAAGGCGCGCGCCGAAGCCCATAGCTCTCGCCCGCTGGCGCTTGCAAGCCGGCAAAGGAAACGAACCTGATCGCGCCGCCGACGGTTGGCGCGGGTTCTCTTTTTGATGACCTTATCGCACAGGAGATCGAACATGAAACTTCATCCTCTCTACGACCGGGTGATCGTCAAGCGAATCGAACAGCAGCGCAAGACGGCTTCCGGCATCGTGATTCCGGATTCGGCCGCCGAGAAGCCCGAGCAGGGCGAGGTGGTCTCCACCGGCCAAGGCAAGCTGCTCGCGGACGGCACGCTGCGCCCCCTGCATCTGAAGGCGGGCGACCAGGTGCTCTTCGGCAAGTACGCGGGCCAGACGGTCAAGGTGGACGACGCGGAATTGCTGGTGCTGCGCGAGGACGACGTCCTTGCCGTGATCGAAAGCGGCGAGCGCGGCAACCTCAAGCGCGTCGCCTGACGAGGCCGCGATTTCCACAACCCCACAGACACATGATTGAAGAAGGAGCCATCTCGAAATGACTGCGAAAGACGTCCAGTTTCATGACTGCGCCCGCCAGCGCATCGTCGCGGGCGTGAACATCCTTGCCGATGCGGTGAAAGTGACCCTGGGCCCGAAGGGTCGTAACGTGCTGCTCGAGCGCAGCTACGGCGCGCCGGTCATCACCAAAGACGGCGTATCGGTCGCCAAGGAAATCGAGCTCGCCGACAAGTTCGAGAACATGGGTGCGCAGATCGTCAAGCAGGTCGCCTCCAAGACCGCCGATGTCGCGGGCGACGGCACCACCACCGCCACGGTGCTCGCGCAAGCCATCGTTCAGGAGGGCATGAAGCATGTGGCCTCGGGCATGAACCCGATGGACCTCAAGCGCGGCATCGACAAGGCCACTGCCGCCGTGCTCGACGAGCTGCACAAGCTCTCCAAGCCCCTCTCTACCAGCAAGGAAATTGCGCAGGTGGCTGCGCTGTCCGCCAATTCGGACGAAGCCATCGGCAAGATCATTGCCGACGCGATGGAGAAGGTCGGCAAGGAAGGCGTGATCACCGTGGAAGACGGCAAGTCGCTCGACAACGAACTCGACGTGGTCGAGGGCATGCAGTTCGACCGCGGCTACCTGAGCCCGTACTTCATCAACGACCCTGAGAAGCAGGTGGCGCACCTGGAAGATCCGCTCGTGCTGCTGCACGACAAGAAGATCTCCAACATCCGCGAGCTGCTGCCGGTGCTCGAGGCCGCCGCCAAGGCCGGCAAGCCGCTCTTGATCGTGGCAGAGGAGGTCGAGGGCGAGGCGCTTGCGACGCTGGTGGTCAACTCGATGCGCGGCGTGCTCAAGGTGGCGGCCGTGAAGGCGCCGGGCTTCGGCGACCGCCGCAAGGCGATGCTCGAGGACATCGCGGTACTCACCGGCGCCACGGTGATCTCCGAGGAAACCGGCAAGCAGCTGGACAAGGCCACGCTCGATGACCTTGGCAGCGCCAAGCGCATCGAGGTGCAGAAGGAGAACACCATCATCATCGATGGCGGCGGCGACCAGAAGCGCATCGATGCGCGAGTCAAGTCGATCCAGGCGCAGATCGAGCAGGCCACCAGCGACTACGACCGCGAGAAGCTGCAGGAGCGCGTGGCCAAGCTTGCGGGCGGCGTGGCGGTGATCCGCGTGGGTGCGGCCACCGAGGTCGAGATGAAGGAGAAAAAAGACCGCGTCGACGATGCACTGCACGCCACGCGTGCGGCGGTGGCCGAGGGCATCGTGCCCGGCGGCGGCGTGGCGCTGCTGCGCGCGCGTGCCGCGATTTCCGGACTCAAGGGCGCCAACACTGATCAGGATGCCGGTATCCGCATCGCGCTGCGTGCGCTTGAAGCGCCGCTGCGCGCCATCGTCGCGAACGCGGGCGTGGAGCCATCGGTGGTGGTGGCCAAGGTGCTCGAAGGGAAGGGCAACCACGGATACGACGCAGCCACCGGCGAGTACGGCGACCTGGTCGAACTCGGCGTGGTCGATCCGACCAAGGTCACGCGCACCGCACTGCAAAACGCCGCGTCAATCGCGGGGTTGATCCTCACGACGGACGCGACGGTCGCGGAACTGCCGAAGCCGCAGAAGGCACCGGCCGTTCCGGCGGGTGGCGGCATGGACTTCTGAGCCCCGGCACGGCGGGCCACGGCGCATCGGAATCCCGGTGCGCCGTGCGCCTCGCCGTGCCGGCGCTCCGCGCCAAGGGTCAGGAGCAGGACAGCTTCAACGCCTCGATGCGGCCGCCGAAGCCGAGCTTGCGCACCAAGCCGCCTTCGCGGCTGTTGGATTCGAAGCGCACCGTGCGGTCCTTGAACATGGCGTGTTCATACACCTCCAGCGTCGCGCGCGGACCGATGCTCACGCTGTCGATGTCGCGCTTGAGCTGGCGCGCGGTGCTCTTGTCCATGCTCTGGATCTGGGCCGGGCCGACGAGGGTAGCCACGTCGCCCTGAAAGTCGCGCTTCGAATAGAACTGTGCCCAGCAGCCCGAGGCCAGCCGCGGGTCCTCGACGCGCAGCGGGACGATCAGGATGGTGGGATCGGGCTGGTTGTCGACGCCCGAACTCGCGGTGGAAGTGGGTGCGTTGCTGGCGCAGGCACCGAGCGCAACGGCGCTGGCGATCAGAAGGTAACGATGAAGATTCATGGGACGGGGCCGCATCGGCCGGTGGCGGTTTCGAAGCGGCCTAAGCTACCGCGCCGACGGGTGCGCTGCGTAGGAGCAGGGCGCAAGCGTCGGTCGTTCGCGCTCCCGATGAGGTGAACGCCGGGGCTCGAGGCCAACGGCCGATGGGTTACCGCCGCTCCCGCCTTCTTCTGCGATCTTGCAATGGCCGTGCCGCAAGAGCGCATTGGCATCTGGCCGCACCCCTGCGAAACGGTCGCGCAGCGGTAGCATTTGCAGAGGCTCAGCGGCTCATCTACCGCAGCAGAGCCCGTCGATGCGAATTCGACGAACCTGCGGGCCATCCTCACTGTCTCACGCATCGGCAACCCCCAAGGCCGGCATCACGGGTGCACTGTGCTTCTCGATGGCGTCTACGTGTAATACCTCGAGCGCGAGGAGTGCGCCGTGGAAGCGCTCTACGCGAGGATCGAGGTCGATGCACGGCGTCGCGCCGGTGGTGCTCGACAGGACCTTCATCGCGGTGCGGGAAGGAACGAAGCGTGATCGTGCGCATGCGCGATGCGCAAAGCCATGGAGAAATGCCATGGCGGTGTGTTGTGACAGAGCGCGAGCTTCCGGGCGTTGGACGGATTCCCGTCGGGCCGGCAAAGCACAGGATCACCCGGATTGCTATGAAGCCATCGTTGCGGGGCATCGGAATCTTGCGTCGCACTTCAGCGGTCCGCTCCTACAGCGGCGTCGGTCCTCGAGCACCGATCCTTCGAGCGAAATCGAAGGAGCACCGTACATGACCGATTATGTGAAGCCACCTCAGAACCGGCCCGTCCTGGTTGCCGACCCGGACGCTCGGCGCGATGTCGTCGACGAGGAGGGCACGGCCGAAGAAACGGCAAAGCGCGAACTTGCCCGTCGAGACGAGGCGCAGGAAAGGCCGATTGCCGGCGACGATAAAGAGTTGGCGCACTCTTCAAATTCAAGCGGCGCGCTAGATGGTTCTGGCGGTTGATCGACGGTTCCGCGCCAGCCACAAGCAGCGGCAAGCGTCGCTGCAACGCCAGCGCTAGCGTCACGACCGCGCTTGCTCTCGCCCGTGAACAGGAACAGGCGATGCTCGGCGCCGAGCGTCCCGAAACCGTTCTCTTCGCTGACCGGGCGAACATCGGCTGAGGTCGCGTTCGAAATGCAGGAGCGCGAGGGTGGTGACCAGGCACCGCGTGCTGACTATGGCTATTTGCAAGCGAAGCTGGAGGCCAGCTCGACGTCGCCGCTCACATAGGTCGCCACTTTTGGGTAGGGGCACAGAGGCCGCGTCCGGGTTGCCGACCAAGCGGCGGGCAATTCCGTGTTGACCACGTTGGCGCCTGCCCCGCGCGCGGCGGCAGCGACCGAGTCGGGCGCCTTGCCCTTCTCCACCCACGCCACCAGCGGCGTCAGCATATCGAACTGGTCCGTCGCAGCGCCTCCTGCGCAGTGGTTCATGCCCGGCACCGGGAAGAAGCGCGCAAAGCCGGAGGCATCGCCGCCATTCGCCGCGCGCAGCTCGTCGTACCAGCGCGTGGTGTCGTCCGACGAGAACACCGCATCGCTGGTGCCGTGGTAGACCATGAGCTTGCTGCCGCGGTCGCGCAGCGTGGAGAGGTTGGCCGGGTTCGGCGGCGTCATGAAGGACATGGCCGACTCGGTGTAGAGCGCGGTGGTCGCGAAGATGCCCGGTGCGTCGGCGTCCATGCTGAAGCCCAGCGCGAAGTCGATGCCCGGCGGGCGGCTCGTGCCCAGCGGCGGCGCACTGAACACGAAGCCGACCGCGGCGGTGTCCAGGCTCTGCGAATTGGAGAACTTCCATCGCCGCCAGTCGGCGCGGTTGATGCCCGCGTCGTAGGGAAAGCTGCTGTAGAGCGCGGTGCCTGCGGTGTTGCGTGCACCCGCGAACACGGCGTCCAGCACGGTCTTCTGCGCAGCCGTGAGGCAGGAGCCTGTGCGGGCGCCGCCGCACGTGGGCACATCGGTGGCCAGCGTGAAGGCGGCTTTGCATGCCTGCACGTTCGCGACGAGGCCGTCGGCGGCACCGTCGAGCGCGTCGCACTTCGACAGCACCGCGCCAGCGACCGTGTCCATCTCTGCTTGCGTGAAGGCGGTCTGCAGATCCGGTTTGCCTGCGGGCGTGTTGGCCGTGGTGACCTGCGCATATTGCTGGACGCCGTAGAGTTGCGCGACCGCTGCCTTCGGCAGATTGAAACCCGGGTCACCAGCCAAGATGCCGTCGTATTCGTTCGCAGAGCGTGCGGCGGCAACCATCGCGTGGCGTCCGCCATTGGAACAACCGCCGAAGTAGGAGCGGTCCGCCCCGCGGCCGTAAGCCTTGGCGATCAGGTTCTTGGCCATCGGCGTCAGTTGCGCCACGGCGTTGTAGCCGTAGTCCAGGCGAGCCTGAGGATCGATGCCGAAGAATGGAATCTGCGAACCGGAGTGCCCCGCGTCGGAACTGATCACCGCGAAGCCCATGTTCAACGCAGTGGTGGTGGGAGCGCCGCCGCCAACGCCGCCCGTTGCCGGAACCACGCTGCCGTCGAGCCCGCCGTTGGCCTGATAGAAGAAGCGTCCGTTCCAATCGACCGGCAGGCGCATTTCAAAGCCGATGGCGTAGACCCGGCCGTCGACGCTGCTGGTGCGTTCGTTCATCTTCCCCTGAACCAGGCAATGCGCCGGCGTCGGGGTGCTCACGCCGGCCACCGTGAGTGCGCCTGCGGCCACCGAGGTGACGCTGGTGTAGACCGTGCCGCCGAACGCTGCCTGGCTTGCAAGATCGGTGCACGACTGCAACGTGCCGGGACGAGCTTCCGAGGAAGTTGCGGGTGGCGTCACGACCGGCGGCGGTGAAGTATTCGGCGCGACGGGAAAGATCGGAAAAAATCCGCTGTTTCCCCCGCCGCCTCCGCCGCACCCTCCGAGCAAAGCGGCCGTACCCACTACGGCCCATGCCGTGCGCCATGACGATGACACGATGCGATCCATGCTTGTCTCCTCGGACGGCTATGCGCCGGCTTTAAGGTTATTGAAGATAACCAATATAGTTTTCAAACATAACTAAAAAAACAAGGGCAAACCCGAGTGCGATGCGAGTTTGTGTTTCGCGGAGATGTCCAGTAAAGGTACTGAAGCAGGCGATTTGTCTCTCGGATTGAAGTCCGCTGCGAACTCGTGGAAATGGCCACAGGCCAAACGATCCTTCAAACACGTCAAGGAAGTTGAGCAATGAAGGTCGGCGTCGGGGGTCTGGCGCGACAACCGTCGCAGTGCAGTGCACCCGGGTCGCGGCGACTCGCAGCATCAATCTCTGAGCCGTCCGCGGTGAACGGCGTTGCGGAGGTAAGCATCACCCGGTGCGATAGGCTCATGTGAAGCGCTGTGTCTGCATGGGACCGAGTTGCGACCATGTCGCGGATTCACGAAAAAATCCCTCGCGGGTAGGGCTTCGGAAAATGGTCGTGAACTCTTACGTGGTCCATGCTGCGGCAAATTCATTTACACAAAGTCAATGTTGTTTTTCTCGTCGTGGTGATACTGGCTTGTTCTCCCGATATCTCTCCCAAAGAAAAAGACCGGGCAGGGCCAAAAGGTGCGCAAAGGCCGCGATGAGGCCGGTTGCAAACAGTGCGGCAGCGAACAGCGGCATCGCCGCGATCTCCAGAATCGTCCGGATCAACTTCATGTTCATCGTTTCGGGCCCCGGGTGTCCTGTGAGACGTAGTTGCGGCGCGTGTGGGCGCAGCCTCCGATGGGTGTCATCATCGCTTCGCCAGCGCTCGGCGGCCGAGTTCAGTGATCTGATGCACCCGCGCCTCGGCGTGCCTGGGATCCGAAGAGATCACGACGGCCTTGATGAAGCCGACCGTTTGGAGCATCTCCACACAAGTGACGCCCGGCTGCCCGGTGACGACGAACGGAAACTCGCGCCCTTGCAGTTCGCGCAGAAAGTCCTTCGGCTCAAGCTTCATTGTCGCGCGGCCTCCCGGCGGCGGGCTGCCACAGCGAAGCTCCCGCGGGCCATCGTCGACCTCCTGTGTGTCGACGGCGATCGCCTCCGGTCCTCCAGGTCAGACCATTGGCGTGCCGGACGTGGCGGTAGCCCCTGGCGCGCACGACTGCAGGCCCGCCGTCGATCAAACAATTCGTCATACGTACTCCCTTGAATGCCCGTTGAGTGCCCAAGCAATTTCCGCATCCGTGAAGACTGCCGCTATCCGCCAAATGCGACCCCGGCTGCCCGTGTCTGTCCTACTCTGTCCAAAGGGCAAGTCACAAAAGGGTATTGCGACGCGTGTGCGTCCCTCTGGACTTGACGGTGGCGGCCGCTTCTCTCTGGGCACGAGCGCGGGCGTCGTTCGGTTCGCCGCGGGGCGGACTCTCTCGGCGCTGCGGCTACACTGCCGCCGCTCGCCGCGGACATTCGCCTGCGGTGTGCACAGGCCCTGAGCCTGATCTCTTGTCATAGGAAAAAATCAACAGTGAACCGCATCGAACTCGTCGAAAAAATCGCCACCACCCACACTGTCAGCAAGGCCGAAGCTGCCCGCATCCTCGAGACCGTCACCAGCGCGATCGTCGCGGCCGTGAAAAAGGGCGATCCCGTGCAGATCGTCGGCTTCGGCACTTTCAAGCAGGTCGCGCGTGCGGCCCGCACCGGCTTCAATCCTCAGGCCGGCACCAAGATCAAGATCGCGGCGCAGAAGGTGCCGAAGTTCGTCCCCGGCGCTTCGTTCAAGGCAGCGGTAGACCCGAAGGCCGCCAAGCGCAAGGCGGACAAGGTCGCGGCGGCCAAGCCTGCCGCCAAGAAGGCTGTTGCAAAGAAGAAGTAAGCATCGCAGCAATGCGCAAGCGAGCGGACGGCCCTTCGGGGCCGCTTTGCTTTGCGGGCTCTTTCGCGGGTATCTTTGCAGCTCGGCAATCCGCGCCTTCTGTCCCTGGCGTTGGGGCCGCCATTGCCCACGCCACGGCGGCCTCCTGCAGGCAGTTGGCGGCACCGTCGGGTAACGCAGGTCCTTCGCCGGGCGACACGAGAGCGGTGCTGTTTAGCGTGAGGGCCGGCTGGGAGAGGCCACCGCCGTCCGTGAGCTTCAACCCGTGGTTTGCGAGGCGGCCGGTTCCTGAAGTCTCGGCCTCTCGCCGGCCAGCCAGATGTAGAGCTCGATGCGCTCGGACTCGCTCATCTGCTCGTGCCGGGCGGTCACCTCCTCGAACTTAAGCAGCACCTCGCCCACGGTGGGATGCACATGCTTCGACATATCCATCGGGATCTCGGCCCACTTAGGCCCGGCACCGGTGGCCAGCCATCGCGCATTGACTCGGAAAAGGTCGCCGATGGCGAACAGGTGGTTCGATTCGACGCCCTTGTTTCGACCCGAAAGCCAATTGGTGATCGCCGCACGGCTCACCCCGCAGCGGCGGGCGAGCTCGGCCTGCCATCCGCGGCCGATGTCTGTCGTGAGTTCCTTCAGACGCTCGGTGAACGTATTGTTCATCGCGGGCACTCCTTATTCTGGCCGCGAGGCAGCCGCGTCTGCCATCAGAACCAGGGGGCGGTCGCGGCAGACAGGTCCCGCAGAATCGCAATGATGAGCGCTGACTCCCCCTTCTCGAAACTGATTTCCGTTATCAAGTTGGAATCCCCTTTCGGCTCCGCATGAAGCAGCGTCCACCACTCGCCATCCTGCCCCTCGGTGATATCGGCATCCCATCTCTTGCCGGGCCCGTTTTCTGTGTATCGAATGCAAAATCCCCGAAGAGCACACAGAGTTTGGACAACCTCTTCACGGGCTGGCCATCGAGAGGACGCATCTGGGAAAGCGATGTCTTGCGACCTCAGCCACTGGGTTGATGAAGGCCAGTCTCGGATGTCAGCTTCTGGCCGAGGAGGCATCTTGGCGATTGTCCTCATGCCACGAGCTCAGCAGTGCTGAACAAACGTTGTGAACGCGTCCTTCGCCGGGTCATGGAAAACATATACCGCCGCCTCGTCATGAAAGTAGCCGGCGACAGGAAACTGCCCCAAGAAGACCAAAGGGCCAGCATCTCCGATGGGCCACGCTGGAGACTGCAACCAGCGCGGGGGCTGCTTGGCGTACTTAAACAGTTCCAAAATTCTCTGGCGCAGCCATGCCTTTCTCTGTTTGGAAGGTAGGCGTGGCGCGGCATCAAGTAACGAGGCGAGGAACTTGACGTCCGCGTCGAGCCAGCGCGGCTGGGCATCGAGCAGCAGCGCATATTCCGCCGTTGCGGCCCCGTCTAGCGCTGTCGTCATTCCGTGCTTCTGGAGCAAAGAGACCAACACGTCCTTTGCGCTGAGCGACTGGCCTGGGTCGCTGAGGTCGAGTCCGATCAGGTAGTGGAACAGCGTTGTCCCCGTTTGGCAAAATCGAGGAGCGCTCTCTGCCGAGAGCAATGTTTCAATGTCCGGATCGTTGTAGAGCTGTTGCTCGAACTCAAGCACCGGGGTTTTGCCCAAGGCGAAGTCGCTCAGTCGTTGCAGGGCTTCAGTTGATGGAGGCATTCTCGAAGGCTTCTGGATTGGCATGCGCCGCGCACGACCGGTCTCGCGGGACTGTGGCAATTGGCTGAATGACTGCATGCGGCCGAATGACGAACATTACTGGAGAACAGCATCTTGCTTTTCCTCGATAGAGGCGGCCAGGGCCTCCTCGAGTATTTGGAACACGTCGCCTCCGGTGCTCGACACGAAGTAGTTGCCAAGGCTCGTGATTTGCGATGCGATGTTGTCGCCCCAGGGCGGTTTGGACTGGCGATTCTCGATGTCCCACACCACGCACGCGGGAGGCAATTTGCTCAGTATCGCTTTTGCCTGTTGCAGTTCCGCGAGCGCGAGCGGCGCATGCGCATGAGGCAAACGACCTTGGTAGAGCTCGTTCATCAGGTGGGGGAAGCTGCTGCCCCAGCCGGTGGGCTCGCAATGCGCGCTGATAGTTGAGAAAAACGAGTGCACAAGCGACGGTGCACCAAGCTCGTCCGTGATTGAACCTACCGTTACTCCGACTGCCATCAGCGCTCCTCGTGACCGGCATCGCGTCTTGCATCGCCTTCTATGACTGCTATCGGGTGCATTCTGCCTTGGAGCCGTACGGCCGGTTCCGGCCGGACTGAGCCGTTCACATGAGGTGGCAGCGAGCCCGATGCGGTTGGATTTCCAGATTGAATCGCGCTCACAAGCGCTCTCAGGACTCCGCGATTCGCTATCCAGATCGGGTGAAGTCGGCACCCCCCTAGGGTCAGAGATCGGCGGAATCCAACAATCCAAAAGCGACATACACCACTCGACTGCTGCCGCATCGGACTCATCGCCCATAGAAAAGCCGGGCGCGTCACCTTGGTGGGACAGCCGAATTCAGGATGTATTTGACCTGGACCCGATGCCCTTGGCCTCGACGGCCCGTTGCATGCTCTGGCTGGCTGCAAAAACGACTCAGCCGCCTGGGAATCCAGGGCCAGGCGCTTCGTTGCCTTTCGGTGGCTTCGCGGTCCCGCGCGTGTGCTGCCATTCAGCCGCGCATCAAGATCGGCAATGCTGCGAACCCAACGCGACGAACGCCAACTCGCTCCTAATGCGATGCCTGGACATTCACCTGATAGGACACATCGAGCAGCTTTCCTTTGCGCGCGTAGTACCTATCCAGGCGCCATTCCTTGAGGATGTCGAGGGCGAGATCGAAGGTGCTCAATTCGAGCCCATAAAGGTTTGCAAGAGGGAAGTCCGCTTCCGCCTCCAGTGCAAGCACCAGGCGTGCAAGCGTCTTTGCGTCGTCTCGGAGCTCTTCTCTCGCCTGTCCTCGAAGCCCCGATACATTCTGTTGCCTTGCGCCCTGCAGCCGACCCTTGAAGACGCGGCTGGGACGTCCTATTTTTCTCCCGTTCCAAGTGGGTCGTAGAGAAATGGAGGACAGAGCGATGGCCATGGACATGCTCAAACAACTTGCCGGCTCCCCCTTGCCGGCGACCTTCCGGGCCCGGGCGGAGATCGACCAGATCAAGCTGCTGCGGGCCGCCGGCCTCGTGATCGCGCTGACGCCCGCGCCGTCGGATCTCACCCTCTCGGGCGGCCCCGACGCCGCCCAGGTGCTCGCCATTACCGAAAAAGGCCGCGCCGAACTCGAACGCATCCACTACCCCGTGGCCGCACAGGGCCCGTGGCGCGGCGCCGCGTCTCGGTGGCGCGCGAAGCTGCCCCACGCGATCCGCTCCCGCCTGATGTAGAGAGGCCGCCGTGCGTTCGAAGACGCCCAGCCGCATCCCCTACCGGGGCTTCAATATCGCGATTCAGGTCGACCGCGCCGGCGACCGGATCTTCGGCCACGCGGACTTGTTCGCCGACGACGAGTTCAGGGCCCGGCTCGCCGTCGGCACCCAGGGCCGCCGCACCAAGGAAGTCCGCGACCGGCTGAGACGCCTTGCGAAATCCAAGGTCGACGTGTGGGCGATCACGGGGTTCGCGCGGAGCGCTGCCGCGCCGGGGGATGCACGGCCGAGCCCGGGGTGATGCGGGTGAGCTACGGCCGGCGCCCGGCGCTGCCTAATTGAACAACTGGATTCCTTTGATTGACGGTCGGCGCCGACCGTCCGCTATTAGCCGACTGTAGCCGGTCGCGGCGCCGTCGTGAACGGGCCCTTTGCAGACATAGACATCGGCGGATAGCAGCCGCTCGGTACCTGCTGGTGCCGAGCGCGGAAGTGCACGCTGCGACAAGGTATCAGGCGCAGGTAAAGCTGGCAGCTCCGACCACGTCGAAGTCCGCCGGGCAGGCGACGCCCTTGCTTTGAAGAGGAGTTTCGGCAGGGTCAGCAGGTTGGCCTTCGCGTCTTAGGGGCGAACGATCTCCCGCAGCAGAAGCGGCGGCGATGTCCATGACTACCTCCGGGGAGTTGAATCTTCTGTTGCAACTGTTACATTGCGCCCGTTTTGCCCTTTTGTTGAGGATCGTCGGAATGAACCGTACTTATCGCGTGGTATGGAACGGCGTGCTGGGTGTCTGGCAGGCCGTGTCGGAGCTTGTTGCATCGCCTGCGCGGCGCTCGACAGTCGAAGGAAGCCGCAAAGCGAAGCGGCTCGCGGCGGCCGCGTGCCTGCTCACGCTGGTCGCCATGTCCGGCGGTGCCTGGGCTCAGGCCGCGGGCGGCGAGACCTTCGTCGGCCTTGGCGGCACAGGCGGCCGGGGCGGCGCGGGCAACGGCAGCGGCGGCGGCGGCGGCCGCCTCGGTGAGTTCACTGAGTCCAACGGCCTGGCTCCGTCGGGCGGCACGGGGGGCAATGGCGGCATCGGCGGCGGCGGGCTTGGCGGAACGGGCGGTGCCGTGGGGGCGACCAGCGTGGCCGGCTCGGTCACGGGGGGTTCGGGAACCGACGGCACGCCTGATGGGGATCCGGTCTACGGCGGTGGCGCCGGCGGTGGCGGCGGTGCTGCCGTGTACACATCCGACACGGGCATCACCGTGTCGGGCAGCACCACCCTGCGGGGCGGCAATGGCGGTGCCGGCAGCGTCGCGCGGCTGGCCGGCGGCGGTGGCGGTGGCGGCGCGGGCCTGCAGTCCACGGCGGCCGGCGTCAACCTGAACAATGCGGGGCAGACGAGCGGCGGCAACGGCGGCGCGGGTGGCGTCGGCCAATGGGCCGGCGGTGGCGGTGGTGGCGGCGACGGCATCGTGCTGCAAGGCGGCGGCGCGACCGTCGTCAACAGCGGCGCATCCGTCGGCGGTGCCGGAGGCATCGGCACCGTCAGCGGCGGGTTCACCGGGACGTCGTCATTCGGCGGCGAGGGCGGCGCGGGCCTCGCGCTGGAGTCCAGCAACAACTTGGTTTCCAACACCGGCTCGCTGACGGGTGGCGCGGGTGGTGCCGGCGGCATCGCCGTGCGCTTCGGCGTGGGTGGTGCGGCGCTGCGCGTTCGGGGCGACTCGAACACCATCGTCAACACGGGGACGCTGACGGCCGGCATGGGCGGCAACGGTGCCACGCGCGGCGACGCAGTACGGATCACCGGCAACGACAACCGGCTCGAACTGCGTGCCGGCTCCTCGATCACCGGCCTGCTGAGGGTGGTTTCCGGCACCGGCAACGTGCTGGGGCTGGCGGGCGACACGACCGACGGGACCACTTCGCTCGACGCCGCCACCTACAGCGGCTTCGCGCGCTACGAAAAGACCGGTGCCAGCACCTGGACGCTGACCGGCATCAACACCGGCCTGACGCCCTGGTCCGTGCGCGGCGGCGCGCTCTCCATCGCCGATGATCGCGCGCTCGGCAATTCGAGCGGTGGGCTCACGCTCGACGGCGGCGCGCTGAACGTCACCGGCGACACCACCGCCACCCGCACGGTCGCACTGGGCCCGGGAGGCGGCACCTTCGATGTGAACCTGGTCCGCACGCTGACGCTGAACGGCGAAGTCTCGGGCGACGGAGCGCTCCTGAAGACCGGCCAAGGCACGCTGGTGCTGGGCGCGGCCAATTCGTACACGGGCGGCACCTCGGTGGCAGCGGGCAGCCTGCAGGCGCTGGCGACCGGCGCCCTCGGCACCGGGCCGGTGTCGGTGGCCGGCAACGCCTCGCTGCTTTTCGGCGGCAATGCCGACGCAGGCGGATTGACGATCACTGCCGCCGAGCGCGGTCCCCTGCCGACGGACAACGCCGGCTTCGTGCAGTTCGGCGGCAGCAGCTCGGCGGGGAATGCCCGCCTCGTGATGAACAGGGATGCGTCGGCCGAGTTCAGGGACAACGCGTCCGCCGGCAACGCCGTCATCGAAAACCGCGGCGGACTGACGAACATCGTGTCCAACGCCACGGCCGGCAGCGCGCGCATCACCAACTTCTCCGGCGGCCAGATCAATCTGCTGGACGACGCCAGTGCGGGCCAGGCGACCTTCATGAACGAAAGCGGCGGCCTGATCGACATCTTCGACCGCGCGACCGCCGACCAGGCCACCGTGGTCAACACCGCGGGCGGACGCCTGCGCATCCGTTCGCTGACGGCGGCGGGAATCTCTATCGGCTCGCTGTCCGGCGCGGGGGATGTGATCCTCGGCGCCAAGACGCTGAGCACGGGCGGACTCAACGGCGACACCGAAGTCTCGGGCGTGATTTCGGGCACCGGCGGCTCGCTGGTGAAGGTGGGCACAGGCACGCTCACGCTCTCGGGCGCGAACACCTACACGGGCGGCACCGCGCTGCGACAAGGGCGCCTGAACCTCGGCAACAGCCAGGCGCTGGGCACCGGCACGCTGTCGATGGACGATGACACCACCCTGGGCTTCAGCGCCGACGGGCTGACGATCGCCAACGCGATCCAGCTCACGGGCACCACTGATCCGGTCATCGACACCGGCGCCTTCAACGCGACCCTGAGCGGCGCGATCAGCGGCGGCGGCTTCATCACGAAGGAGGGCGCGGGCACGCTGACGCTGTCTGGCGCCAACGACTACACCGGCACCACCAACGTCGCGCAGGGCTCGCTCAAGGCGGGCGCGGTCAATACCTTCAGCGCGGCCTCCGCCCACAGCGTGGCTTCGGGCGCCACGCTGGACCTCGCGGGCTTCAGCCAGACAGTGGCCTCGCTGGCCAACAGCGGTACCGTCTCGCTCGTGGGCGCAACCGCGGGCACCACGCTCACGGTCACGGGCGCCTACGTCGGCAACAACGGCGTGCTCAGGCTGGGCACCGTGCTCAACGGCACGGGACCGTCCGACCGCCTGGTGCTCGACGGCGCTACGGCATCCGCAAGCGGCCGGACCACGGTGCAGATCGCCAACCTCGGCGGCCTGGGGGCGCTCACCAGCGGCAACGGCATCGAGGTGGTCACCGCGAGCAACGGTGCCACCACCACGGCCCAGACCACCAAGGACGCGTTCAGCCTTGCCAACGGCCATGTGGATGCGGGCGCCTACGAGTACCGCCTGTACGCCGCCGATGCCGGTGGTGCCGGCGAGAACTGGTACTTGCGCTCGAGCACCACCGTGTCGCCCGCCGCGCCCACGCCGGTGATCACCTACCGCGCCGAAGCCTCGCTCTATTCCGCGCTCCCCGGCCAGCTGCGCCAGGGCAGCCTCGCGATGCTCGGCGACCTGCGCAAGCGCGTGGGCGACGACGATGTGAAGGGCATCACGACCACCCCGACCGGCTCTGATCGCCGCGCCTGGGGCCGTGTTCTGTCCACCGACGTCGACATCCAGCAAGGCGGCGCGGTATCGCCCACCAGCAAGGGCCGCCTCACCGGCTTCCAGGCCGGCACCGACCTGCTGAACACGCCCAACTGGCGTGCGGGCATCTACGTCGGCCAGCTCGATGGCGACGCCAGCGTGCGCGGCTTCGCCAGTGGCATCCCAAACCTGGCCGTGGGCCGCAACGACCTGCGCAGCCAGTACGTGGGTGTGTATGGCACCTACACCAGCGACAGCGGTTTCTATGCCGATGTCATGGTGCAGTCGGGCCGCCATCGCTACGCCGTCGAGCCTCTGGCGAGCCTGGGCGTGAGCGGCAAGGGCAACAGCCTGCTAGGTTCCATCGAGGTGGGGCAGTCCTTCGCGCTGGGCGGCAGCGGCTGGCGCATCGAGCCGCAGCTGCAGCTGATCCATCAGCACATCGATCTGAACAACTCCGCCATCGTTGGCGCCGTCGTCCAGCCTCAGGCCGACAGCGGCTGGATCGCCCGCGCGGGCGTGCGGGTCAAGGGCGAGATCGCCACGGGCGTCGGCACGCTTCAGCCGTACGGCCGCTTCAACATCTACCGGACATCGAGCGGCGCGGACGTCGCCCGCTTCGTGAACGGCGCGACCACCACCGACATCTCCGCGCCGACGGGCGGCACGAGCACCGAACTCGCGGGTGGCTTCACGCTCGCCCTGGGTCAGTCGACAAGCCTCTATGGCGAAATCGGCAAGCTGTGGGCGAGCGGCGGCGATGCTAAGGTCAAGAGCTCGATCAATGGGTCGCTGGGTCTTCGGGTGAAGTGGTGAGGCTCTGCAGTTGGGCGACCACAGCCGCCTGTCCTTCATGCAGATGTACCGTACATGGCGTACAGATCGACTCCCGTCTTCGATGACATGTGCCAAGTTGCGGGTTCAAAGTTCATGCTCGTCGGTTCAGATGACCGCTTTCCAATAGGGGGTGTTCTCGTGCCTGTAGTTATTGACGGTTGGGCCGCGGCGTCGGGATTGGGCATCAACGTACAGGCGCATGGCTTCAGCGCCCGCGCCAGAACCGCCACCAACGGGGGCGCGCGGCCCGCATCTCTAGTGGCCGCATGTCGAGGGTGTCGTAGTTGGTGAACGGC
>Ga0182008_10000859_pt1 | contig 21090 bp, 15 predicted proteins | sample Sormic07211129_1_FD_120482 | JGI IMG/M metagenome (GOLD analysis project Ga0182008, IMG submission 120482) | Rhizosphere microbial communities from Sorghum bicolor, Mead, Nebraska, USA - 072115-129_1 metaG | ecosystem: Host-associated > Plants > Roots > Rhizosphere | place: USA: Nebraska...
AATAGAGATGGAACGCTGCGCGCATCATAAAACCTCACGGAAAACGAAAATGTCGTTCTCCGTATTCGGGGTAGCCCCGGGCGCACGCAGCACACGCCGAGTTGTCATTATACCTCAGGCCCGACTTTCCTTCAACGCGACAGCAGCGGACTGAATCGTCCTCCAGGGTGGCTGGCTTCCCGCTCAGTATGTTGATGTAGATCAATCAATTTTTGTATCGTGTGCAGCAGAATATGATCATTCGCAAGCTTCTGTTCAGCAAATCATGGCTTGCGCCCTGCTCTACGCCCTAGCCACTTCATAAGGAATACCATGACACCCACTACCATGAAAGCCGCCGTTGTCGAGCAACTGGGCCAGCCGCTGGTGCTGCGCGAGGTGCCCGTGCCGGTACCCGGTCCCGGCCAGATCCTCGTCAAGACGGAAGCGTGCGGCGTTTGCCACACGGACTTGCATGCGGCGCGCGGCGACTGGCCCGTCAAACCGTCGCCACCGTTCATCCCCGGCCACGAAGGCATCGGCGTGGTGGTGGAGTTGGGCGCGGGCGTGACCGAGGTGCGACTGGGCGACCGTGTCGGCGTGCCTTGGCTGTACTCGGCATGCGGCCATTGCGAACATTGCCTGGCAGCCTGGGAAACCGTGTGCGCCGAGGCGCAGTTCGGCGGCTACACGAAGAATGGCGGTTTCGCCGAATACATCCTGGCCGACCCGCGCTACGTCGCGCATATTCCGGCCGGGCTGTCCGCCGTGCAGGCGGCGCCCATCATCTGCGCCGGCGTGACCAGTTACAAGGGAATCAAGGAAACGGGCGCGCGGCCGGGCCAGTGGCTGGCCGTATCCGGCATCGGCGGACTGGGCCACCTGGCCATCGAATATGCGGTGGCGATGGGCTTGCGCGTGGCGGCCGTCGACATCGATGAAGGCAAGCTCGAGCACGCGCGCGCCCTTGGTGCCGAAGTGACCATCAATGCGCGCCAGGGCGACCCCGTCGCGGCCTTGCGCGAAGCGACGGGCGGCGGCGCCCACGGCGTGCTGATCACGGCGCCGTCGATCGATGCCTTCCAGCAAGGCGTGGCGATGACGCGCAAGCGCGGCACCTGCGTGCTGGTCGGCCTGCCGCCGGGCGACTTCCCGACGCCGCTGTTCGACGTCGTCGCCAACTGCGTGACGATACGCGGCTCTTTCGTCGGCACGCGCCAGGACATGGCCGAAGCGCTGGCGTTCGCCGCCACCGGCAAGGTCAAGGCTGGCATCGAATTGCAGCCGCTGTCGGCCATCAATGACATCTTCAGCCGGCTGGAACATGGCAAGGTTGCCTCGCGCGTCGTGCTCGATTTCAGCAGCAGCTGAGCGCGACTCCGGCCGCGCGGCCGGTGTGTCGTATGGTGCGACGGCAAGCAATTGCCGTTGCTATCATGGCATTTCATAAAAGACACAACAAGGACACCGCGATGAAAAAAACCCTTTCCAGCCTGCTGGCCTGCGCCGCCCTCGCCTGGCCGCTTGCCGCAGGCGCGGCCGAGCAGGCCCCATCCGCGCTGCCAGGGCACTATTACCTGCAAGGCGTGATGGAAACGGGTTCCGAACTGCTGCTGAAAAAGGACGGCACCTTCGAATGGATGCTGAGCTACGGCAATACCGACCAGCAAGCCAGCGGCGAGTGGCGCGTTGCCGGCGACACGGTGACCCTGGTGACGGGCAACGGCGGCAAGGAGCCGCAGTTCCGCGTGTTCGAGGAAGCGGAAATGCGCATCCAGAAACCTGCCGAAGCGGGCCTGTGGGTGGCCATCGTCGGTTTCCCTAAAGTCGGGCCGATGGCCGGCGTGGAGGTGAAATTCGAAGCACAAAGCGGCAAGACGGCCACGGCCGTCAGCGTGGCGAACGGCGACGCCATCGTCCGCATGCCGGCCTCGGAACGCTGGGTGCGGGCCGGCCTGCGCCGCCAGGGGGCGAAAGCCGACTATCAATGGCTGGCCGTGCCAGCCGAGCGCGCGCAGGAACGCATCGCCGCGTTCGCCGTCACCGACCCGCAATGGCTCAGGGGCCAGGCATTCCAGAAGCTGGCCCTGCGCGTCGTCGAGGGTGGCTTGCGCGTGGACGAGCCTGACAACGGCCTGGCCAGGGGGCTGTACGCAAAGCAGGCGTCCGGCCAGTAGCCCTGGTTCCACCGTGCCCTTCTGCAGCTTCTCCGCACCTGGTCAGCAATATCGACCAGGGCACGCTGCGCACTCAATTTGATATCGCTCAGCCAAGAATAGCCTCGACACCAACACCAAATTTGTTCGGATTAAATTGAATGACTTGATAAGTTGCGATCTGCTCCCGATAGAAGGGATCCTCTGCAAGCACGCCATCCAATTCCTCACGGCTCAGGCTTTTCACGAGGATGACACCTCCTGTTCGCGGCATCTGGGGACCGGAAGCCAAAAAATGACCCGCGGCATAGTGGCGATCAAGAAAACTCCGATGCTCCTCAATGTGAGCCTCGATGGCGGCCAGCGGTTGAACATAATGCAGAAGGACAATAAACATAAGGCTCCTCAAAACTCATTGACAGGATAAGCGATCAAGTATGACAGAGATGCCCCGCCATTTACGCCCGTGCTTGCCCGTGCGCCGTTGACACCCCGCACCGTCTGTCCTATAGTCGCCGGGTTAACGACAAATGAGAATGAGAATCATGTTCAGTTCTATCAAGAAATGGCTGGTCTGCTATCCGCTCGTGGCCGCCAGCATGTTGCTGGCCGGAGGCGCGCAGGCGCAGGCGGCCGATCCTGGCGCCGGTGCCAAACAATTGTGGCAACTGATTGATTATGTTGCAGTCGATTACAGCGGCGCCGTCGAGCACGGCAAAGTGGTCAGCGAGGCGGAATACGCGGAGATGCTCGACTTTACCGACAACGCGACGACGCAGATCGCCGCCCTGCCCGCCCACGCGTCGCAGGCGGCCATCGCCGGCGCCATCGCCGACCTGCGCAAAGCCGTCGTCGCCAAGGCCGATGGCGCGGAAGTCAAGCGCCTGGCGCACCACGCGAACGGCTTGCTGATCGCCGCCTACCCGATCCCCGTGGCACCGAAAGTACTGCCCAACCTGGCGCGCGGCGCGGCCCTGTATGCGGCCCAGTGCGCCTCCTGCCACGGCGTGGCCGGCGGCGGCGACGGTCCGCTGGCGGCCAGCCTGGAACCGAAACCGATCGCCTTCACGGATGGCGAGCGGGCCCAGTCGCGCAGCCTGATGGCCCTGTACCAGGTCATTTCGCAGGGCGTGGCGGGCACCTCGATGGCCAGTTTCGGCCAGCTGTCCGAAAACGAGCGCTGGGACCTGGCCTTCTATATTGGCGGCATGTCGCACGACGCGGCGGCAAGCGCGCGCGGCGAAAAGCTGTGGCAGGACGATCCGCGCAGCAAAAAACTGTACGCGGACCTGGCCGCCGTGACGACGCTGACGCAGGAAGCCGTGGCCGCCAAGCTGGGTGCGGACGAGGCGCAAGCCTTGACGGCATACTTGCGCAGCCATCCTGACAAGGCCGAGGCGCACAAGCCTGCCGGCCTGGCCCTGTCGCGCTTGCGCCTGGCCGAAAGCCTCGCTGCCATGCATGCGGGCGACCGCGCGGCCGCCACGCGCCTGGGCCTGTCGGCCTACCTGGACGGTTTCGAGCCGATCGAGCCGATGGTCGGCGCGCGCAACAAATCCCTGCTGCTGGCCGTGGAAAACGCCATGCTGGCCTACCGTTCCGCCGTTGCCAAGGGCACGGTGGCCGACGCCGAGGCGGCCGGCGACAAGCTGCAGCAACTGTTTACCCACGTGGAAGCGGAACTGGGCGACGCCAAGGCCGACCCGATGACGACCTTTGTCGGCGCGCTGACGATCCTGTTGCGCGAAGGCGTGGAAGCGCTGCTGATCGTCATCGGCATCATCGCCTTCCTGCGCAAGGCCAAGCGCAACGACGTGCTGCCCTACGTGCATGCGGGCTGGGCCAGCGCCCTGGTGGCGGGCGGCCTGACGTGGGTGGCGGCGACGTATCTGGTGACCATCAGCGGCGCCAGCCGTGAAGTGAGCGAGGGTCTCGGTTCCGTCTTCGCGGCCCTGGTCCTGCTCAGCGTGGGCCTGTGGATGCACCAGAAGAGCAGCGCCGGGCGCTGGCAGGAGTATTTGCACGAGAAACTCACGGCAGCGATGACGCGGCGCTCGGCCTGGGGCCTGTTCGCCCTGGCCTTCATCGCCGTCTACCGCGAAGTGTTTGAAACCGTGCTGTTCTATTCCGCCCTGGCGGCGGACGGCAACGGCGGCGCCCTGCTGGGCGGCTTCCTGGTCGCCATCGTGCTGCTGGTCGTGATCGCCTGGGCCTTGCTGCGCACCAGCGCCCGCATGCCGATTGGCAAGTTCTTCTCGTGGACGTCCGCCTTCGTGGCCGTGCTGGCCGTGATTTTGATGGGCAAAGGCGTGGCCGCGCTGCAGGAAGCGGGCTGGGTCGGCGTCACCCCCGTCGATTTCATGCGCATCGACTTGCTGGGCATCCTGCCGACGGCGGAAACCCTGCTGGCGCAGGCAGCCATCCTGGCCATCATCATCGCCGGCTATGGCTGGAACCGCGTCTCCGCAGGCAAGCGCAAGCTGGCCTGACCTTGCAATAGCCGGCATGGGCAAGCTGCCCTTGCCGGCACTTCCGCACTTTTCCCCCATTCACCTGTTGCCATGCCGCTCAAGGAGCGGCATCGCGCGCATCGACGTAGGCCCAGGCTTGCAGGCCCGACGCCAGGGTGACGCGCTCGCGCCGGTAGTCGGCCACCTCGTAGCCGTCCGCCTGCAGCAATTCCCCGGGCGAGACGGCGAGCACGGCGCCCGGCACGCTATCCGTCGCTGCGCCGCGCGAGGCGATCGGATGATGCGTCTTGCCGCTGGTCGCCACCACTTGCGCATCGCCGATGGCCACCAGCGCCAGGCGGTAGCCGGGCAAGCGGTCGGGCCGGCTGTCGAGCAGGCGCCCGAAGGTGGCCAGTTGCACCTCGGGCTGCTGCAAGGTACCGTAGGAAAACAGCTGTTCTGTCGCTGCCGCTGGAATAGTTGCCATCTGTTTCTCCTGGTCGCATGTCGATACCATGCATCGTAGCGCCTTTGCCGGCACAGGTCCTGCACGGTTTTGAAAACTGCGATATGATGACCATCATGCAGACCTCATCCAACAAATCATCTGACAAGAAACCTTCGGCGCAAAGCCGCAAGGAAGCCACCCATGAACGCATCGTCGAGGTGGCCACGCGCGCCATCCGCCGCAGCGGCTATGCGGGCACTGGCGTGGCCGATATCATGAAGGAAGCGGGCCTGACGCACGGCGGCTTCTATGCGCACTTCGCCTCGCGCGACGCCCTGCTGGCCGAAGCGGGCGACCGCGCGGGCGCCGAATCGGTGGCGCTGGCGGCCAGGGTGGCCGCTGCCGCCCCGCCCGGCCAGGCGCTGCAGGCGATGCTGGCCGCCTACCTGTCGCCCGAACACATCGCCGCCATCGAGGTCGGTTGTCCCGTCTCGGCGCTGGGCTCGGAAATGCCGCGCCAGGCGCCCGAGGTGCGGCGCGCCGCCACCATCCACATCAAGGAAATGATCGACCTGTTCGCGCGCCAACTGCCGAACTGGGGCCAGCCCGAAGCGCACGCGCAAGCCATGGCGACGGTGTGCGCCATGATCGGCACCACCATCCTGGCGCGCGCCGTCGACGAACCGGCCCTGTCGGACGCCCTGTGCGCGGCCACCCTGGCGCAGTTTCAAGAGACAAACCAGCCGTAACGCCCATGGCCCGGGTCCGTTCCGGGCTTTTTTTCAAACAACAATATGACGATCATCATATTCAATACTATCAACCACTGAAGGAATGCCATGAACAATAACAAGATTGCCCTGGTCACCGGCGCCTCGTCCGGCATCGGCGCGGCCACGGCCCAACGCCTGGCGCAGGCGGGCTACACGGTGTACGGCACCAGCCGCCGCGGCGCGCAAGCCGATGCGGTCGGCTACACGATGCTGGCGCTCGACGTCACCAGCGACGCTTCGGTCGCTGCCGCCGTGGCCGAGCTGATGCGGCGCGAAGGCCGCATCGACCTGCTGGTAAATAACGCCGGCTTCGGCGTGGCCCCGGCGGGCGCCGAGGAAAGCAGCATGGCGCAGGCGCAAGCCATCTTCGACACGAATTTCTATGGCGTGCTGCGCATGACCCTGGCCGTGCTGCCGCACATGCGGGCCCAGGGCGGCGGGCGCATCCTCAACATCGGTTCCGTCCTGGGCTTTTTGCCCATGCCCTACGGCGCGCTGTATTCCGCCACCAAGCACGCGATCGAGGGCTACACTGAATCGCTCGACCATGAAGTGCGCGGCTGGGGCATCCGCGCCAGCGTCATCGAGCCGGCCTACACGAAAACCACGTTCGAAGCCAATCTGCTGGCGCCCGATACGCCGCTGTCCGCCTACCGGCAAGTGAGCGCGGCCGTCGCAAGCCGGCTGCAAACGCTGATGGCCGGCGCCGATGACCCTGGCATCGTGGCCGATACGGTCGTGGCGGCAGCCCGGGCAAGCCAGCCGAAATTGCGCTACACGGCCGGGCCGCTGGCGGCGCGCTTGCGCCTGATGCGCCGTTTCCTGCCCGCCGCGCTGATGGACGCCGGCTTGCGCAAGGACCTGCGCCTGGCCTGAACGCCAGCATTTTTCCCGCATTCAGAGAGAACATCATGCAAGCATTGCAACTTAAAAAATACGGCGGCCTCGATCATGTGGCGTTTGCCGAACTGCCCCGCCCCACTCCCGGCCCCGGCGAATTGCTGGTGCGGGTGCACGCCGTGGGCCTGAATCCCATCGACTACCTGATCCCCAGGGGCGACTTCAAGCCGATCTTGAAAATGCGCTTGCCAGTCACCCTGGGCAGCGACCTGGCCGGCGTGGTGGTGGAAGTCGGCAGCGGCGTCACGCGCTTCAAGGTCGGCGACGCCGTGTATGCGAGCATTTTCGACACGCCACATGGCAGCCTGGCCGACTATGCCGTCGTGCCGGAGCAGGCGGCCGCCCTGAAACCCGCCGGCCTCGATTTCGTGCAGGCGGCGTCGATTCCCATGGTGGGCTTGACGGCGTGGCAAGCGATGCACGAGCGCATGCAGCTGCGGCCGGACCAGAAAGTGTTCATCCCGGCCGGTTCCGGCGGCATCGGCACGTTCGCCATCCAGCTGGCCAGGCACCTGGGCGCCCGCGTGGGCACGACCACCAGCACGGCGAACGTGGAACTCGTGCGCAGCCTGGGCGCCGATGAGGCGGTCGACTACAAACAGCAGCCGTTCGAGGACGTGCTGCGCGATTACGACGCCGTGCTGGGCACGGTGCGCGGCGACGGGCTGGAAAAGGCCTTGCGCATCGTCAAGCCCGGCAGCCGCGTCGTCTCGCTGATCGGCCCCCCGGACGCCGCTTTCGCCCGCGCGCGCGGCATGCACGTGGTGCTGAAACTGGTGTTCGGCTTACTCAGCCGCAAGATCATCGGCCTGGCACGGCGGCGCGGCGCCAGCTACGCCTTCCACTTCGTGCGTCCCGACGGCGGCCAGCTGGCGCAGATCGCCGCCCTGCTCGAAGCGGGCACCATCCGCCCCGTCATCGACCAGGTATTTCCTTTTCCTCAAGCAAAACAGGCACTGGCCTACCTGGCGCAGGGCCGCGCGCGCGGCAAGGTGGTGGTGCAGCTGACCGTGCCTTGAACGAGCTGCGCCGCAACGGCTTCGGGCGCCGTGACTATGTGTGAGTTTTTTGTTGGCAATTTCCTCCATACTCGTTGTCAACCCCATGCCTATTGATACCGGTCAATCTCAATAAAGGTAGCTCATGCGCTTTTTCCCGGAATGCTGCTGGCTCGCTCTCACCCTCGCGGCCGGCGTAGTCCATGCCGCCGAACCGGGCGTCACCGATATGCACATCCGTCTGGGCATGGTCAATGCCCAGACGGGCGCGGCCTCGGGGCTGGGGCAGGCCATGCTCGACGGCGCGACGGCCGTTTTCCAGGAAGCGAATCAGCGCGGCGGCATCCACGGCCGCAGCATCGAGCTGGTGGTGGCCGACGATGGCTACGATCCGGACCGCGCCATCAGCGAAACGCTCAGGCTGGTCGAGGAAAAACAGGTATTCGCCCTGTTCGGCAACGTGGGCACGCCCACCACCAACGCCGTCATACCGATCGTGCAGGAAATGAAGGTGCCGCTGGTGGGCGCATTTACGGGCGCGATGACCTTGCGCCGCCCCGTGGTGCATGAAATCATCAACTTTCGCGCCAGTTACGACGATGAGTCCGATGCCCTGGTGCAGTATTTCACCAGCCGCGGCATCAAGCGCTTTGGCGTGCTGTACCAAGACGACGGCTTCGGCAATGCCGTGCTCGACGGCACCGTGCGCGCGCTGCAGCGGCGCGGCATGGAACTCGTCGCCAAGGGCTCATTCCAGCGCGGCACGACGGCCGTCAAGGCGGGTCTGGCAGCCCTGATCGGCCACGACCTGCAAGCGGTGATCATGGCCGGTCCCTACACGCCCGTGGCGGCATTCGTGCGCGAGGCAAGCCAGGCCGGGCTGAAGGCGGCGCTGGCCACCGTGTCCTTCGTCGGCACCGACAGCCTGCTGCAACTGCTGGGAACGGAAGGCAACAACATCGTCATTTCGCAGGTGGTGCCCCTGCCCGAAGACCGCCAGTTGCCGATCGCCGCCGACTGCGCCGCCCTGCTGGCCCGGCACGTGCCGGCGGCCAGGCTGTCTTTCGTCAGTTTCGAAGGCTGCATCTCGGCCACGCTGATGGTGGCGGCGCTGCGCCGCACGGGCGCCGACCTCACGCGCGAGCGCCTGATCCAGAGCTTCGAAACGTTCGACCGGCTCGATCTCGGCGGCTTGCGGGTGACGCTGCGGCCAGGCGACCACCAGGCGTCGACTGCCGTTTTCCTGACTCGCATCGCCGACGGCAAAATCGTTCCGGCGGACCCGGCGCCTGGCGCGAAGTGATGCGCGCCCATTTTTGCGACCCGCCCTGGAGCCTGGCATGAAAATCAGGACCAAGCTGATCATCAGTACCACCGTCCTGCTGGCGGGCGTGGCGGCCATGGCGGCAGCGAGCCTGCTGCTGGTGAAAGGCATCGAAACCCATGTCCACGGCTTGACCGACGAGACGGTGCCGCTGTACACGGACGTATTGCGCCTGCGCTATACCGTGCAGGACATGGCCTCGGACTTTTTCGAGCTGGGCAAGGCGCAAGACATGGCGCAGCTGGAGCAGGTGTCGAACAAGATCGGCGACAATATCCAGGCCGCCGAGAGCATCAGCGACGATCTGCGGCGCCATGGCGAATCGCAGGCGCCCCGCTATCACGCGGCCTTCGAACGGGAATTCCAGCGCATGCGCGTCGCCGTGCGCAAGCGCCTGGAAAACGAGGCCTATTACAAGGCGCAGGCGACGGACATGCGGCAAGTGCTGGCGCGGATCAAGGCCGCCGCCAAGGGCGCGCGCAGCAAGATCCGCGTCGTCGACAGCCAGGCCCAGGCCACGGCCGCCGAAGTGCAGCTGCAAAGCCAGCGCCTGAACCAGAACGCCCGCTACCTGACTGACCTGCGCAAGAGCATCCACGACATGCAGATCGCGCTGGCCGAAACGGAAGCCGTGAAGAACCGTTTCCGCATCGCTCCCCTGCGCGAGCGGCTGACGGCGGCCGTCGCGCACCTGGCGGGAACCAGCGAGCGCGACATCAGCCCGGCCCAGCAGGCGCTGCGGGCGACCCTGCTGGCCACGGCGCGCCAGATGCTCGATCCCGCCGCCGGCTTGCTGGCCCTGCGCGCCGGCCTGCTGGCCGAAGGCGGCGCCAGCGCGGCGCAGCAGGGGCAATATGCGGCGCTGAAGGAACAGACCAGCACCGCCCTGGCCGCTGCCCACCTGCGCCTGGCCGAGGAGCTCGATCCCATCGAACTGCAGCTGGCCATCGGACGCGACCGGATGGCCGAGGCCGGCCGCTACATGCGCACCTCGGCCCGCATCGAGGATGCCAGCGGTGAAATCAACCTTGCCGTCGACGCCATCAGCATCGACGTGGGCGAAGTCATGCTCGCCACGTCCGCCGCCGACGTCACCCGGCTGGGCCAGGATATCGCCCGGCGCATCAGCGCCCTGCACCGCGACATGGCCACCATGCAGGCCTTACAGCAAAGCATAGGGCAGCTGGGCTTGCTGGCCGAAACGAGGGTCGTCAACACTTACCTGGACGCCGTGGAGCGCTCGGGGCAGCGGCTGGTGCAGGCCAAGGGCAGCGTCCTGGACAGCCAGACGGCGCTCGACGAGGTCATCGACCATGTGCGCGCCTTCGAGCGCGAACAGGCCGCCTATTCCGCACAGCAAGTGGCGCGCATCACGGGGCAGCAGCAGGATGCGGTGGCCAAGGTACGCGACGGCGTGCGGCATGCCTTCGTGCTGATCCTCGGCATCGCGCTGGTCCTGCTGCTGGCCTGCGTGGCCATCACGGGCCTGATCAGCGCATCGATCGCCAGGCCGCTGGCGCGTTTGTCCTACGCCATCGCGCATATCCGCGACGGCAAGGCCCTGTCGGTGCGCGTCGCGCAGCACGGCAGCGATGAACTGGGGCAGCTGATCACGGGCTTCAACGGCATGCTTGAGCACGTCGAACAGCGCGACCTGGCGCTGACGCAGGCCAAGGCCGAGGCCGATGCCGCCAACCGCGCCAAATCGGAATTCCTGGCCAAGATGAGCCACGAGATCCGCACGCCGATGAATGGCGTGCTGGGCATGACGGAATTGCTGCAACGCACGGAACTGAGTCCCAAGCAGCAGCGTTTCGTGCACACGGTGCACCGTTCGGGCGAAAGCCTGCTCAGCATCATCGACGACATCCTCGACTTTTCCAAGATCGAGGCGGGCAAGCTGGTGCTCGAACACATCCCCTTCGACCTGCGCCAGGTGATCGACGACGTGGTGGCGCTGTTTGCCAACGGCATCCAGCGCAAGGCCATCGAATTTACCTGCCGCATCGCCTCCGACGTGCCGCAGCACGTGCGCGGCGACCCCGTGCGCCTGCGCCAGATCCTCACCAACCTGCTCAATAACGCCACCAAGTTCACGGAACGGGGCGAAATTTCCGTCGATGTCAGCTGCCCCGCTGCCGGCCAGATCCGCCTGGAAGTGCGCGACACGGGCATCGGCATGGCGCCGGAAGCGGCCGCGGCCGTCTTCCAGCCGTTCCGCCAGGCCGACAGCACCACCTCGCGCAAGTACGGCGGCACGGGACTGGGCCTGGCCATCATCAAGCAGCTGGCGGAAATGATGGGCGGCAACATCGTGCTCCAATCCGTGGCGGGACAGGGCTCCAGCTTCGCCGTCACCGTCGTCGTGGGCGAGGTGGCGCCCGGGGATGCGCCGCCGGCGCCGCCGCCGCGCGTGTCGCTCGATGCCTTGAACGTGCTGATCGTGGACGACCATGCCACCAACCGCAGTATCCTGCTGCAGCACGCGATCGAGTGGCAGATGGCCGCCGCCAGCGCCGCCGACGGCGCCGAGGCGCTGGACCTGCTGCAAGGCGCGCTGAGCGGCGGACGGCCGTTCGACCTGGCGATCATCGACATGCGCATGCCCGTCATGGATGGCGCCGAGCTGGTGCGGGCGATCAAGGCAGACGCGCGCATGGCGGCGCTGAAAATCATCATGCTCAGTTCGCTGGACGCCTCGGCCGAGCTGCGCCAAGTGACGGCGCTGGGCGTGGAATACTGCCTGACCAAGCCCGTGCGGGCGCTGGAACTGCGCCACTGTATCGAGGCCATCGGCGGTTTCGGCACCCTGGCGCCAGCGACGGCTGCCCTGCCTGCCCCGCCCGATACGGCGGCCCCGGCCGCAAGCCAGGCGCCGCTGCGCATGCTGCTGGTGGAAGACAATGCGATCAACCAGGAAATCGCCCTGGCCATGCTGGAAGACACGGACTACGCAGCCACGCCGGCCGACAACGGGCGGCGCGCGCTGGCCCTGTGGGAGCGCTATCCGTTCGATGTGATCCTGATGGATTGCCAGATGCCGGAAATGGACGGCTTCGAAGCGACCCGGCGTTTGCGCCGCATGGAGGCCGAGCAAGGCCGCAGCCGCACGCCCATCATTGCCCTGACGGCCAACGCCATCCTGGGCGACCGCGAACTGTGCCTGGACGCGGGCATGGACGACTATCTCGCCAAGCCGTACACGCGCGCCGCGCTGCTGGCCGTGCTGGCCCGCTGGCGCCCGCCGGCGGCAGCGGAGACGGCGGCGGAAGCCGCTCCGGCGCAGCCCGCCCCGGCGGCGCCGGCTGAAACAGGCGCCATCCTCGATGCCGCCGCCCTGCAAAACCTGCGCGCCATGCGGCGTCCCGGCCGTCCCGACGTGCTGGGCCGCATCATCGACCTGTTCTACAGCGACGCCCCGCGCCTGCTGGGCCAGCTGGAAGTGGCGGCCGAGGCCAGCGACGCCGCGGCGCTGCAACTGGCCGCGCACACGCTCAAGTCCAGCTGCGCCAACGTGGGTGCGCTGGGCCTGTCGGCCACCTGCCGTGAAATCGAACAATACGCGCGCGGCAATGACGTCGGCAGCGCGCTGCACCATATCCGCGGCATCCAGCAAGAACTCGACCGTGTCCTCGCCGCCCTGGCCATTGAGAAGGAAGCCCTATGAATACCGCACATCCCCCGCAAGCACTGGTCCTGGTGGTCGATGACGACACCATGACGCGCATCCTGGTGACGGAAGCGCTGGAGCCGGAAGGCTTCCGCATCGAGGAAGCGGCCAGCGGCCTGGAAGCGCTGGCCGCCTTCCAGCGCGGCGTGCCCGACCTGATCCTGCTCGACGTCGCCATGCCGGGCATGAGCGGCTTCGAATGCTGCGCACAGCTGCGCCGGCTGCCCGGCGGCGCGCACGTGCCCATCGTCGTACTGACCGGCAATGACGACGATGAGTCCATCAAGCAGGCGCTGGAAGCGGGTGCCAGCGATTTCATCTCCAAGCCGATGCAATGGCGGCTGCTGGCGCACCGCTTGCGCTACCTGCTGCGGGCCAGCAGCGCGCTCACCGAGTTGAGCCGCATCCAGGAAAGCCTCAGCCACGCGCAGGCCCTGGCCCGCCTCGGCAACTGGGAATACCGGGGCACCGGCGGCGACGGCTACTGGTCGCCGGAACTGCTGCGCATCCTGGGCCTGGAGGCCGATTCCGGCCCCACCAGCTTCGACCGTTTGCTGCAATGCTTGCCCGAAGACCAGCGGCCCCTGCTGCTCGATGCCTTCATGGAACTGCATGCCAACGGCACCAGCTACAGCCTCGAGCACAAGGTGCTGCAGCCCGATGGCGGCGAGTGCATCGTCTTTCACCAGGCCGAGGCCGTGCGCGAAGGCGGCGAAGTGCAGCTGATGCGCGGTACGGTGCAGGACATCACGGAACGCAAGCTGCAGCAAAGGCGCATCGAATACCTGGCCAACCACGATGCGCTGACGGACTTGCCCAACCGCCAGCTATTGAACGACCGCATCGGCCAGGCCATCGCCCACGCCCGCCGCACCCGCATGCACCTGGCGACCCTGATGCTGGACCTCGACCGCTTCAAGTTCGTCAACGACAGCTATGGCCACCCGGTCGGCGATGCGCTGCTGCAGGAAGTGGCCCGTCGGCTCAAGCTGGCCGTGCGCGAAGGCGACACCGTGGCCCGCCAGGGCGGCGACGAATTCGTCGTCCTGCTGACGGACCTGCCCGACATCGGGACGGCTGAAGAGATCGTGAAAAAAGTACTCGAGCTGTTCGCCGATCCTGTCGTATTGGGCGAACATACCTTGCACGTCAGCACCAGTATCGGCGCCAGCATCTTTCCCTCCGACGGCGACAGCGCCGACATGCTGCTCAAGACGGCCGACGCGGCCCTCTACAGCGCCAAGGACAAGGGCCGCGACGGCTACCAGTTCTACAACCACAAGATGGGCGTGCTGGTGGAAGAGCGGGCCGAAATCGAACACGCGCTGCACCAGGCGCTGGCGCTGAACGAGCTGGAATTGCATTACCAGCCCAAGGTCGACCTCACCAGCGGCAAGATTTACGGCATGGAAGCGCTGCTGCGCTGGCGCCGCGACGGCATCGGGCTGGTGCCGCCGGACCGCTTCATTCCCCTGGCCGAGGAAACGGGCATGATCGTGCCCATCGGCGAATGGGTGCTGCGCACGGCTTGCGCGCAACTGGGCGTCTGGCATGCCTACGGCTTTACGCACCTGACGATGGCCGTCAACGTGTCGGCACGCCAGTTCCGCCAGGTCGACATGCCGGAACTGGTGCGCGCGGTGCTGGCCGACAGCGGCCTGCCAGCCCATTGCCTGGAACTGGAACTGACGGAGAGCGTGCTGATGCAGAACCGCGACCTCGTGGTGCGGGCGCTGGAGCAGTTGAAGGAGATCGGCGTCACCCTGTCGCTGGACGACTTCGGCACCGGCTATTCCAGCCTCTCGTATCTGAAGCAATTCCCCATCGACGTGGTCAAGATCGACCAATCGTTCATCCGCGACGTGACCGACAGCGTCGATGGCGCGTCGCTGACCCGCTCCATCATCGCCATGGCCAAGTCCCTGCACCTGACCACGGTGGCCGAAGGCGTGGAAACGGAGGGGCAATTGGGTTTCCTCAATACCAACCGCTGCGACGCCATGCAAGGCTATTATTTCAGCCGCCCCCTGCCCGGCGCCGAGATGGATCTGATGTTGCATGCAGGCACCCATTTGCCGCCCGAGAGCTGCCATGCCGTGGCGCCCCAGCGCGTGCTGCTGCTGGTGGACGACGAGGAGCATATCCTGTCCGCCCTGCGCCGCTCGCTGCGCAAGGAAGGCTACCAGATACTCAGCACCACCAATCCGCAGGAAGCGCTGGAACTGGTCGCCTCCCACGCGGTGGGCGTGATCCTCACGGATGCGCGCATGCCGGGCATGTCGGGCAACGAACTATTGCGCCGCATCAAGGGCGTCTATCCCGAGATCGTGCGCGTGATGCTGTCCGGCTATCCTGAGCTGCATTCGGTCACGGCGGCCATCAACGAAGGCTCGGTGTACAAATTCATCACCAAGCCGTGGGACGAAACCTTGCTGAAGGACCACTTGCTGGAAGCCTTCCAGCGCTTCGAATCGGGCGTGCAGCGGCCGCCACGGGGCCCCCACGGCATCGAGATCAGCAACCGCGCCGCCTAGCGCGCCGCCAGGAGCCATCATGCAGGAGCAGCTATTCTTCGAAGGCTTGCGCGCCCTGGCCGAAGCCGCCTTTCCCAAGCATTGCGCCTGCTGCGGGCGCGTCTTCGCCACGGCGGACGAGTTCATTTTGCAGACGCAATCGATGCGCAAGGATGTCTCGGGGCTCAAGCAAAGTTTCGATGACAACAACGTCGCCATCGTCGAGGTCTACCGCAATTGCCTGTGCGGTTCGACCCTGATGGATTTCTTTTCGGACCGCCGCGACAGGTCCGAACCATCGCTGCAGCGGCGCCAGCTGTTTGAGCGCCTGCTGCCGCTGCTGCAGGAAAACGGCATGGAACGGGCCGCGGCGCGCGACTATCTGCTGCAAGTCGTGCGCGGCGAGCTGCCTTACCAGTAGCCGAGCACCTTCCACCACGTCGTGCCGACGACGGCAAAGATCAGCAGTTCCACCACGCACATGATGAAGCCGACCCGCCACCAGTTGCCCATCGTCACGAAGCCGCTGCCGAAGATGATGGGCGAGGTGCCCGTCGCGTAGTGGGTCAGGGTCATCATGATGGCCGAACCGGCCGTCATCATCAGCATGAACGGCACGTGGTACTCGGCCGGGATCAGATGCAGGCCCACCGTCAGGAAGGCCAGCAGCATGGCGCTGATGTGGGCCGTCGTGCTGGCAAAGAAGTAATGCGAGAAGACAAATACCAGCACGAGGACGCCGGCGATCGGCAGCCAGTCCATGCCGCTGGCGACGATCGCTGCCTTCATGCCGGCCGAAAACCAGGCGATCACGCCCGTCTTGTTCAGCTGCTCGGCCATCATGACGAGCGCGCCGAACCACACCAGAGTGTCCCAGGCGCTCTTTTCCGACAGCACGTCGTCCCAGTCGATGGTGCCGGTAATAATCAGCACGAACAGGCCGACAAAGGCGACCACCGTCGCATCGAGCGAAAACGCGGGGCCGAACAGCATGGCGGGCACGTTCGCCCACAGCAACAGCAGCAAGGCGAAGGTACCCAGCATGACTTTTTCCGACGGCGACAGCGGGCCCATGCTTTTCAATTCCGCCTTGGCGTAGGTGACGGCGTCCGGCGTGGCCTTCAGTTCCGGCGGCGACAGCCAATAGATAATCAAAGGCATTACCAGCAGGCAGACCAGGCCCGGCAGCAGCATGCACAGGGCCCAGGTGGTCCACGTCAGGTGGAAACTCTGGCCGCTGGCCTTGGCGACGAAATCGACCACCAGCGGGTTGGGCGCCGTGGCTGTGAGGAACATGGCCGACGTGATCGGGTTGGCGTGGTAGTTGACGAGGGCCAGATACGTGCCCACCTTGCCTTCCGTGCCCTTGGCCGGGTCCGAATCGAAAGCGTTGGCGATCGATTTCATGACGGGGTGGACGATGCCGCCGCCGCGCGCCGTGTTACTCGGCGTAAATGGCGCCAGCACCAGTTCGCAGATCGCCAGGCCATAGCCGATGCCCATGGTGCGCTTGCCCAGCAGCGAGATGAACAGCAGGCCGATGCGGCTGCCCAGCCCCGTCTTCTTCAGCCCGCGCGATATCAAAATCGCCACGACGATCAGCCAGATCAGAGGATTCGAGAAACTGCTGAGCGCATCCGTGATGGCGCCCTTGGACGAAGTCGATGTCACCTGCGACAAGGAAACAATGACGATGGCCATCATGGCCATCACGCCGATCGGCATGACTTTTAATATGATCGCCAAAATCGTGGTGAGGAAGATCGCTACCAGGCCCCAGGCCTTGGGCGTCAAGCCTTCGGGCGCCGGCAGCAATAGCATGCCGACCAGCAAGGCGGTGCAGATCAGGGCGGGAACGAGGCGGAATGGGACGGCTTCCTTGAAATGCAGGAACAGGTCGCGCACTGTTTTATACATCATGATTTCCTTTACTGGACAGGCATCCGGGCGGGCAGTGGCGCCCGCGCGGATTGTGATAATTCTTTTTAGCAACATCATACAAGCTCATACGCGAGTGCCCCGCTCCATTGCGCCTGCAATGCCTGGAAATTGCCGAATCGTTGACTTGAGCGCTATCACGGGAGGAGAAAATATTGCCGGCAAGTGACAATGGGTGACTTTTTTGGCAATTTTTCTCTGTATCTTTTCCGCTAGCTGCCGCCAGATATGCCACCAGGATTGCCAACCTTTCAGGGGAAAACTTGATGAATAGCACGGAACAGTACTCGATCCACCCATCCATCGGCATTGCCCGCGTGGGCAACAGCCATGATTCGTTTTACCTGGCGCCGGAAACCATCGGCGGGCTGCCGAGCGAAGCGGACGGCAATAACGATCCGCTGCTGTCCGGCGGCAAGCCCGTGCATGTTTCCCAGTTCAAGGATGCGGCCGGCCGCGTGCGGCGCCAGGCAGCCAGCTTCCGCATCTACAAGTCCGTGGCGGGACGCCCCGGGGAAAAAGTCCTGGTCGACCTGCAAGACCCGAGCATTGCCAAGATCGAGTGGACAGTGCACGTCGCCAACAAGAAGGCGGCCTGGTGGAACTTCATTCCCCTGCTGGGCGACCTGATGTTTGGCCCGTACAACAGCTATGAAACCTGGGAAAATACGCCGCCCGACTGGAAGCTGACGCCCACGTCCTGGACCAATCTGCGCAACGGCGACGTCACGGACCCGGCGGCACGGCAAAAACTGATCGTCGATCCGGGACCGCGCACGCTCGACGCGCCGCTGGGCAAGGCCCATTTCGACAAGGATGGCGCTGGCGCGTACAAGCACGTGTCCTTCCCCGATCCGCAGGGCATCACGCAAGGCTATCCGGTGCGCACCCTGGGCGAAATGCGCACGGATTCGCGCGGCAACCTGCTGGTGATCGGCGCCTATGGCCGCGCCGGCGGCTCCGAAAGCATCACGGGCTTCGGCGGCGGCGATACGTGGAATGACGACGTGGGCGACGGCCCCGTCAGCGCGACCATCCATTTCAAGGATGGCAGCACGCCCGTCGTGCTGAAAGCGTGGGTGGTCATCGGTTCGCCGAAGTTTGCGCCAGAACTGGTGAATATTTCCACCTGGGATGATGTCGTGGCCGACATGGCCATCAAATACAAGAACGCGCTGCCCGAAGCCTACGACGCGGCCCGCTGGAGCGCCAGCGATGGCTGGAATCCCGACTATGTCGTCAATTACGCGCAGGATATCCAGCCTTTCCTCGCCAGGATAGGCGATTACCAGTGGGTGGCGACGGTGCCGTCGATGACGGCCTTCATCCGCCCCGCCTTCGACGTGGCCGATGCCTCGGAAGCGAACCGGCCGCACCGGGAAAAATTCCTCAGCTATTTCAGGAAGCCGTCAGCCATCCGGCCCGGGACCAAGGAACAGGTGCCGGGTTTTACCGGCGGCCAGGGCGGACAATTGTTCAGCGCGGCCACGACGGACAATCCCGGCGCGGGCATCCCTCTCGTGCCCTTGAATTCGGGCAGCAATTCCGTGCGCAACAACGTCATCAGCAAGTTTTCGGTATTGACGGATACCCAATACTTTGCCTTGCAGCAATGGGCGGCCGGCAAATTCTCGCCAGAAGCGCCGGGCCTGGCCTTGCCGGGCATCGACCCGCTCGACCACGCGACCATCGGCAATTGCGTGGGCGAACCGATGTGCCCCGGCATCGAAGTGACGTGGAGCGTGCGCAATCCCGTCATCTATGAAAAACCGTACGCCATCCTGCACCGCGTGGATGCCGACTACGAAAAAAACGGCCTGTCGCCGGGCCGCGACGAGTGCGAACCGCTGGACTGGAGCGATCCGACGGTCGGCACCGGCTGCGAACCGGGCGACCTGACCAAGCGCATGGCGATTCCATGGCAGGCCGATTTCTATGACTGCTCCGTACAGATGATCAACTTCGACAATCCGGACATCGTCAAGAATCCCGATTCGCTCATTCCCGTGCCGCCCACCTACTACGCCTACTGGTGGCCGCCGCAAAGCCCGTGGAACGTGATCAATGGCGCCACGACCAAGGAAGAACAGGCGCTCGCCGGCGTGCCGGCCGGCATGCAGGTGATGTACAGCCGCGGCATGAACAGTTTTTCGCAGATGATCAGCTCGTGGCACTACCTGGGTTTCATCGTGAACCAGAACGAGGATGCCGAGTCGGGCCGCCAGTACCCGTACTTTGTGGAAAAGGAGCGCAATCACGCCAAGTTCGTGGCCGCCAGCGTGGGGGTCGGCAATGCCAGCAGTTTCATCACGGGCGACGATGCCAACTACCTGCCCGCGTGGTTCCTCAAGGACGAGGATCCGCAGACGGCGCCCGAGAAGGCCTCGCAGCTGTTTGCCAGCGGCGGCGCGCAAGTGGCACTGCATGACACGCCGAAGAAAATCATGCCGGCCAACCGGCGCCGTTTTTCCCATTGAGCATGTCGATGAGTTTGCCATCATCGCGCGGTTACGACGTCGTCATCGTCGGCGGCGGTGCCGCCGGCACGGCCGCCGCCCTGACCCTGGCCCGCTACACGGGCTTGCGCACCGCCTTGCTGGAAAAGCAGCTGTTCGACGACTACCGGGCCGGCGAAACGGTGTCGTCGTCCATCTTTTCGATGCTCGATTTCCTGGGCGTGGGCCGCGACTTGCTGGACGGCGCCCAGCTGCCCGCGTTTTCCCACGCGGCCGCGTGGGGCAGCGCGGAACTGATGTCGCGCGACGCCGTCTTCAGCAGCCATGGCCACGGCTTGCACCTGGACCGCAGGCAATATGACGCCATCCTGCTCGAGCAGGCGCGCCAAGCCGGCGTGGAACTGTTGCGTCCCGCCCAACTGGTGCAGCTGGAACACGGCGACCCGTGGCGTTTGCGCGTGGCGGCCGACGGCCAGGAAGTGGACCTGACGGCCCGCTACCTGATCGATTGCAGCGGCAAGCAGGCGGCCATCGTGCGCCAGCGCAAGCGCCCCATCCACACGGAAGACGCGCTGGTGGCGCTGTACGCCTATTATCAATTGCAAGAACCGCAATTCCTGCCGCACCGTACCCTGGTGGAAACGACGCAGCACGGCTGGTATTACGCGGCGCCCCTGCCCGGCGACCGCGTGGCGCTGGCCTTCATCACGGATGCCGACATCCTCAAGCGCCTGCGCCTGAAGGAACAAACGCCCTGGCGCGATGCCGCCCTGGGCACGCAGCACGTGCGCGATATCGTGCCGCGCCTGCCCGCGCCGGTCGCCCTGCGCCACTACGCCATCCACAGCCGGGTAGCCTCGCTGCCGGCGGACGAGAACTGGACGGCGGCGGGCGACGCGGCCGCCTGCTTCGACCCGATCTCCTCGCTGGGCATCGGCCAGGCCATGGCGTCCGGCATCCATGCGGCGCGGGTGGCGGAAGCCTGCCTGGCGGGCGACCGCGGCATGGCGGCGGGCTACCGGCGCAGCATCTTCGCCTCGTTTGAAACCTATCTGCAGATGCGGCGTGGCTTCTACGGTGCCGAACAGCGCTGGCCGGAGGCGCCATTCTGGCAGCGCCGGGCCGCATCCTGATGCCGCTGGCGAAAAACTGAGCCAGGTCAAGAGACCGCATGCCCACGGCCCGTTTCCGGGCGAATTTCAGCCCCGCCTTGCCGTTCGCACTATAATGTCGGCACCGCGTGCGGCAGCATTGGCGGCGATAGACGGTAACAATTTCGTGTGGAGGCCAGTACAATAGCGTCTGGGCCTACACAGGGTTTCACTTTTGCCAGCAGTTGCCAGCAACTAACCATTTTTTTGACCAGCCAACAAATACTATGAGTTCGATGAATGAAGAGCGCGTTTTAAGCGTGCACCACTGGACGGATACCCTGTTCTCCTTTACCACCACGCGCGACCCGTCGCTGCGTTTCTCGAATGGCCA
>Ga0182008_10000864_pt1 | contig 21021 bp, 25 predicted proteins | sample Sormic07211129_1_FD_120482 | JGI IMG/M metagenome (GOLD analysis project Ga0182008, IMG submission 120482) | Rhizosphere microbial communities from Sorghum bicolor, Mead, Nebraska, USA - 072115-129_1 metaG | ecosystem: Host-associated > Plants > Roots > Rhizosphere | place: USA: Nebraska...
AAATGAAAATCTAAGTTTAGATAGTATTGCTTCGCAGTCAGGAATGAGTGTGCGTAGCCTGACCAGGTTGTTCCAAACGAAACTGCATATCACATTTGTTCAGTATTTGAAAATGCTACGGATTATCCGTGCGATGGAACTGATAAAAGATACAGATCTGAACATGACGCAGATAGCCTATGAGATTGGCTATTCTAATATTGCAGCTTTTAGCAATAATTTTCAGCAACTGACCAATATGAGACCTACGGAATTTAAAACCAAATAAGAAGTACGCGTATATTTGCCGTAGCAATCTTCTTAAACACTGGTTCAGTGGGTTTTGTCCCGGACTGATATTGTTTAAGAGTTCATCTTTTTCTGCAATACTTTTTTGGAAAGCGTTTTCAAAGGCTTTTTGCCGTTTCTCCCGAGACCTGACCAATTATTTATTCTGGCTCCATTTCTTTGGTTTCATATTGAAATGTCTTTCAAATAATCTGCCGAAATAACTTAAATTGCTAAAACCCAAATGGTAACCAGCTTCAGAAACTGAAAAATGTTCTTCACGTATTAGTCTTGCCGCTTCTTGCATACGCAAATGTTGATAGTATGGATATATTCCTTTACCAAAGACTTGTATAAACAGTTTTCGAAGTTTGATGACGTTCATACCGCTTAACTTTACGAGCTCTTCCTGGATAAACGGTTTTTCTATCGAAGCTGCTATTCTGTCCCGGACACGATACACCGATTCCAATTCATATTTTGACAGCTGCTGATACTCAACATTTGTTCTGCTTGATAAATTTTTAAACAAATAAAAGAGTAGACCAAGCGATTTTAATCTATAGTAAGCATCTGATAGTATATCTTCTGTTTTTGTATCCGAAAGCTCGTTAATTATTTCTGCAATTTCCGGGGACATGAATTCCTCAATCCAAAGCGTTTTCTCGTTATCAAAAAGATATTCGAATTTAGGATGGTCTTTTCCGATAAAGCTTTTTAAATAATCAAGACTTATAATGATAGTTACCTGCTGAATATTGATATCCTTTGGGAAGTCCACTTCACTTTCAACATGCAACGGCATAATGCGAACGTGTGGCTGTATTTGCTGTAATGATTTTTTGTTCGGTATCGAGGTATCTAATTGTGAACTGATGATATTTTGAAATGAAATAGAGATTCCGTTTTCAAATGCTGTTATGGGTTTTCTCCGGATACAAAATGTTTGCTTTGCGACAACGGAACGAACCATCACCAACATTTCGGGCATTAAATCTACGATTTTCAGATCATTGAGATCAAGCATATCCAGTTCAGACCTGGATGAGGTAAGCGAAACCCCTAAACGCTCTGCCCAATGGTACATCTCTTCTTTATTCCTGATATCGCTCATCTTTGTGGACTATTTTTGTTTTTTAATGGGTTATTTTAGCATTAAAAGTATAAATAAATTTGCAATATTAATTTAAAAATGTAACAAATGAAAAAACATATTTTAATATCAGGAGCAGGTATTGCGGGTTTAACAGCAGCTAATTTTTTAGCAAAGCAAGGTCATCGGGTTATTGTAATCGACAGATCGCCTTCATTCAGTAAAGCCGGTTTTCTTATTTCGCTCAAGAGTTTCGGTGTAAGAATCATGGACGAACTGGGGCTGACTCACAAGCTACAGGCAGAATCATCACCTTCCAAAACGGTTCACTTTGTAGAAACAAATGAGGAAATCATTCAGAGTATTGATTATGATAAAATGCATCAGAATATTGAGCGTTCCGTTCTTATCACCCGGGGTGCGTTACATTACGTTTTGTATGAGGCGGTTAAGAATAAGGTAAATATACTTTTTGAAACAACAATTTCACAGCTGGAAGAAAAAACCGGCAAGACAAAAGTGACCCTTTCAAACGGAAGTATGATGGATGTTGATTTAGTCGTTGTTTCCGAAGGATTACGTTCCTCAACAAGAGACCGGTATTTTAAAAATTGCCAGTTAGAAGATTTCAATACACTTTATGTCGGAGGAAAATTAAATCTAAAGCACGGAAAGGAAGTTGGCGTTTTTAAGATTTATATTGACGTTAACAAAATGTTGTCGATATATCCCGTAGCAGAGGACCAAATTGCTATTCAATGTTATATACGCAGCTCAGAAGACAATAGCAGAATTAAAAATAATGCCCCATCTATTCTTAGGAGCGCTTTTGCTGATTATAACCCGGAAGTGAAGCAATTAATAAATCATCTTTTAGATGATGGCTTGTTTTTTATGGATAAGATGGGGATGGTAAAGACGGAAAACCTGCTTAATGGTAACTTGGTTCTGCTGGGAGATGCCGGTTATTGTCCTACAGCTTTATCAGGTATGGGCGCTTCACTGTCGATTTATGGTGCTAAGGCATTGGCACACTTTATTGCACAATACCCTGATGACATCTTAGTTGCCTGTAAATGCTACAATCGGTTGATGCAGCCAATCGTAGAAAAATTTCAGACCAACGCGAAGAATAATGCGACATCTTTCCTGCCTGATAGCCAACCAAATTTGGAGAAATTTGTCGACGGATTCCGGGTTGCTGATGATAAAGCCGTTCAAAAAATAATGACAGAACCCATTGTTTTAACAAAAGATCAGGAAAACTTTATATTCCATTGATTTAGTTGTCAAAAACAAGGGTACTATCGGTATAAGGAAAAAATCAATTGAAATTAATGCCTGGTAAAATTGTCATCTCTTGCACTATTTTTTGTTTACATAAATATTCATGAGTGATTTAACAGGCTTATTATTTAGCTTTCGTAGTTGTCAAATTTTCAACCTCGAAAGCTAAGTTTTTTAAAGTTTCATTAAAACAAAAACTACAAATCGCTTATACCAGCGCTATGCCTTTAATTTAATGATCATTTAGTTGAAGATACTCGATTACCTTACCGTCATTTTGCTCAACAATGAAACGAATTCCTGTACTTACTCGATTAACCGGAACGATTATTTTTTTGGCTTCTTTCTCCAGGATTTCCCAGTAGGCTGCCAAGTCATCAACTACAAATATGGCGTTAACCAAGCTAGGTATCTCGAGTGCTTCAGGCCCGTCTACTGCACCTAAAATCACAAAATTACCAATGAGATTCAGTTTATAACCGTCATGAGCGGCAGAGAGCGCTACCTCATTACGCGTAATTTTCTGATAAAATGCTACTGTGTCATCAAATGATTCGGTTACTATAGGAAGTAATACTGTTCTGATTTCCATATTTTAAAATTTTTAACTTTGCAGCAAAGCTATTCTGTTAAGCGACGATAGGCAATAACTAACTTTTTAATTAGTTGTAGGATGGGTGATATAATTAAAGAAAGTTCAACAAACCAGTTCAACAAGAGGGCACTGTTAGACAGGTGCGGTGTTAACGATACCCTGAGTCTGATCGGGAAACGATGGTTGATGACGGTTCTATATGAGATTTCGTTAGGAAACAATCAGTTTACTGCTTTAAAAAAAAGTGTAACAGAAATCTCAGAACACGTCCTGGCTAAACGCATTGCTGACTTAACTGGACAGGGATTGATTTCTAAAAAAGAAATAGGGGACACGATACCCTTACAGATTACTTATACAGTTACAGAGAAAGGTAAACAGCTTTTATCATTGGTAAACGGGCTATACCATTGGAATCGACATTGGTACAAATAGTTCGCTTATATCTCTTAACCTGGCGACCACGATACCGAGTATTGTTAAGTTCTTTAATTTCTCCATACGGCTGATTCAATAAATCAGAAAACAAGTTTAAAGGAGAATTTTTATGCTCACTTTTGCACCCAAAAAATTAAAAAGAAGATAGATATATAATGACGGTTTTGATTGATCAGAAAAATTGGAAATTCTTGTTGATGGTTGATAAGACTCGTGTATTGTAAATATTGGAGGTGCTATGTGGATAATCTAAGGCTGACTTCATTTTGCATCATTTCACAATAAGAGTTTATATATAGCCTAAGAAGATATCTAGAATTTCTTATAGTCACATAATTAATTACATTAAAAAAAAATACCTATTTTGCTAATGATAAATCACAAGGTACAATGCGAATTATTTTACTCTTTTTTTTAATATGGAGCATATCTGCTAACGGTCAACAAAAAAACGTTAATAGTATTCTTTTAAAAACTGATCAGGTGGAAAAACTAGATTTTCCCACAATGCAGTATAATACATATTTATTAAAAAAATTTAAAACTAACCTGAAATATCTCTTTAAAAAAAAGATTGATAAGTCAGACGAGTTTGTATTTCTTCCAATATCAACTCATATTTATCCGTCATCTCCTTACCATAAAGTTTTGCCTGTTGTTCTAAGAAAAACAAATGGTAAAATTATTTTGGCGGCTGACATTAATCGCAACCTCAATTTTGACGACGATAAAAATAATGTATTTGTTATAGAAGGTACCGGACAGGAAACGCTATTAAATCTACCTGTGGAATCATCGGTGTTCTCCTTTATTATTGATAGCACAATTTACGATCTACCTCTGACCAATAATAAAGTGTTACCTAAAGATACTGTTGAAGGATTTGCAGACACTGAGCAAGCCATAAAGATCAAATTTAATAACATGAGGTATGGCATCTTTCAGGACAAATATATCATCGGAGTTTACGATGCAAATTTCGACGGAGTGTATAATGAATCTGAAACTGATCGTTATTTTGTATCACGTGTAGGTGCAGGAATAGTAAGTTATGATGAATCATTTCCAATTAACCAGGGTTTTTTGGACAATATTATTTTGCTGGATTCATCGTATTACAAAATCGACAGTATAGCAAAAGATGGAAAGCAATTAACCATTACACCAGGAACTTTTGTAATTAGTGATACCCGATTTGTCCCTAGTGTTTTACCAAATAAATTGCCGCCATTAAAGTTTTATACAACAGATGGTGGTACGCATTATATTAATGATTACATCGGAAATAAAAAATTTTTACTAATTGAACGCTGGGGTGCTTGGTGTGTAGGCTGTATACAACAGCTTCCGTTTATTCATGAAATATATGATAAGTACAAAGGCGATGTAACGTTAATAAGCCTTAACGGAGGTGATAAGGATAAGGGTAAGGTGAAAGCATTCATTACTAAACACAATATGTTGTGGATTAACGGTTATGAAAATAATACCATTAAAAACTGGCTTTTTAGGTCGATGGGATATCCCTGCGCCATCTTAATAGATGATAGTGGCAAAATTGTTTTGAAAAGTAGTTCTTTCAGTGAAGTTTTAAAATTTTTAAAAATAAATTCAAACAATAGTGATTAAATAATAAAAAAGTATTATTTTAGTTACATATTAGTCGAATAAATAATCCTTACACTCAATTGTAAATTAATAGCTCTCACCATGGAAAATTTAAAAATTGCTTCTCAGCTTTCTAAGCAGAAATTAAAGGAAATTTTAGGTGGTAACGTACCATCAAGTTCGCAACCTGATGGTACATGCACTGGTTGGACAGGGCCTGATGCCACTGGTAAAACAACATATGATGCTATGGATGGAGATGGAAATCCTACCTGCGGAATAGTTGATCATGGAGAACACCCTGCAATTGGAGATATGGTCGTAACTTAAAATCATAAAATCTATGGAAAATTCTAAAAGCATTACTTCATTGTATTGCAAAACATTAACAAATAAAGAAATGAATGCTCTTTTAGGGGGCAATGTTCCAGTGCAGTCCGGCTCAACGCAAGACTTCTGTACTGGTTGGACTGGACCTGATGCTAATGGTAACACAACCTTTGATATGCGTTCAACATCAGGGGCTGTAGCTTGCGGATTAGATGATCATGGATCTCATCCAGAGATCGGCGATGAAGTTTGATATATTGAAACCAAAGTTCTTAGATGTAATTATCTAAGAACTTTTCAAACATAAGCTTTGATGATTGTAATTTTGTCAATAGATTCTGACATAAGTACAAATAAGGTAACTCAATGGCTATCTTACTACAACGTTTTTTATAGCAGAATAAATACCGATAGTGAAAATCCGGTAAATTTCGATTTAAAATTTACTACAGATACTGATGAGTCTATTCCATACGTACTATGGTATCGAAAAATAAAAAGTTTAAGTCATCAGAATACTGTTACAGATGTGCTGTACTCCAAAAGACATATAGAATATTACCACTCTCTTTATTACAATCTACCAATTTTCGCAAATTACTGTTTAGGAAACCTCTCTCTAGATATAAACATTAATAAGTTTGAAATAATCAAGATGGCAATATCAGTCGGGCTTACCGTACCGGCTACGCTGATAACTAGTAAGAAAGAACATTTGTTAAAATTTCAAAAAAAATATGAGAACAAGAAGATAGTAAACAAATGCGCATCCAATACAGAGTTCTTAATGATTAACGGAAAAAGACTTGCCGCATTTACTTATAGATTAAGTACAGAAGATGTCGATCAATTGCCAGAAGAATTTGGCTCTTCCCTTTTCCAAATTGCTGTAGAAAAAGATTTTGACATTAAGACTTTTTATCTAAACGGTGTTTTTTATACTCAAGCTACTTTCAGCTCAAATTCTGAATACATTGATGTTAGAATTTCCACAAAAAAGAAGCGAAATCGGGTTACAAATTTTAAACTACCGGAAGGCTTGGAATTTAAGTTAGATGCCTTAATGAAAAAACTAAGCTTAAATATAGGAACGATTGATCTAATTAAGGATATTGATGGAACGTTCTATTTTTTAGAAATAAATCCATCAGGTCAATTTGATTATATATCTCTCTTAGGAAATTTTCATCTGGATAAATTAATTGCAGAACATATTATTAGCAAAACGAATGAAAAAAATTGATCGCAGGACTGAGGAAAAGTTACTCAAAGTTTTCGGAAGCAATAAACCTGTGCTGTACAACTTCCTTATGGAAATGGACGAAACAGATAACAGAATATTCGTGAATTATCATGTCTCTAAAAAAAGGCAAAGCTCCAAGGTGATTTCGGAATCATTTTACAAACCGATAAGTAGATGTTTCAATGAGTGATCCAGCCACATTTTTTAATTTTTTTTCCACCATTAAGATCACAAAAGGTTTTAAACGCAGTGTGATTCAAGATCTTCAAAACAACAATTATTATTTTATAAATAATGGGGTTTATGAGATATTTAGTTTATCATACCTACATTCATTTGAAGAAATCAGTGCAAGGTATAATGGAGAATTGGATCAAGAACTCTTAAAATGGTTTAATTGGGCTGAAGATATTGAATTTGGACGATTTTGCGAGTATCAAAATGAATTTCCTTCAATGTCAAACGATTGGCATTATCCAGGGAGTATTTCTAATGCGATTATAGATTTATCGTCACGTCAAGGAGGAAAGCTTCCTTTTAAACGTATTTTTAATGAACTAGATCAACTTGGATGTCACACAATTGAATTTCGGATTTTCGAACAAAAATTTTCAGCCACGTTACTAGAACTAATCTTAAATGACTGCCAAAGCAGTGAGATTACAGGAATAGAAATATTGATTCCTTATGATCTTTTTTCTACGCAAAGATTTACGAAATTTAATAAAGTAAGACGTATCTCTGTGTGGGGGGCTTTCGAAGCTGTGAAAAAGCAAGAAAATGGAATTAGGATTTCAATGACCACGCAGAAAATAGACTCTGAACAATGCTGTGGTGTAATCAGCCCAAATTATTTTGCGAATAATATTAGTATGTATACCGAAAGTCTACATCATAACTCTTGTCTTAATCGAAAAATTTCTATAGATGGAAATGGGCTTATCAAAAACTGTCCAAGCATGGGAAATGATTTTGGTTCAATCGATGATACTTCTCTGTTAGATGTCGTTAATAAAGAAGAATTCAAAAGTATGTGGAAGATTAATAAAGATTCAATCGAATCTTGTAATGTATGTGAATTTAGATATATGTGTACAGATTGCCGGGCTTTTTTAAGCGAACCATTTACTTCTAAGCCCTTTAAATGCAGGTATAACCCCTATGATGCAGTTTGGAGTTAATAAAAATTTGACTTTAATAATTGAATAACTTGTTGAAGGTTTTTAAAATCGATATTGCTAGAAATTGTTATAGCATACATAATTCTTATTTTTTGTCGCGCTTTCTTTTTTTTCTTTTAATACTATTCTCAAAGGCCATTTCTCCAGCATTTTCTCCTCGCGGCTGATTCAATAAATCAGAAAACAAGCTAAAACCAGAATATGCAGATATTTCGTGATCACTGGTTGTATTAACAAAGTCAAAAAGTGGATGGATGTCCAACATTGGTTTTGATTGATTAGAAGAATTGAAAATTGCTTTTGGTTGATTAGGCTTTTCTGACTTTTGTTCCGCAGCTATGTTCCAATGCTCCTGAAAAGTATTCGCTGAGAGATGTTTTCCCAATTGCGACCCATTCCACACCACTCTTGATTCATGATCTACGAAGGTGATTCCATAAATCCGACCTTGCTGATTTCGTCGCACTACTGTATTGATGCCTTGTTCAATGAGTTGCTGCTTAAAATCATTCTGGTTTTTGCTACTATGCAGCGCAACCTCTACGGTACTTTTTAAAATATTCCTCGATTTCAAATTTGCCAGTTCAGCCTTTGAAAGCTCAAAATGCTCATGTAAGGCTTGCCAACCAGCCGCTTTACCAAAAAGGGAAGATTTAAATGGAGGGCTTGCCCTTTCACCTTTTTCATCGATGGCGAAATAGAGTAGGCCTTGTCTCGTCTGACTACCTGCTTCGCCTTTTACCTGTTCTGCCGTAATATTAAAAAGTGAAAGCAATGCATTGTAGGTACCGAAAGTAGAAAACCTATAGTATTTTGGCAAATGGCGGACTACGGCAGCAACCTGACTTTTAATATTTCCTGATCGATAGAGAATCGGTCTAAATAATTCCTGGTTATTCTGTTTTGTTTTGCTTTTGGCAACCTGTAGTCCAAAATGCTGCTCCAGCGTTCTGCAGGCATCCATTGATCGTTTTTTCTCATACTGGTCAGATATTTTTCTGCCATTCCGGTCAACATTGGTCGAAACAATATGGATATGGGTACGTTCAATATCCTGATGTTTAAAAACAACATAAGGTTGGGCACCATAGCCCATTTCCCGCATGTACTGCTCGGCCATTTGCATAAATCTCATATCACTTACCTGGTCTTTTGGATCTGGATTCAGGGAAATATGCAAAGCTGGTTTTTCAGTTTTTTTATTCGCAGCCAGATACGGCTTGAATGAGCGCATGAGTTGCGCAACGGTGTATTTGTTGTTCACCGTTTCTTGCATTTTATGGAGTAATATAATGCTGGCATTTCCTTCGTCAACTTTAGCCTCATTATAATGTAATGCGCCCGGCAAGTGGGTTCCATGTGAGATTTTAGCAATCATATTAAGGATCTTTTAGCAAATATTCTTTCTCAAATTCAGCTGTCAGGTTGATAATCTGCCGGCATAAATCTGCCATTTCCTTCGTCTGTTTTTCCAGTTTGAAGAGATAGGCAGCCGCTTTTTTTTCGGAAAAATTGCGATTAAGCAACTTTATAATTTGGTTATAATTGACCCCAATAGCTCTGAACTGACCATAAAAATGGGTAAGCCTCATATAATAATCAGTAGCTGCTGAGTCGATCCTGACCGTTTTAATCGGCCGTTCAAATAAGACCGACACAATAAATTTGGCGTAATTACCAAGTCCTGACTGATCATAAAGTGAAAGAAAGTTCGCATTCTCTTCGTCTGTAAGCCTGAAAACATAACGGTGAATGCTTTTAGAAAATTTAGGCTTTCGGCCACCTTTATTCAGATTGTTATTATCCTTGTCATTCATTATAAATCTATTTTAATAATTGAAAACCCGACTTCGGAGGGTGTTTCCTGGCCCCCGGCAGGGCAAGTTGTTTTGAGGCACTTAAAACAGTTATGAGGCACTCAAAACACAACTTGCTCCTTTCTTTTGAAAGGAAAGTCCTCCCTTCTGGTCGGACTGAAGTGAATGGGAACAAATCACTGCTATTAGCAATTTTACCATTTCAATTCTTCGAATAATCATGATTACCCAACATGATAAAATTACAACGATAAACTGGATGCCGCATCAATTGCAGGCTAGCCAAACGAAGCTAGTAAAGGACTTTTGCAGCTATCGAATCCTTTATGCCGCTTACTTCCTTGTTCTTTGTCTCAGGGTGCAAGACAGCAGGATTGCCAGCCGGTCAGATGATCAATTTTCCATCATTAGGCTGGGGATGTTTGATCCCGGAACAGCAGGTAAGCTTGATTGCCTGCCTGTAGAACTGCATGCTGGCCGATGGTCCGGACATCATGCTAACCTCCCGGCTTTTTTGATTGCATGCATGCAGGACGGCGCTCGTGCTTGCAGGACATCTGGAATGCGGATTTGCACTCAGGCGTTGAAATATTTAATATACAATATCATGATGAACAAAAATAAAAAACCATTACTGATTGCTTTTTCTACCCAGAAAGGCGGGGTTGGTAAAAGTACTTTTACAACACTTGTCGCCAGCATTATGCATTACCGTTTGGGATATCATGCAGTGGTATTTGATTGTGATTTCCCACAGTATAGCCTGATGCAGATGCGGGAAAGAGATCTGAAAGCCGTTATGGACAGTGATTACCTCAAAAAGCTGGCATACGAGCAATTTACGACGATAGGCAAAAAGGCTTACCCGATTATGCAGAGCAGGGCAGATCAGATAGAGGCTGCGATTGCGCATTATCTAAACGAAACTGCTGTTCCGCCAGACATTATTTTTCTTGACCTCCCAGGTACGGTGAATACCCCCGGAATTTTAAGCGCGCTGGCACGGGTGGATTATATCTTTTCGCCGATTACGGCAGATCGGGTCGTGCTGGAAAGTACGCTGGCCTTCACTGATGTATTGAAGAATGTGCTGATGGAAAAACAAATGACGAAGATCAGGGCGATCCATCTTTTCTGGAATCTGGTAGACGGACGCGAAAAATCTGCTTTGTATGCAGATTATGAAAAGGTGATCGGGGAACTGGGCTTAAACCTGATGCAATGTTATATTACGGATAGCAAACGGTTCCGCAAAGAAAGCGAGGCGGTTATTAAATCCATATTCCGCTCTACCTTATTACCTGCAGATCAGAAACAAATGGTGGCCTGCCGATTAGATCAGTTTATGGATGAATTTCTAAAAATCATCAAATCTTAACGGTTATGGAAGATCAGCATTCGCCTCAAAAACCGGGCGCTATAGATGAGCAATACCTGATGTCAATTATGGCAGGTAATACCAGCAGTGAAAATGCAGCTACGCCTGCACCTGTAGAACCGGAGCAGCAACAGCACGAAGGACCTGCTGTTGAGAAAGCAGGCAGTAAGGCGCGTTCAAAGCATAAAAAAGACGTACACGGAACATACGGAGATCGTTTTTTATCGGTGCACAGCATGACCAGGCGGGGTGATAAGAGCATTTACATCCGGCCTGAATATCATGAACGCTTGTCCAGAATTGTCCAGGTAATAGGGAATGATCGTATTCCGTTATACGCCTACCTGGATAATATTCTTCAGCATCACTTTGAACTGTTTGAAAAAGCCATTCTGGAAGAATTTGAGAATAACTACAAACCCCTTTTTTAGCTTATGGAAACACTGATTATCATATGCCTCTTAATCATCATTATACTGCTGTTGCATGATAAATGGGAACTTAAGAAGCCTGGCCATGTCGATTTTAGACAGAAATATGTCATTCACGACAAAACCAATCTGGTTGGTTTGCCCAAGCCAGATCAACGCCGAGGTAAAGTTATACAAGCAAAAGAGGATATCAAAAATGAACCAGCCGTGCAAGCTACATTTACTGATCAGCAGTTAAAAGAAATTCAACAACATATGGAGGCTGACACGAACGAAGACTTTCCTGATCTTGCAGACGAAGAGGAGTGGGCTTACCATGGCGAACCGAATGGCGATTTGGACTACGCTACCGGGGTAACGTTTGAGGAATTAACATCTGTTGGAATGTTCCTTCAAAAAGAAAATTCGGAACAAGCTCAATTGGAAACAGCGGCAACAGTAGTTCATAAAATACAAGGTACCGAACTTTTCAGTCTACTGGAAAACTCTACGGAGGGGGCTTCAAAGAAAATAGCAGAGCTGTTAGACAAAAGCCATTTTTCATCACGTGAATCTGCTTCTTCTATTGTACGGGATGAAAATCTGAATAGATTTGATATTGGGGATTTCGTATGACAGCACGATTTCCTCATTATTTTTTAACCGTTTAAGATTGGAAACTAAATTAGATCGCGTTGGCTAAAACCTGATGGATTGACTTGAAGAACGTTATAAGTTTAAATCGTTAAAAACCTTAATTCCTTCCTTAGATTTTTTTAATCTGTCCGAAAGCATATTGTATAGTGCACGTGGATCACCATCCTCATATCCTGGCAGTACTTTTTTAAGCTCTACATAAGTGCGTAACAGAGTTATAGATAATTTCGAGTCGGAATACCTATTTATGAAACCCTTAAAGTCTTTTGCTTTAATGGAATTTTCTAAATCCTCCACCTGTTTATTATCTGCACCACCGGAAACTTTAGATTCAGCCAAACTTTGAGATATGGTGATATGCGCGTTTTCAATAGCCATCATTTTGGGCTTTAATTTTCTTTTTGAAACTTTCATTAAACTTTCATAAGTTTTTGTAGAATCAAAGTCGAGCGTTAAAAAACAGATTTCAGTTTCCTTAGGAACAGGTACTGATAGGACGAATTTATCATCTTTAATCTTCGCTAGTATGATAGTTCTATCTTTCGGTACACAGATATAAGCATATTTATACTCCGTCGGACTTTCAAAAGACCCAGTCACCATACAATTTACGATCTGCGCATGCAGATCGTAAACATTTAAAATAGTTAAGAACAATAAGATACTCTTCAGCATTATGCACTCATTCCTCTCCACATGCTATAACACTGATCCTCTTGAACAGACACTAAAATACCATCAACCGTACTATCGCCTGTATCTGAACTAATATGATCCAAGCACCACTGAAGCCAGGTATCCTTGTCCATTTTTCCACCTAAAATGCTTTTCATTTCCGATTTTTTGAGCGTTTTTAAATTTTTCATTTTTTTGTTATTTGGTTGTTTTACCCATTGACGCTTGGGTATTTGAGCGATAAAGACCAAAGTCTGAATTTCGTTTGTATCTAATATAAGTTAGCGTTTAATTCATTTTTTACAATTAACTGTAATGTTTGTTGTGTTAAAGTTAAGAAAATTATGAACTGAACTAATATTTTTTTGTGGAACAATACGAAATTCTTTGTAAAAAAAAGAAGCTTCGAACAAGATTGCAATTATGCTCAATAAATAACCTACCTATACAAATGCAATCAAAATTAAAATATACGATAGGCTCTAGAAATGGATCAAGATAGTTTTCTTTATCTTCTTCATCTTCGTCAAATAATTCTTCGTTAGTTATAAGATGCTGTTGCTGAAAGATATATGTTCTTTTAAATTTAATGAAACCTTTGCTTTTAATAGCTTCGTTGATCCAATCTACTGACCCGGTATAGTCTGCAGTGTATCTGAATAGTATTTTGTTGTTTACTTCTATGAAATAAATCATTGTTCAGGTCAATTAGTTTAATTATCCTTTCTCAACGATTTAAATCAAATTCTATCAGAGATAAGAAAAACTATCGTAGTTAAATTTAAGAGTTATAGGTTGAAGAAGCCCGTTCATTAATCAATTAGCTAATTTATAAAATAAAAAATTATCAGTCATTAGAGGTCAAATAAGCCCCATGACTGCCAAGATCTTAAGGCTCTTCTATTCTAGTTACACCTTTGTTTCCAGCCCGCAACAAGCGGGGATTTTCAAAAACCAAATTTTCAAAATCATGGAAAAACAAAGGAAAAAATTGGCACTGGCCGGGATTTTTCTCCTGTCTGCCATTCGTATGTTTGCGCAGGGCAACGGCTCTGCCGGTATTCAGGAGGCAACTCAAATGGTAACCTCTTATTTTGATCCTGCTACCAAACTGATCTATGCAATCGGTGCCGTTGTCGGATTAATTGGCGGCGTAAAAGTTTACAATAAGTTCAGCTCTGGCGATCCGGATACTTCCAAGACTGCGGCAAGCTGGTTTGGCGCCTGCATCTTCCTTATTGTGGCGGCGACTATTTTAAGATCATTCTTCCTTTAAAACCACGGCCTTATGAGTACTTATAATATTAACAAAGGCATAGGGAGAACCGTAGAGTTCAGGGGACTGAAAGCACAATATCTTTTCATTTTTGCTGGCGGATTGCTGGGCCTTCTGATTGTCGTGATGGTGCTGTATATGGCAGGACTGCAACCGTACGTTTGCCTGGTTTTTGGCGTTGGCAGTGCATCAGCGCTGATCTGGAAGACCTTCAGCATGAATAGGAGGTATGGCGCCTTTGGGCTGATGAAACGGGCAGCGAGAAAAAAGCACCCGCAGTACATCATCAGCCGGAAAAGATTGTGTAAAAGTATCAGGTTGAACTTTAAAAACCTGGTGCCATGAAAAATATTGCTAAAGCAACCACCTTTGAAAGCCGTTTTCCGCTGCTTGCCGTGGAAGATCATTGCATCATTTCAAAAGAGGGCGACATCACAGCCTGTTTCGAGGTTAGGCTGCCTGAACTTTTTACTGTGGCGGCTACAGAATATGAAGCCATGCATGCGGCCTGGCATAAGGCTGTAAAAACCTTGCCCGATTACAGCATCGTGCATAAACAGGACTGGTACCTTAAAGAAAAGTATGCACCCAGCCTTGCTGAGGAAGAGTTGAGTTTTCTGGCCAGGTCGTACCAGATGCATTTTAACGAGCGCCCGTTTTTAAATCATTATTGCTACCTGTTTATTACCAAAACAACCAAAACTAGGATGCGGATGCAGAGTAATTTCTCGTCGCTTTGCAGGGGAATGCTGGTTCCGAAAGAAATGCGTGACCGGGAGGCCATTCATAAATTTATGGAGGCGGTTACCCAGTTTGAGCGGATTATGAACGATTCCGGGTTAATTACATTGCAAAGACTGAATGAAGGCGAAATTACAGGCTCGGAAGAAAAACAGGGTTTGCTGGATCAGTACTTTACCCTTTCAAAAGATGCAGCGTCATCCCTTCAGGATATTGCCATAGGAGCTGAGGAAATGCGAATTGGAAACCAGCGCCTGTGTCTGCACACTTTATCTGATACAGATGATCTGCCTGGAAGCGTTTCTACAGATTTGCGTCACGAGAAACTTTCTACTGACCGTAGCGATTGCAGGCTGTCTTTTGCGGCACCTGTCGGACTGTTGCTCAGCTGCAACCACATCTACAACCAGTATCTTTTCCTGGATAATAGTGAAGATAACCTGCACAGATTCGAGAAGTCAGCGCGGAATATGCATTCATTGGCCCGGTACAGCAGGGCCAACCAGATCAACAAAGAATGGATTGAACGCTATCTGAACGAGGCACATTCATTCGGTCTTTCGTCAATCCGTGCACATTTCAATGTGATGGCCTGGTCAGATGATCCGGCAGAACTGAAACAGCTGAAGAACGATACCGGAAGTGCACTAGCCTTGATGGAATGCAAACCCAGACACAATACCGTGGATGTGGCTACCCTTTACTGGGCTGGCATTCCCGGTAATGCGGGTGATTTTCCGAGTGAAGAAAGCTTCTATACTTTTATCGAACCGGCTTTGTGTTTCTTTACGGCAGAAACCAACTACCAAAACTCACCTTCGCCATTCGGAATAAAGATGGCCGACCGTCTGACCGGTAAACCGATCCACCTGGATATTTCTGATCTGCCCATGAAGCGGGGAATCATTACAAACCGGAACAAATTTATTCTCGGACCATCCGGCAGCGGCAAATCATTTTTTACCAACCACATGGTTAGGCAGTATTACGAGCAGGGCGCCCATGTTTTGCTGGTTGATACCGGAAATTCTTATCAGGGCTTATGCGAACTGATCAAAGGGAATACAAAGGGTGCAGATGGTGTTTATTACACCTATACGGAAGAAAACCCGATCGCTTTTAATCCTTTTTACACCGACGATGGCGTATTCGATATTGAGAAAAGAGAGAGTATCAAAACCCTCATCCTTACGCTCTGGAAGAGAGATGACGAACCACCTACCAGATCAGAAGAAGTGGCATTGTCTAACGCGGTGAGCGGATATATCGAACGGCTCAAACATCAGATGGAAGTGCCCTCGTTCAATGGGTTTTACGAATACGTCAGAGAAGATTACCGTAAAGTACTGGAAGCAAAGCAGGTTAGAGAAAAAGATTTTGACCTGGCTAATTTCCTCAATGTACTGGAGCCTTATTATCGTGGCGGAGAATATGATTACCTGCTCAATTCCGATCAGCAGATGGATCTGCTCTCCAAACGCTTTATCGTTTTCGAAATTGATGCTATAAAAGACCATAAGATCCTTTTTCCGATCGTTACGATCATCATCATGGAGGTCTTTATCAATAAAATGCGACGGTTGAAAGGCATCCGGAAACTGATCCTCATCGAAGAAGCCTGGAAAGCTATTGCAAAGGAGGGAATGGCAGAATATATCAAATACCTGTTCAAAACCGTAAGGAAATTTTTTGGGGAAGCCATTGTCGTTACACAGGAAGTGGATGATATTATCCAGTCGCCTATCGTGAAGGAAAGCATTATCAATAACTCCGATTGTAAAATCCTGCTTGACCAGCGTAAGTACATGAACAAGTTTGATGACATCCAGGCCATGCTCGGGCTTACTGATAAAGAGAAAGCACAGGTATTATCGATTAACCTGAACAACGACCCCATCCGTCGCTATAAAGAAGTCTGGATTGGTCTTGGAGGAACCCATTCTGCGGTATACGCAACAGAAGTTTCTACGCCCGAATATCTGGCCTACACAACAGAAGAAACCGAAAAGCTTCAGGTCATGCAAGTCGCTGCCGAACTGGGTGGTAATGTTGAGCAGGCCATCAAAAGAATTGCTTCAGAGCAATGACAACGATTCATATTTATTAATCCATTTAAAAAAAATTAACAATGAAAAAGATGATTTTTATGATGTTAGTAGCGCTGGTTTATGCCCTAACATCTCCTTTAAAGGCGCAGTTTGTAGTCACTGATCCGACTAACCTGGCGCAAAGTATAGTTAACAGTGCACAGGAAATTGTGCAGACCTCTTCAACAGCTTCCAATATGATCAACAATTTCAAGGAAGTGCAGAAAGTGTACAAGCAAGGCAAAGAATATTATGATAAGCTGAAAGCGGTCAATAACCTGGTGAAGGATGCCCGAAAAGTTCAACAGACGGTTCTGATGGTAGGCGATATTTCTGAGATCTATGTCAGCAGTTTCGGCAGAATGCTGAACGATCAGAATTTCTCGTCTCAGGAACTCACGGCCATTGCTTTCGGATATTCCAAGCTCTTGAATGAAAGCAGTAGCCTCCTTAAAGATCTGAAGCAGATTATTAATGCTTCGTCCATGTCGATGAATGACAAGGAACGGATGGACATTATTGATCAGGTGTATAGGGAAGTAAGCGACTATCATAAACTTGTGCGCTACTATACCAACAAGAATATCTCCGTTAGCTACCTGCGGGCTAAAAAGAAAGGAGATGCGCAAAAAGTATTAAAGCTTTACGGTACCGCCAGTCAGAAATATTGGTAAAAAATAAGCATTATGGAATTTAACAATCTACATGAAGTACTTCGCTCATTATATGACGAAATGCTTCCGCTATCTGCTACAATGGCAACTATTGCTAAAGGCGTAGCTGGTCTGGGAGCCTTGTTTTACGTGGCACTTAAAGTCTGGCAGGCATTGAGCCGGGCAGAACCGATCGATGTTTTTCCGCTTTTAAGACCATTTGCCTTAGGTCTCTGCATTATGTTCTTTCCGAGCATCGTCATGGGAACCATCAATACCGTTTTAAGCCCGGTGGTAAAAGGTACGCACAGTATGCTCGAAAACCAGGTGCTTGACCTGAATAAACTTCAGGAACAGAAAGACAAACTGGAGCGCGAGGCTATGCTCCGAAACCCTGAACAGGCGTATCTGGTGAGCGACGAAGAATTTGATAAGAAACTCGATGAGTTGGGCTGGACGCCCGGCGACCTGGCGGCTATGACAGGAATGTACATGGAACGACAGGGCTTTCAGCTGGAACAGAAACTTAAAAATTTCGTCAGGGATTTGTTGGAAATCCTGTTTCAGGCAGCGGCACTAGTGATTGATACCATCCGGACTTTCTTCTTGATCGTACTTTCCATTCTAGGACCGATTGCCTTTGCGATTTCGGTTTGGGACGGATTTCAATCTACCTTAAACCAATGGCTTTCCCGGTACATCAGTGTTTATTTATGGCTCCCGGTGGCTGATATTTTCAGCTCCATGTTGGCCAAACTACAATCCATGCTGCTGGAAAAAGACATAGAACAATTGTCTGATCCGAATTTTATTCCCGATGGCTCTCAGACGGTGTATATCATTTTTATGATTATCGGCATAATCGGATATTTCACAGTGCCAACCGTTACCGGGTGGATCATTCAGGCGGGCGGTGCAGGCAACTTTACCAGAAATGTAAATCAGACGGCTCAGAAAACCGGAAATATAGCCGGAGCCGGAGCCGGTGCAGTGACTGGTAATATTAGCGGACAGCTCGTAAACAAACCCCAATAAATTTTACAATATGGAATTCAAAGCATTAAGAAATATTGAATCCAGTTTCAAACAGATCAGGCTTTATGCCATCATTTTCGCCAGCCTTTGTATGGCGGTAACGGTTTTCGCCCTTTGGAAATCCTATCGTTTTGCTGAGGCACAGCGGCAGAAAATTTATGTACTGGATAATGGAAAATCACTGATGATGGCACTTGCACAGGATGCCAGTATCAACAGGCCGGTAGAAGCCCGTGAACATGTGCGGCGCTTTCATGAACTTTTCTTTACCCTCGCGCCAGACAAAAGCGCTATAGAAAGTAATATGAAAAGAGCTTTTGCTATGGCTGATCAGTCGGCTTATGATTATTATAAAGATCTCGCCGAGAAAGGCTACTACAATCGCATCATCGCGGGTAACGTGCAGCAGCGTATTGAAGTGGATAGCATTGACTGCAACTTCAATCAATACCCCTATACCGTAAAAACCTACGCCCGGCAATTCATCATCCGGTCAAGCAACTTAACGGAAAGGAGCTTGGTAACCAGTTGTATACTGATGAATTCTGTACGGTCTGACAGTAACCCACAAGGGTTTAATATCGAAAAGTTCAGTGTGCTCGAAAACAAGGATATCCAGTCAGTAGAACGCTAAAATTGAGGATATGAAAAATGAGCATAGTTTGAGCGAATTTACAGCCATATTGGCGGCAAAAGGCTATACCGACAGTTTTCATACTAATGCAGCCTATCCGGATTCTTTGGAGAAAAGTTTAAGGCGGTATCTCGATGCCTGCAAGGAGGGAAGTGATCAGCTTAAAGAAGATCTCTCTTTAGAATGCTATCTGAAATATTCCGGGGAAGATAAACCCTATGTACGTTGCGATATGGAAGTAAAATATCAAGACGAAAAATTCCGCCTCACCAAAATTAAAATTTCGAGGGGCTACTGCGGTGGAGGCTTAGGAAAGCAAGCGGCGGTCATCGTTACTTCGACGGACATGATACCAGACAAGGCGAGGGCTATTAAGATGGTAGATGAACCCAGGTTCAAAAACAGGTTTGGTACACGGATGAGGTAAAAATTAACGGGCTGCAAAATGAAAAAACTTCATGAACATATTAATCGGTGGAGTAGTGCCATCGAAAATCGATGGAAATTAATTCCTTCCTTGAAGCAAAGGAAATACGTTGTCATAGTCTTTACCATTTACTTGCTGATTACGATCGGAGCGATGGTTTTAGCTTGGCACGAAGGGCAAGGTGTCAGGAAAAGGGATACCAATAAAATAGAACACATCACCAATCCTTTAAAAAAAGAATCAAAAACAGGATTAAAGGTGATTCATTCCAGTAACATATATCAGCTTTTTATATGAAAGAACAACATAACATCAGGATCTCAGAGCTGGGTAAGCCATCAGGTCCTGCAGAGAAAAACAATGACACAACTAAATTCCAATACATTAAAAAATATCTGATATTCTTTCTGATGGGAATCGTGTGCCTTGGGTGCCTGTATATGATTTTTTCTCCTGCCGATAAAGGTAAGCATCAGGGAACTGAGGGTCTGAACGAAGTTGTACCCATGGCATCGGCAGATGCCCTGCAGGAAGATAAAGGTAAAGCCTACGAGCAGGAGTTGATACAGAAAAAGCAGCAGGAAGAACGGAACGCGTTCAATAGTTTATCAGATTATTGGAACAGTGAGGCCCAACAGCAGCAAAACAATCTTCACAGCAACCAGAATTTACCACAGCTAAATGCCCAGCAGGAAGCCATGAGCAGCTACAAAAATGTTCGGTCCACGCTGGGAAACTTTTATGAACCTGACCGTGGTGAAACGGTCCAGCTGAGAAATGAGGTCAGAGCCTTACAGTCTCAACTGGCTGCAAAAGAAATGCAGTCTGCCGATCCTGTATCCACACAGTTAGCACTAATGGAAAAGTCTTATCAGTTGGCAGCCAAATACCTTCCTGCAGACAACAAATACTTAAATCCTGAAAGCAATATAAGAAGAGATACGGCAGATACGGAGGGTGAAAAATCAGGACAACCGGTGTTTGCGGCCAGGAAACAGATTATCTCTGCTTTATATAGAGAACCTACAGATAGCGCATTAATTAACAGTATTATGGGCAACGAAAGATTCTATACAGTTGGACAAAGAAGCGAAAATCTGCAACCGGCAAATAGTATCAAAGCGTGTATTCAGATTAATCAAAAGGTTACACATGAAGGATCTGTCAGAATCAAGTTGTTGCAGGATGT
>Ga0182008_10000865_pt1 | contig 21019 bp, 26 predicted proteins | sample Sormic07211129_1_FD_120482 | JGI IMG/M metagenome (GOLD analysis project Ga0182008, IMG submission 120482) | Rhizosphere microbial communities from Sorghum bicolor, Mead, Nebraska, USA - 072115-129_1 metaG | ecosystem: Host-associated > Plants > Roots > Rhizosphere | place: USA: Nebraska...
ACGTCACCGGGCTGCCGCCGTTGAAGAAGGTGTTCAGCAGAAAGCGGCGCGCGGTCGGCATCTGCTCGACCGCTTCCAGCATGGTGCGGGTATCAAAAATATCCATCGGAAGCTCCGGTTTAGCGAATGAACAGGCACAGGTCACGCAGCGCGGCTTTCGCCTGCGCCAGGGAGAGGCCTACGCCGAGAGTGAGTTGGCTGCCCAGCACTTCGCCGGTCAGACGGATCGGCGCCACCTGGGCGCCTTGGCTGGTGTCGGTGGTTTGGTCAAGGATCGCCCTCGGCGCCTCGGAGCCATCCGTAGCAGCGGACGCGCACAGCACGTATTCGCCACTGGTTTTCACCTGGCCCAAGACAGCGCCTCGCTTGAGACTCTGACCCGCAGCGATCACGGCGGTGTCGATCATCACGGGAAAGGAACCTGCCGACAGCTGATCCGGCACGTAGGTTTGGCGTTCGGGGTTGCTCATGAGGTTCTCCAATCAGCGGCGCGAAGCGCCTGCGACGATGGCGCCGACCACGGCCTTGCGTTCGCCTTGGTCATCATTGCCAGGTGGGGTAGAAGTCGAAACACCGGAGCCATCGGCCTTGATCGCACTCAGGGAAATGCCGCGATCCTGGGCCGCCTTGAACAGTTGCAGGGCAGTGGCTTCGACCGAAGTGCCGGCCTCGACGGCGGCGGAGATTTCGGCTTCGAAACCCTTGCTTGCCAAGGCATGGATACCGGCGATGCGCTCACGCTCGGCGCTCGCGCCCTCCTCGCGGCTCTGGGTGCGGATGCTCTCCAGATCCGGCTGGCTGGCCTGGGCAATCTGAATGGTTTGCGGATCCGTGCCGGCGGCCAGCGCCTCACGCAACTCTGCCGTGCTGCTGACGGTGGTCATGTTGAATTTCCTCGGTTGGGTTGCGGCCGGTTTGGCCAGTTCAGTAATCAGTGTTTCAAGGGAGCCCAGGCGGTGGGCCAGGCCGGACTCGACGGCGGCGGCACCGACACGCAATCCGCCAAAGTCACCCATCTCGGGCACGCGCTCGGCTTCGACGCCGAGGTTGCGGGCAACCTTGGCGACGAACACATCGCCCATGGCGTCGACCGTTTCGCCGACCTTGGCCCGGCCCTCTTCGGTGCCCAGATCCACGCGCTTGTTGGGCGCGTTGCGGCTGACGATCTGGTAGCGCTTACGACCGCTGGCTGCCTCACCTTCCACGACCGCCTCGACCACGACGCCGATGCTGCCGGCCAACGCGGTTTCGTCGATGACGATTTCGCTGGCCGCCGAGGCGATCCAGTAGGCGGCGCTGGCTCCGGTGCCGCCGATGTAGGCGACGATGCGCTTTCGTGAACGGGCGGCATGGATCTGGTCGGCCAGTTCGTTGATCCCGGCGGCCACGCCACCAGGACTGTCGATGTTCAGGATGATCGCGTTGACCTTGGGGTCATCCAGTGCCGTCTGCAGGTCGGTGGCCAGCACCTGAGTACTGGTCGCACCGCTGATCTCGGTGAAGAGATTGGCGTAACGAAACACCGGACCGACCACCGGAATAATGGCCACCCCATTGCGAGTGCTGACGGTGCGGCTGTTGTCCAGTCGCACGCCTGTCCGGGTCTCCAGCGCCGCCGGATCGCCCATCCGATCTGCAATGGTCAGCAGGTTGTCCAGGGCGCCAGGCAGCATCAGCCAGGGCTGCGAGGCTGCCAGCTCAAACGCGCGGGGCATGGTTATTCCTCGTTGGGGTTATTGGGCGGCGTTTCCTGCTCGCGCCCCTTGGGCAAAACGTGTAGGCCGTCAGCACGGCGTTGTTCCACTTCGCGCACACGCTGGCGGTACACCTGTTGCCAGGGCTCGCCGGTCATGGCGGCGGTTTCGAGCGTTTCATTGCTGACGCCGATTTCGATGCGCTTGCCGGCGGCATTGGCTTCCTTCAACTCATCGATGGCACCGCGTGCCGGACCAATCCAGATTGCCTGGCAGTACGCCTTGCGTTTGGCCGGATCGGCGTAGCCGGGCAATTTGATCAGCCCTCGCGCCACCGCTTCGTCGATCAGCAGTTCGCGGCTGGGCTGGCAGAAGTCGCAGATCAGCCACCAGCGGCGCAGGCTGTAAAAGCGCCAGGCCTGCAACATCGCCGCACGGGCCGCGCTGTAACTGCTGCTGTAATGCAGCAGCAGTTCTTCCATCGGTTGCTCCAGGGCCGCGCCGATCTCCTTGACCACCGCCGTGAAGAACGGATCGAACTGCGCATTAGGCCGCGCCGGATTGGCGATCACCGGTTCCTCGCCCGGCCCCAGATCGACAATCGCGCCCTCCCCCAACGCCAACTCACCGTCGGCCGTGGTGTCGCCGCTGACACCGTGGCTTTCATTAGCCAGCGCTGACAGCGGCAGGTTCGAAACCTGAAAGTCGTTGTTCTTCTTGATAAACACGGTGAACATCGCCGAGATCACCGCCGCCATCAGCTCAGCGCTGCTATAGCGCTCCAGCTTCTGCAGCGGCTCCAGCACCGGCGCCAAGTACGGTGCACCACGTTTCTGACCGGGCCGTTCCTTGTCGGCCATGACGTGCATGACCCGACGCCGGCCGGTGGCCTCGCCGAAGGCCGGCAGGCGTTCCCATTTAAGGGCCTGGCCTGCCGTGTACTCGTTCGGGTAGCCGTTGCAGACATGGTAGGCCAGCGGTGCGCCGAGCCGGTCGAACTCGACGCCGTCCACCAGGTTCGCGTTGTCCAACTGGCCGGCCGGATTGCACACCCGATCCGACTCGATCAATTGCAGGCGCGTGCTGAACACACAGCCCGGACGCTCATCGTCGGGGCTGGCAATCAGCACATCGCCGCAGACCATCGACGAGATCATCACCAGCGCCTGCAGCTGGTAGTGGTTGAGCGTCGCCTCGGCGTCGCATTCGCGTGGATCGTCGGCATACAGCGACCACAACCGGTCAAGTTGGGTGTTAAGTTCTTCCGCCTGCTCTTCGCTCAGCCCCAACGCGTCGTGATCGATCTGCGAACGGCAGACCAACCCGGTGCCCACCACGTTGGTGCGCAAGCGAGTGATGGCCGCCCGGGCGATCAGGTGGTTGCGCATGGCGTCCCGAGAGCGAGCGACGAGCATGCGTCGTTCGCTCTGGTCGAGGTCGCGGCGCGGACTGCCCAGACCGGGAATCCAACTGGCCATGCTGCGCAATACGCGCGAGGCACCCCGCCAGCGGGTCTCGGTGCCGCCCCCTCCGCCTTGGGCAACGATGGGCCGTGCGCCGGAAGCCGATTTGGCGAGTTTGATGGCCTCGCGCATCAGTAGCTCGGCCGGATCCTTTCGAAAAAAGCCCATAGTCAGATCGCCATGTAAGAGATGCGGTTGCGGCCTCGGCCTTGCTGCTGAGCCTGTTCCAGGGTGACCTCCTTGGCGTACTGCTGCTCCAGCAAGCGCAGGCTGTTCAACTCGGCACGGTACAACTCGCGATCCGCACGACGCAGGCGCTGCCCTTTTTTCAGGACGTCAGAGATCGCCGCCCGAACTTCCGCTAGGCGCTGTTGTGCGTCTGTCATGATTGTTTCCTTAGTAGCCCGCACGACTGCGGGTGCCCCGCCCGCGAGCGACTGCTCGGCGCGGTACCGGTGCGACCGGTTGTTCGGTGTTGAACAGGGTTGGCTGCAGCAGCTGCTGCTCCAACTGATCCCACTCGTGATCGCGTAGCAGGTGGGTTTTCAGACTGCGTGCCGCATGCAAGGCATACACCTCACAGTCGAGCGCCTCGTTGCGGCGACCGGCCTTTTTCTGCCAGACCATCTTGCTGGGGTTACGCGGGTGCGGCGCCAGCACTTCGTTGGTGAGCTGCTCGTAGTAGTCCGAGCGGATCTCGCTGTACCAGTGCATGCGCCCAGACCCTGCGCCCTTCAACCGCAGACGGCCGTCGATCAACGTCTTAGCCTTGTGCGTGCCGACGATGTGCACCCGCAGGCCGTATTTCGCGGCCTTGGTGTTGTCTTGCGAGGTGTCCACCGACTGCGGCGGCTTGGTGAAAATCTCCTTGTCGCGGCTGTCTATGGACGCGCCCTTGATCGCCATCACGTTGTAACGCTGACGATCCCGCACGTAGCTGTAGACCGCGTCGCTGGTGTTGCCGTCCGAGCTGTCGATGCTGACTGCCGATACCGCCAACTGAGCGCCACCATCGGTGGGAATCGGCCGGGAGATAACCCGATCCAGTTCCTGCCAGACGCTGTCATGCGGATCGATGGGATTGCCGTGCAGCTCGCCCCAATACAGCCGCCAAGATTCTTCGCCACGGCCCCAGCCGGTGATGACCAGCGCCAGTCGGTCGCCCTGTACGTCGACGCCGACGGTGATCAGCAGTACACCTTTGGGCGCCGTCAGTTCGGCGTAAGGTTCGGCACGCTTCTCCAATTCGTCGGTTTTCGGTGCATCGCTCTGGTACTCGTAGCTTTCGCCCTTCGAGCTGTTGACGAAGGCGATCATCGGGCCGATGTTGCCTTGCGCCGCCGCGTGTTCGGCCTGGAGTTTTTTCTCCATCAGCACCTGGAAGCGCGATCCCCAAAACGTCGCATATAGCTCGTTGAGGATGTAGCCGGCGATCCCGCGAAACTCGGCGGTGGCCGACCAGCGCCCGTGCTTGAGGTTGGCGTTCTTCTGGTTGTCGTCCCAGATTGCACCGCAATGCGGACACGAGTAGAAGGCCTTCTCCGGCCGCTTCTTGCCGTATACCTCGTGCAGGTAATCCGGATCCTCATCACAGTGCAGGTTGTCGAAACTCAGCGCATGTTCCTGGCCACATTCGTGACACGGCACCAGGCCAACACGCTTGTCTGACAGTTCCAGCTCGGCATCAATCGCTGACAGACCTTTGATGGTCGGCGTACCGCCGATGATGATCTTCGAACGGCGAAAGGTTTTCAGACGCTCCTTGGCCAGTTTGATGCTGTCACCCTGCCCGCGCAGGTTGAGATTGCAGTCGTCGGGCTCCTCGATGGCCACCCGAGGCACCGGCGTGGACTTCACACTGGCCGGGCTGTTGGAGCCCACCATTTTCAGAAAGCCGCCGGGAAAACGTTTGAAGTCCTGACGCTGCTGCAGCTTGCGACTGCGCAGATCGACTTTCTTGCGCAGCCGTGGCGTGGCCTCGATCATCGGTTCGAGCTTTTCACCGACGTACTGCTTGGCGGCTTCGGCCTTGGGAAACAGCACCAGGATCGGCGACGGGTCGATGTCGATCCATTTACCCAAGGCGTTACCCAGCACACCAGACGTCCAGGCTACCTGTGCCGATTTGCGGCCGACGATCTCACTGACCGCCGGATCGTCCAACGCTTCCAGAGGGCCGCCCGGCCAAGTCAGGTGTGGCGTCACATCGAAGCGGTATTTGCCAGGGCGTGCCGCCTCCTCCGGCGCGAGCCAGCGGTATTTGTCCGCCCACTCGATGATGCTCATGCGCGGTGGTGGTGCCCACTTGCGACAGGCGCCGCGCAGCGCCTTAGTCGCCACCTTCCTCAAAGCCCTCCGAATCGTCCGGTTCGTCAGAATATCCATCTGACGGGGCATCATCCTTGTCATAGTCAGACAGCCTCCTCAGGATGGCTTCAATGGGATCTCGGATCAGTTGGTCGTCCACCTCCACGCCGTAACGCGCCGACAGCTCGGCGGCCAGCGCATCTGGGAATGAGTTGAGTAGCTCGACTTTGGCGGCGGTGATCATGGCCTCGAAGCGTTCGATCAGGTCATCGGCGATGACCACCTCACCCAAATCCTTGGCCATCGCCAGCTCTTCGCGGTCGGCCCGGATCCGGTCGAGCCGGTCGCGGGAGGATTCCTTTTTGCCGTTGAGCGAGGCCTGGTGCATCAGCCACTGGATCACGGCCTCGGTGTCGTAGCGGTTTTCGTTGCCCCGCCCGATGCCAAACTCGATTACGGGCATGCCGTCGTTTTGCCAACGGGTCAGGGTGCGTTCGTCGCGGCCGACGATCTCACTCAAGTCGGCCTTGTTGACTGTCCTGCCCATATCTAACCCTTTGAAAAGACGGACATCCCTGCAAAATTCTCAGCTGCAGAGAATCCGCGAGTTCGATGACCCGTGTAGGGGGCGGCCCTCGGGGAGGACCCAGAAAAATCGGCCCCCGGCCGGGGCGCCGTCTAGGTGTGGTCGGTCGAAGCCGACTCGGAAACGCCCAACCGCTTGGCGACCCAGCGTTCGTAAAGGCCGATGGCGACATCGGCGCCGGCCATCGCGGTCAGGCAACCCAAAGCGCCCGCCGTCCAGATCGACATGCCAGCGGCGATCATCAGCATCATCGCTGTCACACCGCAGGCGATACAGGCACCGGATCGCAACGCGAGGCGGCGTAACAACGCCCAGCCACGCGCCCCATCTTTATCGGCTCGCCACATCTCCCCCGAGACACCACCGACCAGGGCCAGGACGATCACTAACCAGATCGGCATCTCTGCCAGTGCTTGTTGCTCGTTTGTCATCGCCTACCCCATAAACGCAAAAACCCGGCGCAATGGCCGGGTTTGGTGGTGTGGTGCCTGCCGCTCTCTGCGGTCGCACCTATCGAAGATGACTACTTTTTACAGGTCGAATTTCCTGGCAGCAACCCCACTTTAATGCCACCCGGTGAATAAGTGGGTAACACCGGGTGAACGCCTAGCGAATGTCGGTGAATATCCCACCACGGTATTCTGTTGTTTTAGCGTTGTCCCATATGTCCCATGCTTCGAAATCTCTATGGGACGCCTGAGAGCGCCTAAATTCGGGGCTTTGCCCCATTGTCCCATCTGTTTTCTCTTTTCTCGTGTAAAGAAGAAAATCGAAAAACACGCGTGCGCGCGATAGCGCGTACAGCTCTGCGCTTCGCTCACACGGGCGGGAGGCGTTTTGTGCTGGGACAATGGGACAACCCAACAAATACAAGGCCCGCGCTTGTCCCATTACGTCGAAACGCAATGGGACAAGGTGGGCCAATGGGACAGCAATAACCGGAGCCAAACCTGGGGTCACGCAGCCTTCCCCATCAGCATGCCGGCGATGTATTCGTGAGCCTCGTGCAAGCGCTCGTAGTAGGTTTTGCGGGAGCAGCCGCAATAGATGATCTTCTGCGTCAGGAAGCTGTCGTGATTGCAGTAGTGCTCGCGCACAACCACCGACAGCTGCGGCGGCAGATGCTTGTTGACGATCAGCTCGATATCCGCCGATTCATCCAACAGCACCCGACTACCCCGCGTGCCGCGAATCAACTCGCCCTTGCACTCCATCAGCATGGCAATCATGTTGCCGCCGCCCAGCTCCGAGCCACCTACGTACGGGCTGTGCAGATCCTCTGCCCACAGCTTGAGCATTTCGTCGATTCGCTTAATCAAAGCAAGGCTCCTCGAACGCTTCCCGCTGCAAAGCCGAGGCGCCGCCCCACCCTACCGGCTTCTTGTAAGCCCAGGGACGCTGACCGCTTTTCACCAATGCCGGCAGACGCACACGCCGCCAACCCAGCCGGTGCATGATCGCCCCTACCCGTATCTGCTCCGGCTTAGTCCAGTGCCCATAGTCCAACTTCAGCGCGTTGGTCAGCACTTCGCTGCCGGTGGTGGTTTCGCCGATCTGAGACTCTTCCAGCCAGGTCAGAATCGGCCCTTCCCACTCATCCACCACAAAACGCTCGTCCTGTTCCTCGCCGAACATCGCCGCCTCGTCCAGCGTCACCCACCAGAGATCCCCCGCGTCGTAGCAGAACATCGCCTCGGCCCACAGCTGGTCGCGGATCGAGCGCAGCAACTCCAGATCCACCTTGGTGCAGGCCACCGGCCAATAGCGCCGGTTACCGGTCGCATCCTTCAGATATTCGTCCTGGTTGGTGGTGCCCACGAACACACACTGGCGAGGCACATCCATGGTTCTGCGGCCGTAGCTCTCGCGGTAGGTGTCGGTCGACGCCGAGAAGAACTGCTTGGCCTTGGTGCTTTCGGCTTTGTTGAAGCTGTCCAGCTCACCCAGCTCGACGATCCACTTGCCACGGATCGCCTGAAACCCGTCCTTGTCGCCCAAGGCGAAGGGCGTGTCCATAAACCATTCGCCGCCGAGGATGCTCATTGCCGTCGACTTACCGGCGCCTTGCGCGCCTTCGAGGATCATCACCGAGTCGGCCTTGCAGCCAGGCTTCATCACCCTAGCAACGGCCGAGAGCATCCAACGCTTGCCGACTTTCGACGTGTACTCGCTTTCCTTCACCCCCATGACATCCGTGAGCCAGGTTTCAAGGCGCGGTACGCGATCCCAGTCCAGTTTTTGCAAGTACTGCCGCACCGGGTGAAAGGCATGGTCATGGGCAACCACACTGACCGCCTCGATCACATGGGACGCCTTAACCCGCAAGTTGTACTGCTGCGCGAGCCACTTCATGACCCGCATATCGTCGATGTCGGCCCAGTCTCCCGTGCCGCCGCCATAAGGTGCAGCCCGTAACTTCACGATTTTCGAGCTGAAAGCGCTGTAGCTGATCACTCCGGCCCATCGCTCGTCATTGGCCAGAATCAGCTCGACGTTCTGCATGTGCGCAATCAACGCACCGCTTTCACTGCGGGCCAGCAGATCCTTCCAACCGCCCGCTGCCGGCGGCCTGACCACCGCCAGCACCTGGCGGCGCACCGCGTCCAAACCTTCGGCGACATGCAGATCATTGAAGTCGGTCCACTTGTCTTCCCGTTCGCCGGAAAAGATCGGCGCGACCACCTGACCTCCAACGACCAAAGCGGCGTTGTTCGCCTTTTCTTCACCGGGGTTCCAGGGATCTCCGTTCGGACGCGTGGTCTTCCAGTCATCGTCATGACAGACAATCAAAGGGCAACCCGGGAAGCGTTCACGCATGGCCTTGCAGACCACCAACAGATTGCCCGCATCGAAGGCAATAGCCACCGTTAGCGAGGTCGCCATGTGCAGGCTGGCGCCGGTGGCGTAGCCCTCACACACCAGCACTGGCTCACCGGGATCAGGGTGCGGCCCGATTAAGTGAAAAGCGCCCTCTTTGGACATCCCGTAGGGCCAATAGGATTTGTCCCGGCCGGTGTCTTCCTGTTTGGTGGGAAATACAACTTGCAGGCCGACGATCTCATCCCGCACGTTGCACATAGGCACCAAAAACGCGCCGGAGCGCGGTGCGTATCGAACGCCGAAACCGACGATCTGCTTTCGGTCCAGATAATCACTACGGCCCTTTTCCGGCATGCGCTTGAACATGCCCGCCGCACGGTTCGCGGCGCGACGCGCTGCATTGGCCTTAACCTCGGCAGCGCGGCGTTTAGCGTCCTCCTGACGAGCTCGCATGACTTCGCGCTCTTCTGGCGACATCCGCCCGGTCTTGACCTTGACCTTCTGCGACTCACCCGAACGCCAGTCACCAAAACTGCCGAAAATCAGCGTTTCGTTTTTCTCAGTACGATGTTCGTGGACAACGTACCAACCGTTCTTTTCCGCCCCCCTGTCCTGCGTTGTTTTGCAGCGGGTCAGCTTGCCGAAAGTCAGCGGGAGTTTTGGCTCAAGACCAAAGTCTGCGAATTGATCCAGTACCTCATCGAGCATGGACAGCCTCCCAGATCTCATCGGTCTCCTGGCAACTCACACACTGCGTGCAGCCTGGGACAGCAAGGCGACGTCCCTCAGGGATAGGGCTGTCACAGTTTTCACAGAAGAGAAATGAATGCGCCGCCAAAGCGGGCTTGGCGGCGTTACGCGCAGCAAGGGCCTGATCGAGACGCTCTTGCACCAGGTCGTTTGCAAAGTCGGCAATGTCAGCCACGGTCGACACCCCGCGTTGTCTGATTGACATAGGTGGCGCGGTTGAACATCCCCAACAGCCCTTGAATCCCGCGAAACACCTGCAGGCGAATTGCGGCCAGTTCGTGGTCACTGACCACACCGTCACCGATGCTCTTGGCCCATGTATCAGCCAAGTCAGCTACTTGCCGAAAGTACTCAGCAATACCGGTGGTCAAGGTTTCAGGCATGTCGTTGGTGTACGCCTCGGCCAATTCTTGCCAGGTCGTATCCCCTACCAACGCGTGCACCGCATCCAGAATGCGGCGGTCCTTGGTCAGCTCCAGGATCTCGCCAAACTCCTGAATATTGACCGTATGGCTGGGGTGCGTTGGAGACAGCTTGTGCTGCAGCGTGGTGGCGTTTCTGCCGGTGGTGGCGGCAATTGCAGCGGCGCCGCCGGGATAGTCCCTAGCAGCATGGTAAAGCGCTAGATCAAGCGGCAGGATTTCCCGCTGCGCCCGTTCTACAGAACTCAGAGCGATTCGGCTCATGGCATTAATCCTTACAGGTTGCCAGTGCCTCGCGACATGCAGTGGTGATACATTTGCCGCGTGGCTTGAAAGGGCCCAAACGCCGGCTAGATCCTCAAGATCGATACCGGCACCGTGCCGAGGCGAACGATCCGTCGCTCACCTCTGGCGCAACAGCTGCCCAATCTGTGGTGGAAAAGGCAGCAACACCAAGGCATCCGTGCCTTGGAAAGCGCGGTAAAGAGAGGTGGTTAGCATGTGGTGTGCCCGCCTATCTTTATCGCGACCCGACAGCGCTGTGGTGGTGCGTGCCGGGAGGAACTGGGCGGCCTTTAGGTCGCCTTTTTTCTATCTACGCCGCGGCTTTTTGAGGAGCCGAAGCGTTCAACAACCAAGCAGCTTGAAATGCGTTGCCCTTGTGCTTCGCCGCAGTGGCCAACAGTTCGGCGTATTGGGTTTCACCGGTGTAATCAGTTCGTGGCAAACAAGCAGCCTGACGCCACTTGTTCAAGGCCTGATAGCTTCTATTGCATACCTTTGCGGCGGCCCCAATGCCGCCTACGGCTTCAAAAGCGAATGCAATAGCACTCGGGAAATCTGCGGGGTCCAACATGACAATCTCCATTTATCAACCTGAAGTTGATGTTATAGATCAACTGACTATTGCGCAACCTTTATGAGACTCTCAACTCATGGTTGATAAAAACGCACTCCGCGCAGCTTTCAGCGAGCGCCTACACAAAGCCCTGAACGATGCCGGCGTACGCCGCCGGGGCCGTGGGGTGGACATTCATCGTCAGTTGAAAAGTTTGGGGGTCGATAAAACCACTCAGGCCATCAGCAAGTGGCTGAACGGCGAAGCCATAGCCGAAGCAGACAGCATGGCTGCGCTTTGTTCGTGGCTGAAGGTACGCAGGGAATGGCTGGAGTACGGCGTGTTGCCGAAGGAACAGACCGGCGAGAGCAATGTTTGCCAATTGGTCGTCGGTGACGGGAGCAACGTCAGCGAAATCAACCAACGCTTTGGCAAGGTTCCATTGATTTCGTGGGTGCAGGCAGGGGCTTGGTGCGAGGCGATCTCAAACTTTGAGGCCTACGATTCAGAATCGTGGCTCTCGTGCCCTGTGCAGATTAGTAATCAAGGTTATGCTTTAAAGGTTCTTGGTGATTCTATGACGAATCCAGGACCAGGTCGCAGCTATCCAACAGGATGCATTATTTTTGTGGATCCTGAGGCAGAAACAAAGACTGGGGATCGTGTGATTGCCAGGGTTCCCCGCACGAATGAGGCAACATTCAAGATTTTGGTAGAGGACGCTGGTCGACAGTTTCTGAGACCAATCAACCCGCAATATCCAATTATTGATATTACAGAAGAGACGCATATTTGTGGAAAAGTAGTTGGATCATTTATACCAGAATAACCCACGCAGCGAGTGCAAATAACATTAGGCATTTTACTCAGTACCGAAATCAAACTCGCATCTGCCCTAGAATCCGGGCAGACACGTGCGACTAAAGCATTAGCCCTTCGATTTTAGCTTAAAATACTTCTGTGCCCCTGCTTTAAACTCCATAAAATCCTTTGAATTATGTACGCAATGCACTGTTATATCCCCGTCGCTATTCGTCCATTTTGGCGCTCTTCCAAAACAGTCAATACCACTTGAAAATGAAAGTTGAAAGCGGTCACCTAAAAACAAAAATCTATCATGAAATTTATCTGTAGTGGACCTATCCGCTTGTAGCACCTCTATAGTGCCATTAAATTTCCCAGCATTTAAGTGCTTCTCAAGTTCTTTCTGAGAAAGCAAACCTCTCTTGCTGTTATTTGAAAAATTTGACATGACTATAATCTTGCATTTCGGGGAGCAATATTTTGTTATCTCACAAATAAAATCAGCACCGCCAAGATTAATGCTTTTGTCAAAAATAAATATTTTATTCTCTTTTAAGATATATTTTTGTAATACTGACGGATTTTTATTGCCACCAGGCACGAGAGAAACTATCTCAGCAATTTTCGCCCCGGCCTGATTATTGGCAGGCACATGCTTGTAATTTTTTGCATCAATTATAGATACACCCCATGAGGCAGGGGTAAATTTACTAAATGAAACTTCTGATTTTGCTAGTATTGGACCTGAATGATGAAAAGCGGCACCAATATAGTTCGAATGAATGCAAGTACTATCAAGCTGGTATTTAGTAAGACTTTCTGGAGCAATCAGATAATAGTTATTTTGGGTGCTGAAAACCTTATCAAACCACACCTGAAACATTCCTGCACCATCAGAAATGGTCAGATACTCTTGTATGATTGCCGGTGTCACTCCAAGCACCGCCGAGTGAGCTGCAATAAAAATATCTGATAGCGCGCCGGAAAAGCTTTCTTGCAGCACTTCCTTTTCAATCACCGCTCTCATGCTAGACCTGCGAGTTTATTGATTTTATTACTGATTATTTTTTTAGTGAGGTTGTAAGACTCGTCAAAAAACCCCGCAGGCCACCCTTCAACCAGTTCTCCATCATCGTTTATCTCAATTTCGAATGCACGCGCACCAAGTTCGCTCGGAAAATAATAGACTCTCAGATCCTCCTTCTTAATCCCTAAACTTTCTTTTATTGAATTATTTGATATAGCAAGCTGTAGCCCGCGAAGTATATGCTCGCTATGCGTTTCAATAATGAATCGTTTACCTTCTCGGCAAGCTTCAACAAGAAATTGCGAAAATGCAACTTGAGCACGAGGATGTAAGTGCAACTCAGGCTGCTCAACGATCATCGACTGATCTTTCTCCAATGCCGCAGCCTGAACAATAATTGGCAAAATTTGCGAGAATCCAAAGCCAACATCCTGAATTGAGTCTGCAACCCCGTCTCTTTTAACTTTTAGCTTAACTAGCTCCTCATAGTCTTCAACTGCAATTGACCTGCCTGGAAAAATAAGATCCACCCAATGCTGGATTTTTCGGAATGCCTCTTTGTTTTTCTTAAGACTTTCACTACTTCGCTTGAGATACGATATTACGGAGGGAGTGTTCTCTCCTCTTGCGCCGACATCCGAGCTTGCTGCTGAGAGAGTATAGCTTCGACTTGGGCTTGAGCGTAGAGGACCTAAATATTTATAGTTATCAGGCAAATCAAACAGCATATACATAAATCGGTCCATTACACGAATTTTATGATGTGCTGGCTCTTCGCTTTTCCCAGACACCAGACTAAAAGAGAAGCCTTCTGTATAGTAGAGTTTAGTTTTAAGCGCTGCAGTTCTTTTTATTTCTTTCTCTGTCATCCTTTTCGAACCGTACATCCCCGCAACTCTGCTTAGAACGTCGGGATTGGTTGTCAGCGTATAATACGCTTTAGTTTCAGCTCTTTTTAACTTAAATATTCCTCTTTGACTTCCATCACTTGATACACCTATGCCCTCAATAGAGTATATTCGTGCTTGCTCTGTATATGGAGAACGGTCATAACATAGATTGATAACATAGGTACTAGCTTTGCTAGAGGCCGCATCAAGCATGGAGCTCCACTGCGAAGAGCCCAATGTTATTGAGAATGTAATTTTATTTGAAGTGTCGTGACCATGAACATAATCTTTAAATATACCTAAATTCGCATATTCGCCTTGAGTTACTAGCGGCTCATGCTTATTTCGATTCCAACTGAACGTTTGAATTATGGCAGCGAGCCCTTTCAGGATCGAAGACTTTCCGGAACTATTTTCACCATATAAAAGTGTAATCGGCTTATCCAGATCAAGACATTCACTCTTGAAACGTTTAAAGTTGTCGAAACCAATTTTTCTTATCATATTAAAAGTTTCGCATTTTTTTGAGTTTTATGGAGTTAGTGGAGTATTTCAATGTTAGCTCCTGCTTGCGTGGGGTGGCGTCAGTGCCTGCAGTAAGAATTAGTACATCCTTATGTCAAAACTTTTCTTCACTTGCAAGCACTGATGAGTCATCGCTGCGCCCCGCATTCGTGCAAGCTCAAGAAACATCAGCAAAGCATTAGCCATAAATTTTAGTCTAAGATTTTTCGGACGAAGAAGCCTTTTAAGTCAGCAACAGGTTCAGCCTGTGCCCGAGATGAAATCTGTACGTACCTTCCTCCAATTCCTGTATCAGTGACTTCAAAACCATTCGTAGCAGCGGGTCGACCACCCAGATATCAACCAATAGTTGACATTAGGCAGTCATTGGTTGATATTCGTTTTACTCTCCACCACAGAGCGAAACGTAACCATGCACACCACAGCCACCCTGCACGCCCATCCTACCGCTGCTGACCCCTACCGAATCTTCGAGATTCGCCGCTTAGCCCGCGAATCCGGCTGCGCGTTTGTTCCCACCAAGCCAAAGCTAAAAGCCCGCGTCACACCCGCGCCATTCGATCCGAATGGCGGAGGGTATGCAGCATGAGCAAATACAAGCTGGACAATCGCACCCTGCAGCTGCTAAACGCCCAGGTCAATCTGACCGAGACCTTCAATCATGCACTGAGGTCGGCCCCCAAACGTGAATCCTTGGCGTTCCGTCTCAAGGTTGAACGCGGCACATCGGAGACCATTTTCGTCGTCGAACTGGGCAGCGAACGCCACACGCTGACCCTGCAGAACGGCAAGAAGATGCACCTCAAACTGGCCGACTTCATCGAAGAAATTGCCAACGGTCCGTTCGACCCGAGCAACACCAGCGACCTGGTGCATCGCCCGCATGCAGATCGCCAATACGGCCGCTTTGAACTCCAGGACAAACAGCGCGTGCTCGAGCTGGTGCGCACCGGCGGCGTACTAAGTCTCGACATGGGCTTCGACGTCCCCCTGCACGTCGCGGTGCACCGCACTCACACGCGCCCAGGCGTCACCACCATTCTCAGCATCGGCGTAAAGAGCCCACACACCAAGTGCTTCACCGTGTGCGGCACCGATGCCGAGATCTACGGCAAGGTCACCGAGTCCATCAACCACCTGGCTGCAGCGGCAACCCCTGCCGCGCACGCCGCTTGAGGGGGATGCCATGGATCGCACACTCGCCCAAGCCGCAAGCCACCTCGGCCTGACCCGGCCCAAGCTCATCAGCCAGATGCGGGAAAAGGGCCTGCTCAACGAACGCAATCTGCCGGCCTACCCCAACCGTGACCGCGAATACCTAAAGGTCAAGGACGGCCAGTGGTATCACGAGCAGCTTGGCATGCAGTACAGCCAATCGACCCGGGTCAAACAACCCGGCATTCGCTGGCTGGCCAAGCAACTGGGACTGGATCTACCCGCCATCCCAGTAGACCGCCGTGACGTGGCCTAGGGAATACGCCCGCCAGATCGTCGCCATGCGCACACGCGAGGAGCGCAATGCCGCGCTCCTCGAAGTGCCGGAGCATCTGCGCGAGCTGACCAAACGCCACTGCCTGAACGCCTGGCACCACCCGGCAAGAACACAACGCAAGGAGGCCCAACCAAGCCATGAGTAACACAGCACAAAACCCACTCCGCCTGCATCCGGCGCCCGAATCGGCCACCGTCGAACTGCTCTATCGCATCTTCGGTGACGTCCTGATTCCTTTGGAAAAGGTACGCGAGCAGTACTTTCGCAACCTCAACGAACAGTCGTTCTTGACGGAGATCAACAGCGGCCGGATCCAGCTTCCGATCACCACACTGGACACCAGCCGCAAGGCGCTGAAGTACGCGCACATCCGCCACGTTGCCTCGCTGATCGACATCCGCGCCTACAAGGCCGATGAAGACATGCAGCGACAGCAGGACGGCCAACGCCATGTTGCCCCCACACCACTGACGGCTGTCACCTCCAGCCAACGACAATCCCAGGAGCACACCACATGATGACCCCAATACAAATCGGTGCACTCGTCATCCTGATAGTTCTGGCCGCCCTGCTGCTTTGGGGCGGTTACATCATGGGTCGCAGCGATGGTCTGGAGTCTGGCCTGCGCGAAGGTGAAGACATCCAGCGAGCCGTGAGCGCCAAAACCATTCGCGAACTTCAGACCTCCCTGCAGTTCATCCGGGCCGATCACACGCGTCTGGCACAAACCTGCAAACGACTTGAAGCAGGTCCGCTCTTCGGTCCGGCCGAGCACCAGACGCTGGTCGCCATCGGCGAGCTGCTGCGGATCGCAGCAGAGACCTTCACCACCTTTCGTACCGGCAAGAAGCTCGAGCGTGATGCCCGATCTCTGCGCGAACAGGCGCACGCGATGGCTGCGCAGCTGCAACCTGGAATCGAGGGCAGCGAGGTCGGAAAACCTCTCGACACTTTTGAGCAAGTCGTTGTGGAGGCTGCGTGAATGAGCTGGCTCTTTTCGCAGGCGCTGGTGGCGGAATACTCGGCGGCCACCTCCTCGGCTGGCGCACCGTCTGCGCCGTTGAGCGTGATGCCTACGCCGCACAGATTCTGGCGCAACGACAAACCGATGGACTGCTCCCGCCTTTCCCGATTTGGTCTGACGTGTGCAGTTTTGACGGACGACCATGGCGAGGCCTTGTTGACGTGGTTTCGGGAGGATTTCCTTGTCAGGACATCTCGGTCGCAGGCAACGGCCTGGGCATCGCAGGCTCCCGCTCCGGACTGTGGCGGCAGATGGCACGAATTACCGATGAGGTACGACCGCGCTACGTCGAACTGGAGAACTCACCATTGCTTGTGGGAAGAGGACTTGCCGTGGTGCTCGGTGACCTTGCCGAAATGGGGTATGACGCGCGATGGGGTGTTATCGGAGCGGCTGACCTCGGCGCCCCTCATCAGCGGGACCGGATCTGGCTCATCGCAGAAAACAGCCACCAGACGGTGGCCAACACCGGTGGCGAGCATGGCAAAGGGATCCTCCCCTGCCGCACTGACTCGCCGATCCGGAGCCGACCGTTCGAACGATCGCCTGGATCACGCCGTGATGGCATTGGATGGTGGTCATCTGAACCCGGAATGGGCCGAGTGGCTGATGGGATGGCCCATCGGGTGGACCGGCTTAAAGCCATTGGCAACGGCCAGGTTCCAGTCGTGGCTGCAAGCGCATTCAAATTTCTCTCAAACAGATGATGAGCAGGAGGCAGCATGAACACCCTTTTCCTTTTGATGGCTCAATACAACGGGCAAGCGGTCATTCCCTTAGATCGAGTCTGCGCGGACTACATGAATCTCACTGTTGAAAAATTCAAGTACAAACAACTCAAGGGTGAGATCGATATTCCGGTCGTGCGGTTAGGGCCCCAATCTCAAAAAGCAGGATTAGGGGTTCATCTCAATGATCTCGCCGACTACATTGATAAGCAGAGGGCGAAAGCCGCCAAGGAGCAAGATCAGCTAATGGGTAGGTCGCAGCGTTCAAGACCTTGAAGGAAATCACCGGAGCTCAAACGGGCTCGAAGGCCTTCCTTGAGGCTGCTCGGCTCATGCTTAGGTTGGATGAAATAACGGATAAGCAATCCCGAGAGCTGGCAGTTTTACGAGCGTAGGTGAAACAGCATCGCAAGCTGCTTCAGATGATTCGGGAACATAGCCAAGCGCTCTCTGAACTCGCCGCGAAATACCTAAAGTCCATCGATAGTAATTCCGACGAGGATGAGGTTTGGTGGGTTTCTGAAGAGCAGTGCTGAGAGGATCTTGAGGAGCGTGCTTGGTCTCAGTTTGATCACCTCAGGCCCCTCAGGCCCCTCAGGCTCGTATATGACGCTTCGCAGAATGCCAGGGACGTTATGGTCCTCGCGACCATCGAGAGAATCCGGTTCCGGAAAATCGCCCAGCGCCGGGGCCGGATTTAGCCATAGCGCCCAATTATGCGAAGCCATGGTTTACACTCCTGATTCCCTTCATTGTTCAATGAGCGTTTCCAATGGAACTGACAAATGCCACTGAGTTTGATCGTGTAGTAACTCGAGTTTTTTCCGCTTTGGCTGAGCGTTTTCCAGCGCCGTTAAGTCTCGACTTTGAGGCTTTAGGTTTGGTTGCCGGGCCAGCACTGTCCGAGACAGGTTTAGATGGTTATGGGCATACGGAGCATTATGAGCAACACGTTTTTTCGGCCGAGTGTGTGAATTTTTTGATTAAAGAACAATATCTCACTGGCCGCCTGAACGACTACTACCCCCAAGACATCGTTTTAACTCAGAAGGGGCTGGAACTGATCCGCGCCACTCCAGTTTCGCTAAAGTGCGACAATTACGCCGATTAACTTGATCTCACGGGTTCGACTCTCGCTGCCCGAAGGACATTAGGCGCTTGGCAAACCTCTGTTAATGCGTTGCATCTAGTGCGCCGGCACCCCGCAACGCGGGCCGGTTTACCGCCCAAAGAAAAACCCCAGCGTTCGTGAGAGCCATGGGGTTTTTTTCGCGGTCAGTTCCTCAGTGATCGCCTTGGAATTACTTCGCGCCCTGATTAACTTTTATCGAGTTAACGAAATGTTCTGCACTCGCCACGATGTTGTTTCTCGGCACTGAGGGATCCTTTGACGTAACCAATGGCTGCCAAAACCGCGATAGCGGCGAGCGCTCCCAAACCAAAGCCAAAGCCCATCGCTACATCCATGCTGAGGTACTTGTTGAGTGCTGTAGGTAAACCAAACATCACCAAGCCACCTACACCAGCGCCGATGACAGCTCCGAACAGTCCCGCTTCATGTTTCTCTTTCTGGGTAGCCCCCCAAACAACTGTCCCAAGGCAACCTTGGCAGGTGGTCACCCCTCCATTGAATTGAAAGTGGCAATGACCACACGTATAGGTTTGAACTGACATTGACGACTCCTGTTGACTGTTTTCGCTGATCTATCTTCCGTTGACAGGCGGGTGTACCTAATTCAACGCTTCATTGTTTATCGACACTTGAGGGATTTTCCTTACTCGATTCGGCGCTTTTTAGCCAAAAAAATCAGAACGTTTTTCCCTGTTAACGATGAAAAAGAGCTGACCGCACTTCTTGAAAAACACACTAAACAAGGCAAAGGCCGTTACGCCAAGGAAAAATGCTCGGTGGAATCTCGGTACCACCTATTTGTTCCTAGTAAATATGAAGCCTTTCAAATCAGAAAAGAAGTCATTGCAATTCTAAGCCTGAATAATCCAAGAATGAAAGGGCATGTTATTTCGCATGCCCTTATGAAGTGTTTAGACAACCCTCTTTAGCCAAGCCCACTCGTTATAGCTATCCCCTCGGCCACGCAAATGCGTGTATCGACGGAGCGAATTCCAGTCCCGATGACCGGAAACACTAGACACCCTAGGGATGTCCCAGTCCATTTCGAATAGCCGGCTTACCCCTTCGTGCCGGAGGTCATGGAAGTGCAGGTCTTCAATTCCCAGCAGCGGACATGCCCGCGTGAACGACGCCGACACCGATTTAGCGTTGTAGGGAAAGATCTCCCGCTCGGTCTTCGGCATGGTGTGCAGTATCGCCCAAGCTTCATCAGGCAGATGACACCAAACGTCATTGCCGATCTTCTGTCCGGGGTTCTTCATGTCGCGCACCAGGACGGCCTGCCGAGACTCGTCGAGATCATCCCAGCGAATACGCGTGATCTCTTCCTGCCGGCGCGTCGAGAAGATCGCGAAAGCAATCATCTTCGGCATATGGATCGACTCCGGCCGGCGCTTCAGCACCCCGAAAAAATGCTCCATCAACTTATCCAGCTCTGCCATGGTGGGGCGGCGGTTACGCTCTTTGCTTTTGCTCACCATGCCGAGCTTGCGTAGCACCTTGCGCGCATCGGGCATGGCCAGCGGATCCACCTCATAGCCCCATGCCGGCCGCGCCACAGACAGCACTGCGCCCAAGTGCGACAGATCGTTGCCAACCGTCTGCGCCTGAACGCCACCACCCTCCTTACCCATCCGCCACTGTGCGAATTCCACCAGTTTCTGACTGGTCAGGGCGGAGTCATCGAGATCACCCAGCCAGGTGTCCTTGATCGCCTTCAGCGTGGCATTTTTGGTCTTGCCCAGCGGCCGGATCTTTTCGTACTCGTCCAAGTACTGCTCGATCATCTTCCTGATCGTCACACCCTTGCGGTTCGCGCGCTCGATGGCACCCGGTTCGGCCAGTTCCGTTTCGCGGCGCTTGATCCAGGCCTGGGCGACCTGCTTACGGTCGAAGGTCTGGCTTTCCTGATAAACTGTCTTACCGTCCCGATTGATCCGTATCTGCGCCGTGTAGGCTGTCGAGTTGTCCTTGCGCTTACGTGATGTGATCGTGCCCATTTCCGGTTGCTACATTGCTTAATTCGCTTGCTACATTGTAGCAACCGACTTCAAAAAACAAGGAAAATGGGTAAAAACCGCTGTATAAAAGATCAGTATTAATGAATTTCGAAAAAGCTGAACCCCCAGTAAACACTAGCCAATCCCGCCAAGAGCTGTCCCGGCGCTTCTCCGTCGCCCCGATGATGGACTGGACCGACCGCCACTGCCGTTTCTTCCTGCGCCTGCTCTCCAAGCACGCCCTGCTCTACACCGAAATGGTCACCACCGGCGCGCTCCTCAACGGCGATCACGACCGCTTCCTGCGTCACAACGAAGCCGAGCACCCGCTCGCCCTGCAACTCGGTGGCAGTGTTCCGCTGGACCTGGCCGCCTGCGCCCGCATGGCCCATGAGCACGGTTACGACGAGGTAAACCTGAATGTCGGCTGCCCGAGTGATCGGGTGCAGAACAATATGATCGGCGCGTGCCTGATGGGGCATCCGCAGTTGGTGGCCGATTGTGTGAAGGCGATGCG
>Ga0182008_10000867_pt1 | contig 21017 bp, 16 predicted proteins | sample Sormic07211129_1_FD_120482 | JGI IMG/M metagenome (GOLD analysis project Ga0182008, IMG submission 120482) | Rhizosphere microbial communities from Sorghum bicolor, Mead, Nebraska, USA - 072115-129_1 metaG | ecosystem: Host-associated > Plants > Roots > Rhizosphere | place: USA: Nebraska...
CCCGGCCGTCCTGTCCACCAAGGAAGTGTATTGATGAATACCCTCAACGGATTAATCCCCTGCATCATTTCCGGTGGTTCGGGCACACGGCTGTGGCCGGTGTCGCGGCAGAACATGCCCAAGCCCTTCATGCGCATGCGTGACGGCCAGAGCCTGCTGCAGAAAACTTTCCAGCGCGCCGCCAGGCTGCCCGACGTGCAAAGCGTGCTCACGGTGACCAACCGCGACCTGCTGTTTCGCACCCTTGATGACTATCGCGGGGTGAACAAAGCCCGCCTGCCCCTGGACCTGCTGCTGGAGCCCTTCGGGCGCAACACGGCGGCGGCCATTGCGGTGGCGGCGTTGCATGTGCAAGAGCATTTCGGCGATGCGGCGCAACTGCTGGTGATGCCGGCGGACCATCTGATTCTCAATGAAGTCGCGTTCGCCGAGGCGGTGGTCCAGGCCCGCGAGCTGGCCACCGCCGGTTACCTGGTGACCTTCGGCATCCAGCCCGACCATGCGGAAACCGGCTTTGGCTATATCGAGCAAGGCGAAGCGCTCACCTATGGCAACCGCGTCAAACGCTTCGTCGAAAAACCCGACCAGGCTACCGCCCAGGCCTACCTCGACGGCGGCCAACACCTGTGGAACGCCGGCATGTTCTGCTTCAACGCCAGCACGCTGGTGGAAGAACTGGCCACCCACGCGCCCGATGTGCTGCACGCCGGTCGCGCCGCGCTGGAACACAGCCAGAGCTTGCAGAACACCACCTCGCGCCAGCGTGAGTTGGACGCGGACGCGTTCGGCAATGCACCGGATATTTCCATCGACGTGGCGCTGATGGAAAAGTCCACCAAGGTGGCCGTGATCCCCTGTGATATCGGCTGGAGCGATATCGGTTCCTGGGAGGCGTTGCGTCAGCTCACGCCCAACGATGCCCATGGCAACCAAGTCAATGGCGAAGCGATTTTGCATGACGTACACGACTGTTACATCGACTCGCCCAAGCGCGTGCTCGGGGCAGTCGGCGTGCGCGACCTGATCATTGTCGACACCCCCGACGCGCTGCTGATCGCCGACGCCCACCGCAGCCAGGATGTGCGTTACATCGTCGCCGAACTCAAGCGCCAGAATCATCCGGCGTACAGCCTGCACCGTACCGTCACGCGGCCATGGGGCACCTACACGGTGCTGGAGGAAAGCAGCCGCTTCAAAATTAAGCGCATCGTGGTCAAGCCCCTGGCCTCGCTGTCGCTGCAAATGCATCACCACCGCAGCGAACACTGGGTGGTGGTCAGCGGCGCGGCGCAGATTACCAATGGCGAACGCGAATTCCTGATCAACGCCAACGAATCCACCTACATCCCCGCCGGGCACAAACATCGGCTGACCAACCCCGGCATCATCGACCTGGTGATGATCGAGGTACAGAGCGGCGAATACCTGGGCGAGGACGACATCGTGCGCTTCGATGATATTTACGGCCGCGCCCCGGCCGACGTGAAAAAATGACATGCGCACCGCACTGATCATTCCGACCCGTAACGCATCCGGTCACTTGGCGCGGTTGCTGCCGGCGCTCCAGATGCAGACGCTGCAACCGGACGAGATGCTGGTGGTGGACAGCGCCTCCAGCGATGACACCGTGGCGCGCTTTCGCGCATTCGGCGCGCGGGTCGAAGTGATCGATGCGCGCACCTTCAATCACGGCGGCACTCGGCGCTGGGCCAGCGAACAGGTAGGCGGCGATGCATTGATCGTGATGACCCAGGACGCCATCCCCGCGTCTGCCGAAACCTTTGCCAACCTGCTCGATGAGCTGCACCAGGACCCGCTTAACGGTGTTGCCTACGGTCGCCAGTTGCCGCACCCCGACGCCGGTGTGCTGGGGGCGCAGTCGCGGCACTTCAACTATCCGCCCCTGAGTCGCAGCAAGAGCCTGGCCGACGCGCCGGAGCTGGGGATCAAGACCTGCTTCAGCTCCGACTCGTTTTCCGTGTACCGACGCAGTGCGCTGCACGCCGTGGGCGGTTTCCCCGTCGACGTCATCGGCAGTGAAGATGCCTACGTCGCGGCGCGCCTGCTGCTCGACGGCTACAAGGTGCGCTATGCGGCCACGTCGTTGGTATATCACTCCCACGACTACTCGCTCATGGACGAGTTTCACCGCTACTTCGACATCGGCGTGTTCTATGGCCGCGAGCCATGGATCCGGCAAGCTTTTGGCGACGCCGGCGGCGAAGGCAAGCGCTATGTAATGGCGGAACTGACCGCCTTGCGCAAGGCCGGTGCGCTTCACAGAGCGCCCGAGGTATTGGTGCGCAGTGCATTCAAATTGCTGGGTTACCGGCTGGGCCATCTTGAGCGGCACCTGCCTGTGTCCCTCAAGCGACGCATCAGCATGTTTCCCGGGTATTGGAGGTGAGCAGCATGACCCACAGGACGTCCCCCTTGATGAAAAGCACCGTGCTCGCCCTGGCCGTGATGGCCCTGGCCGCCTGCAATACACCGGCACGCATCGAGCCCCCGGATGACAAGACCGTCGAGGACGGCAAGCGCGCCCTCGATCAACTGGCGCAGTTGCCGCCGGCGGTGGAACGCATCCGCATCGGCGACCAGTTGCGCATCGTGCGCGACGCGGGCGAGATGCCCACGCTGTCGGCGTTCAATGTCAGCACTATCTACGAGTTGACGCTGTACACCGTGCAAACCGACGGCAAGATCAACTACCCGTTCCTGGGGCCGATCCAGGTCGCCGGGCGCCAACCGTCGGAGCTGGCCACCGAGCTGACCAACAAGCTCGCGCCGACCTATCGCGAGCCGCGCGTGACGGTGAATATCAACCAGGCGCCGGGCAACTCGGTGATCGTCGGCGGTGCGGTGAACAACCCGACCGCGGTGCAGATCGCCACGGCCAACACCCTGGAGCAGGCCATCGTCGGTGCCGGCGGGATCAACCCGGCGGGCGACGCCAGCATGGTCGCCCTGCTGCGCGAAGACGCCCAGGGCGCCTACCGCGCGTACTTCCTGGACTTCAGCCAGTTGCTCAAGACCGGTCCCAATGGACGCAAACCGGTGCACCTGCAACGCGGCGATGTGGTGTTCGTGCCCAAGTCCAATGTGGGCGAGCGCATCCAGGGCGTGGATACCTACCTGAACCAGTTGATTCCGTTCACCAAGTCCATTGGCGTCGGCTACAACTACACGCGCACCAGCGGCGGCAGCAATTAAAAGGAGCGACATCCCATGATCGAGATCCGTTCTTTTCGCGATCTTCTGCGCCTGTTCTTCATTTTCCGCCACGAGTTCAAGCTGGCGGCCATCGCCGCGCTGGTGATCATTCTGCTGGGGGCGTTTCTGCTGCCGGCCAAGTACGAATCCACCGCGCGCCTGTTGGTCAAGCCCGGGCGTGATTCGACGTTGCCGATCGAGATCAGCAATCGCCAGGCCCTGGTGATGCCCAGCACCCAGCGCGACCCGATCGTCGACGAAGAGCGCTTGCTGACCGGCCGCCCGATCGTGCGCGCCGTGGCCGAGCACTACTTGGAAGTGCTCGACAACGCGCCGCCGCCGGAAGGTGCCTGGAAGCGCATCAAGTACTACGTCAAGAGCGCCATCGGCGCGGTGTTCGACGGCTTGCGCGTGGTGCTGGAAACCGTCGGTGTCGTCGAGAAAACCACGCCGGTCGAGCGCCTCGCCGCCAGCCTGGAGAAAAATTTTGACGTAAGCCACGCCGCCGGCTCCACGGTGATGGACATTACCTTCACCTGGGGCGACCCCCAGGTCGCACAGGAGGTGGTCAAGCACTGGGTCGAAACCTACATCAACGAACGCACCCAGGCCCTGGGGCGCAAGAGCCTGTATGCCTTCTACGAGGGGCAGGTGTCCAACAGCGCCACCGAAATCAAGAGCTACAAACAGCAGATTCTCACGCACTTGAATGAGATTGGCGCGGCGAGCATCACCGATCGCCTGGAGGATTTGTCCGAGCGCATCAACGTGCTGCGTGGCGAAGTGTTCAATACCACGCGCCTGATCGCCTCGTCCGACAGCGCCATCGAGAGCACCCGCAACCAGCTCAAGAGCCAGCCCAAGGAAGTCACCACGGTACGCCAGATCGCACTGAACCCGCAGCAGCAGGACCTGCGCCGCCTGCTCAATCAGAAGCTGCTGGAAAAAGCCGACATGATGCGCACCTACACCGACAACGCGCCGCCGGTCAAAGCTCTGGATGCGTCGATCAAGGCGATGCAGGCCCAGGTCGCCAGCGAAAGCAACACGGTGCAAAGCTCCGAGAACCGCGCGCCGAACACGCTGGAAATTCACTTGCAGCGGGTGCTGCTGGATGAGTCGAGCAACAACCGCGCCCTGCGCACTCAGTTGACTCAGCAACAGAAACAACTGGCCAACCTCGAAGGCCAGCGCAAGCAAGCCTTGGAAATCGAACCGGAACTGACCCGTCTGGCCCGCGAACTGAGCGCCACCGAGCGTAACTACGCGCTGTACGTCGACAATCTGGAAAAATCACGTATCGACCGTGAGCTGGACAACAGCCAGATCAGCAATATCGCCGTGATCGAAGAAGCCACCCTCAACCCCGGGCGCATTTTTCCCAAAACCCTGGTAATGCTCATGCTGGCGATTCCATTCGCCATCGTTGTAGGACTGCTGGTGGTCTACCTGTGCTACTTGCTGGACCAGCGCATCCACGACGGCGGATTGGTGGAGCGCAAGTTCGGCCTGCCGCTGTGGACGACCCTGCCGGAGCTGGACACCAGCACCGCGCAAAGCACCAACGCCTTCAATGCGAGCATCTACCGCCTCTACAGCCTGTTGCGCCCGGACCGCATCGCCGAACAGGGCCTGACCCTGGGGCTCACCTCGGCACGGCATGGCGAAGGGGTGACGTTCGTGGTTGAACAACTGCGTCAGTTGCTGGACGAGAACGGCATCAACGCGCGGGTCGGCGGTGCTGAACCGGCGGCGCCCGGTGAAGTGGTGCTGCTGGACGCCTCGGCCCTGCTGGACAACCGTGATGCGTTTGTCGCCCTGCGCCGCGCCGACCTGATTGCACTGGTGGTGGAAGCCCAGAAAAGTACGGTGCCGGTGGTCGAGCATGCGCTGTCGATCCTCAACACTGCGTTTGGCAAAGTCGACGGCATCATTATCAACCGGCGCAAGTTCGAGGTGCCGTCCAAGGTGCTCAAGACCATCGCCAAATACCGGGGAGCGTTCTGATGCGTATCGCCCTGCTCGCGCCGTTGCCGCCGGAGAAAAACGGGATCGCCGACTACGCGAACCATTTCCGCACGGCACTCCAAGCGCTCGGCGTGACGGTGCTGACACCGTTGGCGGGCGTGGCGGGCAACAGCGAGGCCATCAGGTCGGCCATCGCCGCCTTTGACTGGCACAGCGTGAACCTGGTCCATGCCGAGCTGGGCGGCGGCCGGCTGGGGGAATTCCTGGCCTTGCGTGAACTGCGCAAGGCCTGCCCGCTATTGCCGCTGACCGCCACCGTGCACGACCCCGAGCGCATGGTGTGGCGACGCGAACAGCTGCCGTTTCCGTTGAACCTGCTCGAACGCCTGCCCAGCCCGATGCCCCAGGCAGCGGTGGTGCTGGCCGATCCGTTGACCCTGCGCGAAGAACGCCAGGTCGCCCAGGGCCTGACGCGGCTGATCACCCTTACGCGCCTGGGGGCCGAATGCCTGATCCAGCGCATGCAACTGCCCGCCGGCAAAGTGGCGGTGATCAACCATGCCAATCTGGCCATCGACCCGGTTGCGCTGCCGCCTCTGGAGCCTCTGCGCCTGCTGTACTTCGGGTTTATCTACCGCGGCAAGGGCATCGAAGACCTGGTTCAGGCGCTGGCGGACGTATTCAATCAAGACCCGCAGCTGCGCAAGCGGGTGCGCCTGACCCTGGCCGGTGGCACGGCGCCGGAAATGGCCTTCGGCGCGGGCGGCAACTATCTGGAACAGCTCAAGGGACAGATCGCCGAACTGGGCCTGGCCGATGCCGTCGACTGGCAACTGAACCTGCCGGCTGACCAGATCGCCCAGACGATCCAGGCTCACCACGTCATGGTGCTGCCTTATCGCGAATCGAAAAAACTCGGCCTGCTGGGGCGCCAGCGCGGCACCAGTGGCGCGCTGTCCTGGGCCACGGCCTGTGGGCGCGGCGCAATCACCTCCGATGCCCGTGCGTTTGCCGAGGAAGTCGCCAGCGGCAACGGCGCCATCTACCCCGAAGGCGATGTGGCCGCGCTGGGCGAGCAGCTCCTGAGACTGGCGCGCCAACCGCTGCTGGCCAGGGACTGGGCCGAGCGCGCCGGCGAAATCGGGCGCGAGCGCCTGTGGCCCAAGACCGCCGGCACATTCATCGAACTGTTTGACCAAGCCATCGCAGGAGCTCGCCATGGCGCGTAAACGCACCTACTTCGCCACGCTGACCGTGATCGTCGCCCTTGGCCTGACGGGGTTTTTCTGGGGCCGCCAGGCGGACGCCGAAAGCCATGTGCTCAAGGCCGGCAAGGTGGTGGTATGGAAGGATTTCCTGGGGGTGAACGCGCAGTTCCTGTGGTTCAGCCCCGAGCGCTATCAGAAGCAGATCGATCGCCTCAAGGCGCTGGGGTTGGAGTGGGTGCGCCTGGATCTGCACTGGGACCAGCTGGAGCCCGTCGAGGGCCAATATCAGGTAGCTACCCTGGATCAGTTGGTGCAGAAGCTGCAGGCCAATCAGCTCAAGTCGGTGTTCTACCTCGTCGGGTCCGCGCCGTTCGCGACCACTGCACCGGCCGGCGCGCCCTACCAGGACCAATACCCGCCCAAAGACCCGAACGTATTCGCCAACCGCATGCTGCTGTTGTCCCAGCGCTACCCCAGCGTGAACGCCTGGCAGGTGTGGAACGAACCGAACCTGTTGGGCTTCTGGCGCCCGGTGGCGGACCCTGCCGGTTATGCCAGGCTGCTGACGGTCACTGCCACGGCGCTGCGCACGGTCAACCCGAGCAAACCGGTGGTGGCCGCCGGCATGGCGTTCTTCAGTGAAATGCCCAACGGCCAGTCCATGCTCGAGGCGCTCGGTGCGCTGGGGGTGGCAAGCCTGAACACGGTGATGTCCTACCACCCCTACACCCAATTGCCCGAAGGCAACGACCCCGCCAACCTCGACTTTATCGCCAAGACTACCCAGCTCAACCAGGCTTTGCGGAGCAGCGGGGTCCAGACTTTATGGAGCACCGAGTGGGGCTGGTCGACCTACAAGGGGCCCAAGGACGCTCAGGACATCATCAGCCCGCAGGCCCAGGCCGACTACGTGGTGCGGCGCCTGGCACTGATGAGCGCGCTGGACTACGACAGAATCTTCCTGTTTACCCTGAGCGACCTCGACCAACGCGCCAGCGTGCGGGACCAGTCCTACGGCTTGCTGGACATCGACGCCAATCCCAAGCCGGTCTATACCGCACTGAAAAATTTCCTCGACGTCAGCGGGCCCAGGCTCACTCCCGCCGACCCGCCCGGCGCCGACCGCTTGCCCGACGGCCTGTTCAGCATCGCCTGGACGCGCGCCGACGGGCGCAGGCTGTGGTTTTTCTGGTCGGCCCAGGGCGGCAACGCGCACTTGCCCGGCTTGGCCCGCGCCACTTTATACGACCCGCTGCGCGGCACCCAAACCCCGGTCACCGGCGCTCAAGGGCTGACCGTACCGGTCAAGCCGAACCTGCAAATTCTGTTATGGGATTAGAAACGGCCATGCGCATTTTATGGATCCTGCCCTACTCGCCCTGGCCCGCCACCAGCGGCGGCAAGACGCGCCAGTTCCACCTGCTGCGCAGCCTGGCCGCGCGCGGACACCGGATCACCCTGCTGCTGCACGACAAACACCCGGTGGCGCCCGCCGACCGCCAGGTGCTGGAGGCGTTTCTTGAACAGGTGATCATCCTGCCCCGCCGCCCGTTGCGCAGCTTCACGACCCTGTTGGCAGGGTTGTTCGCACCCTACCCGCTGCTGGCCAGTGTCAACGGGCTGTCGGCAGCGCTGCAGGCGCGCTTCGAGCAGTTACTGAGCGAGCACTGGGACGTGGTGCAGATCGAACATTCCTACACCTTCCAGCCTTATGAACAGGCGCTGGCGCGTCAGTGCCAACCCTTCGTGCTGACCGAGCACAACGTAGAGTCGGCCCTCGGTGCCGCCACCTATGACCGGCTGCCGCGCTGGTCGCTGCCGTTTATCCGCTATGACCAATGGCGCTACCAGCGTTGGGAACAACGGGTGATGCGCCAGGCCGCCCAGGTGGTGGCCGTTACCACCAGCGACGCCCAAGTGCTGGAAACCATCGCCGGCAAACCGCTGTCGGTGGTGGTCAACGGCGTGGACTGCGCGCACTTCGCCGGCGCGCGTTCGGACCCTGCGACCCAGCGTGTGCTGTTCCTGGGCAACTATGAATATGCACCCAATGTGGATGCTATCGAGTGGGCGCTGGAAGAGATTCTGCCGAAGGTCTGGGAGCACTGCCCCGAGGCGCGCATGAGCGTGTGCGGCTTCGGCATGCCCGGCAGCTGGCGCGAGCGCTGGCCGGACCCGCGTATCGAATGGCAAGGCTTTGTGCCCGACCTGCTGCAATTGCAATCTCGCTGTTCGGTGTTCCTGGCGCCGCTGCGCCACGGTGGCGGCTCCAAGCTCAAGGTGCTGGAAGCTCTGGCCGCCGGCCTGCCGCTGGCGAGCACCGAGCAAGGTGTGTCGGGGCTGGATCTGGTGGAAGGTCTGGACTACCTCGGCGGGCAAAGCGCCGGCGGCCTGGCGAATGCCGTGGTACGTCTGCTGCAGCACCCTGAAGCCGCCGTGCCGATGGGCGAAGCGGGCCGCGCCTATGTGCGCCGCGCCCATGATTGGAACGTTGCCGCCAGCCAGCTGGAGCAGGTGTATGCCGCCCTGGCGCCGCACCCCCACGAGGAGCCCGCATGCGTGTAGGCCTGGATTACCGCACCGTTGGCACCTCGCCGCAATCGGGCATCAGTCGCCAGGTGTATGCGCTGGAAAGCGCCTTGTACACGCTGCCGGAGATCGAACTGGAGCGCTTCACCGTCGCGCCCCTGGGCGATGAAACCCGCTTGCAGGCCCACTGCCCTGTCTGGGGCTGCGCGAAGACCGCGATGCACCAGCCGCACAATCGCCTGCGCTTCGAGGCCGGCTTTCTGCCGCGTGCGCTGCGCGAGCAGCATATCGATCTGTATATCAGCACGTTCAACATGGGCCTGCCGTTGCCGCCCAAGCCACAAGGCCTGCGCACCGTGGTGCTGCTGCATGACCTGTTCCAGATCACCTTGCAGAACTACCACGCCAATCGTCTCAAGGCGCTGATCTACAAGACCAGCGATCGCCTGTCGATTGCCTACGCGGTGCACAGTGCCGACCGCGTGTGGACGCCGTCGCGGTACAGCGCGGACGAGACCGCGCGGCTGTTCCCCAAGGCCTCCGGCAAGATTCGCGTGCTGCCCAATCAGGTCGACGGGTTTAGCGCGCTGGCCGCCGACCTCACGGCGCGCCAACTGCCCGCGCGCTACTGGCTGTTGGTAGGCACCCGCGAGTTGCGCAAGAACGTGCCGTTTCTGGTGGAGGCATGGCAGCAGGCGCGACGCCAGTCACCTGCGGTACCGGAACTGGTGCTGGTGGGCAGCCTTGAGCATTTGCCGCCAGCCCAGCGCGCACTGCCGGGGATTCGGGCATTGAGCGGCGTGTCGGATGCCGAGTTGCATGCGCTGTATCGCCACGCCGAACGCCTGTGGCAACCCTCGTACGCCGAGGGCTTCGGCCTGCCGGTGATCGAGGCGCTGAGCGTGGGCACCCCGGTGGCGGTGGCCAGCGGCACCTCGTTGGATGAAATCACGCCACCCACTGCGCCGCGCTTTTCTCCCACCGACGGTCCGGCGCTGATGCAGTTGATGCTCACCCTGAGCAAGCGGCCCGCCGAGGACTCGCCCGAACAACGCCGCCTGTGGGCCGAGCGTTTCAATCACCACGCCTATCGCCAGCGCCTGGGCGAACTGATCGAGGAACTGAAGTGAAAGTGAACCTGGCCAGTCTCGTCGCGATTCTCTTCGGCCTGCTGTTTGGTGCCCTGGCCCTGCTGCTGTCCCCGGCCAAGGCATTCCTGGCGGTGATCGGCCTGGCGGGCGTGGTGACCATCCTGCGGTTCCCGCTGTGGGGCTTGCTGCTGTTTGCGGGGATGGCGACGTTCATGCCGTACTCCACGGTCAATCTCGGCATTCGCAGCACGGTCAGCGAAGCGATCCTGGCCCTGACCTGGGGCGCGATTGTGTGGCACAGCTTTCTGTCACGCCTGCCGGCCACGCCGAGCCTGGCGACGCGGCCCACCGACCAGATGCTGCTGTGGCTGATGCTGTTCAGCGTGTTTCCCTTCATTGTGGGGCAGGTCACCGTCCAGGCCGACACCAGCGGCGTGGCCAACTGGCTGCGCTGGTTGTTGAACCTGTCAGGGGTGTTTCTCGCCGCCAGGCTGCTGGTGGAACGTAAACACCGCGAGGCGCTGGTGATCGCCCTGCTGCTGGGCACCCTGGCGATGCTGCTGCTGTCGATCGCAGTGTTCGTGCGCACCCGCTCCGGCGCCGGCATTGCGCCGATTCTGGCAATGTTCAACTACGCCAACTTCGACATGCTCAAGTTCGGCCTGGAAGCCATGTCCTCGCGCATGGGTTCGCCCTGGACCCACCCGAATGCCATCGGCGGGATCATGGCCTTGCTGCTGCCGCTGGCGTTCTGCTTCGGCATGACCGAGCAAGGTTGGAGACGCGCGCTCGGCCTGGGCGTGGCATGTCTGGGTGCGGCGGCGTTGCTGCTGGCGAGCAGCCGTGGGGCGATGGTGAGCCTGGCATTGGTGTTGATGTGGATGGCCATTCGACGGGTGCCGTACACCGGGCGCCTGCTGATGATCGGCGCGGCGCTGACCGTGGCGTTGGTGCTCGCCTATCCACCGCTGCAGGACCGACTGGCAACCATCTTTTCCTCGAGCAATGCGAGTACCGAGGTGCGCTTCGACGAGTACCGCATGTTCCCGCAGGCGGTGGCCTCCTATCCCTTGGGCATCGGGTTCAAGGCCGACCCACCGGTGCCCGGTTCGCACCTGTTGGGGATCTCCAACCTGTGGCTGAACTACATCTACAAGGTCGGCCTGGCCGGCATGCTGTTGTTTGTTGCGGTGACGGTACGCTGGTGGCGCGAGGCACGCCCGGAGAAAGGCCCGATCCGCCTGACCAAGGACAATGCGTTGTGGCTCGGCACCACCGCCGGCATCCTGTCGGCGCTGGTCAGCGGCCTGTTCGACCACTACTTCAGTTTCGCGGTGGTGATGGTGGCGCTGTTCTGGCTGATGGTGGGGATCAATGTGCTGGAGGCCCGGCGGCTGTTCCCGGCGCGCGTGCCGCAGGTCAAGCGGGTGGCGCACGGTAAACCGCTGATTGATGGTGCGCCCTTCTGATGCTCGGCTCCGCCGCGTGGCTGACCCTGGCAACCTTGCTGGGCCTGTGCCTGGGATTTGCCCGCGAGTGGCTGCTGGTGGCGGCGTGGGGCGCCGGCGAGCGCAGCGATGCGTTCCTGATCGCGTTGTTCCTGCCCGAAGCGCTGCGCATGTCGTTGGCCGGCGGCGTGCTGAGCGCCGCCGCACTGCCGCTGTACCTGGCGCGCAAGGAGCGCGAGCGACTGGACTGGCTGGCGGTATTGTTTCCGGCCCTGCTGTTGATTGCGCTGCTGACCAGCCTGCTGTTGATGTGGCTGGCACCCTGGCTGGTGCAGGTGCTGGGGCCTGGATTGGCGAACAGCGCCACGGCTCTGGCCGCCAATAACCTGCAGATCGTCGCGTGGTGCGTGCCGGGATTACTGCTGCACGCCCTGTTCAGCATTCCCTTGCAGGCCAGCGAACGCTTTGTGCTGGCGGGGCTGGGCTCGTTGTTGTTCAACCTGCCGCCGGTGACTTACCTCGCCGTCGCGGGCAGCGCCACACAGCCGCACTCACTGGCGCTGGCGTGCCTGGCCGGCAGCCTGCTGATGCCGCTGGCACTACTGCCGTCGATCTGGCGCCAGGGTTGGCGCCCGTGGCGTTGGCAACTGAGCGCTGCGCCGCTGCGGGAACTGGGCCAGCGCATCGGCCCGCTGCTGCTGAGCAACGGCGCCAGCCAGGGCCTGGCCTTGATCGAGCGCCTGGTGGCGTCGCTGCTGGGAGAAGGCGCGGTGACGTGGGTCAACCTGGCGCGCAAGCTGATGAACCTGCCGCTGATTGCGCTGATGAGCCTCAATCAGGTGCTGCTGGGCATGATGAGCCGACGCCAGGGCGATGAGCGCCTGGCCCTGCTCAAGCGCGGCCTGCAGACCGCCAGCGTGCTGACCCTGCCGGCGGGCGTCGGCCTGGTCGCCGCCGCGCCGAGCCTGGTGGCGCTGCTGCTGCCCAGCCAATCGCTGGGTTCGCCGCTGCCGCTGCTGCTGGCCTGGTTTGCCGTACCGCTGGTGTTCGGCGCATGGAATGCCCTGCTCGCGCGTTACGCCTACGCCGCCGGCGACACTCGCCAGCCGCTGCGCTGCGAGCTGCTGGGCAGCCTGGTCAATGTACTGCTGCTGGGCGCCCTGCCGTTTATGGTTGGCCTGGCGGGCATCCCATTGGCCGCGCTAGCGGGCGTGATCTGCACGGCGTTGTTGTTGATGCAGCGCCAGGCGTTGCTCGACGCTCTGCCCTGGGCTCGTCACTGGCTGCTCAGTGCGCTGCTGCTGGGCCTGGCGGCGCTGCTGCTGTTCCCGGTGCCTGGGGTATGGCTGCAACTGGGGCTGAGCACGCTGGCCGGCGCGGGAGTGATGCTGGGTATGGGGCTGTGGCTCAAGCCGTGGCGTAAAGCATGAGTTGCTGTCATCGAACGGGAGCGCTGAGGTGAAACATCGCTGGATTCAAATGGACATCGCCAAAGGCATCGGCATCCTGGTGATCGTGTATGCCCACAGCTGGTTCGTCGCCACATCGCCGGACGTGTTGTATCCGATCCTGGCATCGTTTGTGCTGCCGTTGTTTTTCTTCCTGTCCGGGGTGTTTTTCAAACCGGAACAGCCGTTTATGGAAATGGCGGTGCGCAAGGCGGACGGCCTGCTCAAACCATTTTTTTTCACCATGCTGGTGTATGTGATCGTGCGCGATGTGCTGCGCGGCCAACCTTTGCTGCCGGACATCGGTGGCGTGTTGTATGCCACGGTGGGCACCATACCGTGGCAGGCGCTATGGTTCCTGCCGCACTTCTGGGTAGCGATTGTGTTCAGCTGGGTGCTGCTGCGGCTGATCCAGCGCCTGTCGCTGGCGCTGAGCTGCACCGTAATGATCGTCCCGCTGCTGCTGGGCATCTGGATGCTGCCTTGGTTCTGGCAACTGCCGGTCACGATCGGCGAGCACACCTGGGTGCTGCCCGGCCTGCCGTTCAGCCTGGACATCACGCTGATCAGCAGTGCGTGTTTTGTGTATGGTTACCTACTTCGCGATTGGCTGCGGACCCACGGCGGTTCCTGGCTGACACTGCTGGTGTCGGTGGTGCTGTTCGCCGCGGTGTTCCTCTATAGCCATGCCACCATGGACTTGGCGCAGCGTCGCTACGATCACTGGCTGTGGACCAGTCTGCTGGCGGTGATCGGCGTGTATCTGTGCTGGGCACTTGCGAAGGTGATCATGGCGTCGCCCCTGTTGACGCGGGTGATGACCTACATTGGCCAGTCCACCTTGATCCTGTTGATCTTCCATGGCGAGATCCAGCACAAGACAGTGGACCTGCTGGTGCGCCTCGGGCTGCATGACTTTGCCGCGGCGTGCATCGGATTTGTGGTGGCCGTGGTGGTGCCATTGCTGATCGGGGAAGTGATCAAGCGGGTGGCGGCCCTGCGGTTTTTCTATTTTCCGTTTCCGGTGCGCAGGCGCCAGGAATAGGTGTGGGGAGCGAGCGTGCTCGCTCCTTGCGAGGTTAATCGTCCAATGGCTGCGCAGCTGGCTTGCTACCGTGCTTGGCAGGCTTGGCGCCCTTGGCCGGCGTCGGGGCAGGTGCCGCTGGTTGCGGCTCAGGTGCCGCCGCTGCTTCCTTTTCGGCCATGGGCATCTGGTCGATGGCGCTGAAGAATTCCTTGAGGTCGAGGGTATCCGGTGGCACGGTCTTCTCGAGCTTCTTGTCGCCGTCCTTGCCGACCAGGATCACTTTGGTACCGCTGCCGGCGCCAAGTTTGAGGGCGCGGATCAAGGCGTTGGTTTCCGGCGGGGTGAGTTTTTTGTTGTCTTTAGGGTCTTTGGCGAACTTTTCGCCTTCGGCGCCGATGCTGCCGAACTTGACGGTGTAGAACACCATGCTGCGTTCTTCAAAGGACTGCTTGGTGGCCGGCTCGTCCAGCGCCTTCTTGAGCTTGGCCAACGTATCGTTGCCGGAATCAAGCTCTACCACCACCAGCGGGCGGGCCTTGCCCAGGTCCTGTTTGAGCGGGTTGATATCGTCAGCCGCCAACAGCGGCCCCGTAAACGCCATCAAGGTAGCCAGGGTCAGCGACCGGATGAGCATGCGCACCTCCTTTGAATTCCATGCAGGGTTCTTGAGTTTCATGTCTGCGACCGTCAAATTCAAGGATGATTCCTACAGCACTTTGAGAAAGCGTAGGTCAGGACGTCCGCGACGCAAGGGGTTGAGGAGGGTCACGACGATTGTTTCGCTTGATTACAGAAACATTACGACACCTTCCACTGCGGCCAATGCCGGGCAAACACGGGGGCCACGACGGGGTCGGCATCCACGCGCGCCAGCGTTTGTGCAAAGCCTGGCGCCAGGGCGCTCAACGCCTCTCGCGCCGCGTCCCAGCGCGACACCGTCGCCGCCATGAGGCCCAGCGCATTCGGCTCACCGTTGTCGGCAAACAACTGCTCGGCGAACTGCTCGGCAAATATCACCCAGGCCTGATGCAGGTGACGCCGTGTGCCGCTGACCAGTTGCGCCTGCACTGCGTCCGGCGCGTCGCCCAACCAACGGTGCGGGTAGTCGATGATGCCAATCGCCGAGTAGCAATTGGCCGCGATGTACACCAGGCCGCGGATGATCTGCGCGCGGTCGCCACTCAGCAGGTGCGCATCGGGAAATGCCAGGCCCAGGTGGATCAGAATGGCTGCGCTTTCCGTTAACACCTGGCCGTCCGGCGTGACCAGCGTGGGGATCTGCTTGAGGGGGTTGATGCGCGCCAAGGCATCGCTGCCCTCACCTTCGTGCCAGGAGCTGGCGTCCACCCGATGCCACGGCACTGCGCAACGCTGCAGGGCAATTTCGATCATGCATGAGCCGGACTCGTCGGTGCCGTAGAGCGTGTACATCGGGAATTCTCCTTGATTGCGCGTCGAAGAAGGCCAAGCGTGCAGACATGCGACCGCTCAGTGCAAGCGCTTTAGAACAGTCCCATCTGCCCGCCGACCAACGTGCTGAAGTCGTCATTCACAAAGGGCAGAATCGCATCGGCCACCGGCTGTAATTGGCGGGTGACGTAGTGATCGTAGTCGATGGGCGCCCGACGCACCTCCAGCGGTTCAGGCCCGTTGACGCTGATCACGTAGCTGATCCAACCACCGCGTTGGTACTGGCGCGGGCGTCCCAGGCGGTCGTTGTACTCGTCCGCCAGGCGCGCGGCACGCACGTGGGGCGGCACATTGCGCTCGTAATCGTCCAGCCGGCGTCGCAGGCGCTTGCGATAGATCAGCAGCTCATCGAATTCGCCGCTCAAGGTTCGTTGCACGTAATCGCGGATATACGCCTGGTGCGGCTGACGATGAAAGATGCGCCGGTAAAGCTCCTGCTGGAACTTTCGGGCCAGCGGCGACCAGTCGCTGCGCACGGTTTCGAGCCCCTTGTAAACCATGTCTTCGCGGCCGTCGCCGTGCACGACCAGGCCGGCGTAACGCTTCTTGCTGCCCTCCTCGGCGCCGCGAATGGTCGGCATGAGGAAACGCGTGAAGTGGGTTTCATATTGCAGCTCCAGGGCGCTCTGCAGGCCGAACTCGGCGCTCAAGTGCGCGCGCCACCAATCGTTGACGTGCCTGACCAGCGCCTGGCCGATGCGACTGGCGTCCTCCTGTGAGTGCGCGCGGCCGAGCCAGACAAAGGTGGAGTCGGTGTCGCCGTAGATCACCTCATAACCCTGGGCCTCAACCAACTGGCGGGTCTGGCGCATGATTTGGTGACCACGCAGGGTGATCGATGAGGCCAGGCGGGTGTCGAAGAACCGGCAGCCACTGGAGCCGAGCACCCCGTAGAAGGCGTTCATGATGATTTTGAGCGCCTGGGACAGCGGTGCATTGTGTTCGCGCTTGGCCACTTCACGCCCCTCGGACACGCGCGCGACGATCGACGGCAGGCAATGACGTGTGCGGGAAAACCGTGCACCGCGAAAGCCTTCGACCGAATCACTGTCGTCGGGGTGTTTGAGGCCTTCGATCAGGCCCACGGGGTCGATCAGGAAACTGCGGATGATCGACGGGTAGAGACTTTTGTAATCCAGGACCAGCACCGACTCGTAAAGACCGGGGCGAGAGTCCATGACGAATCCGCCGGGGCTGGCCTGGGGCGGTTTGTCGCCCAGATTCGGCGCAACGAAGCCCTGGCGGTGCATCAGCGGCATGTAGAGGTGAGTGAACGCGGCGACGGAACCGCCGTTACGGTCAGCCGGCAAGCCGGTGACACTGGCGCGCTCCAGCAGGAACTTGAGCAGCTCGGTCTTCTCGAAAATCCGTGTGACCAGTTCGCAGTCCTTGAGGTTGTAGCGTGCCAGGGCAGGCTTGTCCTCGGCGAACATGCGGTTGATTTCGTCCATGCGTTGGTACGGGGTGGAGATGTCCTTGCCTTCGCCGAGCAGGGTTTGCGCAACGTTTTCCAGGCTGAAGGACTCGAAACTCCAGGTCGCCGACCGCAACGCCTCGATCCCGTCGATGATCAAGCGCCCCGCCGCCGCCGCGAAGTAATGGTTGCGGCTGCCGTGCTCGCGCCAACTCATGGCCTCGTCACCGCGCCCGAGCAGCAATGGCACATTGAGGCGCTGGGCGTGCTCATGGAGCACCCGCAAATCGAACTGCACCACGTTCCAACCGATGATGGCGTCGGGGTCGTAGGTTGCCAGCCATTCATTAAGACGCTCGAGCAATTGGGCGCGGCTGTCGCAATAGTCGAGCTTGAAGTCCACCGCATCGTTTTTGTTGGGCGGCCCGAGCATGTATACCTGGCGCTCTCCACACCCCTGGAGTGCGATGGAATACAGGTCGCCCTGGGCGGTGGTCTCGATGTCCAGGGACACCAGCTTGAGTGGCGGACGATAGTCCGGCGCGGGTTTCATCTGCGCGTCCGACAGAGCGCCTGTGCCGTCCGGCGTACCGTCGAACCAGACGGGCGCGGTAATGAAACGTTCCATCATGTAGCGTTCCGGCGGGCGTACATCGCCTTCGTACACATCGACACCTGCGGCCCGCAGGCGTTTTTCCAGGTCCATCAATTGGCGATGCTGGCGGGTATACAGTCCGAGGACGGGGCGATGATGGAAATCACACAGTTGCAGTGGTCGCAATTCGATATCGCGCTCGCCCTTGAGCAGCCAATCCAGCGGTTTGCGATGCGCCTCGGGGATAAACATCACCGAGGTTTGCACGGGTAGGCGAATAAACCGTGGCCCCTGGTCGGTGGCCAGCCAGAAGCTGACCTCCGTGCCCGCCGGGGTATCACGCCAATGCCGGGTCAGGACAAAACCCTGCTGTAACTCCACCGTGCCGCACCTCAGGAATCGCTTTTAGCTGGTGATTCTACGCGGCACAGGGCTCAGGGCGTGAAGTAATGCTCATGACGAGCAGGTTTTATACCTGACCTCGCCTTAAAGCCGCATCCACTCGGTGTTCCCGCATTGTTAAACACAGTTGACCGTCGTGATCATTCCGGCAATAGCTCACGGTTGCCTAGTCAGACGCTTGAGTAGTTGGCTCGATGGCCGGCGTCATTTTTTGAGGTAGTTTTCGATATTGCCCATTTGCTCGTCCCAGCCACGGGAGTTCATTTTGAACGCCTTCTGCCGGCGCGCCTCAGGTACGGCATTGAAGCCGGACTCGACTACCCGCAGCAGAATCCCCGGCGCACGGTCCTCGATGGTGAACTCCACCAGGGTCGGAGTTTCCTTGCCGTAGTCGACATTTTTATCCACGGCGAAGGGATGCCACCTGAACGCGAACAGCGTTTGTGGCAGGATTTTCTCGATGCTGGCCTTCCAGACCACGTGTTCATAACCGGGATAGGTGATAGGTGCTTCGATGATCTGACCTTCGACGAAGGTTTTGCCTTCGAGGGCGACACCGAACCATTTGCCGAATTGCTCGGCGTTCGTCAGCGCGTCCCATACTTTTTTACGTGAAGCATTGAGCAGGATTTTTCGCTCTATGCGATCTAATACGTGCATAAGTCACCTCCTCCATTGACCCTAGGTGACATCAAACAATGCGCAACCTCAAGTTGTAAGCAATGATGATGACCCGTCCATTACCTGACTCTACGATATGACTGACGCACCGAATGGAAGTTGCTTTTGTAAGGGGATTCGTTATCGAGTGCGGAGCCTGAAAAGTCACATCTGAAGGTGGAGCGACGATCCAGGCGTAAGGCCCACTTCGCACATCTGGCCATGGCTCGCCTATGAGGACGTAGAGATTGGAAACATGGCAAGCATGAGTCAGACGCGTGGATCTCCAGGGGCCTTTGTCGGTGTCGCATATTGCGGCTTGAGGTGCCCTTCCTGATCGAGCAACCAGGCGTCCATGATCTGCCGCACCACAGGGCCTGCAACGCGACCACCGGCCTCACCGTTTTCGATCATGACCGAAATGACGATTTTCGGATGTTCGGCCGGGGCAAAACCTACAAACAAGGCGTTATCACGGTGGCGTTCAAGCGTCTTCTCGCGGTTGTAGCGCTCGCCCTGCTTGATCGCCACCACTTGCGCAGTACCACTCTTGCCAGCAATACGATACTGCGCGCCTTGCGCAGCCGCGCGCGCAATGCCGCGTGGGTCGTGCATGACCAGTTGCATCCCATGGTTGACCTGTTCCCAGTCGCGCGGATTCTTGAGAACGATGTTGGGCATGGGGTTTTCGTCTACCGGCGGTACACCGTTGATGGTTTTGGCCAGGTGCGGGCGATTCCACACACCTTTGTTGGCGATCAAGGCAGTTGCCTGGGCGAGTTGCAGCGGAGTGACTTGCATATAGCCCTGGCCGATGCCGAGGATCACGGTTTCACCCGGGAACCATGGTTGGCGTCGAGTGGCGCGTTTCCAGGCCTGGGACGGCATCAGACCGGCTGACTCTTCGAACATATCCAGAGATACTTTCTGCCCCAGGCCGAATTCGGCCAAATAGTCATGCAAGCGGTCGATGCCCAGCTTATGGGCCAGATCGTAAAAGTAGGTGTCGTTGGAGCGCATGATGGCGGCATCCATATCAACCCAGCCATCACCACTATGGTTCCAGTTGCGGTACTTATGGTCAAAATCGGGCAGTTGGTAGTACCCAGGGTCAAACACGCGCGTTTGAGCGGTGACGACCCCGCTGTCCAGACCGGCGATGGCCACCTCGGGTTTGATGGTCGAGCCGGGCGCATACAGGCCTCTCAGGACACGATTGAACAGCGGTCGGTCAATGGAGTCGTGCAGTGCAGCGTATTCCTTGAAACTGATGCCGGTGACGAAGAGGTTCGGGTCGAAACTGGGCTTGCTGACCATGGCCAGCACTTCGCCCGTTTGCGGGTCCAGCGCAACCACCGAACCTCGGCGATCACCCAAGGCTTGCTCTGCTGCTTCCTGAAGTTTGACGTCGAGGCTCAGGACGATATTTTTTCCAGGGATCGGGTCGGTGTGTTTGAGTACGCGAAGCACCCGGCCCTGAGCGTTGGTCTCGACTTCTTCATAGCCTACATGGCCATGGAGTTCGGACTCGTAGAAGCGCTCGATCCCGGTTTTGCCGATCGACTGCGTGCCGCGGTATTCCACCGAGTCGAGTGCTTTGGACTCCTTCTCATTGATCCGTCCTACATAACCAATGGAATGAGCAAAGTGCGGCCCCAGGGGGTAATGCCGGACGAACTGTGGCTCGACGTCGACCCCAGGCAAGCGGAACTCATTCACTGCCAGAACGGCAATCTGTTCTTCTGTGAGCTCGTAAAACAGTGTCACCGGGACAAAAGGATGGCGCGCCTGTTTGAGCGCCTTATCGAACAACGCACGGTCTTCAGTGGGTAGATGCAACAAATTGACGATGGCATCGAGTTCACTCTTGAGGTCAGTGGTGCGCTCGCGAGTAATGGTCAGGTTGTAACTGGGCCGGTTATCGGCAAGCACTACGCCGTTTCGGTCGTAAATCAACCCACGCGTCGGAGTGATGGGCAGCACATGGACACGGTTATTTTCAGAGATCGTGGAGTGGTAGTCGAACTGCACCACTTGCAGGAAGTACATGCGCCCTACCAGAGCGCAGGTGATACCCATGACCAACACTGCGCAGGCGAGCAGGCGCTTGTTGACCAGTCGATTCTCTTTTTCATGGTCTTTGATAGGTATGGGTTCAGGCATTTCTACAGCATCTCGTTTGAAGAAGGTCGACGCCGCGTCCTGCGGATAAAGATCAATCCCTGTGAAAATGTGCTGCACCATACCAAAAATGCAGAAACACTTTGCATCGATTTCTTCAACGGTACTCGGCGGTGCCTATTCATCAGACGAGAAAACCAGTGTATCGCCGTGACCGAGAACCGTACGTCGACCACAGCGGTAAAGCCGCAGCAATGACGAGGCGTGTGCAGGCGCAATGGCTGATAACAGTACTCGCGCTGACGCCCGTGGCGCTTTTCGAGCGCCCAAAACAAAACCCCAACTGCTCTCGCAATTGGGGTTTCGGAATTTAATCTTGACGATGACCTACTCTCACATGGGGAAACCCCACACTACCATCGG
>Ga0182008_10000868_pt1 | contig 21006 bp, 17 predicted proteins | sample Sormic07211129_1_FD_120482 | JGI IMG/M metagenome (GOLD analysis project Ga0182008, IMG submission 120482) | Rhizosphere microbial communities from Sorghum bicolor, Mead, Nebraska, USA - 072115-129_1 metaG | ecosystem: Host-associated > Plants > Roots > Rhizosphere | place: USA: Nebraska...
GGGCGAACGCAAGGACTTGCTGTTGCTGGACGTCACTCCTCTGTCCCTGGGTATTGAAACCCTGGGCGGCGTGATGACCAAGATGATCCACAAAAACACGACGATTCCGACCAAGTTCAGCCAAGTGTTCTCGACGGCCGACGACAACCAGCCTGCGGTGACCATCAAGGTCTTCCAGGGTGAGCGCGAAATCGCCGCCGGCAACAAAGGTCTGGGCGAATTCAATCTGGAAGGCATCCCGCCAGCATCGCGCGGTACGCCACAGATCGAAGTGACCTTCGACATCGACGCCAACGGCATCTTGCATGTCGGCGCGAAAGACAAGGCCACCGGCAAGGAAAACAAGATCACGATCAAGGCCAATTCCGGCTTGACCGAGGCTGAAATCCAGAAGATGGTGAAAGACGCCGAGCTGAACGCGGAAGAAGACAAGAAGGTCAAAGAATTGGCCGAGTCGCGCAACCAGGCCGATGCTCTGGTACACTCGACCCGGAAATCCTTGACCGAATACGGCGACAAGCTGGATGCGGGCGAGAAAGAGAAGATCGAAGCGGCGATCACCGACCTGGAAGCAAGCATCAAGGCGGGCGACAAGGCTGAGATCGACGCCAAGGTGGAAGCACTGTCGAGCGCATCGCAGAAACTGGGCGAAAAAATGTATGCCGACATGCAAGCGCAGCAAGCTGCCGGCGGCGCGGAAGGTGCACAGCAAGCTGCTGGCGCATCGGACGCAGGCGCCAAGCAGGACGACGTTGTCGACGCTGACTTCAAGGAAGTCAAAGACAGCAAGTAATTGTCTTGCGCTCCCATGAACTGGGGGCAGCCGGGCTGAACGCTACATCGCGGGATTAGCCGCGAAGACCGGCCGAGCCGAGTCGCTGCGCCTAGCGCAGCACTCGACTCGGCTTTTTCGTGTAATTTTTACATCAGTAGATAGACTGCAAGGTGCCGACAACATGGCAAAGCGTGATTTTTACGAGACACTCGGTGTCGCAAAAAATGCTTCGGAAGAAGAGATCAAAAAGTCTTACCGTAAACTGGCGATGAAATACCATCCGGACCGCAATCCGGATAGCAAGGAATCGGAAGAAAAGTTTAAGGAAGTCAAAGAAGCCTACGAGATGCTGACCAATCCGGAAAAGCGCGATGCGTATGACCGTTACGGTCATGCCGGCGTGGACCCGAACATGGGCGGTGGCGGCGGCTTCGGCGGCGGTGCGGGCGGCTTTGCCGACAGCTTCGGCGATATCTTCGGCGACATCTTTGGCGGTGGCGGTGGTCGCAGCCGCAATGCGGGGCCGCAGGTGTACCGTGGCGCCGACTTGCGCTACAACCTGGAAATTACACTGGAGCAAGCTGCTCACGGCTTCGACACGACCATCCGCGTGCCGAGTTGGGACAAGTGCGACACTTGCCACGGCAGCGGCGCCAAGCCGGGCACCTCGCCGACCACCTGCGGTACCTGCGGCGGCCACGGCCAGGTGCGCATGCAGCAAGGCTTCTTCAGCATCCAGCAAACCTGCCCGAAATGCCATGGCAGCGGCAAGGTCATCACCGACCCATGTACGCCATGCGGCGGCGCCGGTCGCATCAAGCGCAACAAGACGCTGGAAGTCAAAATTCCCGTCGGTATCGACAACGGCATGCGTATCCGTTCGTCCGGCAACGGCGAACCGGGCACGAATGGCGGTCCGTCGGGCGACCTGTATGTGGAAATCCACATCAAGCCGCACGCCGTGTTCCAGCGCGAAGGCGATGACCTGCATTGCGAAATGCCGATCTCGTTCACCAAAGCAGCCTTGGGCGGCGAAATCGAAGTGCCTACCCTGAACGGCAAAGTGTCGTTCACGATCCCGGAAGGCACCCAGTCGGGCAAGACCTTCCGCCTGAAAGGCAAGGGCATCAAGGGCGTGCGCTCCGGTTACGCGGGCGACCTGTTCTGCCACGTGGCCATCGAAACACCGGTGAAACTGACGGAAAAACAGAAAGACCTGCTGCGCGACTTTGAAAAGTCGACGACCGAGGGCGGTGCCAAGCACAGTCCGCAAAGCAAGACCTGGAAAGACAAGGTCAAGGATTTTTTTGAGTAAGCACACGTAATACCATGCGCCGGGATGCTGAAACATCCCGGCGTTTTTTTACCCAGGTTGATTCAATATCTGCGCGCATCGCACGCCAACGCACGCGATCGGCGCGCTGTTCAACCGAACTTACCTCATGGGAGCGATATGACCGAACAGAAAAATGGCCCGGCCCTGGCGGAACTGCTGCAGCGTAACCGCCGCTGGGCCGACTCGATGGTGGCGAAGGACCCGAACTTCTTCAAGAACCTGGAAGCGCAAACCTCGCCCGAATACCTGTGGATCGGCTGTTCCGACAGCCGCGTGCCCGCCAACGAATTGCTGGGCATGGCGCCTGGCGACGTGTTTGTGCACCGTAATATCGCCAACGTGGTCGTCCATTCCGACCTCAATTGCCTGTCCGTCCTGCAATTTGCCGTGGACGTGCTGAAAGTCAAACATATCATCATCGTCGGCCATTACGGCTGCAAGGGCGTGCATGCTGCCATGACGGGCACGCGCATCGGCCTGGTCGACAACTGGCTGCGCCACGTGCAGGACGTGGGCCAGAAGCACGAGCGCTATCTGGGCGACGTGCTGACCAGCCGCCAGCGCGGCGACCGCCTGTGCGAACTGAACGTGGTCGAGCAAGTCTTGAACGTGTGCCAGACCACCGTCGTGCAAGATGCGTGGGAACGGGGCCAGGAACTCAGCGTCCATGGCTGGGTCTACGGCTTGAAGGATGGCTTGCTGAACGACCTCGAAGTGACGGTCACGGCCGGCCACGAGCTGGCGCCGCGCATGGCGACCCGCCTGGCCCGCTACGAAGCAACGGCGTAAGCCACGCCGGCACCGCGCCAGATCCCTGGCCACGCCGATGCCAGTTGCAGCGTGGCGCAACGCGCCGCGCATATCCATATAGTAAATGCTTCGTTTGCAAGGGAAGCAGGCCGGCATACAGTGGACTTCCCCAGACTCTTGGCGAATTCCCATGTCGGCCGTCCTGAAACCCGCGTTTTCTTCCAGCCAGTTCCGTATCGAAACATTCGACGCGCCGCTCGGCGCGCAAGTGCTGGGGCTGGACCTGTCGCAGCCGCTGTCGCTGGGCGACTTCCAGCGCCTGCACCATGCCCACCTCGACCATCACGTGCTGGTGTTCCGCGACCAGCGCATCACGCCGCAGCAGCAAGTCGATTTCAGCCGCCGCTTCGGTCCCCTGCAAATTCATGTGCTGCGCCAGTTCCAGCTGCCCACGCAGTCGGAAGTGCTGATCATCTCGAACATCGTCGAAGATGGCCAGCCCATCGGCCTGGGTGACGCGGGCCATTTCTGGCATTCGGACCTGTCATACAAGGAAGTGCCCAGCCTCGGTTCCATGCTGCACGCGCAAGAGTTGCCGGACGAGGGCGGCGATACCGTGTTTGCCAACATGCACCTGGCGTGGGAAAGCTTGCCGGCCGCGCTGCGCCACGCCGTGCGCGGCGCCCGCGCCGAACACAGCTATTTGAGCCAGTATGAGGAATTGCGCCGCCGCAACCCATGGCGGCCCGCGCTGACGCAGGCGCAGATCGATGAAGTCAAACCCGTGACGCACCCCGTCGTGCGCGTGCATCCGGAAACGGGCCGCCGCGCCCTGTTCGTCAGCGAGCATTTCACCACGCGCATCGTCGGCTTGCCCGAGGATGAAAGCCGCGCCGTGCTCGACGAACTGTTTGCCCACAGCGTGCGCCCCGAGCACCTGTATGTGCACCGCTGGCAGCCGCACGACCTGGTGTTCTGGGACAACCGTTCCCTGATGCATCTGGCGACGGGCTGTCCGCCCGAGCAGCGCCGCAAACTCTACCGAACCACCATCGAAGGCGATGCGCCGTACTGATTTTTTGACTGTTGATCTGACCCAAGGAGTGTCCATGTTGCCGATCTTGACCTTTGCCCGCCCGCGCCGTTTTCTTGCTGCCATCGCCATGCTGTGTGCCGCATGCATGACCGCGCCCATGGCCCGGGCCGAAGGACAGATCCGCATCGCGGGTCAGCATGGCATTACCTTCTTGCTGCTCAATATTGCGCAGGAACAAAAACTGATCGAAAAGCATGGCAAGCAGCAGGGCGTGGACGTGAAAGTCGAGTGGATCACCCTGTCCGGCGGCCCCGCCATCAACGATGCTTTGTTGTCGGGCAATATCGATATCGCGGGGGCGGGCCTGGGGCCGCTGCTGACGATCTGGGACCGCACCAAGGGACGGCAGAACGTGCGCGGCGTGGCTTCGCTCGGTAATTTTCCCTACTACTTGATCAGCAACAACCCCAAGGTGAAAACCCTGGCCGACTTGACGGACAAGGACCGCATCGCCTTGCCCGCCGTCTCTGTTTCCGTCCAGGCGAGGATATTGCAGATGGCCGTGGCAAAGCAGTGGGGCGACAAGGAATTTGCGCGCCTCGACAAGATCACGCAAACCTTGCCGCATCCGGATGCGGCGGCGGCCATCATCGCCGGCGGCACGGAATTGAGCGGCCATTTCGGTAACTCTCCGTTCCAGGAGCAGGAACTGGCGCAGAATCCGAACGCCCACATCATCCTGAACTCGTATGACGTGCAGGGCGGGCCTAGTTCGTCGACCCTGCTGTATGCGACGGAAAAGTACCGCAAGGACAATCCGAAGACGTACCGCGCCTTCATCGCCGCCCTGGCCGAAGCGGCACAGTACGCGAGCAGCAACCGCCAAGGCGCGGCCGACATCTACATCAAGGTGAACAAGAGCAAGGTGGACCGCAATCTGCTGCTGAAAATCTTTGCCAATCCGCAAGTGCAATTCAAGATCGCGCCGCAAAATACCTATGGCCTGGCGCAATTCCTGCACCGCGTGAGCGCCATCCGCAACTTGCCCGACAGCTGGCGCGATTACTTCTTTGACGACCCTGCCATCACGCAAGGAGGCTGACATGAATGCGCCCGCTTTTCACCTCGTACGCCCTCCGATTGCGCTGGAGCCCTTGCTCAGCGTCAAACATGTCAGCCTGGAATACCGCACGGAACAGCGCACCGTGCGCGCCACGCACGACGTCAGTTTCGACGTGTTCCGCGGCGACCGTTTCGTGCTGCTGGGGCCATCGGGCTGCGGCAAGTCATCCTTGCTGAAAGCCGTGGCCGGCTTCGTCGCGCCGCGTGCCGGCAGCATCGCCATGCAGGGCCAGCCCATTCATCAACCGGGGCCGGACCGTGTCGTCGTGTTCCAGGAATTCGACCAGTTGCCGCCATGGAAGACCGTGCTGGAAAACGTCATGTTCCCCTTGTTGGCCAGCAAGCGGCTGGACAAGCAGGCGGCCCGCGAGCGCGCCCATCACTGGATCGCCAAGGTGGGCCTGGCCGGCTTTGAAGATGCCCATCCGCATACCTTGTCGGGCGGCATGAAGCAGCGGGTAGCCATCGCGCGCGCCTTGGCCATGCAGCCCGAAGTGCTGCTGATGGACGAGCCGTTCGCCGCCCTCGACGCCTTGACGCGGCGCAAGATGCAGGAAGAGTTGAGCCGCCTGTGGGAAGAGCTGCGCTTTACCCTCGTCTTCGTCACGCATTCGATCGAAGAAGCGCTGGTGGTGGGCAACCGCATCCTGCTGCTGTCGCCCCATCCGGGCCGGGTGCGCGCCGAACTCAACAGCCATCAATTCGGCTTGCACAGCGCGGGCAGTGCGGAATTCCAGGCTGCCAGCAGCCGCATCCACGGCTTGCTGTTCGATGAAGAAACGACTGCTGCCCCGCAGGCAGCCAGCGCGCAGCGGGAGGCCGTATGAGCGCGCTGCTGGAGCCGCCCATCCGCCAGGAATTCGTCTACGCCGCGCCACCGCCGGCCGGCGTCATCGTCGAACGCCCGCTGTCGCGCTGGCAGCGCTGGAGCCAGCACGCGCTGTGGCGCAAGGCATTCATTTTGCTCAGCCTGGCTTTGCTGTGGGAAGGGGCGGCGCGCTGGACGCACAACGATTTATTGCTGCCCAGCTTTATCCAGACGGCGCAGGCGTTTATCGGCGGCATCGCCAGCGGAGAATTGCTCACGCGCACGGCCGCGTCCCTCGTCGTCTTGCTGCAAGGCTATGCGGTGGGCGTGCTGGCCGCCTTCGTGCTGACCTTGCTGGCCGTATCGAGCCGCATCGGGCGCGACCTGCTGGAAACCCTGACGGCCATGTTGAATCCCTTGCCGGCCATCGCTCTGCTGCCGCTGGCCTTGCTGTGGTTTGGCCTGGGGCGCGCCAGCCTGATCTTCGTCATCGTCCATTCCGTGATGTGGCCGCTGGCCTTGAACACGTATGCGGGCTTCCAGGGCGTGCCCGAGACCCTGCGCATGGCGGGCCGCAACTACGGCTTGAACGGTTTGCGGCTGGTGCTGCACATCCTCGTGCCGGGCGCCTTGCCGTCCATCGTCTCGGGCCTGAAGATCGGCTGGGCGTTTGCCTGGCGCACCCTGATCGCGGCCGAGCTGGTCTTCGGCACGACGTCGGGGCAGGGCGGCCTGGGCTGGTACATCTTCCAGAACCGCAACGAGCTGTACACGGACAAGGTGTTCGCCGGCCTGGCGGCCGTCATCGTCATCGGTTTAATCGTGGAAAACATCGGCTTTCGCACCCTGGAGCGCGTGACCTTGAAACGCTGGGGCATGCAGCGGTAGTTATCTCACTATAATTATTTCAACATCGTGCGTGCCGCCGCGATGATTTGCCGCGACAGCTGTTCCATGCGCGGCGACTGCACCTTCCACGTGTGCCAGTACAGGGCCACGTCGGCCGGGGTCTTGGGCGTGAGCATTTCCACGAGTTCGCCATCCGTGTTCGCTTTCAGCAGCAACTCCGGCACCATGCCGTAGCCGAGGCCATAGCGGATGGCGTTGAAGTGCGAGGTGGCGCCCGGCACGTAATGGCAGGGGTAGGCGCCTTCGGGCAAGCCCAGCGCCTCTTGCAGGAACGACGACTGCAAGGTGTCCTTGCGCGTGTAGGCGACCACGGGCGCCGTGCGCGCCGCCTTGCGCGTCAGGCCGTGCGCGAACCACTGCTGGCGGAACGCTTGTGTGGCCACCAGCCAGTAGCGCATCACGCCCAGCGGTTCGGCCGTGCAGCCGCGCATGGGTTTCGGCTCCGTGCTGATGCAGCCGATCGCCATGCCCGTCTCCAGCAAGGTATAGGTGTGGTCCTGGTCTTCCACGGTCAGGTCCAGCAGCACGCGTTCGCGTATCAGCACCTCGGACAGGGCCGGGAAAAACCACGTGCCCATCGAATCGGCGTTCAGCGCCAGCACCAGGGTCAGCGGGGCATCCTGCTGCACCGCCAGTTCCGCCTGCAAGTCCGCTTCCAGCAGCTTGGCCCGCTTCAGATACTGCATCAGCCGCTGGCCCATGCGCGTGGCGCGCGCGGGACGGCTGCGCACGATCAAAGCATTACCGAGCTGGCTTTCCAGCGCCCGCACCCTCTGGGAAATGGCCGGCGACGTCAGATGCAGCCGCAGCGCCGCCTGCTCGAAACTGCCCGTTTCGACGACGGCGCGGAACGCTTCCGTGTGCTTGGGATTGAGATCCATGACCACTGCCTTACATAAGAAAAATTTATCAATACTAAATAATACTTACTTTTCATAAGGATGGGTGTGTTGCAGTGCACAATGTCTCTTTGATGGAGTGCCGCGCGCGGTCTCCTGGCAGCAAGGAAATACCACCATGGAAGCACAAGCGAACGACAACACCACCCGCAAGCCGCAATCTAAACTGGCGCGCAATCTGAAATTCGGCCTGGGATTGACCTTGGGCCTGGGCTTGTCCGCCGCTCTCGCGGGCACTTACTGGCTGCGCCAGGCATGGCGGGACTTGCCACCCGTCGAGCACCTGGCCCAGTACAAGCCTGCGCTGCCGCTGCGTATTTTCTCCAGCGAAGGCGAGCTGCTGGCCGAATACGGCGAAGAGCGCCGCGAATTCCTGCCCCTGAAGGAGATCCCGCTGCGCATGCGCCAGGCCTTGCTGGCCATCGAGGATGCGCGCTTCTACGAGCATGGCGCCGTCGACTTTTATGGCTTGACGCGCGCGACCCTGGCCAACGTCGTCACGGGCCACCACGCGCAGGGCGCCAGCACCATCACCATGCAGGTGGCGCGCGACTTTTTCCTGTCGCGCGAAAAGACCGTGCAGCGCAAGCTGACGGAGATGCTGCTCGCCTACAAGCTGGAACAGCACTACGGCAAGGACAAGTTGCTGGAACTGTACATGAACCAGATTTATCTGGGCGAGCGCTCCTACGGCTTTTCCGCCGCTTCGAACATCTATTTCGACAAACCGCTGGCCGACGTCAGCATCGCTGAAGCGGCCATGCTGGCCGGCTTGCCGAAGGCGCCGTCAGCCTACAACCCCGTCGCCAATCCGCAGCGCGCCACCGTGCGCCAGCATTACATCCTGCAGCGCATGCGCGAACTCGGCTACATCACGCCGGCCGAATACGACGCGGCCGTGGCGGAAAAACTGGCCCTGAACAAGGACCGCAACAGCTCCGTACACGCGGCCGCGTATGCGGTCGAGGAAGCGCGCCAGCTGATCGTGCAAAGCTATCCCGAAGGCGCCTACAGCATGGGCCTGGACGTGACCACCACCATCCGCATGGCGCCGCAGCGGGCGGCCGACAAGTCGCTGCGCGATGGGCTATTGAATGCGCAGGCGCGGCGCGGTTATCGCGGCCCGGAAGCGCGCCTGGCCGCCTCCGCAGACAGCGTGGCGCGCCAGCTGGCCGCCTACCCGGACAGCGGAGAAGTGCGCGCCGCCCTGGTGCGCAAGGTCGAGACGAGCGGCAAGCGCCAGCTGACGGCGCAGCTGCGCAATGGCGACGAGATCGTGCTGACGGCATCGGACGCGCGCCTGGGCGGCAAGCTGCCGCTCGACGGCAAGCGCGCCATCGTGGAAAACAGCGTCATCCGCGTGGTGCACGACGCGGCGAAAAAGCGCTGGCTCGTAAGCCAGCTGCCCGAGATGGAAGGCGCGCTCATTTCCGTCGAGGCGCACAGCGGCGAAATCGTCGCCATGGCGGGCGGCTTCGATTTCTACCGCAACCACTACAACCACGCCATGCAGGCCTACCGCCAGCCCGGTTCCAGCTTCAAGCCTTTCGTGTATTCGGCGGCGCTGGAAAAGGGATACTTTCCCGGCACGGCCGTGGACGATACACAGCGCCTGCTGCTGCCGCGGGAAACGGGCGCGCAGCCGTGGCGTCCGCGCAATTACGGCAACAACTATGAAGGCTTCATCAGCGTGCGGCGCGGCCTCGTGCGCTCGAAAAACCTGGTGGCCGTCAGCCTGATGCAGGCGGCCGGCCCCGGCTACGTGCAGCACTACGCCACGCGCTTCGGCTTCGAGGGCGCGCGCAATCCCGTCTCGCTCCCGCTGGCGTTGGGCGCGGGCGCCGTCACGCCGCTGCAGCTGGCGCAGTCGTATGCCGTGTTTGCCAACGGCGGCATGCAGATGCCGCCAAAGCTGATCAAGGAAGTGCGCAGCCGCAGCGGAGAAGTGCTGTTTTCCGACGCGGCGCCACGCGCCAAGGGCGCGCCGGCACCGGGCACGCAGGTGATCTCCACGCGCAACGCCTACGTCATGGACAGCATGCTGCGCGACGTCGTCAAGAGCGGCACGGGACGCGGCGCGCTGGCGCTGGGACGCGGCGACGCGGCCGGCAAGACGGGCACCTCGAACAATGCGTATGACGCCTGGTTCGCCGGCTATTCCTCGGGCCTCGTCTCCGTCGTCTGGCTAGGCTACGACCAGCCCAGGAGCCTGGGCAACGCCACGGGCGGCACCCTGGCGCTGCCCGTCTGGCGCGATTACATGCAGGTGGCCGTGCAGGGGAGGCGCGAACAGGTGCTGGCCGAACCGCCTGGCCTGGCCCTGCTCGACGGCGATTACGTGTATGCCGAATACCTGGCCGGCGACTGCCTGAAGGATAACTTCGCCTTTATCCACAGCAGCGTCGGCTGCGGCAGCGCCGGTGCCGATACGCGCATGGCGCACGGTGACTCTGGCGCTGGCGGCGATGGCGGCTCCAGCACGGGCACGAGCGAGGCGCGCACCCTGAGCGAAGCGCGCGAACGCGAACAAATGCTCAAATCATTTTCGGAAGAGTAAGACCATGCTGCTATATACGATTTACCTGGTGGCGATTGTCGCCGAAGCGATGTCCGGCGCCATCATGGGCATGCGGCGCGGCATGGACTTGTTCGGCATCTGCATGATCGGCACCGTCACGGCGCTCGGCGGCGGCACCGTGCGCGACGTGCTGCTGGGGCACTATCCGCTGGGCTGGATCGCGCATCCCGAGTACCTGCTGTTTACCATCGGCGCGGCCGTCGTCACGGCCTTTGTCGCGCGCTATCTGCACCATCTGCGCGCCATCTTCTTGCTGGTCGACGGCCTGGGCCTGGTGGCGTTTTGCGTGATCGGCTGCGACATCGCCATGTCGGCCAAGATGCACCCGGCCATCGTCGTGCTGGCGGGGATGATCACGGGCGTCTTCGGCGGCCTGCTGCGCGATATCCTGTGCAACCAGATTCCCCTCGTGCTGCAGCGCGAAGTGTATGCCACCGTGGCCCTGTTCACGGGCGCCCTGTATGTCGGCCTGCTGCACTTCAAGGTCGACAGCTCCGTGGCGCAGCTGGCGTCCATCGGCGCGGGCTTTTTGTTCCGCTTCCTGGCCTTGCACTTCGAGTGGCGCCTGCCGAATTTCAACGGCGACCGCATACGGGGTTTTGAGTAAGGCGGCAGCCGCGTGAATATTTTTGCGCATATTTAACCCTTTTTTTCCTGCCGCTGCGTTTCATGTTGGACACCCCAGCCAACCGGAGAAGAAGCGATGTCCAGCGCCCTCAAGATCACATTGATACTGTCCCTGCTACTGTCGGCAGGCAGCCACGCCGCCGGCACGGCGCCGCGCAAGACCCTGGCGCCGTTCGCCAGCGAGCAAGCCTTGAGCAGCTACCTGCAGCAGCTGCAGGCGCGCCAGGCGGCCTTGCTGCGGGAGCAGCAGAAACTGCAGCGCAACACGGCGCAGTACATGGCGACGGCGCCAGCGCCGCCGCCAGCGCCAGCGCCGATGGTGGCGAAAGCGGCACCGGCGGCACCGGCGGCATCGGCAGAAGCGGCCGAATCGGTCACCAATGTGCAGACGGCGGGCGTGGACGAAGGCGGGATCGTCAAGCTGCACGGCAAGCACCTGGTGATGCTCCGGCGCGGCAAGCTGTTTACCGTGCAGGTGGGGGGCAATGCCCTGCAGCCCGTCGCTGCGCTCGACGCGTTCGCGCCCGGCAGCGACCCGTCCGGCAGCTGGTATGACGAGATGCTGATCGATGGCGACACGGTGGTGGTGATCGGCTACAGCTACAGCCGTGGCGGCACGGAGATCGGCCTGTTCGACGTCGATGCAGACGGCAAGCTGGCCTACCGCGCCACGTATCATTTGCGCTCCAACGATTATTATTCGTCGCGCAATTACGCGAGCCGCCTGATCGGCAGCAAGCTGGTGTTCTATTCGCCCCTGTCGCTGAACCTGCGCCGGGGCGACCCGTTCGGCGGCTTTCCCGCGCTGCGCCGCTGGCGTCCCGACGCCGTGCCGTCCGACTTCAAGCGCATCGCGCCGGCCACGCGCATCTACCGCACCGATGAAGAACCCGAACCAGGCTTTGGTCTGACCCTGCACACGGTCACCGTGTGCGACCTGGCGCAGCGCGACATGCGCTGCGAAGCGACGGCCGTGATGGGGCCGCAGGGGCGCGTGTTTTATGTGTCGGGCGAATCCGTTTTCGTGTGGACCACGCGCCGTGGCAGCGACTCGGGCGTGTTCCGTATTCCCCTCGACGGCTCGGCGCCCAGCGCCCTGAAGGTGGCGGGGGCGCCCGTCGACCAGTTCTCGTTCCTGGAAAGCGTGGATGGCCACCTGAACGTCCTGCTGCGCGCCGAGGGCCAGGGCGACGCGATGTGGGATGGCGCGCGGGGCCGGGGCGACATGGCCCTGCTGCGCGTGCCATTGGCCACGTTTTCCGATGGCCGCGACAGCGCGCCGGCCGGCAGCTACCATCCGCTGCCCGGCGGTGGCGGCTACGGCCTGCAGAACCGCTATGTGGGACCGTATCTGTTGTACGGCAATCCGGGCAATGCGGGGCGCCGCAAGGCCGACCAGGCCTGGCCGCGCCAGCCCCTGTATGCCGTGCGCTGGGCCGATGCGGGCAGCGTGCAAGCCTTGTCGCTGCCGCACGGCGTGGAGCGCATCGAAGCGCTGGGCAATGACGCCGTGGTGATCGGCGCGCAGGGCAGGGACCTGCACTTCAGCACCATCGGCCTGGGGGCGCAGGCGGCGGTCGCCACGCGTTACATCCGCGCCGACGCGGCGCAGGGCGAGTCGCGCAGCCACGGCTTTTTCTACAAGCCGCAAGCGGCCGGCGAGGGCCTGATCGGCTTGCCCATCCTGGGCGCGGACGAGCGGCCTGGCCTCAACAAGTCAGCCGCATCCGTTCTGTATCTGCGCAACAGCGGCCTGCAGTTGACGGAACTGGGCGCGCTGGCGGCGCGGCCCGGTCCGGCACCGGACGACGGCTGCCGCGCGTCGTGCGTGGACTGGTACGGCAATGCGCGTCCTTTGTTCCTGCAGGGCCGCGTCTTCGCCTTGCTCGGCTATGAACTGGTGGAAGGGGCGCTCAAGGAGGGACAGATCCGCGAAGTGCGCCGCGTCAGCTATGCGCCCATTGCATCCACTGTACGCTGAAGGAGCAGGGAAATTGTCGCTGCCGCGTAGTTCGGCTACACTGGTCCGCATGCCCGATACCTTACTGACCGCGACGGATGAAGACCTGATGCTGCGCTACAGCGCCGGCGACCTGCCGTCGTTTCGCGAATTGTACCGGCGCCATAGCCAGGGCCTGTACCGCTTCGTGGCCTGGCGTTCGCCGCGCCGCGCGTGGGTGGACGAGATCGTGCAGGATGCGTGGGCCAGCCTGCATGCGGCGCGCGCGGGCTACCAGCCGCATGCGGCGTTTCGCACCTATCTGTACCAGATCGCGCGCAACCGCCTGATCGACCTCCTGCGCCAGCGGGAAGGACAGGACCACGGCGAGGCGGGCGAACTGGCGGACGAGGGCGCCTCGCCGCCGCAGTCGCTGGAGCAGAAACAGCAGCACGCGCGGCTGCATGCGGCCATCGCCGCGCTGCCGGTGGAGCAAAAGGAAGCGCTGGTGCTGCAGCAGTTCAGCGGCATGAGCATCCTCGAGATCGCCGCGGTGACGGGGGCGGAAGCGGAAACCGTCAAGAGCCGGCTGCGCTACGCCATGCAGAAATTGCGCGCGGGCTTGGACAGCGCCGCTGGCACGGGAGGACAGGCATGAATACGCACAATCACGACGAACCGAATGACGAGGAATTGAAGGCGCTGCTGGCCAGCCTGCCGCAGCCGGCGCCTTCCAGCGCGCTCGATGCGGCCATCCTGGCCGACGCGGAAAAAGCCTTGCACCAGCCGGCGGCCGCCAACGACAGCGCCGATGGCGTGCTGCGCACTCTGCCGGTCAAGAAATCACCGGACTACCTGCAGCGCTGGCGCGTTCCGCTGGGGCTGGCCGCTGCCGTGCTGCTGACGGTAAACCTGATCGGCGTGGACTGGTTCGGCTCGAAGCCGGCGCAGTTTCCCGTGGTCGGGGAACCGGTCACGCAGGAGGTGATGCGGGAAGCCGCACCGGCCGCTGCCCCTGCGATTGAGTCCGCGCCGCCACCGCCAGCACCGCGCGCCATGGCCAAGGCGGCACCGAGGCCGCCGGCACAGGCCGAGCCAGTACCAGCACATGTGTCAGTACCCGTGGCTCCCCCTGCGCCGCCGCCACCACCGGCGCCTGCCGCGGCAATGGAGCAGCAAGCCGTCATGCAGGCGGAAGCCGGCCTGCAGCGCCAGGCGCCGGTGCAGCGCGCGCTGGCCATGCCCGCACCCGTGGCGGCCCGCTCCGCGCCGCTGCCGCCGCCGGCAAAGCTCGACGCTTCCGTGTGGCTGGTGAAGATCGACGCCCTGCTCAAGGCGGGCGAGGGCGCGCTGGCGCACGAGGAGTGGGCCGCATTCAGGCAGGCGTATCCCGACTACCCGGTGGCCGAAGAGCTGCGGCAGCGGCTGGAAAAAAAGTAGCGCGTCACACGATCCCCTTCCTGCGTTCCCACACGGCGCTGCCGACGAAAATGGCGGCGCACACCCACATCACGGCCGGCAGGGCGTTTACGCCCGCCGATTGCATCAGCACACCCGTCAGCAGGGGGCCGCCGCCGCTGGTCACGCCCCAGGTGGCGTTGACGATGGCGCTGGCGCTGGTCAGCGACAGGCCCGTAAACCGCTCGCCGCAGGCGACCAGGGCCAGCATGTAGATTCCGCCCGCCGCGGCGCCCAGCAACAGCAGCAAGGTCCACCACAGCCACGGCGTGCCGACGGCAAACGGCAGCAGCGGCAGCAGCAGGCAGACGGCCACGCCGCAGCCCGCGTGGACCTTGGCGCGGCCGAAGCGGTCGGCCATCCAGCCCAGCGCGAATTGCAGGCCCGTGTCGCCCACCAGCACCACGGTGGCCGACAGCAGGGCCAGGTCCGTGCCGATGCCGTGCTCCATCGCATACAGCGGCAGCAAGCTCAATGCCAGCGTGTCGAACAGGGCGAAGAAGGCGGCGCCGAGCACGATCATCGGCATGCGCGGCAGGATCAGGGTCCATTTCACGCCATGTTCTTGCGGCTCCTTTTCCGGGCCGCTGTTCGAGATCAGCATCAGGCCCGGCACGGCCAGCAAAAACAGCAGGCCGCAGGCGGCGAAGCTCCACGCAATCTTGTCGTTGAAGAGGGCCACGAGGGCGGGGCCGATCAGCTGGAAGAAGGTAAAACTGGTGGTGTACATGGCCACCACGCGGCCGCGCGAATTGTCGGGCGCCAGGCGGTTGACCCATGCTTCGCCGATGGTAAACAGCACGCCCATGGCGCCGCCGAAGAGGAAGCGCAACACGCTCCACACCAGCAGGTGGTCGCTGAACTGCATGGCGATCGTCGCCAGCGAGGCCACCCAGACGGCGCCCAGCATGGTGGCGCGCGCGCCGAAACGCCCCACCCAGCCCGAGACGAACGGCGAGGCGGCCAGGATGCCGAGGGCGCTGACGGCCGTGATCATGCCGATGATGTCCGTGCCCACGCCGCGCTGATGCAAGGTCAGGGCGGTGAGCGGCATGGTGGCGCCCAGACCCAGGCCGACCACGCCGATGCTGACCACGAGGGCGAAGAAGTCGCGCCACGGCATGTGCTTCATGGCTGCCCCCGCACGGTGGAAAAGGTGTTCGGGAGGGCGGGAAGGCGGTATGGATGCATGGGAAAGTAGGCAACTGTGCCCGCGGCGCTGGTGTTTGGCGCCGGACGGGCATATGATGATTTTAATAAAGGCAATATTGCAAAGCCGTAGTGTAGGCGATGTGCGCCGCCAGTGGCCACGTCCATCGGTGTGGCCGACTCTACCGGCTCTGCTGTACAGTGAAGCGAGCGGCAGCGCTGTCATGGCGCTGTCATTGGATCGTCACGCCAGCGAGGTAGCACCATGCGCCATCCCATCGTTCTCGTTCCCGCCTGCCAGCGCCAGCTGGGCAGCCATGCCTGGCACATGGCGCAGGACAAATACCTGCACGCCGTGCTGCGCGGCGCCGGCTGCATGCCGCTGCTGCTGCCCGCCCTGGGCGCCGATGCCGACCTGGAAGCGGCGCTGCGGATCGCCGACGGCGTCATGTTGACCGGTTCCGCCTCGAACGTCGACGCGCGCCTGTATGGCGAAGAGATCCTGCATCCCGACCTGCCGCAGGACCCTGCGCGCGACGCCACCACCTTGCCTCTGATCCGCGCCGCACTGGCGTCGCAGTTGCCGCTGCTGGCCATCTGCCGCGGCTTCCAGGAAGTCAACGTGGCCCTGGGCGGCAGCCTGCACCAGGCCGTGCAGGCGGTGCCTGGCATGCAGGACCACCGCGAGAACGTGCTCGATCCGCTGGCGCGCCAGTATGCGCCCGCGCACCGCATCAAGCTGATGCCCGACGGCGTGCTGTCACGGTTGCTGGGCGGCGAGAGCGAAATGATGGTCAATTCCCTGCATGGCCAGGGCATCGCCCGGCTGGCCGATGGCTTGCTGGTGGAAGCGCTGGCCGACGACGGCCTGGTGGAAGCGTACACGGTGGCCAGCGCCGCCGGCTTTGCGCTGGCCGTGCAATGGCATCCGGAATGGCAGGTCGAGGACAATCCGCAGTCCATGCGGTTGTTCGGCGCCTTCGGCCAGGCTTGCCGCGATTACCAGGAGCAGCACAGAAAGACAGAATGACAGGCGCACCGCCCGCAGTACGCGGTGTTTGATCAAGACCAGCGAGAGGGAAACATGGCAATACGCGAAAATTTCACTTATACGGATATGGATTTGTGGCTCAATGAAAAGCGCGTCACGGAAATCGAATGCCTGGTACCCGACTTGACGGGCGTGGCGCGGGGGAAGATCCTGCCGCGCGGGAAATTCACCCAGGAACGCGGCATGCGCATTCCGGAGGCGGTACTGGGCATGACGGTGACGGGCAATTATCCGGTCGACGATGGCGGCTATGACCGCGCCATTTCCAGCACCGACCGCGACATGATTTTAAAGGCCGATCCCACCACCATCACCATGGTGCCGTGGGCTACGGACCCCACCGCGCAAGTCATCCACGACTGCTATTTTGCCGATGGCGCGCTGGTCGATTTTGCTCCCCGCTCCGTGCTGCGGCGCGTGCTGAAACTGTATGCGGACAAGGGCTGGAAACCCGTGGTGGCGCCGGAGCTGGAGTTCTACCTGACGGCGAAGAACACGGACCCCGACTTGCCATTGAAGCCGCCCATCGGGCGCAGCGGCCGGGCCGAGACGAGCCGCCAGGTGTACAGCATCGACGCCGTCAACGAATTCGACCCGCTGTTCGAGGATATCTACGATTACTGCGAACTGATGAACCTTGACGTCGATACGCTGATCCACGAAATCGGCGCAGGACAGATGGAAATCAACTTCCTGCATGGCGATCCGCTGGGCCTGGCCGACAAGGTCTTCTTCTTCAAGCGCACCCTGCGCGAAGCGGCGTTAAAACACGATATGTACGCCACCTTCATGGCCAAGCCCATGGCGGGCGAGCCGGGTTCCGCCATGCACGTGCACCAGAGCGTCGTCGATGCGAAGACGGGCCTGAACATCTTCAGCAACGAGGACGGTTCGGCCGCGCCCATCTTCAAGCATTACATCGCGGGCCTGCAGCGCTACATGCCGTCGGCCATGGCCATCGTCGCGCCCTACGTGAACTCCTACCGCCGCATCGTGCGCCATACGGCCGCGCCGATCAACATCCAGTGGGGCCTGGACAACCGCACGGTGGGCTTCCGCGTGCCCGAGTCGGGCGTGCAGGACCGCCGCGTGGAAAACCGCATCATCGGCGCCGATGCGAATCCCTACCTGGCCCTGGCCGTCACCCTGGCCTGCGGCTATCTCGGCATGACGGAACAGCTGGAAGCGACGCCGATGATGGTGGGCAGCGCCTACGACATGAAATTCGAGCTGCCGCAAGGCTTGCCCGAGGCCCTGCAGCTGCTGCGCGCGGAAGACAAGCTGCGCACGGTGCTGGGTGAGCGCTTCATCGACGTGTATGCGGCCATCAAGGACCTGGAGCACCAGGAATTCATGACCGTCATCAGTCCGTGGGAGCGCGAGCATCTCTTACTGCACGTATAAAGGATCACCTATGAGCACATCCAACAATCCGCTGGCGCCGAGCGCCGCTTTTGTATCGTCCGTGGCGCAAAAGAATGCGGCGCCGCAGGTGTACGACACGGCCGCCATCCAGCAGATGGACTCGGCCCACTACCTGCATCCGTTCACCGACTTCCAGGACCTGGCAAGCAAGGGCGCCAGGGTGATGGTGCGCGGCGACGGCGTCTACCTGTGGGATAGCCAGGGCAAGAAGATCGTCGACGGCATGTCGGGCCTGTGGTGCGTGAACGTGGGCTATGGCCGCACGTCGATTTCGCAAGCCGTGTACCGGCAGATGGAGACGCTGCCCTTCTATAACAGCTTCTTTGGCACGACGAACGTGCCGGCCGCCCAACTCGCGGCCAAGCTGGCGCAGATATCGCCGCCGCAGTTCCAGCACGTGTTCTTCACCAGTTCCGGCTCGGAAGGCAACGACACGAATTTGCGCATGGTGCGCCGCTACTGGGATATCCTCGGCTACAAGGAGCGCCACACCATCATCAGCCGCCACAACGCGTATCACGGCAGCACGGTGGCGGGAGCATCGCTGGGCGGCATGGACGGCATGCATGCGCAGGGCGGCTTGCCGATACCGGGTATCGCGCATATCGGCCAGCCCAATTACCTGGAATCGGGCCACGGCTTGTCTCCGGAAGCCTTCGGCTTGAAGGCGGCCGGCTGGCTGGAAGACAAGATCCTCGAGATCGGCGCCGACAAGGTGGCCGCCTTCATCGGCGAACCGGTACAGGGCGCGGGCGGCGTCATCATCCCGCCATCGACGTATTGGCCCGAGATTCAGCGCATCTGCGACAAGTACGGCATCTTGCTGATCGCCGATGAAGTCATCTGCGGCTTTGGCCGCCTGGGGCGCTGGTTCGGCTCCGAGCTGTTCGGCATCAAGCCCGACCTGATCACGTTTGCCAAGGGCGTCACCTCTGGCTATGTGCCCTTGGGCGGCGTGCTGGTGGGCGACAGGGTGGCCAAGGTGCTGATCGAACAGGGCGGCGAATTCACGCACGGTTTCACGTATTCCGGCCACCCCGTCGCCTGCGCGGCCGCGCTGGAAAACATCCGCATCATCGAGGAAGAGCAGCTGGTGGCGAAGGTGGCCGACGATACGGGACCGTACCTGAAGCAGTGCTTCGCCAGCCTGGGCGAGCATCCGCTGGTCGGCTATGCGGACAGCTGCGGCCTCGTCGCGGGCCTGAACCTGGTGCGTAAAAAGGGCGCCACCGTGCACGACAACGAGCTGTTCGACGAGGGCCAGGGCGTGGGCATGATCTGCCGCGGCCACATGTTCGACAACGGCGTCATCATGCGCGCCGTGGGCGAACGCATGATCGTCGCCCCGCCCCTGGTCATGACGCGGGCGCAGATCGACGAGATGGTGGCGCTGATACGGCTGTGCCTGGACAAGACGTATGACGAGGTGAAGGCGAAGGGCTGGGTTTAGCTCTGAGCTGGCTTAAATACCGGGGTCAGACCCGCCGGGTCTGACCCCAGCCTTTGCCGTTGGGTTTTCACCCAAATAAGCAGTATCTATGCATTTTTTGGACCGCAAAGGCGGCAGTTCCGCTAAACTTCCATCCTGGCCGCTCTTGTAGTGGCCAGTTTTTCATTTTGACACCCTCTTACCCAGAAGCTACCCACACATGACGATAGCAACACCTGCCGCGTCGGCCAGCGACGCCCAAGCGCCTTTCTTGCTGATTGATCAGCTGGTCAAGGAATTCGATGGCGTGCGCGCCGTCGATGGTATTTCCGTGACGATCAACAAGGGCGAGATCTTCGCCCTGCTGGGCAGTTCAGGCTGCGGCAAGTCGACCCTGCTGCGCATGCTGGCCGGTTTCGAGACGCCGACCTCGGGGCGCATCGCCCTGGCGGGCAACAGCATCGTCGACGTGCCGCCGCACCAGCGGCCCATCAACATGATGTTCCAGTCGTACGCGCTGTTCCCCCACCTGTCCGTGTGGGACAACATCGCCTTCGGCCTGCGCCGCGACGGCTTGCCGAAAGCGGAAGTGGCGGCGCGGGTCGAGCAGATGCTGGCGCTGGTGCAGCTGGGCCAATACGCGAAGCGCAAGCCGCACCAGCTGTCAGGCGGCCAGCAGCAGCGCGTGGCACTGGCGCGCAGCCTGGCCAAGCGTCCGCAATTGCTGCTGCTCGATGAGCCGCTGGGCGCGCTCGATAAAAAACTGCGCGAACGCACGCAGATGGAACTGGTCAACATCATCGGGCAGGTGGGCGTGACGTGCGTGATGGTCACGCACGACCAGGACGAGGCCATGAGCATGGCCACGCGCATTGCTGTCATGAGCGAAGGGCGCATCCTGCAGGTGGGCGCGCCCGGTGAAATCTACGAGACGCCGAATTGCCGCTTCGTCGCCGACTTCATCGGCAGCGTCAACCTGTTCGATGGCCGCATCACGGAAGACGAACCCGATCACGTGATCATCGACACGCCCGACGGCCGCCACTATGTCGCGCATGGCATCACGGGCAATCTGGGCATGGATGTCTCGGTGGCCGTGCGCCCCGAAAAGATCGGCATCCAGATCGCGCCGCCCGCTTTGGAAGAGCGGGCTTCGCCAGCGGAACACGGCTACAACTGTGCCCAGGGCGTGATCGTCGCCATGGCGTATTTTGGCAATGAAACGAGCTACCACGTGCGCCTCGACAGCGGCACGGTGGTGAAAGTCTCGCGCACCAACGCGGCCCGCCACGACGCCGCGCGCCTCGAGCGCGAACAGCGCGTGTGGGTGTGGTGGGATGGCGCCGACATCGTCGTGCTGACCAGCTGAGGCCACCATGACGTCCATTTTGCAATCGCTGCGCAAGCTCGTCACCCTGCGTTGGGTCACTGGGCGCACCGCCGTCATCGCCGTGCCGGCGCTGTTCCTGACGGCCGCCTTTTTAATACCGTTCCTGATCGTGCTGCGCATCAGCCTGTCCGACATGGATACGGCCGGCAGCCCGTTCGGCGGCTTGCTGTCGTACGTCGACGGCATCGTCGTGCTGAAGGTCAAAATCGCCAACTATCTGTTCATCGCCGCCGATGAACTGTATCTGCTCACCTACCTCAGTTCCATCAAGTACGCGGCCATCACCACGGCCATTTGCCTGTTCATCGGCTACCCGTTCGCCTAC
>Ga0182008_10000870_pt1 | contig 20989 bp, 24 predicted proteins | sample Sormic07211129_1_FD_120482 | JGI IMG/M metagenome (GOLD analysis project Ga0182008, IMG submission 120482) | Rhizosphere microbial communities from Sorghum bicolor, Mead, Nebraska, USA - 072115-129_1 metaG | ecosystem: Host-associated > Plants > Roots > Rhizosphere | place: USA: Nebraska...
CAACGAATCTGAGGCTGAAGCGATCCTTCATGCGGACACTTTGCACCTGGCAGCCAGGCACGCCGAGGTTCTCGCGGTCATCCAACTGCACGCGTCGAAAGCGGGGAAATCCAAATGACTCAGTTGCCAGCAGTACAGGAATATCAGGACGTGCTCAAAGCAGCAGCGCTTGTGTTTTTGGAGCGTCACCACTGCGAACACCTGGGCGACGATCAACAGTTGTTCGACCGCGCCGTGCAGCACCTGGTCAGCGACTATGACGTGCTCACACAGACCGCTGAAAAACTGGTGCATTTGGCCTGCAGCGAAATGACCGCCGTCCGCGATCGGCAGCGCCTGGACATCGTCAGCAGCACATCGACGCATACCGTCATCATCGACCCGGCCACCGGCAAAGCTTGGGCCGTCCCGGTCAGCCTGATCTATGAACGCATTCTCAACGCACCGGACAACGGTCGTTTCCGCATAGCCGCACCGTAATCCCCAAACAATAAACCGCCTGCCCCCCCGTGGGTTTGGGTGAGCTGCGCCCGAAATTGAGGTTTGACGATGGAAAACGCCATGAACATCAACGCAAAACTGACGCCCGATCAGGCGAAGGCGCTCTTGGCCAGCCTGCGCGAGCAATACCGTCTCAGCTTCAACGACCTCTGGTACGCAGACCAATACCGCTTGATTCCCGATGGTTTGCGCCACGGATCGATCCTTGCCAACAGCCCTGTGATGGCCGCTCAGAAGCATCTGATCGGCGCCCTCACCCTCAGCCTCAAAGCAGTGAAATAACCATGAGAGAAGATCTGCGTCACGACGTACTGCAGCGCCTTGAGTCCGACTACGGACTCAAACACCGCAGTGGGACCGACTACATGCGTGGCGGTACTTGCCCGAACTGCAATCAGAAAACTCTGTTCACGCGATTTTCCGCGCCTTGGATGGTGATCTGCGGTCGTCCTGAGAAGTGCAAACACACCATGCCGGTCAAGGAGATCTACAACGACCTGTTCGAAGACTGGAGCAAGCGCGCCCCTGTTACGAATGATCAGCCAAACGCAACAGCTCGGGCCTATCTGGAATTCGGCCGAGGCTTCCGCGTTGAAATGATCTCGGGCTGGTTTTCACAAGACAGCTACTTTTCCCCCGAAGTAAATGCCGGCAGTGCCACCGTGCGCTTCGCCTTGGAAAAAGGTGGCTACTGGGAACGATTGATTGATAAGCCGCATCGTTTCGGCAAGAAGAAAGCACGCTTCAAACCGGGTGAAAGCTACAAGGGCGTGTGGTGGTGTCCGCCGTGCGTCGACCTGCTCGAGGTCAAAGAGCTGTGGATCACCGAAGGGATCTTCGACGCCATTGCGCTTATCCACAACGACATTGCTGCAGTGGCCGCTATGTCATCCAACGCCTTCCCCGAAGCATCGCTGAAAAAGCTCGTTGAGCTACGCGGCAACAAACTGCCGACGCTGGTATGGGCTCCAGACAATGAGCTGGAGGCTTGTGAGTATGCCCGGCGGTGGGTTCGCTTGGCCCGTGAGATGGGGTTTACCTGCAGGGCAGCATTGATCCCGCAGCCAGGCCGCAAAGTTGACTGGAACGACCTACATCAGCGCTGGCAGTTCGAGGATGACGAACAGAAGCGCAATCACCGGCGCACTCGTGACTTTGATACGGCACGTCACCATGGTGACCTGTTGCTGGCTGAGTCTGCCCGTGAGAAGGCGCTCTTGATCTATAGCTGGGAAGAAGAGGGATCAGAGTTCCACTTTGACTTCCACAACCGCTTGTACTGGGCGAAGTTCGACCTGCACAAACTCGACGAAGAGCAGCGCGAGCTGCTGAACAGTGACGATCACGAAGACCAACTGCTGACCGAAAAAGGAGCCAGGCGCAAAGCGCTGGAAACGGCCTGCTCGCTGAAGCTTTTGGCGAACTGCAATTTCGATACTTTGTATAAGCAACTGAACGAATCCACCGGTGAGGCTTGGTATTACGTTCGCATTACTCCGCCAAACGACGCCCCCAGCGAGAAGATCACCTTTACCCTGAAACAGTTTGCGTCGAGCAGTGAGTTCAAGGCGCGGCTGCTGTACTCCAGCGCTACTTGGCTCGGCGCTCAAAAGCACCTGGATCAAATCTCGATGAAACAGATCGAGGGGATCAAGACGGTCGAAACTGTCGATTTCGTGGGCTATAGCAAAGAGCATGGCGCTTACATTTTCAGTGACCTCGCCTGTCACAACGGCACGGTTTACAAGGCCAATGCTGAGGACTATTTCGAGTTCGGTAAACGCCGCGTGAAGTGTCTGGTCAAGAACGTGAAAATCAACCCAAAGGCCAGCAACGACGGCTATCGCGATGATTGGCTGGCGAAGCTGTGGCTGTGCTTCGGCGAGAAGGGATTGATCGCATTGACGTATTGGTTTGGGTCGCTGTTCTCAGAGCAGATCCGGGCCCAGTACGAAAGCTTTCCTTTTCTTGAGGCTACCGGCGAACCGGATGCCGGCAAGACCACGTTGATCATGTTCCTTTGGAAACTCTTCGGTCGCCACTATGAGGGCTTCGACCCAACCAAGGGCACCGTGTCCGGTCGTAGCCGCTCGATGGGCCAGGTTGCCGGCATGCCGGTCGTGTTGATCGAAGGCGATCGGAACAGCGACGCATCGAACACCAAATCCTTCGACTGGGACGAGCTGAAAGACTTCTTCGGCGGTGGCCTGCTGGGCACCCGTGGTGTGAAGAACAATACGAACGAAACCTATGAGCCAGAGTTTCGCGGAACGATCGTGATCAGCCAGAACGCCCCTGTAACCGGCCATGAAGCCATCATCAGTCGGATCGTCAAGCTTCACTTCCTCAAGCCCAAAATCACGCCCGAAAGCAGTGCTGCGGCTGATGCGCTCAATCAAATGGAAATGGACGAAGTCAGCAACTTCCTTGTCCAGGCGATCAGTCACGAACCTCAGGTGATGGCCCGGTTTTCCGAAACCTATCCGAAGCACCGCGAACATCTGCGTTCGTTGCGCACACTCAGCTCGGCTCGGATCATCAAGAACCACAGCATGATGCTCGCTCTTGTCGATTGCCTTGCCCTGGTGTTGCCACTGTCCGAAACCATGATCACCGGTGTGCGCCAAGAACTCATCGAAATGGCCCACGAACGGCAGGCAGCGATCGTCACCGATCCGCCTGAAGTCGTCGAGTTCTGGCAGGTCTATGAGTACCTGGAATCGCTTACTGGCGAGCCCTTGGTGAACCACAGCAAGAAGCCCGACGTCATCGCGATCAACCTCAACGGCTTCGCCAAAGTCGCCGCAGAGCACCGCCAGAAACTCGCCGACATCGGCACCCTTCGCCATCTGTTACGCGAGTGCCGCTCCCACAAGTTGATCGACATCAACCGCACGACATCCAGCGCGATTAACAGCATTCAACGCCGAAACAACTTGGTGAATCCACCACCTGAATCGGTGAGCTGCTGGCAATTCAAGGCCTAACACCACCAGGAGAAGAGAACTATGCACGTCCAAGTCATCACCGGCGACGGTCCGAACGGAGAGACGTTCCGACTCAGGCACATAAAGGGGCTGCAGGACTGGCTCGGCGAAACGGCAAAAACCGTTCATGCAGAAGCCTATGGCGCGGCTGGACTGGTCGAGATCCTCGAAGTCCGTGCAGTAAACGAGCGGGAGATCCTGGTGCTGGATTGCAGCAGGGAACAGATCCAAGCGGTGCTGGAGTGGCAATCGGCGACTGATGAAGTCATCGAGCTCGAGGACCTGGTGCTTCACCTGGTGAAGCAAAAGCAATCACCAGAAATAACGGCCGGCGAAAACCGGTAACAAGAACGGTGCCGAGGAGTTCGCACCTCCCCGACACCAGCCACCACTGAGGGCAACACCATGCAAGCACAGCACCAAAGCAGCAGCGACCCGAAGGCTAACACATCGACCAATGACGGCACCCAGTCGGCACGACATCTGATGGCCATCCGGATCGTCGGCACCGCGCTATTCGATTACCAGGTGCGGAAAACTCCCGATGCACGGATCCGCCTTGAATGCCTCGCCACCATGGCCCACGAACTCGGCGACATCAGCACGAACGAGGCCGCTGTTGTGGCCCAGCTGCTGGCCAAACCAATTTTCATCGGAGCATCTGTATGAGCAGCTACTTCTACAAATCGTCCACACATAAGACAGTGGCGATCGTTCGCGATTTCTACAACTGTAAGGATGCTCAGCTCGAGGCAATGAAACGTCTTGGCGAGCATTTTGGCGGCACAGTTGCCCCTATGCGCGACATTACTTCCCACTTTGCCGGTGGCGTGAAGCTGAGCAGTAGCCGTGAACTAGACGTGCATTGGCGACGACCTGACGACTTCGGTTACCGGTCATTGCGACAAAACCCTATTCCACCGAAAGGCATCACCAAAGAACAGCGAGTAGCCATCCGTGAAGAACATAAACGCCTGGTTGGCTTGTGGGGCGAACACTGTCCGCCGCGATTGTGTGCCCACAAATACTGGGAACAGCTCGGCGTAAACACTGGAAATCTAATGCTCTCAGGAGGGATCAAGTTCGAGGTAAGCGGTATGGCCTATTTCAATCTCGGGTTCGACATTAATGAGGCGGATCATTTGGCCAAGCTCGCGGCCGACAAACCATCCTTCGGCTGGATCGAGGGCGCAGTCGAAATCACTGCCAGCGAATTTGAAGCAGCCAGGAGAGTGAAGCTCGATAGCAAGGAGGTCGCTAGTGCTTAGCACCACCGTCACCCGCGAGCGTCCAGCGATGGCCAGCAAGCGGCTAGATCTGCCCAGCATCTGCGACATCTGCGGGACGGCACGATCGACCCGCAAACACCAGACCTGCAGCCGGATTCGTCAGCAACGTATGACGGTTGAGTGGGAGGCAGTGATGGCCGAAAAAGCCGCGGCCAAACAGTTGAAGGGACAACGCTATGCACGCTAGTGGCCGGAGTAGCAACATAACGAGCAAAAGGGGTAACCAACGTGAGTAAGCTGGATCGTTTCATGCGTGAAAGGGACGTGATCGAAGTAACGTCTCTTTCACACTCCACCATCTGGCGTGCCATGAAGGATGGGCGCTTCCCCCGGCCCATCCTAATATCCCCAGGCCGCGTTGGATGGCGGGAGTCTGCAATCATCGCTTGGCAGACAAACCCAGCAGGATGGAGAGCCACAGAGGCCGCGTAAGCGGCCTCACTCCGTCGCGACGATATTCTTGTGCAACCACAACGACCAACGCTGCAGGCCGCGCTGCTTTTCTTTGAAGTAGTCGTACCGGTCGTAGTGCTTGGACGACACATCGTTAAATGCGTGGCCCTGGATCCGATCGCGCAATTCCTTTTCCAGGCCCGCAACTCCCATTAGCGTTTTACAGGTCCGTCGAACATCGCGGAGTGTGAACGGCCCGTCGAACAGCTTTGTATGTCGGCTGTAAAGCTTCGTCACTGCCCTGGACAACGACTGCGTGTGCAACGGCTTGTCTTCCATCTTCCCCATGAACCGATAGGCGCTCGTTTCGCTGATCTCATCCAGCGTTTTCAGGCTTTGCCGCATCAGTCTGTTGTAGGGCACTGCGTGCAAGATCCGCTCACCGTCGACGCCCTTGAGGTTACGAATGACCAGGTGATCATCGAAGTATTGCTTGCGCGTGGTGCCCAGGAGTTGCTGGGGACGCTGGCCACCTGACGCGATCAGGAACTTGATCAGTTCAGACGTCACCAGTGAAAGCTGCTCGGGGAGCAGGTTCCATAGAGACTTTAGTTCAGCAACAGACAACGCCCTGTTACCTGGTTGCTCCCAATCAGCCTGCACCGGAATGCTGGCCACCGGATTGCTAAGCAGTCCGAACTGAACCTTGTTCTGCAGATAATTCCGAGGGTTGTGTTCTTGCTCCAGGCCCAACTGAAATGCGGCATGTAACTGCGATCGCACGCGGTTGCAGTAAGTAGTGATGCCGTTGTCGATCATCCTCGCGATAACAGTGCGGATCTCGACCGGTCCAATCATTGCGACCGGACGCTGAACCATTTGCGGAAAAGGTCGGGCCACATAACGTTCGAACGAGCTTTTCACATCTTCGACTGACGCAGCATTTTCGGCCCGGAGCTTGGCGATGTAGTTGTCCAGGAGCTGCTGGAATGTACCTGCCGAAATTACCAGTTCCTTTTCTTCACGGCAGTTGTCCCTGGCAACGGTCAGGCTCAATGCCGGCCATGTGCCCAACTTTGTGAGCTTCTTCTTCCCGCCAACGAAACGCTGAAAATAGAACTCCTTTGTCCCGTTCGGGCGAATCTTGAGTAGCAATACACCCTCTCCCCTCGCACTACGCCCGTCCGATATGACGAAGGGCTTTTCTCGGGGCTGCAGCGCCCGTATCTGCTTATCCGTGAGCATCGGTATCTCGTCCTGGTAGTTGGTGACAGTTCGTGGTGACAGTTCGCCGGAACTACTTTGATCCGAACTGAACAAGCACTGAATGCCGCACCACGCTGAAAGGCACGATTCTACTGGGCCAAGGGGGGTTAATGATATTCCCCGGCAGATGATGGCATTACGCCAATAATAGATTCCCAAGCTGATAACGAGGGTTCGATTCCCTTCACCCGCTCCAATCAGATTTCAGTCTCACGTCGTTTTTTGACGGGGGATGCAGGTAAAGAAAAAACCGGCCTTGATGGCCGGTTTTTTTGTGCCTGGGGTTTGGTGGAATCGGGCTATGAGGCATCTCCCCTTTTTCGTCCGTTGTTCGCTGATCGATGAGTAAGTGCTCTCGGGGCGTTAGCGACTATCCTGAAATCCGTTAGCGTTTTTTTCGAAAAATACGGATTTATTATCGAATTTCATCAAGCGTTAATATTTTCATATCTACGGAAATTAGCGTTTTCGCATATGATCGACGTTCTGTTAGCGTTTTTCTTGCCCCAGTAAAGGATTTCGTCAATGCAAGTCGGTTTCAAGACCCTCGCAAACCGTTACGACATCGCACTGGCACAGCCTCTACGAGTCGACTCGATGATCGGCACTGTACGTGTCAGTCGCGAAAGTGACGGCAATGTGGAGAACCGGTATCCGGTAAGCTATCGGCCCGCAGACGATTTCGCAGGACATTTCGAATTCGGCCTCAAGTACGAAGAGATCCATCTCGAGTTCTTCGCCCGCCTGTTTGCGACCATAGGTCCGCAGCCTGTCGAAGACTGGTGTCGACGGGAGCCATTCGGTCAGTATGCCCGTCGCACGGGATTCCTCTACGAATGGCTGACAGGGCAACGTCTGGATGTGCCAGACGTAACCAATGGCGGCTATGTTGATGTACTTTCGCCAAAAGATTACCTGACTCGTCGCGAGTCACTGCGAACTCGGCGTTGGCGAGTCAATAACAACCTGCCGGGGACGGCTGAGTTCTGCCCCTTGGTTCGTCGTACGGTGCCAGTGCAGGAGGCCCTGCAATTCGATCTACGCGAGGCATTGGATGAATTGGATCAGGCCTTTGGCCCCGACATCCTGATGCGTACCGCCAGTTGGCTGACGTTCAAGGAATCGCGCGCGAGCTTTCTCATCGAAAAGGAAGCCGACCAGGCCGATCGTATCCAGCGGTTTGCCCATGTCATCGCCCAGTACTGCGGACATATCAAAGACCCGTTGAGCAACGACAGCCTGCACTCCCTGCAAGCCGGCATTCTGGGGCGTGATGCCATTGGACTGGGCCTGCGGCGCTCTCCGGTGTTTGTGGGACAAGCCACGATGCGCGAGGACATCGTGCATTACATTGCCCCACATTTCGCGGATCTCGCTCAGCTATTGGCAGGACTCAACGAGTTTGAAGTTGCAACGCGTGGCGCGGAATCATTGGCACGTGCCGCTGTGTTGGCCTTTGGCTTCGTGTACATCCATCCCATGCGCGATGGCAATGGCCGGATTCATCGTTTCCTGATCAACGACACCCTGATTCGGGATAAGGCAGTGCCCGACGGCGTGATACTGCCGGTGTCAGCCACAATCACGAGCTCGATCGACTTCAGGGCCGGCTACGACCGTACGCTCGAAGTGTTCTCGCGACCGTTCATGCGACGTTACGCAGCGGCCTATCGGTTCGGCGAACTCGTGACCTACGAGGACGGGACTCGCAGCAACTTCATCTTCGATGAATACGAGGACGCGTGTTTCGCCTGGCGCTATCCCGATCTGACCGAACACGTCCTGTACACCGCACGTGTCGTCGAGCACACGATTCGAAAGGAAATGGCGGATGAAGCCAGAGTACTGGTAATCTTTCAGCGAGCTCAGGAACAGCTGAAAGAGGTACTGGAAATGCCAGACCTGGATGCGAACCGCATCATCCGCTCCATCAAGGAGAACGGCTGGATAGTGTCCGGCAAGCTAAAGAAAGGGTACCCGCAGCTTGAAGATGCGCGCATGGCGGAGCGCGTTGTGGAGGCCGTGCGTTCTGCGTTTGAGGATCGAGAGATGAGTGCAGGCGAAGAAGGATTTTTCGGCGAGTCCGGGTAAGGCGCTGGGGTGGATTAGAAAAAAACGGTCTTGATAGCCGTTTTTTTTGTACCCGGGATTTGGTCGAGTCATGACCGACCCATCTGCTTGCTGATAAATATGCTGATAAATAAATCCGTCACCTTTTCCCCAAGCGGGATGAGGAGATCAAAAGGTTAACGAAGAAAAGAAAATGAGCAGACGGTAGGGCCTCCTAGCCCGACTAGGTCGGGAACCCCACATAACCATCCGCAGCATGCTGCGTCGTACGGTAGAGAGAATATCACCGTGTCACGTCTGTTCGTCACAACCGTAACGCACATCGGTAGTGAAATGGGAGGGAAACAGACCTAGACCAGAGGTCTGAATAAATGGGTGCAATGGCAGATATATGCTAAACCCTAGGTAGGTTCGCAGTGGTCCACAGGCCGATACAAGGCTATTGCTGTCGGGTAGCCAGGGTAATATCCTTCGCCGCCGCATCAAAGGTGGCAGGTCTATCGCGCCGTATCGACAGTCAAAGGCTGTCCGTGGTCTCCTAGTACCGATCTCCTATGTCACTTTCAACAAGGAAGCTGCTCCGCTGTCAAATGGATGACGAACCTACTAAAGGAGAACGAAGATGAGCAAAAGTCGTGAGCATAAAAGCCTGATGGATAGGTTGAAAGGCTACTACATGGGTGCAGAGCGCGATGCCGCGAAAACAACACCGTTCTACGTCACTGGAGACGGCGTGATGTTTGCTAATCCTAAAGAAGTGATTCGCTCGCAAGCCGTGCAGCACCAATTGTCGGCGTTTGAGTCGTTGAGGACTGAGATGCAGGACAAAAAGAACGATGATGCCGATAAACGGGCTGCTCAAGGCGATTAGACAAGGCGTTTAATCGCCGCCTAAGGATGGGTTTGAATGCTCAAAGCAGCGTTAGCATTTTTCCCGTTGATAGCGGGCTATCTTTTTGTAACCACTTGGCACAAAACGAGATACCTCATCAAGCGTGAGGACTCCCAAAAAATCTATATCAGAGCCGCTTTTTGGGGCCTCTGGCTCTTCCTTCTAGCGTTTACTTTCGTCACCTCGATCAAACAGGACGTGGAGCCGTATCTGGCATTCGTACGGGTATGGGCAGATCTAGCAATCCTTCAAGACTCTAGCGACCGGCAGACAGACACAGCTTTTTGGGTGCTCGTCCTATTCTCCACATTAGCTCTGGGAATGTTTGGCGGTTACCTGCTCAACTGGGGCCTGGCCTTCGGAACCATTTCTAGAAAAGAGTTTTTTCGGTTACTCGTACGTCGAATTAAACACCGCGACCCTCATTTTTTTCGCCAAATCTATGACTACTCAACCCGCGCAGCACTCAAAAAAGTAATACGTGATTTGAATGCCGACCTTGAAATCATCGTAATGAGGGCATTGGAGCTTACGATGCCCGTCTCCGTAACTATGGGGAACGGCAAGGTTTATATAGGTTATGTGACTGGGGCGATTGATCCTGGAGACAAACGCGACATGCTCCGGATTTTGCCTGTGGTGAGTGGTTATCGTGCGGGAGAGGAAATGACGCTTCGTTTCACAACTTGGTACACAACGGTATATCAGCGTTTCAAGGAGGATGAGTCATTAAGCCACCTAAACCCTGAGTTGTTTGAAGTGGCCTTTCCTCTGAGCGAAATCAGAGCGATCAATCTGTTTGATGCCGAGGCATATCAAGCCTTTCAGCAGGAAAATGCTCCGGCCGTTCGAATTTACCTCCCCGATCCATAGCTCTCTACCTCCTCACGCAACATTACGACCTGCTTCACATGAGTCGCAGCCTGTAGCGCCGTAGGCGCCCCCCCCAGCTTACTCTCAGGCCGGAAGCATTTGCGGCCATGATGCAAAAGTTTGATGGAAGCAGGAATGGATGGTCAGCCAGCTACAACGCAAACATCACCGTCTAAGCCTGACCCGAAGGGTTGACGCTGTCGTTGCCCGAGGCAGGGAGCTAGGGTAACGACAGCCCTCCGCTAACGGTGGCATGCCCTCACTGCTTCCCAAGTTCAAACCAATACGACGAGGGCCGAAATGGCCCACGATAAACTTAGCGAGCAAGAGGCCAACATCTGGGTGTAAGCAAGTGCGATGATAATGCCGGCAAGCATCGCGCGGGTCTCCGAGGGTGGGGCATTCTAGAGGGGCATCCAGGAGATGCTTTCGCATTAAACTACGTATACGCGGCTTATGAACTGCCGTTTATTGAAGCACAATTATTCGCAGGTTCCGATGAATGTTTGAACCTTGAACTTACAGCTAGGAAATTGAAGATACATAGGAGAAGGAAGGATGAAGCTACAGGATATTCTAGGTAATGACTCTCTTGAGGAAATTGAGGATGTATCAGTCTTCCTTCCTACAGAGCTGCTTCGTCAAAGCGGTATTGCACTGGAGAGCTACTGGCAGCAAGACAGTAGTGGTTGGAGCTATCGTGTTGATCCGGAAAATCCGAACATACCACTGCAGCGTCATGTCCATATCGCCAAGACGAAGCACACCCAGAGCAAGGATTTGCAGGTGTCATGGAATGTTGATGGCTCTCGACATGACAAGAAGTCATTCAATGCATCCCTTGGAGCGCAACACTTCCCGCAAGAGCTGGCGAGACGTGTCCTGAACCTTGCCGATAGTGTTGTGCTCGAGGATTTTGGCTCCAAAGAGATTCGCATTCTTAGCGACGAAGCGACGTTCTCGACGGATGGCAAAGAAGCCTTCGTTCGCTTTTCGTTGAGTCTTAGCTGATCTGTCCGGCTGGCCCCTTTTTTGTTCATGACATGCAGGGCCAGCTGCATCTTTTTCAAAGCCCCGGCATCAGGTCTAGGTGTTATTGCCAGCAAGGTTGTTCAACCGGCACTGCAGTGCTATGCCGTAGGCTGTCGAAAGATGGCGGGCCAGAGAACCACCCATTTCGATGTGTTGGGATAAAACCGTCTGGTGATCCGCATCTGTAAGGATGTTTGTAAAGATGAGCCAGGAATGCAGGTGTGGGGTTGTTTGGGTAATCGCTTGAGCAACGCTTTCTGAGAGAGCTCTCGCCTTGCGATCATCGGTAATGAATGCTTGGCGGATCCTACTTGCGAAGGCGATCGATGATAGCTCGCCTTTACCTAGTCTTCTTCGGCTTTCAAGATTTGCGATGGCTTGGAGATCGTCAATACTACAGGAATGCGACGAAAATTTACCCTTGGCCTGCTCTTGCTTTAGGCGCTCTTTCAGCTCTAGGTCGGCTTCGGTGGGGGCTGTGCGAGGCTTGACCAGGCATTCGTAAAGGACGAAACCCGTCATGCAGAACTCGCATTTGGCTTCCTGAGCTGCCGCATACAGCTGACGCGAGGACAAAATGTTCCAAACCGAGCAGGTGTCGGCCACATTGATCTTGTGGAATTTCGATGGATCAATAGCCATGTATTGTCCTTCCATACAGGGAAGCAAGTGCCGCCAGTTCGCCATAGCCGCAAAGGAGAGCTTCGGCGAGCCTGCCGAGGCTGATAATGCCTTGGCTATGCGCATCTAGGCAGAGCCTCACATAGTGATCGGACAGCCCACGTTCGAGTAGCGCAGCTTTTCTGGAGCGTTGTTGGGGGGTGAGGCTCTCTGGTAGTTCGGGGTCTATCTTTGCTTGCCGAGTAACACGATAACCTCGGATACGTCGACTGGTTTCAAGGTCAGCTCGCTGTGCAGTCTTTAAGGCAATTCCTAAGGCGTCACAGCTAACTCGAAACTTATTCGCCCACTCTTGAGCGTCCACTTCAGACCAGGTAGCCGGGTCGGAAAGCAAGCTGAGTGTTTCTGGAGGCATGAGGTAGCAGGAGGCGAACCTGTTTGCCCGCACTTCCCTGATGTCTTTGTCCCCCGGAATGGTCACGCCTGCCCCTTCTTCACTATCAAAAATACAGTGAGCCATTTCGTGCGCAGCACTGAATCGTTGTCGGTATACATCCTCGTTGTAGTTGACCAAAATGCATTTGCCAGCGACAGGGTGCATCACAAAGAGACCTGAGATTTTGGAGTTGTCTAACTTTCGCCGGAACACATGTACACCGACTGAGCGAAACTCGGAGTAGATGTCTCGGGGCACCTCTCGGTCGGTATGACCCATTTGCCGGCGAAATTCCTTTGCCGCGCCTTCGGCATGAGCGAGGAAGTAGTTACCCCGTGGGGTGTAGGCAAAGGTACTGGCAGCACCACGGAGCTCTTGGGTTAAAAACTCTTCGGTTTCGCAGAGGTACAGAAACTCTTGAATGGCAGAGCGATCTTCCTTCGAGAACTCACGGCCATGCGCCCGGTAGAGCGTTTCAGTTTGCTTAAATGGGGCGACCTGCTCGTTTGATATAAAGAATTTGAAGTCGCATCGATAGTAGTCGGCAAGGATGAGCACCTCATCTCCTGTAGGCTCCAGTACACCCCTCTCGATATTATTCAGGCGTTCAACGTTGATGGCTGTGAAGGCTGCTATTTCGTCAACGGTTCGCTGAAGCTGGATACGATAGCGATGGAGCTTGTCGCCTAGGGCCTGGAGATTCATGCGGGGGTCGGCTTCCTATAAGGTAATGCTTCGAGACATCATAGCTCGGTTTTTTAAGCGCCCCTTCTCTAGACCCGACTACGTTTCCTTGCCGAAGCGAGAATCGGCGCATCCGTAAAAGGATCATAGCCAATGCGAATCTTCGCTCGCCTTGGCCCCTCGTTGAGGTAGCATTCTCGAAACCGGCTGCGCCCACAAGCTCCACCTGCGCGCCACACAGTTCCAAGGAGGAAATCCATGTTCGACAAAGCTAGTTGTTTGTCCTTGCTTGAAGACGACTATCACCAATATGAGCTTGGGCCTGTGGCCCATGCACCTCAGATGGCGCTTACTGAGCTACGCCCAACCGCTGACCAACTTGATAATAGTGTTCCTCTGCCGGGCCGAATAACAGGTAAGGAGATGCCTTAGTGCTCCGAAGATCCTCAAGAACTCTTGTCAAGGAAGGTGTCGTATGAAAGTGTATTACCACGCAGGAACTGACTGGAACAGAACTCCATCCAATCTAAAAACAGAAAAAAACCTGCTCGCACTCTCATATAATAACTGGGACGACTACAGCGTGAGAACGACGCTGAATGCCGTATTCTACTACGAAAATAAAAGCATTCTTGAATTTAGCCTTAAACTTTTGATTGAGGGCGATGTAGACTCTCCGATAAAACTTAATGCCATGCGTAAGGATGGATGGGACGGCTTCTTTCCTATTCCGAAAACAAACTATGTGTCTGTCCCAAGTGATATCGAATTTTACGACGCACTGATCACCAAGCTTGGCGTTCAGGAAGCTAAAAATATTCTGTTGTTAATTAGAGATGCAGGCTACCTAATTAATATTTCTGGCGACAAAGCTGCGAAGCTCCTTACAGCCGATTCCAGTTTTGAAACCTCTCCGTTACGAGAAGCTGGCGCACGCAAATCATTCTCCGACGGTTGGAAAGCCTTCACCGGGAGTTCGTTGTCGATCCAAGACTTTACTCTCTACACACCAAGTCGTAATTTGCAAGGTGTTGACTCGATCAGATTTAGATTCAACTCAGAAACGTTGCCGTATGATATCAACGTATTGATTGGGCCAAACGGCATCGGAAAATCTCACACGCTTAAAAACCTAGTCGAGTATTGGCTAGGCATGGCAGGCGGATCCCAGCGAGAGCTTAGCAAGACGAAGCACAAGCCATTTGATGTTAGCCCGAATATATCAAGGCTCATTCTTATCTCGTATAGCCCTTTTGAAGATTTTGTGCTCGATTTATCCAAGTCAAAACTGAATGACAAAACAGCTTATAAATACTTTGGCTTCAGAAGGGGGGCTGTGTCAGCCGCAGGGAAGCGCCAAAGCACTATCAGCCGAAACTTGCCAGCAAGCGACTCTGTCGAGTCTATATTTAAGGCTTTCGAAGATGACGAATCTTTTGCTTATCTAAGCAACTGGACATCTAAGATCGACACTATCTGGGACGTCCTACAGCCGGCGCTGAATTTTGAAAAAATCGTCGTCGAGGTTGATCAGAAGTATGAACTACCCATCTCACTTAAGAGGTTTTTAATTGAGGGTAAAGATCAGAAAAAATATATGGAATTGAATGGTAGTTCTTTCAGCAAACTTCACAAGCTGGATCCTAGTTTTGATGGTCTTGTAATTGCCAAGGAAGGTGTCGTCTTTCTGAGGGATTCCGAGCGGTTGGATTTGAGTTCTGGTCAGCGGCTTTTTGTATATATGGTTATTAACATTTTAGGACAAATTAAAGCGGAAAGTCTGATTGTTGTGGATGAGCCTGAGCTGTTTTTGCATCCGACTTTTGAAGTTGAATTCATAATGCTTTTGAAAAAAGTCCTGGCAGCTTTTAACTCAAAAGCAATACTTGCAACACACTCTCTCGCAATAGCTCGCGAAATACCTGCAAACTGCATGCATGTTTACCGAAAAGGCAAACATGGCGTGGAAATTGATTATCCGCCTTTTGAGACCTTCGGAGGTGATATGCAGAGAATATCCTCATATGTCTTTGGTGATAGCAAACTAACTAAGCCGTTTGCACAGTGGATCGATAGAGCCGTCCAAGATGCTGGGAGCCCCAAGAAGCTTTTGGCTAAACTAAAAGGAGAGTTGAATGAAGAGATGACCATCAAAATTCTAAACGCAGGAGTTCCTGATGGTCGCTAAAATCCCAAGACCTGGCGAAGACTGCATCGACGTTTTAAATCTTGTTCTTGGAGAACGAGTAAAATTTCGGAAATTTTATGGGCGGATAGCGCCCGCTCTTTCCGCCCAGTACGTATTGTACGAAGAGCAAAAGGGCTGCCCTTCTGGGATGCCACCATTAGAGCTGAGCAACTACGTTGACTCAGAGGCTGAGGTCGATGCCCGTAAAAAGTCGTTGATTGGATTGTACGCTCCAGACAAGGGGAAACACCCCTTTAACGAACTAGAAAAGCTCAGGAAAAAAAACAAACTTCTTGCGTGCCCTATTTGCGGGGAGCCGGGAAGGCCAAGGACACTTGACCATTGTTTGCCGAAGACGACATATCCAGAGTTTTCTATAAATTTGCTTAACCTAGTTCCCGCCTGTGACTGGTGCCAGGGTGAGAAACTTGCAGATTATAAAAACCCTGCAGGTTCGAGAAGTTTTATTCACCCCTATTTTGATGATGTAAATCGTCCTTTATACACAATATCTCTGAAGAAACCTTATCTGACTCCTGTCATCTCCCTAAAGGTAAATGCAACCTTGCCATTGGAGCTGCAAGTGCTCGTGGCATCGCATTTAAAGGGTATCGATTTCTGGGAGCGATTCAAAGAATATTTTGAGTCTAGCTATCAAGGTATTATACGCATTGCGAGCTCAGCCCGAGCCGGAGGCCAGATCACTGTAACTGAAGCCATTCGAAGTTCTTACTTGCTGACTGCTGAAAAAGGAGTCAACTGTTGGGATGCGGTTTTATATCGTTCAATACTTGATGATGATCACGTCCTGGACTTCCTTGAGAATGGGAGACTGTCTATATTTCCTTGATGTTAAACCGTTAGCCAAGATGTTAGTTTAGTGCCAAGTCGAGCTCAGCATATCCATTGATATCACTAGAGCCCACTTGGGTGTGTTGGTGCAAGTCGGCTCCCGCGTGGAGCCATCAGGACGCGGTATCCCAGGCATCCATTGCCCCACTCACTGTCTTGTTCCAGCCGAGCTCAGCGTTCTGTAAATTGCGTGCGACTTCCCTATTTACACTGGCATCGACCCAAGACGGTAGACTTTCCTGATCGCCTGAGCAGAGGCTAGTCGTAGCTACCGCGTACCAACCAGTGCTCGTGGACTGGAGGCATACGTAGCGCACTGCTGCTCCACTGGGAAGCCGACGCCAAGCCACCACCTCAATACAGTCCATGGCACTCACTGGAGCCTCTACGGCGGGACTCGCTTCCTGTTCCACCTGGACGTCTGCCGCAGCTTTGAATAGCCCGTTAGGCGTTCCTGGTTTGTGGACAAGATGCTTCAACTGCTCACGTGAGGCGATTATTTGTTCGCGGAGCTCTTCGGGGTCGATAGACATGCCACCACGCTCGGTCGTCGAAAGGGTCTTTAACCCGTTCACCGCGGCGATGAAGTCACGCTCTCACGCTTTCTCCCAGCCGGGGCGGCGGTCGGGGAACAGCCAAGCTGCAAGTCGCTGGAGGTTGACCATGGTGTATTCCGCAGCGCAGGTTGATGCCGGGAGGCCCGATAGGCTAACACTCGAATGCACGCTTATCCCAGAAGATGATGCTCGTGTAGCTTCAAGTGTATTCAGCGCTACCGGTCGGAACGTGCATTGTCTAATCCAATCAGACTCCCAACAGGAAGCTTCATAGGCTAAAATCCCACGTTTGCGTCCACCTGGAGCTCTAAGTGCTCAGAGATAAAGAAATTCGAAGCGCTTTGGTTGACCACTTGATGAAGAGGTCGCCTAAACCTGCTCGAGTGATCGAAGAGCTCACCATCGACAATGGCAATGCCATCGCTGACGTAGTTGCGTGCTACCGTGAGATGCATTGCTACGAAATCAAAGGCGAGACTGATAACGTTCGAAGAATTCTGTCGCAGTCGGAGTTCTACTCTAGGTCGTTCCCGAAACTGACCTTGGTCACCACTGAGAACCATGTGCGCTGGGCAAGGGACAAAATCCCATCCTACTGGGGCATCATTCTTGCCACACCGGTTAAAGATCGGACAATCTTGCGCTACGTCCGCAAATCCGGTACGAATCCAAAGTTCTCCAAGAAAGATGCCCTTCTCATGCTTTGGAAGGCGGAGTTGACGGCCATTGCGAGCGCGCATCCAGAAGTGATCTTCAAAAAATCCTTCAACCGGGACGCCATTGCTGAGCAGATCAGCTATCAGTTAAGCCGCGACGACGCCTTGGCTGGAATCCAAGGCGCCCTCATCGAAAGACGCTCAAATGTTATTAACCACGAAAGTGATGTGAGCGGCGGTTGAACTTTTTATCCACGTCCCAGGGTTACCCGTTTTCTTTGACCTGACTGGAGCCTTATAACTCCTATCATGAATGTATTGCTCGCCATAAGAATAATGCGGCGTATTTAGCCTGAAGAATGGCTCGTTCACAATCACATCGGAAATATCAAAGTATTGCTTAAACTTGTGAGTTTTAAAGCGCCGCCCACGCACAATAAAGAAAGTATCGTGATAGGTATAGAAAACCTTTGGCGCGGCCCGGCTGCTAATAAACTCAGGTTCCATCTCGAAATCCGAATATTCCGGACTGACCACTCCATAGTCTCCAAACAACACCTCCTTGAAGGCTGGAGTGGAGTTCAAAGCACGCCAGAGTTTGTATTCCTCCCGAGATATATGCGCCTTGGAATTCGTCGAAAGCAGTCCAGCGATAGATGCCGGCACCACTGAGCCAGAGACAACTACTGTGGTGCCAGGGAAGTCTCCCTGGAAGCTAGCCACAAACCGTTCCACTTTTTTCTTGGAATCCACAGGATCGTCGATGATTCGCAGATCAACCAGAAGGAACACTGACTGAGGTTTGGCGACCGCTAAGTCAGCCCACAGAGCCTTAAGATTGCTCTTCGTAAGGTTGTAGCTTTCTATGTCGATCATCTGAAGTCGTATACCGACATTTGTCCCTGGTCGCGACTTGACAAAATCAAGCGCCGCAACGTTATGATCCGGATGTCGATCAAATGCCAAAACAGGCATAACTTGATAATTCGACAGCGTCGCAAGAACTACTCGATACTGCGGAACGCCACCCAAATCGACGCTATCGTCGATATCAAAATTATCAACAAAAAATCTGTAATCTATATCCTTTCCCTGTGCGCTCTTTAGCTCTTTGTCTGCAATCCGCAAGCGATCAATGACTTCATCTTCATCCATCACTTTCTGCGTTCGGGGAATGTCATACATAGGAGCGATTTGATCACGGATCCCTCCATCCAGCACCCCAACACTTTGGATTTCATTCTGCTTAAGCTTAAGAAAAGGAACATATCTAATCATTGGCAAACCCGAAAGCGCTTTTAACGTCCATAGAGTGATGCAATTCAGGGTAAAGCTTGTAATTTCTAGACTGGTGGCGAATCATCCCGGCCATGATGGATGGGTGCACTTCAGCTCTAGAGCAAACATCCAGCAGCTGCTTTCTATCAGCCCTGACATTCCAGGCCATTCGCCAGTATTGGCGAGAGACCAAGCTATCTTTCGCGATAATATTGGCCTCAACCTCGCGATCAGAATCGTTATCCTCTTCAAGGTCGTCCAAAATGGGATTATCGAGATAGTCGTAATGCATATAGATATGGGCAAGCTCGTGCATTAGCGTGAACCAGAAGTTATCGTAGCGATTGTAGCGAAGCGCTATCCCAACAACTGGCGTACCCTGCGACAGCTTGAAAGTACACCCATCCATTTTCATCGACTTGAAGCCAGGCTCCACCACCAGGAGCACCCCATAAGAGTCGGCCAAAATATCGACCAGGGATGTGATGCTATCCGGCTTAAGACTTAGAAGGGCAATTTCCCGGAGTTGTTGAATGCTCAACCCCTGGAAACCAGGCATCATCCGGCTCAGCAAAGTGAACTTGGATTTCTCATTGATCAGCGACAACCAAGCTTGAATCTTGGTCTCTTCCGCAGAGTCATTCTTGCGATAGAGCACCGCGTTGTTATTGGTCGCATTGAGGGCAAGGCGAATGATGAAGTCGTCATACGCCTCACCTGGTCGAGCATGCGTTTTGGCATCCGCTGGCTTCAAGACTTTCTTCAAGCTTGAAAGAGCCACCGTAAACTCAATCGCAGCGTCCCGCGAGGATGGATAAACCTCGAAGTCCTCTGGGAGCCCTTCTGGAGAGTCAGGCATGATGAGCCTCCCCTGCCAGCATCCCAGCTATGTCAGGAGGCGCTTCGAAGTAGCGCAGGTTCTCTTTTTCGGCATCAACGTCGTACTCAATCATGCCCAGGTAGCGGTAGTACCCCTCCGCAGTCGGCAGAGAGTGCAAACAGAACCCTGGACGGTAGCCGAGCGTGTTGATGGCGAAGTGGGAGGCATGGGCAATCAGGATCCGACTGACGCTCCCGAACTGCTTCACATAGTTCGGTCGGTCTCGATTCCAGTACGCGGACGCAACGTAGTCGATGTAGAAAATGCGCTCCCCATCCAGGCGGCTTTCCTTAGGATGGTAGATGACGCACGTCGCCTGGATCCGCCCCTGTGCACTCAGGAAGAACCAGTGGTAATCATCGCTACGGAAAGCGAAGGCTTTATCCAGCCAACTCCAATGGAAATCTGATAACCCGTAGGCGGGCAGTTGGTCGAAAAGCACGTTGGGGTCGTCGACGGCAGCTGGAAAGTCAGCCATCAGCTGCCTCATGATCTGGCGCTTCTCAGTATCCCATTGCTCGCTCAGCTGGAACACATACATCGGTGCCAAGCCTTGCTGGATTTGGTAGGGAACCTGTTGACCTGTATGACGGCATAGAAGTAACGGCTCACCCATGTGGGCATCCTCCCGTACGGGCTTGATCACTCCCCAATCCATTTGGCGTCATCCTAGAAATCCTTATCTGCTGATGGCCCGATGATGCCATCTATCGCGCTATGCCTCAATGACTCTGTTTTGCCGTCTAAATACTGTGCCTACCGTACTAAAAAGGTGTGTCCTTACTAATCGGCCCGCAAATACGTTATGAGAATTTACTGGATATTGCCCGGCGTGATGCCGGCTACGGGGGCAGCCCCCCCGTGATTCAACTGAAACGGTCAGGCGGGCCAAGAGCAAAGCTAGGCTTCAGTAGTCACAATGTGAGCCAAGGCAGACGCGAAGACTCCCAACCCTGCAACCAACGACTACGGGAAGAATCGTCGACCGGCCACCTACACACCTACACGATATTGCTACCTAGGTGTCCTTTAAGGGTTCGATTCCCTTCACCCGCTCCAATCAGATTTCAGTCTCACGTCGTTTTTTGACGGGGGGTGCAGGTAAAGAAAAAACCGGCCTTGATGGCCGGTTTTTTTGTGCCTGGGGTTTGGTGGAATCGGGCTCTGAGGCATCCCCCCATTTTCCTCCGTTGTCCACTGATCGATGAGTAAGTGCTCTCGGGGCGTTAAAGACTACTCTGAAGTCCGTTAGCGTTTTTTTCGGAAAATACGGATTTATTATCAAATTTCATCAAGCGTTAATATTTTCATAGCGTTAGGGATTCCTCTACGAATGGTTAACTGGGGAGCGTCTGGATGTGGCGCTGCAATGCAGAATTCGTCAGCCCCTCAACCGCCCCAGACCTTGACGCCTCCGGCCCCGCATACTAGCGAATGCTATACTTCCTACGGATTGCATGAAGTGTGCAACGTTCCCCACGGGCGCAGATACCGACTGCAAATCTCAGTTTACGGCTGCGGGACAGAGGAGGCC